>Ga0228698_1000742_pt1 | contig 20444 bp, 19 predicted proteins | sample McNCre117_Aug_MG_FD_178015 | JGI IMG/M metagenome (GOLD analysis project Ga0228698, IMG submission 178015) | Freshwater microbial communities from McNutts Creek, Athens, Georgia, United States - 1-17_Aug_MG | ecosystem: Environmental > Aquatic > Freshwater > Creek | place: USA: Georgia...
CCTGGCCATCGAAAAAGCCAAAGCCGCCAACATGCCCGCTGACCGGGTGAAATACAACGTTGACAAGGCCACGGGCTCTTTGGACGGCATCAGCTACGAAGAAATCCGCTACGAGGGCTACGGCATTGGTGGCGCGGCCATCATCGTGGACACCATGACGGACAACAAGGTGCGTACCGTGGCTGAAGTGCGCCATGCGTTCAGCAAGCACGGCGGCAATATGGGCACCGAAGGCTCGGTGGCCTTCCAGTTCAAGCATGTGGGTCAAATGATTTTTGCCCCTGGCACCAGCGAAGACAAGGTCATGGAAGTGGCCCTGGAAGCCGGTGCGGAGGACGTGATTACCGACGACGAAGGCGCTATCGAGGTGCTGACCGCGCCCGCTGACTTTGAGGCCGTCAAGGCCGCCCTGGAGGCCGCCGGCCTCAGTGCCGAAGTCGCCACGGTGACCATGCGCGCTGAAAACACGATTGAGCTCTCTGGCGATGATGCCGAGCGCATGCAAAAACTTTTGGACGTTCTGGAAGACCTGGACGACACCCAAGACATCTTCCACAACGCTGCTCTGTAAGACTGATATGAACGTACTCGTAATTGGCGGCGGTGGCCGTGAACATGCTCTGGCCTGGAAACTGGCCCAGTCCCCCAAGGTGCAAATGGTCTATGTGGCGCCCGGCAACGGCGGCACGGCCACTGACCCGCGCCTCAAAAATGTGCCTATCACCGATGTGGTGCAACTGCGCCAGTGGGCGCAGGACAACAAGATTACCTTGACCCTGGTTGGCCCCGAAGTGCCTTTGGCCGCCGGTGTGGTGGACGAGTTCCGCGCCCACAGCATGCGTATCTTCGGCCCAACCAAGGCCGCCGCTCAGTTGGAAAGTTCCAAGGCATTCAGCAAGGCTTTCATGCGCCGCCATGGCATTCCGACGGCCGAATACGCCACCTTCTCCGACCCCGTAGCTGCACATGCTTATGTGGACAAGATGGGCGCACCTACCGTGGTCAAGGCCGACGGCTTGGCCGCCGGCAAGGGCGTGGTGGTGGCCATGACCGTGGCAGAAGCCCATGAAGCCATTGACTTCATGCTGGTGGACAACACCTTGGGTGTGGCCCACAACGACGGCGCGGATGGGGTGGCAGTGCCGCGCGTGGTGATTGAAGAGTTTTTGGAGGGCGAAGAAGCCAGCTTCATCGTCATGGTGGATGGCAAAAACGTGCTGCCCCTGGCTACCAGCCAGGATCACAAGCGCTTGCAGGATGGCGACCAGGGCCCCAATACGGGTGGTATGGGTGCCTATTCGCCCGCACCGGTGGTCACACCGGATGTGCATGCCAAGGCGATGCGCGAAATCATTCTGCCCACGGTCAAGGGCATGGAAGCCGACGGCATTCCGTTCAGCGGCTTTTTGTACGCCGGGCTGATGATCGACAAAAACGGCCAGCCCAAGACGCTGGAGTTCAACTGCCGCATGGGCGACCCCGAGACCCAGCCCATCATGATGCGCCTCAAGACCGATCTGGTGGACGTGCTGATGGCCGCCACCGAGCCCGGCCCGCATGGCAAGCTGGATGAAGTCGAGTTGCAGTGGGATCGCCGCACTGCATTGGGCGTGGTGCTGGCTGCCCATGGCTACCCGATGAACCCACGCAAAGGTGATGCCATTACCGGTATCCCCAAGGAGAGCGAAGACGCGGCGGTGTTCCATGCCGGCACCACCTTGCAAGACGGTACCGTGCTGACTTCCGGCGGCCGCGTGCTGTGCGTGACGGCCTTGGCCGATAGCGTCAAGCAGGCGCAACAACGCGCTTACCAAGTCGTTGACGAAATTCAGTTTGACGGCATGCAATTCCGCCGTGACATCGGGTACCGCGCCGTCAAAGGCTGATCCGGTGGCATTCGGGGGGCGGGTCATGCATCCGGTGCAGTTCCGGGGCCAGGGTTGGGCCCGGCGATTGCTAGCAGTGTGGGGCTGGCGGGTCGAGTTCGATGGCCTACCTGCCCTGCAGGGCGTGATGGTGGTCTACCCCCATACCAGCAATTGGGATTTTTTGGTGGCGATCCTGGCAAAGTGGGCCATCGGCTTTCCGGTCAATTTCTGGGCGAAAGACAGCTTGTTTCGCATTCCCTTGTTCGGCCGCTGGTTGCAATGGGTGGGGGGTGTTGCGGTGAAGCGCGATGCTCCACACGGCGTCGTGGGGCAAGTGCTGGACGGCATGCAGCAAGCCCGCAGGAAGGGCGAGTTGTATTGGCTTGGCTTGTCGCCGGAGGGCACACGCCGCTGGACCGCAGGCTGGCGCAGTGGCTTTTACCAAGTGGCGCGCCAGGCCCATGTGCCTGTGGGCGTGGTGAGTTTGGACTACGGCCGCAAAGTGGTGGATGCCACTCGCTTTATGGTCTTGAGTGGGGACCCGCAAGCGGATCTGGCCCAGATGGCGGACCTCTTGAAAGGCGTGCGCGGCAAACATCCCGAGGCGGCAGCGCCTGTGACATTTCTGGCGGCCCAGCGGCCGGACCAGCCTCAAAGAAAGCAAGACCATGTCTGAAACTTCTGCAACTCCAGCGCATGTGCGCACCTACTTGATGGGTTTGCAAGATCGCATCACCACGGCCATTGCCGATGTCGATGGAGGTGCGTTTTTGTCGGATGCGTGGGAAAAAGCGCCGGGCGAGCCCCTGCAAGGCAATGGCATTACCCGCATTCTGGAAGGTGGCGCCGTGTTTGAGCGTGCCGGCTGCGGGTTCTCGCATGTGCGGGGCCCCAAACTGCCGCCCAGTGCTACCCAGCATCGCCCGGGATTGTCCGGCGCGCCCTTTGAGGCCATGGGCGTCTCGCTGGTCTTTCACCCGCGCAACCCCTACGTGCCCACCGTGCATATGAATGTGCGCATGTTGGCTGCCAAGAACCCGCAGGGCGACACTGTGTGCTGGTTCGGTGGCGGCATGGACCTGACGCCATATTACGGTTTTGAGGAAGATGCTGTGCACTTCCACCAGACCTGCAAAAGCGCGTTGGCCGGCTTTGGGGACGACAAGTACCCCCGCTTCAAGACATGGTGCGACGAGTATTTCTTCCTGAAGCATCGCAACGAGCCCCGTGGCGTGGGCGGTATCTTTTTTGATGATTTTTCAGAGCTCGGCCAGGACCGCAGCTTTGCAATGCTGCAATCCGTGGGGGATGCGTTTTTGCAGGCCTACCTGCCCATCGTTGAGCGCCGCAAAGACATGGCGTACACCCAGCGCGAGCGGGACTTTCAGCTGTACCGCCGCGGGCGCTATGTGGAGTTCAACCTGGTGTGGGACCGGGGCACCCATTTCGGCCTGCAGTCCGGTGGACGCACTGAATCGATTTTGCTTTCCATGCCGCCGCATGCCACCTGGGCTTACCAGCAGGTGCCGGCCAGGGGCTCGCCGGAAGAGGCGTTGACCACGCACTTTTTGACTGCGCGGGACTGGGTTTGACGACGGAGGCACTTTCACCGCAGCGCATCGGCGTGTTCGGCGGAGCGTTTGATCCGCCGCACAACGGCCATGTGGCGTTGGCTCGCACAGCAATAGTCCAGCTCGGCTTGGATCGCTTGGTGGTGATTCCGACCGGCCACGCGTGGCACAAATCCCGCGATTTGACGCCAGCATCCCACCGTTTGGCCATGGCTGAACTGGCGTTTGCCGAAGTGCCTGGTGTGCAGGTCGATGCCCGTGAAACGCGGCGCTCGGGCGCGAGCTACACCGTCGATACCCTGAAGGAGTTGCAGCTTGAAAACCCCGGCGCCCGGCTCTATCTGCTGATTGGCGAAGACCAGGCCCGCGCGCTGCATACTTGGCACGCATGGGAGCAGTTGCCTACTCTTGCTATAATTTGTGTAGCTGCTCGCGCAGACGCAACGGGCGCCAAGGGTCAATTTGATGCCTTGCGTGCCGAACTCCCCGGCCTGACTGTGCTCCACATGCCTTCCATGGCCGTGAGCGCCACCGAAATCCGACAACGTGTAGCCTTGGGCGAAAGCATTGCCCCTCTGGTTTTTGAGCCGGTTGCGCGTTATATTGACCAACACCTTCTTTACCGACCGAACTGATGACTACTTCCACCGTTGCCAAAAATACCCAGAAACTCCAACGTGCCGTCGTCGATGGTCTGGAAGATGTGAAGGCCCAAGATATTGTGGTGTTCGATACCGAGCACCTGTCTGCATTGTTTGAGCGCGTGATCATCGCCTCCGGTACCAGCAACCGCCAGACCAAAGCGCTGGCTGCCAGCGTGCGCGACGCAGTCCGCGAAGCCGGATTTGCCAAGCCCCGTATTGAAGGCGAAGGCAATGGCGAATGGATTATTGTGGACTGCAACCAAGTCGTGGTGCACATCATGCAGCCCAACTTCCGCCAGTACTACCACCTCGAAGAGCTGTGGGGCGAGAAGCCCGTGCGCCTGAAGCTGGGTGCGGCCAAGCCGGTGGTGGCCAAGGCCAGTGAAGAGGCCAAGCCTGCTGCCAAGAAAGCCGCAGCAAAAACTGCTGAGCCGAGCATGCGCCGTTCCAGCGCAGCCAAGAAGGGTGTGGAAGAGGCGTTCCCGTCCAAGGCAGCGTTGAAGAAAGCGGCAGACAAAGCCGCAGGCGTTAAGGCGCCTGCCAAAAAGGCTGCAGCCAAAACCAGCGCGGCAAAGCCCGCCGCCAAACCCGCAGCCAAGGCTGCGGTGAAGACGGTGGTGGTCAAGCCTGAAGTCAAGAAGACGGTCGCCAAAAAAGCAGCAGCCAAGCCCGCTGCCGCCAAGAAGGCGCCCGCGAAGAAAGCCGCTCCCCGTAAAGCCTGAGGTTCTGCGTGAGGCTGGTCATCGTCGCTGTCGGTCAGCGGGTACCGGACTGGGCGCAAACCGCGTGGGATGACTACGCCAAGCGCTTTCCGCATGAACTCAAAGTAGAGCTCAAAGCCATCAAGACGGAGCCGCGCGGCTCCAAAACGGTGGAGCAGCTTTACGCCGCCGAGCGCAAGCGCATCGAAGAAGCCATCCCCAAAGGCGCGCGCATCGTGGCGCTGGACGAGCGTGGCACCAGCTTGCGCACGACCGCGCTGGCCGATCGCCTGAAAGAATGGCAGCTGGGCGGCACCGACGTGGCGCTGATCATCGGGGGGCCGGACGGTCTGGACCCCGAGTTTCGCCAAGCCGCGCATGAACGCGTACGCCTTTCTGACCTGACCTTGCCCCACGCCATGGTGCGAGTGCTGCTGATTGAGCAGCTTTACCGGGCGTGGTCGGTCAACGCCAATCACCCGTACCACAGGGAATGACCATGAGCGCCACCGATTTCATTTACCTCGCATCCCAGAGCCCGCGTCGCCGCGAATTGCTCACCCAGATCGGGGTTGCGCATGAATTGCTGCTGCCCACGCCGAATGAGGATGCGGAGAGCCTCGAGGTGGTGCTGGAGGGGGATACGCCTGCCACCTACGTGCAACGCGTGACTGCTCTCAAATTGATAGCTGCTCGCGCACGTCTGGCGGGCGCTAGCGGTCAAAATCGTCCCATTCTTTGTGCTGACACCACCGTCGCCTTGGGCGACACCATTCTCGGTAAGCCGGAAGATGCAGAGGATGCCAAGCGCATGCTCCGCGCGTTGGCTGGCGGAACGCACCGCGTGTTTACTGCGGTGGCTGTGGCGTGGGGCGACAAGACCGCCCAGGCGTGTTCGGAATCGATCGTCACTTTCTCTGCCATGAGCGAGGACGATATTGCCGCTTACGTGGCGAGCGGCGAGCCCATGGGCAAGGCCGGCGCGTACGGGGTGCAGGGCAGGGCGGCCGCGTTTATTGCGCGAATTGAGGGCTCGTACTCTGGCATCATGGGCCTCCCTTTGTTTGAAACAGCGCAGGCCTTGCGCGAGGTGGGCTTTGCATGCAACAAGACATCCTGATCAACTGGTCCCCGCAAGAGACGCGGGTCGCCATCGTGGAACACGGTGCAGTACAGGAACTGCACGTAGAGCGCACACTGGAGCGCGGTCTGGTCGGTAATGTGTACCTCGGCAAGGTCGCGCGCGTGCTGCCCGGCATGCAGTCGGCTTTCATCGACATCGGTTTGGAGCGCGCTGCTTTTTTGCATGTGGCCGATGTGTGGCACCCGCCAGTGGAAGGGGAGTCGCTGAGTGCATCACGTGCATCGCAGCCGCAGATTCCGATCGAAAAACAGGTGTTCGAAGGCCAGTCGCTCATGGTGCAGGTCATCAAAGACCCGATTGGTACCAAGGGCGCCCGTCTGTCCACCCAGATCAGCATTGCTGGTCGCTTGCTAGTGTTTTTGCCGCAGGATGACCACATTGGCGTGTCGCAAAAAATTCCTACCGCCCAGCGCGATGAGCTGCGCAACCGCATGCAGGCGCTGGCCGGCAAAGAAGGTGGCGGATTCATCTTGCGCACCAACGGCGAAGATGCGTCGGACAAGGAGCTGGGCGATGACATTGCCTACCTGCGCAAAGCGTGGGCCCGCATCAAGGACGCATCCCTGCGCTTGCCGCCGCAAAGCCTGTTGCACCAAGACCTGAACTTGTTGCAGCGTGTGCTGCGTGACTTGGTGGGCGAAGGTACGCAAACAATCCGGGTGGACTCCCGCGAGCAATTTGACGCACTCAAGGCATTTGGCGTGGAGTTCATGCCCGCCGCGGCCGAAAAGCTGCAGCACTACAAAGGTGAGCGTCCGATATTCGACCTGTACGCGATTGACGAAGAAATTGCCAAGGCCTTGGCACGGCGAGTAGAGCTGAAGTCGGGCGGCTACCTGATCGTGGACCAGACCGAAGCGCTCACGACTGTGGATGTGAACACGGGTGGTTTTGTCGGTGCGCGCAACTTTGACGACACCATTTTCAAAACCAATCTCGAAGCGGCACAGGCAATCGCACGTCAATTGCGATTGCGCAATCTGGGCGGCATCATCATTGTTGACTTTATCGACATGGCCCGCGAAGACCACCGCGAGGCTGTGTTGGCGGAATTTCGCAAACAGCTGGGGCGTGACCGGGTGAAGACCATGGCGGGTGGCTTCTCGCAGCTGGGTCTAGTGGAAATGACGCGCAAGCGCACCCGTGAATCGCTGGCTCACATGCTGTGCGAGCCGTGCCCGACATGCGAAGGCAAGGGCATTGTCAAGACACCGCGCAGTGTGGCCTATGACATCCTGCGTGAGATCTTGCGCGAAGCACGTCAGTTCACCCCGCGCGAGTTCCGCGTAGTGGCCTCTCCCAAAGTGATTGAACTGTTGCTGGATGAAGAAAGCCAGCACCTCGCCGGGCTCTCTGAATTCATTGGCAAACCGGTGTCGCTGCAAAGCGAGGCAGCCATGGCCCAGGAGCAATACGACATTGTGTTGTTGTGATGGTGGCTTGTGACTGAGCGTTTGCGTATCGCGGTCTTGAGCCGCAATTTCTCGGTGACTGGTGGAGGTGCTGAGCGCTATTCCATTTCGGTAGTGGAGCAACTCGCGCAACAGCACGAGGTGCACGTTTTCGCCCAGTCCATATCGCATGACTGCCCGGGGGTAAGCTACCACCGCGTGCCCATGCCGATGCAACGCCCGCGCTGGATCAACCAACTCTACTTTGCCTGGAAAACATGGCGGGCTACGCGCAGCAGTTTTGACATCGTTCACTCCCACGAAAACACGTGGCATGGCAATGTGCACACCGTGCATGTGCTTCCGGTCAAGCACGCCTTGTTTGCCGGTAAGCGGGGCATGGCTTTGGCCCTGCGTTGGTTGAAGGTGGTGACCAGCCCCCGCTTGCTGGCGTATCTGTGGTTGGAAGAGCGGCGATTTGCTTTTGCCTACAAAAAGAAAATCGTTTGCGCGTCTACGACGCTGAGAGATGCGGTGGCATCCGCATTCCCCGGGTCTGTGCCCATGCTCGAGGTGATCACCCCCGGTGTGGATCGGGTGCCCGGTACTCCCAGTGTCGAAGAAAAAGCCTGCGCGCGAGATGTGCTTGCACTGCCTCCGGAGAAAACACTGCTGCTGTTCGTGGGCAATGACTTTGCTAAAAAAGGCTTGTCCACCTTGTTGCGGGCATTGACGTCTTTAGACGCCCAGGTTGATCTCATTGTGGTCGGGCGGTCGGAGCGTGCTGCTGAATTTGAGCAACTGGCAGTGTCCTTGGGCGTTCGATCGCGCGTGCATTTCAAAGGCAGCTTGCAGGAAATGGCGCTGGCCTATCAGGCCGCGGATGTTCTGGTTCACCCCACACTGGAAGACTCGTACGGCATGGTCGTGCTGGAGGCGATGGCTTATGGCTTGCCCGTGATCGTGAGTGACGCGCCTTGCAGCGGCATTGCCCGGGAGCTGCAGCATGGCAGCAATGCGCTGCTGCTTTCCGCTCCGTCCGATGCCGCAGAGCTTCTTGGCAAAATTAAGAATGTGCTGGACCACCCTGAGCAAGCTCGAAAGTTGTCGGAGGGAGGTTTGCTGTTTGCCGCTGCCAATGCTTGGGATCAGGCGGGACACAAATACCAAGAATTGTTTGCACAGATTGCACGCCGTTATCAGCAGCGCTGGCTGGTGCTGTCGCATGCCTTCAACATGGATGGCCGGGCTGCCAGCCAGACTATCACCGACAAACTGCCGCACCTGGAGGCGGCCGGCATTGAGCTGGTCGTGTTGAGTGGAGTGTCCGGCACACTAGATCGACACTACGAGCACCACCAACTTTGGCCTGCGGGGCCAGCGGGCTTCCGGTTTGAGTTGCGCCATGTGCTGCGCAAGCACTTGACCCAGCCCAAGGCGTACCGCTTGGTGATGGTGCTGCTGTCCATTCCCTTGCTGCCGTTTATGTTTGTCGAAAAACTGGTGCGGCCCGTGGAAAGCTCATGGTCTTGGTGGCTCAGCGCCTACCTCAAGGGGCGTGCGTTGGCCCGGCATCGGAAGTTCGACCTTATTTATTCCACTGGCGGGGCTTTTGCTGCCCATGTGGCGGGACGCGCCTTAAAACAGGCGCTGGGTGTGCGCTGGCTGGCCGAGGTGCACGACCCGTTGGTGATGCCGGGCAGCACGCCCAAGACTGCGCAGGAGCGCATGCAAGCCGAGGTGGAACGCCAGATCTGCACCGATGCCGATGTGGCCATCTGGTTCACCGAACAGGCCCTGGCCAGTGCCAAGCGTCGCCACCCGCAACTGGGCGAGCGCGGCAAGATGCTGCTGCCGGGCATTGATGCGCCTTTCAGGGTGTTGCCACCGTATGTGCCGGGCGCCAAGATGGTCATCGGGCATTTTGGTTCTTTGTCCACCACACGCAACCTCACGTCCATCATTTCGGCTTTGGAGTCCTTGGTTGCTCAGCGTCCTGAGTTGCGCAGTCAGCTGGAGCTGCAGCTCACCGGTGGGCCGCTGGACGCAGTGTCCCAGGCGGCCATCGTCCAGTCTCCCGTGCGTGATCTGGTGCGCCACCTGGGGCGTATCGAGGCAGATCCTATGACCGGTCTTTCCGGGCGCGAGCAGATCCTACGCCGCATGCGTAGCGCCGATGTACTGCTTTTGCTTCACGGCACTGAGCCTATTTGCGCCGAATACATTCCGTCCAAGCTCTACGAGTACCTGTGGATGCAGCGGCCCATACTAGCCCTCGTTCACGAGAACCCTCAAATGGCTTCCATCCTCCATGCAGAGCGACACCATGTCGTACAGACCTGGATGGGGGGAAGTACACAAGAGACTCACCAGAAAATTTTGAAGGTCATGCAGATTCTCTATGCTGCATGGCGTTCAGAAAACAGCATTGGCCACGGAGAAATCAGGTACACCACCCGCGCATGCGTCAATAGCATTCTGGAACTCACCAAATTTTCGCAGTATTAATATGAGTCATTCAATGGAAAACGTACAGGCGCTGGTCATTTCACTGGAGCATTCCAAGGTTCGTCAGAAGAAGATAGAAATTGAAATGCAGAAAACTGCATTGAAATGGCGTTTTCTTAATGCCTGTGATGGTGAGCGCCTGGACTTTTCTCTTGTTGCCTACGATGCGCTGAAGGTCAGAAAGCTTCTGGGCTTTGAGTTGACCAAAAAGGAGATTGGATGTTACCTCTCGCACATGAATTGCTGGCATGCGTGCATCGAGGCAAATGAAAATGTTCTGGTTTTCGAAGACGACTTTGTGATCCAGGAAAGCTTTGACGAGGTGCTCCAGAAACTCCTGTTGGCGGATTTTTCCTGGGACATCATTCGCCTGCAAGCCCTTGCAGAGAGCTCTTTCAAGGTCGTTCAGGATTTCGGCAGCTTCCGTTTGGTGGAGAATGACTCCGATCCGCTCGGCGCCACTGCGTACCTAGTAAATCCACGCTCTGCAAGGATTCTGATTCAGCACTCTGCAGAGATCTTTGAACCTCTGGACCACTTCATCGAACACAAGGAAAAGCATGGTTTGAGGATGCTGGCCATCGATCCTTATCCGATCAAGGTGTTCGATCCCACCCGTGCCACATCAACTATCACCGATCGACCGGAACGCGGGTCTGCGAAAGGCTTTCGAAAAATCTATCGGTCATGGATGAGGGCGGTCGATCGGATGACTTCGAAAAATCCGTGGTTTCCAAAACCGTAGTGGCAGAGACGCTATAAATGCTGTTCAACTCGTATGGATTCCTGTTTTTCTACCTTCCCGTCGTGCTCGGCGGGTTTTACTTCGCTTCGAGGTTTGAAAGAAAGTATGGAGCGTACTGGCTGGTCCTTGCCTCACTTTTCTTTTACGGCTATTGGGACGCCAGGTATTTATTACTCCTGTTGCTGTCGATAGCATTCAATTTTTTCATGGGGCAGCGTATTTCCCGCGCTGCCAGCAGAGGTGTCAGGAAGAACTACCTAGTGGCGGCCATTGTGCTGAATCTATTGGTGCTTGCCTACTTCAAGTATGCGAATTTTTTTCTCGAGAATATATTTGCTGGCCGAAGCGTGCATCTTGACATCGTCTTGCCACTGGGCATCTCTTTCTACACTTTTACCCAGATCGCGTATTTGGTGGACGCTTATTCGCAACGAGCGGATGAAAGAAAATTTTCTCACTACACCTTGTTCGTCACCTTTTTTCCTCATCTGATTGCGGGCCCTGTGCTGCATCACAAGGATATGATGCCCCAGTTCGCTCGAGCTGAAACCTATGAGGTGAACTGGGCCCATCTGGCCAGCGGCTTGGTTCTGTTTTCTGCGGGGTTGGCCAAAAAGCTGTTGTTCGCAGACGCATTTGCCCCGTATGTCGCAGCAGTTTTCGATGCTGCTAGTAATGATGCCGTGATGCTCACTATCTATGAGGCCTGGGCTGCGGCTTTGGCCTATACCCTGCAGATTTACTTTGATTTCTCCGGGTACACAGACATGGCGCTTGGGCTGGCCTTGATGTTTAATATCAAGCTGCCCAGAAACTTCGATTCTCCTTACAAAGCGACCAGCATCATTGATTTCTGGCGGCGCTGGCATATCACACTTTCGACTTTTCTTCGAGACTATTTGTATATTTCCCTAGGGGGAAACAGGAAGGGTGTGCTGAGGCGATATATCAATTTGTTTGCCACCATGCTGCTGGGGGGAATGTGGCATGGTGCCGGATGGACGTTCATTTTCTGGGGTGCCTTGCACGGCCTGTACCTTATTGTTAATCATCTGTGGCGCACCGTTTTCTCGGGCGTCCGCCAAGGCTTGGTGCCGCGCTGGCTGTCTGGCAGCGTATCCTGGTTGCTAACGTTCGTTGCCGTGGTCATTGCCTGGGTCATATTCAGGGCCAAGGACATGCCGGAAGCTGTCAAGATATTGCAGGCTATGTTTGGTATCGCTTACCATCCTATTGCGTTGCAGGATGTCTCGCATGGCCACCTGCTTGTCGTAGCGGAACTCCCCGGGCATGAGTTGGCCCGTCTGGCGTTGGTTGGTTTGCTGTGGGTGCTGATTCTTCCCAACTCCAATCGTCTGCAATATTTTGACAAGGGCCGCCTCCGTGCTGTCCTGCAAGCCTTTGTAGTGGGGGGGCTGCTATTCCTTTCAGTTGAACGGTTTGGGCGGTACAGTCCTTTTCTCTATTTTCAATTCTGATCTATGAAGACCGCGAAGTTCTTCTTTTTGGGCACATTCTTGTGCTTCACTATGTATGGACTTCTGGGTTTGTACTTCCTGCCCTTGGCCGCCTTTCAGGGAGACCTGACCAGAATGGCAATGCTGCCAGAGCGATTGCTGGGATGGCAGAGAGTGCAACCTGCAATCGACCAACAGCTGCTCCAGCAGAGTCCGATTGCGGAGGCCGATGTATTTGTAATTGTAGATAGTTTTTCCGATGGCCGGGTTTGGCAGTCCGTTTTGACGGCGAAGCAATTGAAGGTGCACACCCTGCTGTGGGGAGATCTCCCCTTTGTTTGCGAAGATGCCGCTATCTGGCTGCGCGCGCAGGGTTTCAAGGGGCGTTACTTTGTCATTGAAACCAATGAACGTAATCTTCTTCACCGCTTGAATGATTCTCTAGCTTGCAAGAATGTGCTGCGTAAAGAGAAGATCGGGAACGCGGACGCACGTTCCGCACCGATTGAACGGTTTGACATCGATCATGGAGATTATTCAAGTAAATTGTCCGTGGGTTTAAGAACCGCCTTCAATACCTTTCTTTTCCATAGCTGGGAGCAATCGGATATTGCTGACAAAGTGCAGCTGCAGCCAGAGGTGTTTTTAAAGAGAATCAAGAATGGCTGCTCCCTGTTCAGCCACCGCAAATGCGATAGCAGTCTGTTTTACTTACCTGACAGCGAACAGGATGTTGATCCGGGGGCATTGCAGAAGATAGAGGCCATCAATGCCCGTCTCGGGGATCTGTTACCAATATGGGTCATCATTCCGAATAAGGCGACTACCTATCTGTACCAGGAGAAGTACTTCTGGAATACGTTGGAGCAAATCGCGCGCGCTCCCAATCTGTTGGCAATGAATTTAAACGCCATCGAGCATGGCGAGGTTGATCTGTACCCCGGAAATAATACCCACTATTCGACGCGCGGTTATTTGCTGATGGGCGAGGCCATTTTGAAGGAAATTCGCAAAGATGGCTTGAATGCCCGGTGACTAGATTTCCCGATGATTCAGGCTAGCAAATACAGCACAGAAGAAAAAAAGCAGCTCGAAAAAAATATCATAGGAAACTTCTACGGTCAGGAACGACAAGAGGAAGAATGGGGGCATTAACATGGAGTATTTGCTCCAGAACCCTACCAGCCCAGCTTTTTTCAAAGCGTTTCTGCTGCTGTTGAAGAGCGATAGAAAGACCAGCAGTGTGGCTGGAATTCCCAAGCCTAGGGTCAGGTCCATCCAGCCACTGTGTGTGGCCACCATGTGGTCGCCTTCTTTGCTGTAAAAGTCTGGCCATTTTTTTTTGGCCAGGTAGGAAAACGAGTAACTCATCAGGCCATAGCCCCAGGGGGTTTCTTGAATCAACTGGAGCGCGGCGGTCAGCCATGCCACCCGGAGGTAGGTGCTTTGGTTCACGGCTTGCCCATTTTCATTGCGTGGCAGTGCTTGTGTTACCCAGTCTTTCCAATAAGTCTGTTCGGATATTGCTACGCCAGTCTTGACGTCTGCATATGCGGTATGCCAAGCCGCGTTTTCCTTTATGTGCATGCCGCCCACGACGGCCAGGGGAATCGCTGCGGCGACGATGGCCAATTTGATTTTTGGAGAGTAATAGTATTTCTTGAATATCAATAGCAGGACTCCGAAGAGGATTACAAAAGATATCAGGAATCCATTCTTGGTGTTGGCAAAGTAGAAGGATAGCAATGACAGGCCCATAGTGAATCCCGGGAGAATGACTTTTTTCTTCCAGTTTTGAGATTCCAGTGCCAGCAGCAGATGGGTTAGTGCGGCAATGAAGGCAATGCCTATGAAGACTACTATCTGGGGCTTTCCCCCGAATGGAGTCATATAGAAATCCGTTGGAAAAGTGCCTCGGCTCGCGGCAAGTTCGTACAGATACCGAAGCAGATAGGTTGCCAGCGGCGCGTAGATGGATAACTGGAGCACAAAGGCCAGGTCCGTCTTTGGGCGCTCTTCTTTTCGCGATGATTTTGTGGAAAGAAGTACACCGATGCCTGCTCCAATGAGGGTCGATATTGCGGATCGCAGCCAGAAGCCCATCAACTCTTTCCATTGCATTTCTTTCTGCTGTGCAAGAAAGAAGTAATGGGTGACGATCCAGGCGAAAAACAATACTAGCGGGAGGTTCGCTCTGAACGCTGCGCGAAATGCCTCTTTGTCTCTGGAGAAAAGATAGATCGATGAGAAGCCGCCGGCCAGCAGCAGCAGGTTTCTAAGGGCTATGGTCCCGGGGAGTGGCCATATCGACAGAAGGCCTGCACCTGAAATAAAAAGCAGGTTTGCAAATAAACGCTCATGTCCCGTGCGAATTGTCTTCATTTTGCGTTCAGTGGAGTGCATCGGTCAGCACATTTTTCATAAATGCCTTGAGGTGCTCGATGCTGGGGCGCTGCAACAGCAAAGGTTCGGCTGCCTTCTGCAATAGGGCCGCATCATTGCCAATTGTTTCGGCCAGATCCCTGAATTGGTTCTTCATCATCGGAGCAAGGTTGACCATTGCATTTGGATTGAAGTCGACGCAAACACATTCATCGACCCAAGCCAGCGGTAGACTGTCTGCGTAGAAGGCTTCCACGATCTTCTCCGTGTAATAACCCGGATAGAGCGTGTTTTCTGGGCAGAGGTTGAAGGCGTAGCCTTTCAGTACCTCATGTTTGGTGAACGTGCTGCAGGAGTGATGTTGTACCGAACTGTCAAAAACCGGACCGAACCCGTCCACGTCCATGTGCTTTCGCAACTCCCGTATCAGGGTTGCGCGCGGTTCCCGTTGATGGCTGGCGAATATCACGGCCTTACGGGCTTTCTGGAGAAAGGCAGTTCCCAGAGGTTGCAACAGGCGTTCCGGCTTGAGCAGGCATCCAAATCGTGGGTTGGTGTTGCCGATGATCCCCTCATCGGACCAGTCCAACATTTCCATCCAGTAGGGATGGCGATGATGCTTTGCATTGCCGACGGCCAAGTCAAAGCTCAGCGCATAGTCGCAGGGTATATGGTTGTGACGCAGGTTCTCTGCCGTCTGGAACAGCGTCAAGGGGCGGTGGGTGGAATGCATCCGCTGCATCCAGGATTGAATGAGGGGGCGCAGCGGTTTTGGCGCCCAGCGCAAGGCCTTGTCCGTATGGAAGAAGGGGCCGAATATGACAAGGTCCGCTTTGCCTGCATGAGTCCATTCAATCTCGTATCCGAGAGCTTTGATGATGATGGGTATCAAAGACTGCGGATAGTCTTCGGCAACTCCAAGTAGGGCGATGCGTATCGTCTTGTGCATGAACGTGAATTAGGAAAACTGGCGTCTTGGCTAGACTTGATCTATGCGTTCTCTGTAAAAACTCTCATAGGGGTACTGCATTTCATCTGGAATCCGCTTTTTGACACGCTTGTCGAACATGCCGCGGTAGCCTCCAATCAGCACTTCCTTGTATTTGACGTTCTTGATGTAGTCCCGGTTGAATTTGGCCGCGGTGCGGATGCCCTTGGTGTAACCATCGTCCGCGATGTCAGAGTTGATATTGTCGATATTGGGTAGCGTGACCGAGGGAATTTCCCGTCCGAATTTTTCGTGGTAGCGCCAGAAGAAATCTCCATCCTCTTCTCCCAGTCCCAGCAGTCGTTCATCGAAAAAGCCGACATCAATCAGCTCGCCTTTGTCGATGACGTAGTGCGAAAAGCTTCCGTTGATCTTGAAGGTGCCCGGCTGCCGCTGAAGCGCATCTTCGAACTTGGCAAAGAAACCACACTCTATATCAGCGGGGATGTGTAAATCGTCATTGAGCACTAGTACGCGGTCCTGGCTTGCGGTCAAGATGCCCCGATTCCACATTTTGGCGAGTGATTGAAAGTTGGGAAAAACTATGGGAAAGCAGTTGTGCTGGCTGGCGAGAAAGGAGAGTAGCGCCGCACGGTATTTTTCGTTGAAGGCCGCTCGTGCGGAGCCGTTGGCTGTGATGATGATCTCCACCCCGTTGCGTTCGCGTTTGATACTTCGTATTAAAGGAACGAGGAATTCTTCAAACCGCTTGTCAAAGGTGGTAATTACGATTGAGTAGTTCATTCTGTCTTTCTGTTTGCTGACGTGTGGCGGTATGCGCTGATTTAGATGCGACCGAACAAACGCCGAATCTTTCGGCTCAAGCGCGAAAACCGACTCCCGCCCTCGGTAGGCCAGTCCATTTCTCGCTCCCAAGCCGACTGGTAGATCACGCCGCAATACAGCTGCGCTAATTGCTCCTGCGTGACTCCCCGCCGCGTTTCTTGATCGAGCTGCCAAGCATAGTGATAGACCTTGAAGAGTGCTTGGCAGGGATGCAGGGGGATTGCCTGGTAGGCTAGCAGGGCTTCACCATACCAGCGCGACTCGATAGGCGCTTGTGTAATGGCGTCGGCAAAGCTCATTGAGCGTGGCTGCAGATAGCTGCTGTCTAGCGACTCCCAGACCTTGCGGTGCCAAACCAAGGGAAAAGGGCCAAAACTGTAGTTTCTCCCGGGGCGGGCAAACAGTTTCTGTACTAGTGCCGATTCACGGATAAACGCCTCCACTATGCGGAAGCGCCCATGCTGCATGGCTGCTTCCAGGAGGTCGTGTGCTTCGTCCAGCACGGTGTAGGGATAACCATCGGGTGCCAGGAAGTCATGGGCGTTGAAAGGGCGGATGAAGATGGCATCGGAATCCAAGCAGACGTAGGCATCGGTCAGTCCGAGTCGCCAGAACTCCGATTTGATGATCTGTTGGGCCACGGCGCCGTGCATGCGCCTAAGCTGCGCCGGATCGATGCGCGGAGATGCCTCCAAAATACTCTCATCGCTGATGAGCTGGGCTCGGGTCGTGCCCAAGTGCTCGCGGAAAAGGGTCAGATCACTCTCCGGCACGGACACATAGAGGGGAAGTTGGTCTGTATTGAAGCGCTCAATCGATTGCAGAAGGCGCGTGACGCGCAGCAGGTCAGTGCTATAGCTTTTACAGTACAGCGCGAGTGAGGTCATGAGCGCCTATCCTCGTAGGCTGTGGCCACCTTCATGAAGAACTGCAAAGGGTTTGTCGCCCGCGCAACCATGATGCGGTTGAGCGCATACGGGTTATCGCCCGCTTGCGCACGGCCCCGGCGCGTGCTCGTGGCCGTCACATAGCCTGCAGCGCGTACCATGTCTTCGTGCTCGGGTTTGAACCAACCGTAGGGGTAGCAGAAATGCCTTACTCCTGCGCCCAGCACCTGCTGCAGCTCGTCCTTGGATTGCACAATTTGTTGCCGAGCTGCTTCGTCGGGCAGCTCATTGAGGTTAGCGTGGGTCCGCGTGTGTGAGCCCACGTCCATGCCCGCTCCGTGCCAGGCCAACCAGTCTTGTTGTGTCATCAGTGGCTTTTGCGCCACTTTCCCCGCATCCCAAGCATTGGTGCCTCCCACCATACTGCTGACGCCGTAACAAGTTGCAGTGAAGCCGTTGGCTTTCAGGGTGGGCAAAGCGTGGACCAAGTTATTCTGGTAGCCATCGTCAAACGTGATGCCCACTACCTTGCCTTGTAGATCTCCACGTAGATAGGGCTCCAGATCGCGCATGGACAGGCCTTTGTAGCCCATCAGGTGCAGCATGCGCATTTGCCAAGCAAACGAGGAGGGCGCCACGATGAGTCCACGTAGTGCCGTGCCACGCGGTGGGGGCTCGTCGATCTGGTGGTACATCAGGATGGGGATTTTCATGTCTGCAACCTCTGGAGGTTGGCGTAGTAGCCGTTGCGTTGAAGCAGAGTTGTATGGTTGCCGGACTCGACGATGCGACCGTGGTCCAGCACCACAATTAGGTCTGCACGCTCAATGGTACTGAGTCGGTGTGCGATGATTAGCGTTGTTCGATTCCGCATTAATGTTGCTAGAGCTTCCTGCACAGCACGTTCCGACTCCGTATCTAGCGCAGAGGTAGCTTCATCAAGAATTAGGATAGGTGCGTCCTTGAGCAGAGCGCGTGCAATTGCAATCCGTTGACGTTGGCCGCCTGACAATGTGGCGCCGTTTTCCCCCACCAGAGTGTCCAGACCCATAGGCAGTTGGGCAATGAACTCCCACGCATGAGCGGCGATGGCTGCCTCTTTCACTCTGGAGTCGTCGGCGCCGCGTGATTGGCCGAAGGCGATATTGGCACGTATGCTGTCGTTAAGCAGAACAATCTCTTGACTCACGAGAGCGATCTGCTCACGCAGATTAGACAGAGTCAGAGAATTGATGTCGATGCCGTCAATCGTGATGCGTCCTGACTCGGGCATATAGAAGCGCGGTATCAGCGCCGCCAGGGTGCTTTTGCCGCCACCTGAAGCGCCCACAAGGGCAATGGTCTGGCCTGGCGTCACATGCAGAACTACCCCTTCCAGTGCCAGTTTGTCGCTACCGGGGTATCGGAAAGAGACACTCTCAAAGTAAATTTCCCCTCTGCAACCTGTAAGCCTAGCCTGCCCTATTTCGGCTTCCACTGGAGCGTCCAGCAGTCCAAAAACACTCTCGCAGGCAGCCAGACCGCGCTGCAAGATGGGGCTGATGGTGGTTAGCTGCTTGATGGGCGCAATTAGCAACAGCATGGCTGTAATGAAAGAGACAAAGCCACCGGCCGTATCCCCCGCCTGCCCCATGGATCTGCTAAGAGCCATAAAGATGATAAAAGCGATAGCTACCGATGCTGTCATATGAGTGATCGGTGTGAGCGCCGACGCGGGGACTGCCTCCTTCATCATGCTTCTGCGGAAGTTCTCGGTAACAGAATAAAAGCGTTGCTGCAGTTGCAGCTGGCCACCGTAAATTTTGATTACCTTGTTTGCGGCGGATGTCTCCTCGACTGTATGCGCGATGTCGCGCAAAGACTGCAGGCTCGCCTTGCTGGCCTTGCGTATGCGTTGACCAAAACCCCGAACCAAGGCCGCAATCACAGGCCCCACAGTGAGGGTAATTAGCGTCAACTGCCAATCCAAGTACAGCAGGTATACCAGAAGTGCAACAGCGGTTAAAGTCTCGCGCACAGCTGTCACTAGAACATTGGTTGCAGCCTGGTTAATTCCGTCTACATCATTGTGAATGCGTGTGATCCAATAAGACGCTGGTTGAGTAAAGAATGCCTGAGTTGGTGCCTCGAGTAGCTTGTCAAACACAGCACGCCGCAAATCCACCACTAAACGAGTTGAGATCCAAGTCATCAGGTAGTTGGTCACGAAGGACAGTACCCCGCGTGCCAGAAACAGCAACACGATGCTGGCGGGGATCAGCCAGACCATGCGCGCTTCTGTGGCGCGGAAGCCGCTGTCGAGCAGATGCTTCATGATGGCTGGAAACACTGGCTCAGTTGCCGCAGTGCATACCATGCAAAGTATGGCGACTGAGAAGACCTTCCAGTAAGGGCTGAGAAAGCCTAGAAGTCGCAGATAGAGCGTGCGGTCGGTTTTAGTCATGCCGGGATAGAGACGACTTGGTAGGAGCGCGCCAAGCCTCACCCTTCTGGATCTCCAGCGCCTTCACATAGCGATAGAACGTGCCCTCGAAATTGCCTACTGCAATCACAAAGCCTGCCCAACCATCTAGAAAGCCCAACTTGAAGAGGTAGTGCTTCCAGAACGCCCACTTGGCGTGCAGCAGAGCAGAGCCCATGGTGATGCGCTTGTGTTTTATCTTCTCCGCTCCAAGCGAAGAGTAGCGGTTCGCCTTATGCATCACTTCGGCCATATTTTTAAAGGGGAATTGCCAGATGGACGATTGCATGTGACCCACAGGCTTGGACGAGTGCAAGACATAGCCTTCATGTACCGGCTTCCGGTCATAGCTCATCGCACCCCGGCGAAAGAGTTGGGGCTGACGATAGTTGGGATACCAACCGGAATGTTTTATCCAACGCCCCATGAAGAAATTACGACGAGGGGTGTGATAGACATCAAGCGTTCCTTCGGTTGCGAGCCGTCGAATTTCTTCTGCCGCCTCGGGTGTGCACCGTTCATCGGCATCCAAGCTGAACACCCACTCCTGAGTGCAGGCCGCCAACGCTTGATTGCGTAAATCACCAAAGCCCTTGAAGTCGACTTGAACAACTTTGGCTCCCAGTTGTGTTGCCAGTTCAGCGGTGCCGTCTGTGCTGTGCGAGTCGACGAGAATGATTTCATCTGCCCAAGACACGCTTTCGATGGCCAGGCGCACTTTGTCAACTTCGTTATAGGCAATGATGTAAACGGAAATGGTGGGCATGGGGTGATAACATTCGGCCGGTTTTTGGCTCCCCGTCTAGTTGGGGCCTGTACCGCCTAAGAACTCTTGTATCGAGGGCGGCCTAGTCTATACGAAGATGCCTACCACCGCGCTGATTTCCATTGTGATCACCACCTACAACAGG
>Ga0228698_1000743_pt1 | contig 20400 bp, 15 predicted proteins | sample McNCre117_Aug_MG_FD_178015 | JGI IMG/M metagenome (GOLD analysis project Ga0228698, IMG submission 178015) | Freshwater microbial communities from McNutts Creek, Athens, Georgia, United States - 1-17_Aug_MG | ecosystem: Environmental > Aquatic > Freshwater > Creek | place: USA: Georgia...
CTCCTGGAGCGTTCGTGCGAATCGCGGATCAGGATTTCCTGTTGCGCGATGTCATCCAGGTAGGGCCATCGGCCCGGAGCCGTACTGCCCAGGCCTTCGGTGTGTATTGTCGTCATCGCATTGTCTCCTTTGGCGTGATGCGGCAACGGTATTCCAGTGTCGAGTCCGTTCCGCGTTATCAGGCCATTTCTTCGCAAATCCTCCCTGTCCGAGGCCGCAAATCTTTTGTTCCCGGCTGCGATTGTCCTTCATTTGCCCGGCCATCCCGTAGCGTGAATCCCCTGGGATGCTCAGGGAATTCCCTCGGTGCACCGGGTTCCGGCCTGTTGCCGGCGGAGCCCGGGTGTCCCGGGACGATACCGGCCTGCGTCGTTTTGCAACACCGCGCCAGGCCGGAGCGGCGCTGCCTGACGTCGGCGGGCGCCGCTGCGTGGGAGCCACCCGGGAGGCCGAGGGCGGATGACCTTGGCACATGTATTGCTTGATGCCGGGTGTTGCACAAAAACCCGGAGACAAATCCCATGATTTCCTCGTCTTTCATCTCCCGTCTGTCCCGCTCCACGCTCGCTGGCGTGCTGGCCGTCGCCGCTGGCGCGGCATTCGCCCATGGTGACGTGGTGCCCCATTCGGTCGATACCAGCACCCTGCCGCAGCTCGGCTCCAAGTGGCTCGACGCCAACCCCTACAGCAGCGGCCCGGCGCACCAGGAGGCGCTGCGCATCGGCACCTCGGCCTACAACCAGAACTGCGCGCGCTGCCACGGCCTGGAGGCCATCTCCGGCGGCATCGCGCCCGATCTGCGCAAGCTCGATGCCGACTGCGCCGACCTGGCCGATGCCGACAGCAAGCAGGCCTGCTACCGCGAGATCGAGGACTATTTCGTCGGCACCGTGCGCCGTGGCCGCGCGCGCGACGGCCGCGTTTACATGCCGCCGTTCGAGGGTATCCTGTCGCAGGAGGCGATCTGGTCGATCAAGACCTATCTGCAGTCGCGCCGCATCGAGAACTGAGACCCACCGGCACCACCAGAGGGGAATTCCATGGCTGATCAGGCATTCGACCATACCCGGCGCCACGTCCTGCGCGCCGCCGCCGCGACGCTGGCAGCGCAAGCCCTGGGCCTGCGCGCCGAGGAGTTGCAGGATCTCGACAAGGTGCGCGCCTCCGGCGTGCTCAAGGTCGCGCTCTACAAGGACAACGCGCCGTATTCCGACGGGGCGGGCGAGCAGATGAGCGGGCTCGACGTCGCGCTGGCCCAGGGGCTGGCGCGCGAGATGGGCCTCAAGCTGCAGCTGCTGCCCTTCGATGCCGGCGAGAACGTCAACGACGATCTGCGCAACATGGTCTGGCGCGGCCACTACCTCGGTTACGGTCCGGCCGACGTCATGCTGCATGTGCCGGCCGACAAGTTCCTGATGCGGCAGAACCCGCAGGTGCTGCTGTTCGCGCCCTATGCGCGCGAAACTCTGATCGTGTTCCACGACCGCGAGCAACTGCCCAGGGTCCAGGGCGGCAACGATCTGGCCGGCTTCGACCTGGGCGTGGAGCGCGGCACCGGCGCGGCCAGCAGCATGCTCGGCTACCAGGGTGGGCTGCTGCGCGATCGGGTCAGGATCTTCAGCAGCGGCATCGAGGCGGCGCAGGCCACGATCCGTGGCGAGACCGCCGCCGCCTATGTCACGCGCGCCCAGGCCGAGGCCGCGCTGCACCAGCAGCGCGAGGTGGATCGGAATCGCTTCCTGTTCACCCAGCTCGGCCTGCCCGGGCTGCAGGACAACGGCTGGCCGCTCGGCCTGGCGGTCAAGTCCAGCCACAAGCAGCTGGCGACCGAGCTTGAAAACGCGCTGCAACGCTTGCGCAACCAGGGCGAATTGCTCAAGATGTTCCGTGACAACGGGCTGACCCTGGTCGCCCCCTGATGCGCCCGGTGCCCGCCGCCAGGGCGTGATTCAAAACAGCATTCCTGCGCGGCACAGCCAAGCCCAGGAAGCAGAGGAGACATGAGATGCAGATAGGAGTTCCGGCCGAAACGGTCGCGGGCGAGACACGGGTCGCCGTGACGCCCGAGACGGCCAAGAAACTGGTTGCACAAGGTCATCGGGTGCGGGTGCAGGCGGGAGCGGGCGTCGCCGCCAGCACACCCGACGAGGCGTACCGCGCCGTCGGCGTCGAGATCGTCGATGCGGCCGCTGCCCTGGGTGCCGATCTGGTGCTCAAGGTGCGCGCGCCGCTGGCCGCCGAGCTTGCGCTGATGAAGTCTGGCGCTGCGCTGGTCGGCATGCTCGAACCCTTCGACGGCGAGGGCCTGCAGCGCCTGGCGGCGGCCGGCGTGAGCGGCTTCGCGCTGGAGGCCGCGCCGCGCACGACGCGCGCCCAGAGCCTGGACGTGCTGTCGAGCCAGGCCAACATCGCCGGCTACAAGGCCGTGATGCTGGCGGCCAACCGCTATGGCCGGCTGTTTCCGATGCTGATGACCGCCGCCGGCACGATCAAGGCCGCGCGCGTGGTCGTGCTCGGCGTTGGCGTCGCCGGGCTGCAGGCGATCGCGACCGCCAAGCGCCTGGGCGCGGTGATCGACGCCTCCGACGTGCGCCCCAGCGTCAAGGAGCAGGTCGAGTCGCTCGGCGCCAAGTTCATCGACGTGCCCTACGAGACGGCCGAGGAAAAGGAGGCCGCCGAGGGCGTGGGCGGCTACGCGCGTCCGATGCCGCCGAGCTGGCTGGCGCGCCAGCAGGTCGAGGTCGCCAAGCGCATCGCGCAAGCCGACATCGTGATCTCGACCGCGCTGATCCCGGGCCGGGCCGCGCCGGTGCTGATCAGCGAGGACATGGTGCGCAGCATGAAGCCCGGCTCGGTGATCGTCGATATCGCGGCCGGCAAGGGCCCGCAGGGACCGCATGGCGCCCCGGGCGGCAACTGCCCGCTGACCGAGGCCGGCCAGACCGTGACCCGGCACGGCGTGCATCTGATCGGCGAGACCAACCTGCCGGCGCTGGTGCCGGCCGACAGCTCGTCGCTGTACGCGCGCAACGTGCTCGACTTCCTCAAGCTCGTGCTGCCGAAAGACGCCGCCGCGCTCTCGATTCCGATGGACGACGACATCGTTGCAGCCTGCCTCGTGACCCGGGGCGGCGCGGTGCTGCGCCCGTCCTGATCCGATTCCAACCACCACAGGAGACTCGATCATGGAAGCTGTATCCCCTGCATTGATAAACTTAATCATATTTGTGTTAGCTATTTATGTAGGCTATCACGTGGTCTGGAACGTCACGCCCGCGCTGCACACGCCGCTGATGGCAGTGACCAACGCGATCTCGGCGATCGTGATCGTCGGCGCGATGCTGGCGGCCGCGCTGACCGAGACCCCGCTCGGCAAGGCCATGGGTGTGCTGGCGGTCGCTCTGGCGGCGGTCAACGTCTTTGGCGGCTTTCTCGTGACGCGGCGCATGCTCGAGATGTTCAAGAAGAAGGAGCGCAAGCCGGCTGCCGCCGCGTCCGGCGCCGAGGGAGGTGCGCAATGAGCATGAACCTCGTGGTACTGCTGTACCTGATCGCCTCGGTCTGCTTCATCCAGGCCCTCAAGGGCCTGAGCCATCCCAAGACCTCGATCCGTGGCAACGCCTTCGGCATGGGCGGCATGGCGATCGCCGTGCTGACCACGCTCGGCCTGATCGTCACGCTGGCGCAACAGATGAGCGTCGATGCCGCGCAAGGGCTGGGCTGGGTGCTCGCGGGCCTGGTGCTCGGCGGCGGCGCCGGCGCCGTGATGGCCAAGCGGGTCGAGATGACCAAGATGCCCGAGCTGGTCGCCTTCATGCACAGCATGATCGGCCTGGCGGCGGTCTTCATAGCGGTCGCGGCCGTGGTCGAGCCCTGGGCGCTGATTCCGAACATCGTCAAGGGCGCCGAGGCCCCGCTGGGCAACAAGGTCGAACTGTTCCTGGGTGCGGCGATCGGCGCGATCACCTTCTCAGGCTCGGTGATCGCCTTCGGCAAGCTGTCGGGCAAGTACAAGTTCCGCCTGTTCCAGGGCGCGCCGGTGACCTTCGCCGGCCAGCACCTGCTCAACCTCGTGCTGGGCCTGGCGACCATCGGTCTCGGACTGGTGTTCACGCTGGGTTCGGGTGATGCCGCCTTCGGCGCCTTCCTCGGGCTGCTGGCGCTGAGCTTCGTGCTCGGCGTGCTGATCATCATCCCGATCGGCGGCGCCGACATGCCGGTCGTGGTCTCGATGCTCAACAGCTACTCGGGCTGGGCGGCGGCCGGCATCGGCTTCAGCCTCAACAACGCGATGCTGATCATCGCGGGTTCGCTGGTCGGGTCATCGGGGGCGATCCTGAGCTACATCATGTGCAAGGCGATGAACCGCTCGTTCTTCAGCGTGATCCTGGGTGGCTTCGGCGCCGATGTCAGCGAGGGCACCTCGACCAGCGGCGGCGTGCAGCGCACCGCCAAGAGCGGCAGCGCCGACGACGCGGCCTTCATCCTGGGGCACGCCGAGACGGTGGTGATCGTGCCGGGCTACGGCCTGGCGGTCGCGCGCGCCCAGCACGCGGTCAAGGAGCTGGCGCACAAGCTGACCGAGAAGGGTGTCACGGTCAAGTACGCGATCCACCCGGTCGCCGGGCGCATGCCGGGCCACATGAACGTGTTGCTGGCCGAGGCCGAGGTACCCTACGACCAGGTGTTCGAGATGGAGGACATCAACGGCGAGTTCGGTCAGGCCGACGTCGCCATCGTGCTCGGCGCCAACGACGTGGTGAACCCGGCCGCGCTGCAGAAGGGCAGCCCGATCTACGGCATGCCGATCCTGGAGGCCTACAAGGCCAAGACCGTGATCGTCAACAAGCGATCGATGGCCGCCGGCTACGCGGGCCTGGACAACGAGCTGTTCTACCTCGACAAGACCATGATGGTGTTCGGCGACGCCAAGAAGGTGGTCGAGGAGATGACCAAGGCCATCGAGTGAGTTCAGCGTCAGGGCCACCTGAGCCCTGAACTCGGCGGGCGTCCGGTGCGGGCGCCCGTTTTTTTTGGGCCGACGGACTATGGCAGCGCGGTCACATCGCCCAGGCGGCGCATCGCCGCATTCTCGCGGTCCTGGGCCCGCAGCGCCTCCTGCATGCTCTGGCTGACCAGATCGATGTGTTCGCGCGCGGCCAGCTGGGAATCCTGCGGCCGGCGCTGCTGGATCGCGCGCCAGATGTTGCGGTGCTGCTCCCGGATCTGGCTCCATTGCTCGGGCTGGCGGTGCAGGCGTGCCAGGTTGTTCGAGACGTGATCGTGCATCACCCGCATCAGGCTGGCCGTGACATGGCCGATCAGGGCGTTGTGCGAGGCCTCGGCGATCGCCTGGTGGAAGGTCACGTCGTGGGCGACGCAGGCATCGAGGTCGTCGCTCTCGTAGGCCGCTTCGAGGGCCTCGAAGCTGGCCTGGATGCGCTGGATGTCGGCCTCGGTCGCGCGCTGGGTCGCCAGCCCGGCGGCCTGCACTTCGAGGATGCGGCGGAATTCGAGCATGTCGTCCTGCAGCGTCGGATGGCTCTTGAGCAGATCGTCCCAGGGCTCGGTGAAGCTCGCTTCGAGCCGGTCCGTGACCACCGTGCCGCCGCCGTGCCGGGTCACCAGAAAGCCCTTGCTGACCAGCTTGTGGATCGCCTCGCGCAAGGTCGGGCGCGAGACATTGAACTCCAGCGCCAGGGTGCGCTCGGCCGGCAGCCGGTCGCCCGGCTTGAGCGAACCCTCCAGGATGCGCTGCTCCAGCTGGTTGGCGACGACGTCGGCGATACGGGCGAGGGTGGGACGGGGAGCTTGCATGGATGACGAGGCGAAATATTCTTGGTAAGACCAATTTGACAAGTTTACCTCGATAAAAAGTTTTCCCAGAACCTAGGGTTTACCCGATGGACAGATCGAAGTCAAGAACTTCTAATTTGTCTCATAACGTGGTCATACCACTTTACCAATTGACTGACTTACTCAATTTGCAGAGGAAATATGTCATCTGATCGAATGAGTTTGCGTGACTATCCTGAGCGGCCAGCGGATGTTTACCTGTTTGCCACTTGCCTGATCGATCAATTCATGCCCGAGGCCGGGCTGGACACGGTACGCCTGCTGGAGCGCGAGGGCATCCGCGTGCATTACCTGGAGCAGCAGACCTGCTGCGGCCAGCCCGCGTACAGCAACGGCTATCCCGACGAGGCGCGCGCGGTCGCGCGCCAGCAGATCGAGCTGTTCACCGAGCCGTGGCCGGTGGTCGTGCCGTCGGGTTCCTGCGGCGGCATGATCCGCACCCATTACCCGGACCTGTTCGCCGATGATCCGGTGCTGCACGCCAAGGCGCTGGCGCTGTCCGAACGCGTCTACGAGCTGACCGAGTTCCTGGTCCACGTGGTCCGCTTCGAGCACCCCGACCTCGGCGCCGACTGCACCGTGGCGTTGCACACCTCGTGCCACGCGCGGCGCCAGATGGGCGCGCACGAGACCAGCTCGGCCCTGCTCGCCAGCCTGGGGCAGGTCGAGGTCAGGGAGCAGGAGCGCATCGCCGAATGCTGCGGCTTCGGCGGCACCTTCGCGCTGCTGCACGCCGAGATCTCCGAGGCCATGGTCAGCGACAAGGTGGCCGCGATCCGCGCCACCGGCGCCCGCCGTGTCGTCAGCGCCGACTGCGGCTGCCTGCTCAACATCGCCGGCCGCGCCGCGCGCCAGGACGAGCAGGCCGGCATCACGCCCCCGTCGCTGCCGGGCGAGCACATCGCGAGCTTCCTGTGGAAGCGCACCTGCGGGGCCAAGGCATGAGCGCGCGCGACAGCATCCTGGGCCGGCTGCGCACCGCGCCGGCCGGCAATCCGACCACGCCGCCCGACGTGGGCGCTTGGTTCGCGCGCCAGCGCCGCGACGAGGATGTCGCGCAGCGCGCCGAGCGCCTGACCCAGGCGCTGCAGGGCTGGCGCGCCGAAGTCCATTGCGTCACGCCCGACGACTGGACCGATGTGCTGCTGGGCATCCTGGCCGCCAAGGGCCTGCGCCACCTGCTGATCGGCGACGGCACGCCGCATGGCGAAGCCCTGGCGGCGCGCGCGCCGGCCGGCCTGGAGATCGTGCGCTACGAGCAGGCGATCGAGCACTGGCAGCAGCGCCTGTTCGAGCGCACCGACGCCACGCTGGCGCGTGGCGCGATCGCCGAAACCGGCAGCCTGATCCTGTGGCCCGACGCGCGCGAGCCGCGCCTGATGTCGCTGGTGCCCGAGGTCCACGTCGTGCTGCTCGACGCCGACACCATCCACGCCGACTTCCACGCCGCGATCAGCGCCGAGGGCTGGGCTGGCGGCATGCCGACCAACGTCGTGCTGGTCTGCGGCCCGTCCAAGACTTCCGACATCCAGCAGACGCTCGCGTTTGGCGCCCATGGCCCGCGCGAGCTGGTGGTGCTGCTGCGCCAGCCGCAAGGAGAACCGGCATGAGCAAGGTGATTCCGATCCAGCCGACCGAGGATTTCAAGGCGCGCGCGCGCGGCGTGCTCGACGACCCGGCGCAGCGACGCAATTTCCGGGGCGCGATGGACTACCTGCAGGCCAAGCGCCGGGCCCAGTTCCCCGACGACGCCGAGCTGCAGGGCCTGCGCGACCTCGGCGAGCAGATCCGTCGCCACAGCCTGGCCAATCTGCCGCGCCTGCTGGAGCAGCTGGAGGCGCGCCTGAGCGCCAACGGCGTGCAGGTGCACTGGGCGCAGACGCCGCAGGAGGCCAACGCGATCGCGCTGCAGATCGCGCAGCGCGCCCAGGCGCGCAAGATCATCAAAGGCAAGTCGATGGTCAGCGAGGAGATCCACTTCAACCACGCGATGGCCGAGGCCGGCATCGAGGCGCTGGAGTCGGACATGGGCGAGTACATCGTCCAGCTCGCCGACGAGGCGCCGTCGCACATCATCATGCCGGCGATCCACAAGACCAAGCAGGAGATCGCAGCGCTGTTCGCGCGCGAGCTGCCGGGCGTGGCCTATACCGAGGATGTCGATGCGCTGATCGACATCGGCCGGCGCGTGCTGCGGAATAAGTTCGCGCAGGCCGACATCGGTCTGTCGGGCGTCAACGTCGCGGTGGCCGAGACCGGCACGCTGTGCCTGGTCGAGAACGAGGGCAACGGGCGCATGTGCACGACCGTGCCGCGCGTGCATATCGCGATCACCGGCATCGAGAAGGTGGTCGAGAAGCTCGAACACGTGCCGCCGATCCTGAGCCTGCTGACGCGCTCGGCCACCGGCCAGTCGGTGACCACCTACGTCAACATGATCAGCGGCCCGCGCCGCCCGGGCGAGAAGGACGGGCCGCAGGAGATGCACCTGATCCTGCTCGACAACGGCCGCACCCAGGCCTACGCCGACGAGCAGCTGCGCGCGACGCTGCAGTGCATCCGCTGCGGCGCCTGCATGAACCACTGCCCGGTCTATGCGCGCGTCGGCGGCCACGCCTATGGCACGACCTATCCGGGGCCGATCGGCGCCATCATCTCGCCGCACCTGCTGGGGCTGGAGACCACCTACCCGCTGGCGTTCGCCTCGACGCTGTGCGGCGCCTGCGCCGAGGTCTGTCCGGTGCGGATCCCGATCACCGACCTGCTGGTGCGGCTGCGCAACGAGGCGCAGGCCCGTCCCGGCAGTGACGACGCCACGCTGCGCGGCAGCGGCGCGGCGCGCAGCCTCAAGACCTCGGCGACCTGGAGCGTCTGGGCCCAGGTCTATGGCCGGCTCGGCCTCTACAAGCTCGCGTCCTGGTTCATGAGCCGCGGTCGCGCGCTCTCGCCGACCGATCAGGGCGCCTGGACGCGCAGCCGCGTGCCGCTGGTGCCGGCCCCGAAGCGCCTGCGCGATCTGTTGAAGGAACGGAATTCCCATGAGTGAACTGATTGCGGCGCTGCGCGCCGTGTTGCCCGCGCGCCAGGTCGTGAGCGACGACCTGCGCCGGCTCGCCTACGGCACCGACGCGAGCTTCTACCGCCTGATTCCCGAAGTGGTCGCGATCGTCGAGAGCGAGAACGAGGTCCGCGCCGTGCTGGCGGCCGCGCGCCGCCTCGGCCGCCCGGTGACGGCGCGTGCCGCCGGCACCAGCCTGTCGGGCCAGGCCGTCACCGATGGCGTGCTGATGCTGATCGGCGAGCGCTTCGCGACCTGCGAGGTCGCATCCGATGCGGCCAGCGTGCGCCTCGGGCCCGGCATGGTCGGCGCCGAAGTCAATGCGCGGCTGGCGCCGCTGGGGCGCAAGATCGGTCCCGATCCGGCCTCGATCAACGCCTGCAAGATCGGCGGCATCGTCGCCAACAACGCCTCCGGCATGTGCTGCGGCACGGCGCAGAACAGCTACCAGACCCTGGTCGGCCTGCGCGTGGTGCTGGCCGACGGCACCTTGCTCGATACGCTCGATCCCGTTAGCGTCGCGGCCTTCCGCGTCAGCCATGCCGGGCTGTTGGCCGAGCTGGCGGCCATGGGCGAGGCCACGCGCGCCGACGCAGCGCTGGCCGCGCGCATCCGCCACAAGTACAAGATCAAGAACACGACCGGCTACAGCCTGAACGCGCTGGTCGATTTCTCCGATCCGGTCCAGATTCTGGCGCATCTGATGGTCGGCTCCGAGGGCACGCTCGGCTTCCTGTCGAGCGTGACGCTGGCGACCGTGGCCGACGACCCGTTCAAGGCCAGCGCGCTGGTGTTCTTCCCCGACATCGCCAGTGCCTGCGAGGCCGTGATCGAACTGAAGTCGCGCCCGGTTTCGGCGGTCGAGCTGCTCGACCGTCCGGCCCTGCGCTCGGTCGAGGACAAGGCCGGGCTGCCGCCGGTGATCCGCACGCTCGGACCCGACGCGGCCGCCCTGCTGATCGAGGTCCGCGCCCAGAGCGCGGCCGCGCTGCAGCTGCGCATGGACGCGGCGCTGCAGGCGCTGGCCGGCATCGCGACCGTGCAGCCGCCGGCCTTCTCGACCGATCCGGCGACCTGTGACATGTACTGGAAGGTGCGCAAGGGCACCTTCCCGTCGGTCGGCGCCGTGCGCCGCGCCGGCACCACCGTGATCATCGAGGACGTGGCGTTCCCGGTCGAGTCGCTCGCCAGCGCGACGCTCGACCTGCAGGCGCTGATGCGCCGCCACGGCTACGAGGAGGGCATCATCTTCGGCCACGCGCTTGAAGGCAACCTGCATTTCGTCTTCACGCAGGACTTCACCGAGGCGCGCGAGGTCGAGCGCTACGCGCGCTTCATGGACGATATCTGCGAGCTGGTGGTCGGGCGCTACGACGGCTCGCTCAAGGCCGAGCACGGCACCGGGCGCAACATGGCACCCTTCGTCGAGAAGGAGTGGGGGCCGCAGGCGACCGCACTGATGCGCCGCATCAAGCAGCTGCTCGATCCGGCCGGGCTGCTGAACCCGGGCGTGATCCTCGACGACGATCCTCAGGCGCACCTGCACCACCTCAAACCGATGCCGGCGGCCGAGGAACTGGTCGATCGCTGCATCGAGTGCGGCTTCTGCGAGCCGCTGTGCCCCTCGCACCGGCTCACGCTGTCGCCGCGCCAGCGCATTGTCAGCTGGCGCGAGCTGTCGCGCCGCGCCGTCGCCGGCGAGCCCGCCGACGCGATGCAGACCGAGTTTGCCTATGCCGGGCTAGATACCTGCGCCGGCTGCGGCCTGTGCTCGACCGCCTGTCCGGTCGGCATCGACACCGGCGCGTTGACGCGGCTGCTGCGCGGGCGCGGCCTCGGTCCGGTCGAGAAAAAGGTCGGCGCCTGGGCCACGACCCATTTCGAGCAGGCCAGCGCGTTGTCGCGCACCGGCCTGCGCCTCGGCCATCTGGCCAGCGGCGTCGTCGGCCAGGGGCTGGTGCAGCGCCTGTCGGGCGGTGCCTGGCGGCGCGCCATGCCGCAGCCGGGCGCCAAGCCCCGGCTGCGCGCGGGCCAGGGCGACCCGGTGGTGTATTTCCCGACCTGCAGCAGCCGCATCTTCGGCCCCAACAACGCCGACGAGGCGCAGCTGCCCGACGTGGTGATGGAGCTGCTGCAGCGCGCCGGCTATGCGCCGCGCCTGCCGCAGGCCTGCGACCAGCTGTGCTGCGGCCAGGCACTGGCGAGCAAGGGCATGGCGGCCGAGGCCGATGCGCTGTCCGAGCGCCTGATCGCGGCCTTGCTGCAGACGGCCGATGATGGCCAGGGCGGCCACTATCCCGTCATCATGGACGCCAGCAGCTGCACCGCGCGTGTGCGCCAGCTGCTGGCCGGGCGGCTGGCGGTGTACGACTTCCACGAGTTCGCGCTCGACGCGATGCTGCCGCGCCTGCGGATCGTGCGCCAGCCCGGGCCACTGGCGCTGCACGTCAACTGCAGCGTGCGCCGCACCCAGTCCGACGCCAAGCTGCGCGCGCTGCTCAAGGCCTGCGTCGAGCAGGTGATCGAGCCCTCCGGCGTGAGCTGCTGCGGCTTCGGCGGCGATCGCGGCTTCGCCGTGCCCGAGCTCAACGCGCACGCGCTGCGCCGGGTCCACGAAGCCTTGCCGGCCAACTGCTGCCAGGGCGTCTCGACCAACCGGACCTGCGAGATCGGCCTGACGGCCGAGACCGGGCGCGCCTACCGTTCGGTCGCCTACCTGCTCGAGGAGTGCAGCCGCGAGGAGTCCGCGCTGCCCTGCTGAGGGCGCCCTGGTTTTCCTGTTTTCATTCACCTGATCCCGCTCGGATGCGACGCATCCGAAGCCCCGTTTTTTCTTTCGAAGGAGATTGCCATGGTCTGGCAACAAATATACGATCCATTCGGCAACATGTTCATCTCGACGCTGCTGGCGGCCATTCCGGTGGTCGTTATGCTGGTCGCGCTGGGCTTCCTGCACATCAAGGCGCATATCGCTGCCGGCCTCGGCCTGATCGCGGCGATGGGCGTGGCGGTCTTCGCCTATGGCATGCCGGCCAGCATGGCCGGCACCGCGGCGCTGTACGGCGGCTTCGTCGGCCTGCTGCCGATCGGCTGGATCGTGCTCAACATCATCTTCCTGCAGCAGCTCGCCGAGCAGAACGGCAGCTTCAAGATCCTGCAGGATTCGCTCTCGGGCATCACCCCGGACCGCCGCCTGCAGCTGCTGCTGATCGCGTTCTGCTTCGGCGCCTTCTTCGAGGGCGCGGCCGGCTTCGGCACCCCGGTGGCCGTGACCGCCGGCATCCTGATCGGCCTGGGCTTCTCGCCGCTGGCCGCCTCGGGCCTGTCGCTGATCGCCAACACCGCGCCGGTCGCCTTCGGCGCGCTCGGCACGCCGGTCATCACGCTGGCCAAGGTGCACGGCTACGACCTGATGGCCGTCACCGGCATGATCGGTCGCCAGCTGCCGCTGTTCTCGCTGATGGTGCCGTTCTGGCTGATCTGGGCCTTCGCCGGTCGCAAGGCCATGATGGAAATCTGGCCCGCGATCCTGGTCACCGGCCTGAGCTTCGCGATCCCGCAGTACCTGGTCTCGAACTACATCGGCCCCGAGCTGGTGGACATCATCGCCGCGCTGGTCTCTATGGTCTCGCTGGTGCTGTTCCTGCGCGTCTGGCAGCCCAAGCGGGTCTGGACCTCGCCCTCGCTCAAGGGTCATGAGACCGATGGTGGCGAGGCCAAGCCCGCCGTGGCCGTCAAGCAGTACACGCGCGCCGAGCTGATCCAGGCCTGGACGCCGTGGGCGATCCTGACCGTGTTCGTCTTCGTCTGGGGCCTGCCCGACGTCAAGAACTACCTCAACGGCCTGTACGCGCCCAAGTTCCAGATCGACGGCCTGCACAACCTGATCATGAAGATGCCGCCGGTGGTGCCGACGCCCCATCCGGAGTCCGCCGTCTACGTGCTGAACCTGCTGTCGGCCACCGGCTCGGGCATCCTGCTGGCTGCCGTGATCGGCGCGCTGGTCATGAAGTACAAGCCGACCGAGATCGTCGCCACTTTCTTCCGCACCTTCTGGCTGGTGCGCTACTCGCTGCTGACCATCGTGCTGATGCTGGCGCTGGGCACGCTGACGCGCTACTCCGGCACCGATACCACGCTCGGCCTGGCGTTTGCCGGCACCGGCATGTTGTACCCGTTCTTCGGCACCCTGATGGGCTGGATCGGTGTCGCCATGACCGGCTCCGACACCGCATCCAACGTGCTGTTCGGCGGCATGCAGAAGGTCGCGGCCGAGCAGCTCGGCCTGTCGGGCAACCTGATGGGCGCGGCCAACAGCTCGGGCGGCGTGATGGGCAAGATGATTGATGCTCAGTCCATCGTCGTGGCCTCGACCGCCACGCGCTGGTTCAACCATGAAGGCGACATCCTGCGCTACGTGTTCTTCCACTCGATCGCGCTGGCCTGCCTGGTCGGCATCTTCGTGACGATGCAGGCCTATGTCTGGCCGTTCAGCGCGATGGTGATCCGCTGATCCCCCCTGGCCGGCTCCACGACCGGCCTCTATGACCAGCCCCCGCTCGATGGATTGTTTCGGCCGGGGGCTTTTTTGTCCGGATGCCAGGCGGGCTGGATCGTTTCTTGCTGGGTCTGAGAGCCGGCCGACCGGGCTGGTGCATGGCCTGACCTTTCCATTTTTTAACTTGTGATCCTCATCAAATGAAAAAAATCAAGAGTCTGTTGGTTGCCAACCGCAGCGAGATCGCGATCCGGGTGCTGCGCGCGGCCTCCGAGCTGGGCATCCGCACGGTTGCGATCTATTCGAACGAAGACCGCTTCGCGCTGCACCGCTTCAAGGCCGACGAGTCCTACCAGGTCGGCGCCGGCAAGAAGCCGATCCAGGCCTATCTGGATATCGACGACATCATCCGCATCGCCAAGGCGGCCGAGGTCGATGCCATCCACCCGGGTTACGGCTTCCTGTCCGAGAATCCGGATTTCGCCGATGCCTGCGCTGCCGCCGGCATCGCCTTCATCGGTCCCAAGGGCGACGTGATGCGCACGCTCGGCAACAAGGTCGCGGCGCGTGCGGTCGCGGTCGCCGCTGGCGTGCCGGTGGTGCCGGCCACCGGCGCCTTGCCGGCTGATCTGGCCGCAGCCCAGGCGATGGCGGCCGAAGTCGGCTATCCGCTGATGCTCAAGGCCAGCTGGGGCGGCGGCGGGCGCGGCATGCGCGTGATCGAGACCGAAGCCGATCTGGCGCCGATGATGGAAGTCGCCAAGCGCGAGGCGCTGGCCGCCTTCGGCAACGACGAGGTTTATCTGGAGAAGCTGGTGCGCCGCGCGCGCCACGTCGAGGTCCAGGTCATGGGCGACACCCATGGCAAGCTGGTCCATCTGTACGAGCGCGACTGCTCGGTCCAGCGCCGCAACCAGAAGGTGGTCGAGCGCGCGCCGGCCCCCTACATGGACGACGCCACGCGCGCCGAACTGTGCGAGTCGGCGCTGCGGCTGGCGCGCGCGGCTGGTTACAGCCACGCCGGCACGGTCGAATACCTGTACGACGTCGATAGCGGCAAGTACTACTTCATCGAAGTCAATCCGCGCATCCAGGTCGAGCACACCGTGACCGAACAGGTCACCGGGGTCGATATCGTCAAGGCGCAGATCCGCGTCACCGAGGGTGCACATGTCGGCGACGAGGATTCCTTCATCCCGTTCCAGCAGGACATCAGCCTGCGCGGCCACGCGCTGCAGTGCCGCGTCACGACCGAGGACCCCGAGAACCACTTCACGCCCGACTACGGCAAGATCGCGGTCTACCGCAGTGCTGCCGGCTTCGGCATCCGGCTCGACGCCGGCACCGCCTATTCGGGTGCCGTGATCACGCCGTACTACGACTCGCTGCTGGTCAAGGTCACGGCCTGGGGCCACACCGCCGACGAGGCCGCCTCGCGCATGGACCGCGCGCTGCGCGAGTTCCGCGTGCGCGGCCTGTCGACCAACCTGCAGTTCCTCGAAAACGTGATCGCGCACCCGCTGTTCCGCTCGGGCGAATGCACCACGCGCTTCATCGACACCACGCCCGAGCTGTTCAACTTCAGCAAGCGGCGCGACCGCGCGACGCGACTGCTCAAGTTCCTCGGCAACGTCGCGGTCAACGGCAACCCCGAGATGAAGGGCCGCACGCGGCCCGCGCTGCCGCTGTCGCGTCCGATCAAGCCGGCCTGCGACCTGGGCACGCCGGTGCCGCGCGGCACGCGCGACCTGCTCAAGGAGCTTGGCGCGCGCGGCTTCGCCGACTGGATGAAGGCCCAGCCGCAGGTGCTGCTGACCGACACCACGATGCGCGACGCGCACCAGTCGCTGTTCGCGACCCGCATGCGCAGCCACGACATGGTAGAGATCGCGCCGCACTACGCGCGCATGCTGCCGCAGCTGTTCAGCATGGAATGCTGGGGCGGGGCGACCTTCGACGTCGCGCTGCGCTTCCTGAAGGAAGACCCCTGGGAGCGCCTGACGCGCCTGCGAGAAGCCACGCCCAACATCCTGTTCCAGATGCTGCTGCGCGCGTCGAACGCGGTCGGTTACACCAACTACTCCGACAACGTGGTGCGCTATTTCGTGCAGCAGGCCGCCAGCAACGGCGTCGATCTGTTCCGCGTCTTCGACTCGCTGAACTGGGTTGACAACATGCGCGTCGCGATGGATGCCGTGATCGAATCCGGCGCGCTGTGCGAGGGCACGCTGTGCTACACCGGCGACCTGTTCGATGCCCGGCGTTCCAAGTATGACCTCAAGTACTACGTCAACCTGGCCAAGCAGCTTGAGAAAGCCGGCGCCCACATCCTCGGCATCAAGGACATGGCCGGCGTCTGCAAGCCGCGCGCCGCCCACGAGCTGGTGCGCGTGCTCAAGCAGGAAGTCGGCCTGCCGATCCACTTCCACACCCACGACACCAGCGGTATCGCGGGCGCCTCGGTGCTCGCCGCGATCGAGGCCGGCTGCGACGCGGTCGATGGCGCGCTCGACGCCATGAGCGGCCTGACCTCGCAGCCCAACCTGGGCTCGATCGCCGCCGCCCTGGCCGGCGCGCCGCGCGACCCCGGCGTCGATCTCGGCGCGATGCAGTCGCTGTCGCATTACTGGGAAGGCGTGCGCCGCGCCTACACGCCGTTCGAGGCCGATATCCGCTGCGGCACCTCCGACGTCTACAACCACGAGATGCCTGGTGGCCAGTACACCAACCTGCGCGAGCAGGCGCGCTCGATGGGGCTGGAGCACCGCTGGCCCGAGGTCTCCAAGGCCTATGCCGATGTCAACATCCTGTTCGGCGATATCGTCAAGGTCACGCCGACGTCCAAGGTGGTTGGCGACATGGCGCTGTTCATGGTCGCCAACGACCTCAGGCCCGAGGAGGTCGCGAACCCCGCGCGCGAGCTGTCCTTCCCCGAATCCGTGATCTCGCTGTTCAAGGGCGAGCTCGGCTTTCCGCCCGACGGCTTCCCGAAGGCGCTGGAGCACAAGGTGCTGCGCGGCGAGGCGCCGATGCAGGGCCGCGCCGGCGACCATCTGCCCGAGGTCGATCTGCAGGCCAAGCGCGCCGAACTCGAACACGCGATCGGCCGCAAGGCGAGCGACACCGATCTGGCGTCCTACCTGATGTATCCCAAGGTGTTCAAGGACTACGCCGAGCACCGCCGCCTCTACAGCGATGTCTCGCTGCTGCCGACCTCGCCGTTCTTCTACGGCCTGCAGGACCGCGAGGAAGTCTCGATCGACATCGACAAGGGCAAGACCCTGGTCGTGCGCCAGACCGGGCGCTCCGACACGGTGGACGAGGAGGGCCAGGTCAAGGTGTTCTTCGAACTCAACGGCCAGCCGCGCGCCGTGCGCGTGCCCAAGGCCGGCCTGGGCGGCAGCGTCAAGTCGCGCCCGAAGGCCGAGGAGGGCCGGCCCGAGCATGTCGGCGCGCCGATGCCGGGCATGGTGGTCACGGTCGCGGTCAAGGTCGGCCAGAAGGTCGCCAAGGGCGATCCGCTGCTGTCGCTGGAGGCCATGAAGATGGAGACCATGCTGAGCGCACCCGATGACGGCGTGGTGCAGGCCATCCATGTCCGCCCCGGCGAGACCGTCAACGCCAAGGACCTGCTGCTCGAACTCAAGCCGGTGGCCTGAGCGTTGCAACCCGGTATCCCCCAGGCTGTTTCTCCTGGGGGAGGCGGGATTTTTCTCTGGCGTGGCTGCGGGTATTCCGGTCCGTTCATCCTGTTTTCGGGCGCTGTGCTTGACGGGGTTGCGGGCGGCCGCGAAGCTTGGTCACGCCAGTCCGCGTGGTCGCGGGCTGGCCGCAAGCCATATCAGAGAGGAAACCGCACATGTCCGCTACCAAAACGGTCCACAGCTTCGGCTGGATGCGTGATCTGCCCAGCATCAAGGATTACGGCACCGATCACGTCCATCTGAAACCGATGCTGACCAAGCTCAAGGCCGCAGGAGCAACGAGCGCACCGCCGACACTGCCGGCCAGCGTCGATCTGCGGGCCTGGTTCTCGCCGGTCGAGGACCAGGGTGCCCTGGGTTCCTGCACCGCGCACGCGGGCGTCGGCCTGCTCGAATACTACGAGCGGCGCGCCTACGGCAAGCACATCGACGCGTCGCGCCTGTTTCTCTACAAGACCACGCGCAACCTGCTCAAGTGGAGCGGCGACACCGGCGCCTACCTGCGCAGCACCATGGAGTCGCTGGTGCTGTTCGGCGTGCCGCCCGAGAGCTACTGGCCCTACGACACGGCCAAGTTCGACGTCGAGCCCAGCGCCTTCCTCTATGCGCTCGGCAGCAACTACCAGGCGCTCAGGTACTACCGGCTCGATCCGTCGGGCACGGCCAAGGCCGCGCTGCTGACCGCGATCAAGACCAACCTGGCCGCCGGCCTGCCGGCCTTCTTCGGCTTCACGGTCTATGACTCCTACACCCAGGCGAGTCCGGCCAACCAGGGCGCGATTCCGTTCCCGGTCGTCTCCGACAAGGTGGTCGGCGGCCATGCGGTCGCGGTGGCCGGCTACAACGACGGCCTCGTGATCAGGAACAGCAAGCCTGGCGCCAGTCCCACCACCGGCGCCTTGCTGATCCGCAACTCCTGGAGCGCGGGCTGGGGCGATGGCGGCTATGGCTGGCTGCCCTACGAGTACGTGCTCAAGGGCCTGGCGGTGGACTGGTGGAGCCTGATGGCGGCCGAATGGATCGATACCGGCAACTTCGGTTGAATCCTGGTCGCCACGGCGGCTTTTGCAGGCTCAGGCGCCGGCCTGGGCGGCGATCTGGCGCAGCGCCTGCTCGATCATCTCGACCGGACGCGCGCCGCTGATCACGTAGCGCTCCTCGACGATCAGGGTCGGCACCGAGTTGACGCCGGCCTTGAGGTAGAAGGCCTCGCGTTCGCGCACCGCATCGGCGAACTCGTCGCCGGCCAGTATTTCCATCGCGCGCTCGCGGTCGAGGCCGGCGCTCTCGACCACGCCGAGCAGCACGTCGTCGGCATCCATCGGCAGCTGGTCCCGGTGACAGGCCAGCAGCAGCGCCTGCTTGAGCGCGAGCTGGCGCTCGGCATGTTCGAGTGCGGCCCAGTGCAGCAGGCGGTGTGCCTTGAGCGTGTCGTAGATGCGTCCACGCCCGGTGGCCGCGAACTCGAAGCCGACCTGGGCGCCGCGCTCGCGCAGCGTGGCGCGGACCTGGGCCTGCTGCTCCGGGGTCGAGCCGTATTTCTGGGTCAGGTGTTCGCCGAGATCCTGGCCGCCCTCGGCCATGCTCGGGTTGAGTTCGAAGGGCTGCAACCGCACATCGGCCAGTACCTCGGGCTGCAGGCGGTCGAGCGCCTGTTGCAAGGTGACCAGTCCGATCGCGCACCAGGGGCAGGAAACGTCGGAGACGAAGTCGATTTTCAATGCATGGGTCATGGCGCCGGTTGTACCCGATAAATCGGCATCGGACCGGGCAATAATCGGCGCTAGAAATGCTGGAGGCTGACGGGCGTGGACAGATTGCAGACGATGCGGGTTTTTGCGACCGTGGTCGATGAAGGGGGTTTCGCGGCCGCCGCGCGCGCGCTCGACCTGTCGCCGGCCGGCGTGACGCGCATGGTCGCCGACCTGGAGCAGCACCTGGGCGTGCGGCTGCTGCAGCGCACGACCCGCAGTCTGGCACTGACCGATGCCGGCCAGCTCTACCTGGAGCGGGTGCGGCCTATCCTGACCGATGTCGATGAGGCGTCCGCCGTCGCGCAGCGCCACAGCCTGGCGATGAGTGGCGTGCTGCGACTGCTCGCGCCGCCGGTGCTGGCCGTGCACATCCTGGCACCGCTGGTGGGCGAGTTCCGCCGCCGCGAACCCGGCATCACGCTCGACATCCAGGTCGGCAGCCTGTCCGGTCTGTCGCTGGAGTCCTTCGACCTGTGCCTGATGGGGGCGGCGGACGACTACGACGGCAACGTGATCGCGCGGCCGCTGGTCTCGACCGATGCCGTGGTCTGCGCCGCGCCCGAGTACCTGAGGCGCTGCGGCCTGCCGGGCGAGCCGGCTGAGCTGGCCGCGCACGAGTGCCTGCGCCTGAAGGCGCCGGGCCGCAGTCCGGCTGTGTGGCAGCTGACGCATCCGAGCCGGGAGTCGGTGCAGGTGGAGTGCGCACCGGCCTTCATCTGCGACCACAGCGACACCCTGCTGCGCGCCACGCTCGACGGCGCCGGCCTGAGTTCGCAGCCGGTGGACCTGATCGCACCCTATCTCAAGAGCGGCCAGCTGGTGCGCGTGCTGGCGCCCTGGATCACCGGGCGCTTCACGCTCTACGCCGCGCTGCCGAGCCGCAAGTTCCTGCCGACGCGCACCCGGATCTTTCTCGATTTCCTGACCGAGCGCACGCGGCTGACGATCCGGGAAGCGCTTGAAACCCTGCCCGGCGGCCGCAGCCAGCCGCTGTCCGACAGGCCCTGAGCGGCGATGCGTCCGACCAGCAGGCCTGTCATGCCGAGGATTGTCATGGGCTATCCCCGATAATCAGGCATTTTTCCGCTTTCGCTTCCCGTGCGTCTCCACACCATCAAGCTCTCCGGCTTCAAGTCCTTCGCCGAGCCCACCACCTTCAACCTGCCAGGTCAGCTGGTCGGCGTGGTCGGGCCTAATGGCTGCGGCAAGTCCAACATCATGGACGCAGTGCGCTGGGTGCTGGGCGAGAGCAAGGCCAGCGAGCTGCGCGGCGAGTCGATGCAGGACGTGATCTTCAACGGCACGACCCAGCGCAAGCCCGCCAGCCGTGCCAGCGTCGAGCTGGTGTTCGACAACGCCGACCACCGCGCCGGCGGTCAGTGGTCGCAGTTCGCCGAGATCGCGGTCAAGCGCGTGCTCACACGGGACGGCGGCAGCAGCTACTACATCAACAACCAGCCGGTACGCCGGCGCGATGTGCAGGACGTGTTCCTCGGCACCGGCCTGGGGCCGCGCGCCTACGCGATCATC
>Ga0228698_1000744_pt1 | contig 20387 bp, 20 predicted proteins | sample McNCre117_Aug_MG_FD_178015 | JGI IMG/M metagenome (GOLD analysis project Ga0228698, IMG submission 178015) | Freshwater microbial communities from McNutts Creek, Athens, Georgia, United States - 1-17_Aug_MG | ecosystem: Environmental > Aquatic > Freshwater > Creek | place: USA: Georgia...
ATGCCGCTGGCCGGTGCCCGCTATGCGGCCGAGCTGCGCGAGTACGCCGGCCGGCTGGGCTCGCAGTTCACGGCGCCCCTGGCCACCGGCCAGCCGCTGGGCCGGGAGGAGCAGCGCGACATCCCGATGCTCATGGGCCGCATCGAGCAGCTGCGCCAGCTGATCAGCCAGCAGGCCCGCGCGCGGCGGGCCGACGCGCCGCTGCAGGCCGCCATCAACGAGATGGAGACGCAATACTTCGGCACGGGCCTGCCCTTCATCCGGCTGGTCACCGAGCGCGGGCTCGCCGGCCAGAGCTACGGCCTGGACTCCGCCACCTTCGTGGCCAGCTACGTGCCGGCGATGAAGAGCATCGTCCTGCTGCGCGACTCGCTGTTCACCAGCGCCCGCGACGCCGCCCACGCCCGGGTCGCCGACGCGCGCCGCGACATGGCCATCAACGCCGGCCTGGGCCTGGCGGTGCTGGGCGTCGAGCTGACGGTATTGCTGCTGATCCGCCACCGCGTGCTGCTGCCGCTGCTGCGCGGCACGCGCGCGATGAACGCGATCCGCCAGGGCCGCGACCTGCCCGAGCGGGCGATGGCGCCCGTCACGCGGCATGACGAGATCGGCGACATGCAGCGCGCCGTCACCGCACTGCACGACGCCATCCAGCGGCGCCGCGCGCTGGAGGCCGAGCGCGAGCAGCTCATCGCCCAGTTGCGGCACGCCAGCGACACCGACTTCCTCACCGGCCTGACCAACCGCCGCGCCTTCGCCGAGCAAGCCGCCACGCTGCTGGCCCAGGCGCGCCGGCACGCCTGGCCGGTGGCGCTGATCGTCTTCGACCTCGACCACTTCAAGCGCATCAACGACAGCCATGGCCACCCGGCTGGCGATGCGGTGCTGCAAGGCGTGGCCACGCTGGCGCGCACGCTGGTGCGCCAGGGCGAACTGCTCGCCCGCCAGGGCGGGGAGGAATTCGCCATCCTGGCCGGCAACTGCCGCCCCGAGGAGGCGCGCCAACTGGCCGAACGCCTGCGCGAACAACTCGCGAGCACCCCGCTGCCGCTGCCAGGCGGCGGGCAGGCCACCATCACCGCCAGCTTCGGCCTGGCCTGCGCCGAAGGCCACGGCGAAGCCGAGCTCGACCGCCTCTACCGGGACGCCGACCGCGCGCTCTACCGCGCCAAGGCCGAAGGGCGCAATCGCGTCTGCTGCACGGCCCCGGAAGACGCGCACGACATGGCCTGACCCCGACCACGACCCCGGCCCGCAGACGGCTGGCCGCAGGGTTCGGCCGTCACGGCCGGCATGGCAGCTGAGATACTGGCCGCCATCCTCAAGGAGACGCTCATGAAGACCCTGCTCACCGCTGCCGCCCTGGCGATCGCCTTCGCGGCGCCCGCCGCCGAGGCTCGCGTGGCCACCAAGCACCAGCACGCCACGCACGCGAGCGCGACCACCAAGGCCAAGACGGCAAAGACAACCAAGAAAGCCGGCACCAAGGCCAAGCACAAGAAGCCAGGCAAGAAGAGCAAGAAGACGTCCGCCTGACCCTGCGCCTGCGCGGCCTCACCCGCAGCCCACAGCCCACAGCCCACAGCCCGCAGCGGCGCCGGCTATTCCCGCTCGAACTTGAACACCGCCACGCTCGCCAGCAGGTTGGGCGCCGTGCGCACCACCTCGCCGTTCTGCAGGCCGAAGCTGTCGAGGATCTTCAGGCGGTTCTTGCGCGCCAGCACGCCGAAGTCGGCAAAGGTGCCGACGCGGATGTTGGGCGTGTCGTACCACTCGTAGGGCAGCGCGCGCGTGACCGGCATGCGGCCCAGCAGCACCTGCAGCCGGTTGGGCCAGTGGGCGAAGTTGGGGAAGCTGACGATGCCCATCTTGCCCACGCGTGCCGTCTCCTGGAGCATGGCCTCGGCATTGCGCAGATGCTGCAGCGTCTCCAACTGCAGCACGACGTCGAAGCTCTGGTCCTCGAAGATGGACAAGCCTTCCTCCAGGTTGCGCTGGATGACGTTGACGCCGCGCTTCATGCAGGCCAGCAGGTTGGCATCGTCCAGCTCCACGCCGTAGCCGGTGCAGCCCTTGTGCTTGATGAGGTGCTCCAGCAGCTCGCCGGTGCCGCAGCCCAGGTCCAGCACGCGCGAGCCGGGCGGCACGAGCGCCGCAATCGCCGGGTCAAACATGGGCGCCCTCTCCGGCCTGCGGCCTGGCACCCCGAAGGGGCGCGAGCTTGCTGGGGACGGCCCGACGCAGTGCTGCGCTCATACCGCCACCCCCTTGATCTGCAGCGCCGGCCGAGCCGCCGGGCACAGGTTGCCGGCAATGCGCTCGAAGTAGGCGCGCAGCACGCCGTGGTAGCGCGGGTCGTCGAGCAGGAAGGCGTCGTGGCCGTGCGGCGCGTCGATCTCCGCGTAGGACACGTCCAGCCGGTTGTCGAGCAGCGCCTTGACGATCTCGCGCGAGCGCGCGGGTGAGAAGCGCCAATCGGTCGTGAAGCTGGCGACGAGGAACTTGGCGCGCGCCGACGCGAACGCGCGCGTCAGGTCGCCGCCGTGCTCGGCGGCCGGGTCGAAGTAGTCCAAGGCGCGGGTGATGAGCAGGTAGGTGTTGGCGTCGAAGTAGTCGCTGAACTTGTCACCCTGGTAGCGCAGGTAGCTCTCGATCTGGAACTCGATGTCCTGCGTCGTGTAGCCCAACTCGCCGGTCTTGAGCTCGCGGCCGAACTTCTCGGCCATGACGTCGTCGGACAGGTAGGTGATGTGGCCGATCATGCGCGCCACGCGCAGGCCGCGCTTGGGCACCGCGCCATGCTCGTAGAAATGGCCGCCGTGGAAGTCCGGGTCGGTGACGATGGCGCGGCGCGCCACCTCATTGAAGGCGATGTTCTGCGCCGACAGGTTGGGCGCCGTCGCGATGGCGATGCAATGCGCGAGGCGGTCCGGGTAGCGCAGCGCCCAGTCCAGTGCCTGCATGCCGCCGAGGCTGCCGCCCAGCACGGCCGCCAGCTTCAGGATGCCGAAGCGCTCGACGACGCGGGCCTGCGCGTCCACCCAGTCCTGAACGGTGACGACGGGGAAGTCCGCGCCCCAGGCCTTGCCGGTGGCCGGGTTGATGTGCATCGGGCCGGTGGAGCCGAAGCAGGAGCCGAGGTTGTTGACGCCGATGACGAAGAACCTGTCGGTGTCCAGCGGCTTGCCCGGGCCGATGAGGTTGTCCCACCAGCCCTCGCTCTTCGCCTGGCCCGCGTAGGTGCCGGCCACGTGATGGCTGGCGTTCAGCGCGTGGCAGACGAGCACCGCGTTGCTGCGCTCGGCGTTGAGCTGGCCGTAGGTCTCGACCATCAGGTCGTAGGGGCCGAAGCTCGCGCCGCTGCGCAACGGCAGCGGCTCGTCGAAATGAAAACTCTGTGGCGACACGTCGCCGACGCTCCGGCCTGTCATGGCCTCACTCCAGAAAAAACAAAACCGGCGCCACTTGCGGGACGCCGGTCGCCCGGAGCGCCCTGTTTAGCGGCATTTGTAGAGCGCCCGCAATCCGGAACAAATCGGCGCTGGAGGATTGTAGGCCCCTCGCCTGGGCATGCCGCGCTGGACGCGCGGGCATGCCCAGTCGATCCCCCGAGGGGATGGCGATGCATGCGGCGTCGAGCCGCATGCACATCGCCTGACGGGCCGGCTTGGGGCGGCCCGGCGCTCGGACCGATGGAGTGCACGACGGCCGCGTCAGAACCTGAACTGCGCGACGGCGCCGGTGAGCAGTTGCAGCTGCTGGCGCAGGCTGTCGGCAGCAGCGGCGGACTCTTCCACGAGCGCGGCGTTCTGCTGCGTCATGTGCTCCAGGTGCGACACCGCGCCGTTGATCTTGCCGATGCGCGCGCTCTGGTCGGCCGCACCTTCGGCCACCTCGCCGATCATGTCGCTGACCTTCTGCACATGCTGGACGATCTCGTGCATCGTCGAGCCCGCGTGCTGCACCAGGCGCGCGCCGGCCTCGGTGCGTTCCACGCTGGCCGCGATCAGCGACTTGATCTCGCGCGCCGCACCGGCCGAGCGCTGCGCCAGCGCCCGCACCTCGCTGGCCACCACCGCGAAGCCCCGCCCCTGCTCACCCGCACGCGCGGCCTCGACGGCGGCATTGAGCGCGAGGATGTTGGTCTGGAAGGCGATGCTGTCGATGAGGCCGAGGATGTCGCCGATGCGCTGCGAGCTGGCGTTGATCTCGTCCATCGTCGTCACCACCGCGCCCACCTCCTCGCCGCCGCGGCGGGCCACCTCGGCCGCCCCTTCGGCCAGCTGGCGCGCCTTGCCGGCGGCCTCGGCGCCATGGCGCACGCCGTTCGTGAGGTCGTCCATCGCGCTGGTCGTCTGCTGCAGGCTGGACGCGGCCTGCTCGGTGCGGTGGCTCAGGTCCTGGTTGCCCGAGGCAACCTCGCTGCTGGCGGTCTCGATGCTCTGGGTGGACGTCTTCACCTGCCGCACGAGGTCGCGCAGGCTGGTCTGCATGGCGTCCAGCGCGCGCAGCAGGTCAGACGCCTCATCGCGCCCGACGACGCGGATCGTGTTGTCCAGGTCGCCGCCGGCGATGGACTGCGCCAGCGTGCCGGCATAGCGCAGCGGGCTCGTGATGGTGGCCGAATTCACCAGCGTCAGCGGCACCACCAGCAACATCACCACCAGCAGCACGGCGCCCGAGCGCCAGGCGATGCGCGCCATCTCCGCACCGAACTCCACCTCGGCGGCCTTGGCCTGCTCGCTGATGAGGCCGGCGAGCTGCTCGACCCGGCGCTCGATCTCCTGCATGGCCGCCTTGGGCCGGTTCAGCATGCGGTCGGCCACGCGGGCCGTGTCGAACCCGCCGGACTCGATCTGCCGCAGCACCGGCTGCGCGGCCGTGCGGTAGTCCTGCAGGAACTTCAGCGCCTCGGCGGCGACCGTGCGATTGCTGTCCCGGCCGCCGTCCTGGATGCCCTGCAGCTCGGTGGCCAGCCGCTGGCCTGCGGCATCCCAGCGCTGCAGGTATTGCCGCACCTGGTCGGCGTCTTCATAGGCGATGACCATCTGCTTCTCTTCGAGCCGCACATCCGCCAGCGCCTGCCGCACCGCAGCCAGGTGCTGCAGGTCGCGCAGGCCGTGCGTCGTGATGTCGACGTTCAGCGCCATCAGCGCCCGGCCGCCCAGCAGGCCGGTGAGGCCCAGCGCCGCGAACATCGTCAACACCATCGCGATCGCCCCATGCATGCGGGTGCGGATGGTGAAACTGCGCATCCAGGTCGCCAGGTTCATGCTCTCTTCTCCTTGCCGACCGCAGGCGGGAGCCTCGATGACGGCTTGCTAATGGTTCTATCGGGGTCGGCGGGGCCGGGCCTCGCCTCAGGGCAGCTCATGGCTGTCGATGATCCTGCGGAGCCTCCACCCTGGACATGATCAGGATCAAGCCCCACCAGGCGCTGCGGCGCCGAAACTGCGGCCAACCGAGGAGTAATTCTCATGAAATCCGTCCTTGTGCTGTTGCCGGGCGTCTTGCTGGACGGTTGCGGCGAGCCGCCCCCAGGCAAGACGACCTCGCTGCGCAGGCCGTGCGGCCTGCTGACGGTGAACTGATGAGACGCCGCAGGCAGGCCACGGCCGCCACACCGTCATGACGCCTCCGTCGAGCGGTGCAAAATCCGCCCCTAACCATGAGTTCCCCCGTTTTGCACCCGCCACGCCACCCGGTCGTGCGCCCGAGTTTCGGCCGCGTGAGCGTGAGCGTGCATGGCCGCGTGATGCGGGCCATCGCCGAAGGCCCGTTCGATGCCGACCTGATGGCCGCCATCAAACGCGCGCTCGCCCTGGCCGGCAAACGCCTGCCCGCCGACCGCCGCTTCTGCGACCTGATCGAGATACGCGGTAGCCTGCACATGGACGCCAACGCACTGGCCGAGCTGGCTGCCGGCATTCACGGCTTCGCGCGCCAGGGGCTGGTGGCCTTGTCCACCGTGTTCCTCGTGCAGCCGGGCATCCCGGGGCTGGAGCGGCTGCGGGCATTGATGGATGTGTGGCGCGCCAGCCGGCCGGTGCGCCGGGCGCACACCTTCGAGGCGGCCTGGGCGCTCATCAACGCCGACCTGCTCGCCGCCGGCCTGCCACCGCAGGCGCCGCTGCAGCACCGGGCCTGAAGCTTGTTCAGAACGGCCAGTCGCGCTGCGCCGGCCGCAACTGCTCCCACGCAGCACCCAGCGCCAGCACGCCGGCGTCATCGAAGCGCCGGCCGATGATCTGCAAACCGATGGGCAAGCCTGTGACCGTGTAGCCCGCGTTGAGGGCCAGCGCCGGCTGCTCGCTCATGTTGAACGGCAGCGTGAAGGCGATGTGCTCGAACGGCCGCGCCGGGTCGTGCAACGGGCTGGCCTGGTGGGCCGGATAGGCCGGCATCGGCGAGACCGGAGAAAGCACGAAATCGAACGGCTCGCAGCGCGCGTTCGCGGCCTCGCGCAGCGCCTGCATCTGGCTGTAGCCGTGGAACACCGTGGCCCCGTCGTAGCCGGCCGCTGGCGCCACCCAGTCGAGGATGTAGGGCAGCACCTTCGCTCGCTGCTCGGCCGGCAGCGCCGAGATGTCCAGCCAAGAACGCATGCGCCAGAAACGGTCGATGCCATCGGCCATGTCGCGCGTCGTGAAGCCGGCCAGCGGCTCGACGACGGCGCCAGCCTGCTCGAAGGCGCGCGCGGCCGCCGTGACCGCCGCCGCAACCTCGGGCAGTACGGCATCGCCCCACCCGGCATCCAGCATCAGCCCGATGCGCAGGCCGCGCAGCTCGATGGCGCGCGGCGCCACGGAGCCCGGCGGCAGCTGCGTGGCGTCGCGCGCATCCGGGCGGGCCAGGGCCGCCAGCATCAGCGCGGCATCGGCCACCGTGCGCGTCAGCGGGCCGGCCACACGCCCGGCATAGGCCGGCTTGATGGGCACGCGGCCATGGCTGGGCTTGAGCCCGACGAGGCCACACCAGCCCGCCGGCAGCCGGATGGAGCCGCCGATGTCGGTGCCCAGGTGCAGCGGCCCGTAGCCAGCCGCCGCCGCGGCTGCGGCCCCCGCGCTGGAGCCACCGGGCGTCAGCGCCGGGTTCCAGGGGTTGCGGGCGGGCTCGGCGTAGAGGCTGGACAGGCCGGAGCTGAGCATGCCGTAGTCCGGCATCGTCGTGCGCGCCCAGGCGATCGCGCCGGCCTCGCGCAGCCGCGCAGCGGGCGGCGCCTCGAAATCGGCCACCGCACCGTCAGGCGTCGCGGCCGTGCCGAGGCGCCAGGGCGCGCCTGGCACGGCGATGTTTTCCTTCAGCGTGACGGGCACGCCATCCAGCGGCCCGGCGGTGCCGACACGCCAGCGGGCCTCGCTGGCCCGGGCGGCGGCCAGCGCACCGGCCGTGTCGACCGCGCACAACGCGTGCAACTGCGCGTCGCGCGCCTCGCTGTGCGCCAGCACGGCACGCAGCACCTCCACCGGCGACAGCTCGCGCCGCGCGTAGGCCGCCAGCAGACCGGTGGCGGTGAGGTGGATCACTTCTTCAGCTTCTCGGCGGCCTTCAGCATCGCCTCGATGTGGCCGTCGGGGCTCATGCTGGCGTGCACGGCGGCGACCTTGCCGTCCGTCGAGATCAGGTAAGACACCCGATCGGCCATGGTGCCCGGCACCATCTTCATGAAGACGTCGTAGTCCTTGATGATCTTGCCGGCGCCGTCGGCCCCGACGGCGAACTTGTTGCGGCAGGCCTCGACGCTGAACTTCTTCAGCGTGTCGATGTTGTCGTTCGACATGCCGATGACGGTGGTGTTGAGCGCCTTGAACTGGTCCGTCGCCTCCGCGAACTGGTGGGCTTCCACCGTGCAGCCGCTCGTGAACGCCTTGGGGTAGAAGTACAGCACCACCGGGCCTTTCTTCAGCGCATCGGCCAGGTGGAACTTGAAGGCTTCGCCGCCCACGGCCGCATCGGTGGTGAAGTCGGGGGCCGGCGCGCCGACATTGAGCGCGGCCTGGGCCGTGGGGATCAGCAAGGCCGCGAACAGGGCCGTCAGCAATCGGGACATGGGGCACACCTCGGTGTTGAAGAGCCGGCAGGATAGCCAAGCCGCCAATCCCCGACGAACGCGTCGGTCAAGCGGCCTGCAGCAACCCGTCCTCCAGCCAGCGACGCAGCAAGCCGATGACGGCCGGCGCGGCGGCATCCGCCTCGGCACCGCCGACCAGCAGTGCGGCGGCGTGCTCGCACAGCGCCGCGAAGGGCATGCCGCTCGACACCGCGTCCAGCAGCGCCGCCTCCAGTGGCTCCAGCGACCGCCAGCGCGTCTCGCCGTGCTGGCGCCAGGCCAGCAGCATGTGGTCGTGCGGCGCAGGCTCGGGCAGGTCCGGCTGGGTGGTGCCGGATGCCGGCTGCCACTCGCGCAGCACGCGCCAGGCCGGCTCGACGGCATGGGCCAGCGCCACACGCTGCACGCTCGGGTGCAGGTGCAGCACCAGCGCGGCCCAGTCGTCCGGCGCCAGCGCGGCCAGCGTGGCAGGGCTCAGCAGCGGCGCGTCGGCAGCATCGAAGGCGCCGCGCAACGCCCAGTCCATCGCGGCGATGTCGGCCAGGCTCGCGTGCGGTACCCACGCCGCGCCGGCCTGCCGCATGAACGCCGGCAACGCGTGGCCGAACCAGCGGATGGACGGCTGGCGACTGGGGTGCGCGGCGATGTAAGCCTGGGCCAGCGCGTCGAACGCATCGTCGCCCAGCGCACGGGCAAGCACCGTGTAGTTGTCGGCCAGCGCCTCGGCCAACCGCGCGCGGTAAGCATGGCGGTAGACGTCCAGGCCCGCCGCGAACTCGCCGGCCAGCAGGCCGGTGGCGTCGGCACCGTCACGGATGGCGGCGGCCAGCCGCTGCTGCAACGAGGCCACGCTCATGCGACGGCCTCGCCCGCCAGCCGCCGCGCAATCGACAGCTCCGCCAGCAGGCTGGCCAGCGGCGGGATGTCGTCATCGCGCTCGATCATGGTCGGCACCGCGCCGAAGCGCCGCACGGCGTGCTGGTAGAGCCGCCAGACTTCGTCGCGTACCGGGTGGTCATGCGTGTCGATGACGATGTCGCCGCGATCCTCGTGGCCGGCGAGGTGGATCTGCGTGACCGGCTCGACGGGGATGCCGTCCAGGTAGGCCATGGCGTCGAAGCCATGGTTGCGGCTGGAGACGTAGACGTTGTTGACGTCCAGCAGCAGCCGCGCGCCGGTGGCCTTCAGCAGCTGGGCGATGAAGTCCCACTCGGTCATCTCGTCGGCCGCGAAGCGCACATAGCTGGACACGTTCTCCAGCAGCAGCGGGCGGCCCAGCGCGTCCTGCACCTCGGCGACACGCGCGCCCACGTGGTCGAGCGCGGTCCGCGTCAGCGGCACGGGCAGCAGGTCGTGCAGCTGGCTGTGCGCGTCGGCGCTCCAGCACAGGTGGTCCGACACCCAGCCGGGCTCGATCCGGTCGGCCAGCGCCCGCAGCTCGCGCAGATAGCCCCGGTCCAGCGGCGCCGGCCCGGCGACGGACAGCGACACGCCGTGCATGACCATCGGATAGTCCGCACGGATGCGCTCCAGATGCGCGAGCGGCGGCCCACCCGGCACGAGGTAGTTCTCGGAAATGATCTCCAGCCAGTCGGGCTTCACGTCGGCCTCGACGCCGGCCTCGACGGCGGCGTAATGCTCGACGCGCAGACCGAGGCCGAAGCCTTGGATGTGGGTCATGGGTGGGGATGGAAAAAGCCGCCCGGGCGATCAGGCGCGGGCGGCGTCGGGGCGGTCAGCGCCGCCGATTACTTTTCAACCTTGCCGCCCGCCTTGGTGCACTCGTCGGCCGACTTCTTGCTGACCCAGCCCTGGCCCTTGCAGCCGTTCTGGCCCTTGCAGCCGCTCTTGGCCGTCTTGCACTCGGAGGTGCCCTTGCAGCTGTTCACGCCCGAGCACTTGACCATGCCGTCGGCGGCGACCGCGGCCGTGGGGACGGCCGTTGCGAACAGTGCAGCAGCGGCAGCGGCCAGGCCCAGGCCGGTCTTGAGGGATGCGTTCATGGGGGATCTCCAGAAAAAGGAAAGTGGTTGGGATCGGGTTCACCACAGGTCGAGCCGGCGAGCGCGGCATCGACGTGCCAGCCTGTGTCGGGCCTGCAGCCCACTTCCTTACAGCTGGCCGGAAGATTGTGATGACCTGTCGTGATGGCCGCAATGCCGCCCTGCATTCGGCGGCGCCAGGTGCGGGGCGATAGAGTGCGGCGGCTAGAGCGCCCATCTCCCATGCTGAACACCGAAACCCCCAGCTCCCGCCATCCCGACCTGGACACCTACGCCACCCCGGCGCTGCTGGATGCCTTCATCGACGACCAGGCCGCCGCCGTGGCCGCAGTCAAGGCCGCCGCCGCGCAACTCGCCGCAGCCGTGGATGCGGCGCTGCCCCGCATCCGCGCCGGCGGCCGGCTGCTGTATGCCGGCGCCGGCACCTCCGGGCGCCTCGGCGTGCTGGACAGCGTGGAGCTCTACCCCACGTTCTCCTGGCCCCGCGAGCGCGCCGTCGCCGTGATGGCCGGCGGTGCGGGCGCGATGTTCGTCGCCGTCGAGGGTGCCGAGGACGACCGCGCCCAGGGCGCCGCCGACCTCGCCGCGCTGCAGCCCGGCCCGCACGACGTGGCGCTGCTGCTGGCCGCATCCGGCGGCACGCCTTACGTGCTGGGCGCCATCGAAGCCGCCCGCGCGGCCGGCGCGCTGACCATCGGCTTCGCCAACAACCCCGGCGCGCCGGTGACGCAGCAGGCCGACATCGGCATCGTGCTGGACACCGGCCCCGAGGTCATCTCCGGCAGCACGCGACTGAAGGCCGGCACGTCGCAGAAGATCGCGCTGAACACGTTCTCGTCGGCGCTGATGGTCAGGTTGAACAAGGTGTACGGCAACCTGATGGTGGACCTCAAGGCCACCAACGCCAAGCTCGTGAAGCGTGCGCTGGCGCTGACGGTGCGCGCATCGGGCGCCAGCGAGGCAGACGCACAGGCCGCCCTGGCGCAATGCGACCACCACGTGAAGACGGCGCTGGTGATGCTCAAGCGCGGCGTGGGCGCGGCCGAGGCGCGGGCGCTGCTGGACGCGGCGGACGGCAGCGTGAGCCGGGCGCTGAACGGATGACCAGCGAAGTGACGGGGCCCGCTGCGCCGGGCCGCCCCAAGCAAGGGCCCATCCCCTCGGGCGAGGGGCGGACATCCCCCTGGGCCTGGATCCCCAGCCTCTACTTCGCGCAGGGCCTGCCCTATGTGACGGTGATGTCGCTGTCCGTCGTGCTCTACAAGAACCTGGGCATCTCCAACACCGACATCGCGCTCTACACGAGCTGGCTCTACCTGCCCTGGGTCATCAAGCCGCTGTGGTCGCCGCTGGCCGAGCTGTTCGGCACCAAGCGCGCGTGGGTCACGGTGCTGCAGTTCTTCGTCGGCGCGGCGCTCGCCGGCGTGGCGCTGAGCATCCCGACCGACAAGGCCTTCCAGCTGTCGCTCGCCGTGTTGTGGCTGATGGCGTTCGCGTCTGCGTCGCACGACATCGCGGCCGACGGCTTCTACATGCTGGCCCTGCCCAAGCACAGCCAGGCGGCGTTCGTCGGCGTGCGCTCCACTTTCTACCGCCTCGCCAACATCACGGGCCAGGGCGCGCTGGTCTACCTGGCCGGTGAGCTGACCGAGCGCAGCGGCTCCGCCGTGGAGGCATGGCGCTGGGTGTTCTGGGGCCTGGCGGCGCTGTTCGTGGCGCTGGCCGCCTGGCACACCGCCGCGCTGCCCCGGCCAGCGGCCGACACGCGTGGCCCGGGCCTGGCTGCGGCGCGAGGTCTTGTCGCCGAGTTCCTGGCGGTGTTCGTCAGCTTCTTCAGGAAGCCCGACATCGCGGTCATCCTGAGCTTCCTGCTGCTGTACCGCTTCCCCGAGGCGCAGCTGCTGAAGCTGGCGTCCCCGTTCCTGCTCGACAGCGCAGACCAGGGCGGCCTGGGGCTCAGCACCAAGGCCGTCGGCATCGCCTACGGCACGGTGGGCCTCATCGCGCTGACGCTGGGAGGGCTGGTGGGCGGCTGGGTGATCTCGCGCGTGGGCCTGAAGCGCGCGCTGTGGCCGCTGGTGGCGGCCATGCACCTGCCCAACGTCGCCTTCCTGCTGCTGGCTCTGACGCACCCGACGAACCTCGTCGTCATCAGCGCCGCGCTGGCCGTCGAGCAGTTCGGTTATGGACTCGGGTTCACGGCCTACCTGATGTTCATGATCCTCGTCGCCAGCGGCGAGAGCGAGTCGGCCACCGGCCGCTCAGAACCGGCCAAACCCGGCGGCCCGGCCACGGCGCACTACGCCATCTGCACCGGCTTCATGGCGCTCGGCATGATGATCCCCGGCATGTGGAGCGGCTGGCTGCAGGACCACCTCGGCTACGTGCCCTTCTTCGGCTGGGTGCTGCTCGCCACGCTACCCAGCGTGGCCGCCGCCGCACTCATCCACATACCGGAAGGCTTCGGCATGAAAACGAACGAGGGCGACACGCCATGAAACGCCGCGACCTGCTCGGCCTGGCCACGATGCCGCTGCTCGCGGCCTGCACCAGCGCGCCTCCGGTGGCCTCGGTGGCCGGGGCGCCGGCCGCGCCGCCGCTGTCTGCGCTTGAAACGCCGCCCGAACCCGCTGCGCAGGCCTCGGCAGTGGCCGCTGCCCCACCCGCGCCGCTACTGCCAACGCGTGAGTGGCGCGCCGCCTGGGTGGCCACGGTGGCCAACATCGACTGGCCCAGCCGTAAGGGGCTCAGCGCCGACGCGCAGCAGGCCGAGATCCGCCACCTCTGCGAGCTGGCGCGGCGCACCGGGCTGAACGCGCTGATCCTGCAGGTGCGCCCGGCAGCCGACGCGATCTACGCGTCCACCCTCGAGCCCTGGAGCGAGGTGCTGACCGGCACGCAGGGCCAGCACCCCGGCTACGACCCGCTGGCCGTGTGGCTGGCCGAGGCCAGGCTGCGCGGGCTGGAGCTGCACGCCTGGATCAACCCCTACCGCGCGCGGCACAGCACGGCCAGGTCCGCAGCGGCGGCCTCACACGTCAGCCACACCCACACCGACTGGGTGCGCCGTTATGGCGACCAGCTCTGGATCGACCCGGGCGAGCCCGCCGCCGCCGAGCACACGATCGCCGTCGTGCGCGACCTGCTGAGCCGCTATGCCGTCGACGGCATCCACATCGACGACTACTTCTATCCCTACCCCATCACCTCAGGTGCCCAGGATGCGGCGAAGAACGACATCGACTTCCCCGACGAGGTGACCTGGCAGAAGTACGTCGCGGCGGGCGGCACGCTCGCGCGCGCCGACTGGCGCCGCGACAACGTCAACCGGCTCGTGCAGCGGCTGTACGCCGTGGCCCACGAGACGCGCCCCGGCACCCGCGTCGGCATCAGCCCCTTCGGCCTGCCCCGGCCCGACCTGCGCCCGGCCGGCATCACGGGCTTCAGCCAGTACGACAAGCTCTATGCCGACGTGGAGCTGTGGCTGCGCGAAGGCTGGCTGGACTACCTCGCGCCGCAGCTCTACTGGCCGCGCGCCCAGGCCGCCCAGGCCTTCGAGTCGCTGCTGCAGGCCTGGCACCAGCTCAACCCGCTGGACCGCCCCATCCACCCCGGGCTGTTCACGAGCCGCATCGACGCGACGCCGCAGAGCTGGCACCCCGACGAGATCCTGGGCCAGATCGCCAGCATCCGGCGGCTCACCCCGGGCAGCGGGCACATCCATTTCAGCCTCGCGGCGCTGGCGCAGAACCGCAAGGGCATTGCCGACGCGCTGCGCACCGGGCCGTACGCCCCCTAACTTCACTTCAGCAGGCCGGCTGTCACGCCGGCTTCATCGCGGTTGCCTAGCGTGCGCGGCTTCACCTCTTCGGAGACTCCGATGCCCCGCCTCCTGACACGCCTCACCCGCCTGGCCCTGCTTGTGCTGACCGCTGCGGCGCTGCCCGCCTGCGCCCACGACTTCGAGCGCCACGGCAGCGGCCCCATCGCCAGCGTGCAACTGGGCCCGCGGCCGTTCTTCCTCGTCAACGAGATGGCCGACAGCCCGCTGAAGCAGCGCCTGCAGCACTGCGCCGCCACGCGCGACAGCTACCGGCCGACGCTGTTCTCCATCGGCCATCGCGGTGCGCCGCTGCAGTTCCCCGAGCACACGAAGGAGAGCTACGAGGCTGCCGCCCGCATGGGGGCAGGCATCGTGGAGTGCGACGTGACCTTCACGAAGGACAAGGAGCTCGTCTGCCGCCACGCGCAGAACGACCTGCACACGACGACCAACATCCTGGCCACGCCGCTGGCTTCCCGGTGCATCAAGCCGTTCACGCCGGCGGTGTTCGACGCAGCCGGCACGCTCGTCAGCGCGGCAGCGGCCGAGTGCCGCACCTCGGAGCTGACGCTGGCCGAGTTCAAGACGCTGCGCGGCAAGATGGATGCCTCCAACCCGCGTGGCCGCACGGTGGCGGAATACATGGCGGGCACGCTGGGCTTTCGCACCGACCTCTACGCCGGCCCCACCAGCGGCACGCTGCTGACGCTGAAGGAGGCCATCGCGCTGTTCAAGAAGCTGGGCGTGAAGATGACGCCGGAGCTGAAGTCGCCCAGCGTCGTCATGCCGTTCGACGGCTTCACGCAGGCCGCCTACGCGCAGAAGATGATCGATGAACACAAGGCCGCCGGCGTGCCGGCGCGCGACGTGTGGGCGCAGAGCTTCGACCTCAACGACATCCTGTACTGGGTGAAGAACGAGCCCGCGTTCGGCCGCCAGGCCGTCTACCTCGACGACGCCAACGGCCCGGCCGACGTGCCCACCTTCGAGCAGCTGAAGGCCTACCGCGCCCAGGGCGTGCGCATCGTCGCACCGCCGCTGTGGCAGCTGCTGACGGCCGACACCAGCGGCAACATCCTGCCGTCCCAGTACGCCCGCAACGCGAAGGCGGCGGGGCTGGACATCATCACGTGGTCGCTGGAGCGCAGCGGCATCCTGGCCGACGGCAACAACGGCTCCTACTACCAGAGCTTCGACAGCGCCGTGACCCGCGAGGGCGACGTGCTGCGCGCGCTGGACGTGCTGGCGCAGGACATCGGCGTCATCGGCGTGTTCTCCGACTGGCCGGCCACCGTCAGCTTCTACGCCAACTGCGCCGGCATGAAATAGCCCCCTGCCGGCTTCGCCGGCGCCGCAAGGGGCGCTGCCCGTGGCCTGGCCATGAACAAGGGTTGCCTTCCCGGGGGCAACCCTTGTGTCTTTTGGCAGGGCTCGACAACGCCGCTCATCCCCGCGCCAGGGTGAGGCAACTCCCGATGGGGTACGCGCGGTTTCGCGCCTAGCATCGCGACACGCTTGAACGGAACAGGCGCTGGCCCACCGTTCAGGCACGCCCGAGGAGACAAGGTCAACTCGAGATGACAACGCTGTCCAGGCCCGGCTTTCAAGGCCGGCCCGGGCGGCTTCGGGCCCACAAAAATTTCATACGGTTCCACCCCATGAGCAGCACTTCCCCGCGCATCCGCAACCCCTGGGCCTGGGTGCCGTCGTCCTACCTGTCCGAGGGCATTCCGTTCGCGCTGATCATCTGGGTCGCCGGCACGATGCTGAAGGACCTGGGCCACAGTGACGGCGAGATCACGATGGCCACGGCCAGCATCGGCATCGCCTGGTCGCTCAAGCCGCTGTGGGCCGCCTTCCTCGACATGTTCAAGACGAAGAAGTTCTTCGTGCTGTGGATGGAAGTCATCATGGCCGCGCTGCTGTGCGCCATCGCCGTGTCGCTGCCGCTGCCCAACTACTTCCAGATCACCATCGCCGTGCTGTGGGTGATGGCCTTCTGCTCGGCCACACAGGACATCTGCGTCGACGGCATCTACATCACCGCGCTCGACGAGAAGGGGCAGGCCAGGTACATCGGCGTGCAGGGCGTGTTCTGGAATGTCGGCCGGCTGTTCGGCACGGCCCTCATCGTCTGGGTGGCCGGCTCGCTGAAGGAAGACCACCACATGAGCGCCACCTCGGCCTGGAGCTGGGCGCTGGGGCTGTCGGCGGCCACGCTGATGCTGCTGGCCGTCTACCACTGGTTCATGCTGCCCACCGGCAGCACCGGCAACCGGCCCGAGAGCGTGGGCGCCGCCTTCCGTACCTTCTGGGAGGCCATCGTCGACTTCGTCAAGAAAGACAGCATCTGGGGCATGTTGCTGTTCGTCTTCCTGTACCGCAGCTCCGAGGGCCTGCTGCTCATCGAGGGCCCGCTGTTCCTGCAGGCCTCGCCCGACCTGGGCGGCGTGGGCCTGTCGCTGAAGGACAAGGGCCTCATCGACGGCACCATCGCCACCGTCGTGAGCCTGGGGGCGGGCTTGCTGGGTGGCGCCTTCATGGCCAAGTACGGCCTGAACCGCCGCACGCTGGTGTTCATGGCGCTGTGCCTGAACATCCCGCATGTGTGCTTCGTCGTGCTGTCGCAGCTGGCGGGGCCGGGGCACAGCCTGTCGTTCTGGACGGTGGCCGGCCTCGTCACGCTGGAGAAGTTCGGCTACAGCTTCGGCTTCGTCGCCAACATGCTCTACATGATGCAGCAGATCTCGCCGGGCCGATTCCACATGACCCACTACGCGTTCGCGAACTCCATCATGAACCTGACGCTGGTGCCGACGCAGTACATCTCCGGCCCGCTGGCCGATCACTTCGGCTACAAGACCTACTTCATCATCGTCATGGTGGCGGCCATCCCGTCGGTGCTGGGCGCCATGATCGCGCCCTTCCCGCGCAAGGTGGACGGCGGCCCGCCCGTGGCCGCCGGGCGCCACTGAGCGCTCAGCCCGGCAGCAGCGCGACGCACAGCGCCGGCCCGCACAGGTAGGTGCCGAACGCGCCCACGGCGCGCAGCGGGTGAGGCTTGGCCAGCGTAGGCGACAGCAGCACGCCGGCCACGAAGGCATAGCGCGACACGGTGGCCGCCAGCATCGTCCAGCCCACCCAGGCCGCCTGGCTGTGCTGGCCGGCCAGCCAGATCAGCAGCGCCAGGAAGGCCGCGTACTCGGCCGTGTTGCCGTGCGCGCGAACGGCTTTCGTCAGCGCATGCGCCGGGTCGGTGGCGCCGGCATGCAGCGTCCAGAAGCGCGCCCGCGTCACGCTGACGAAGAAGCCGCTCAGAAAAAGCAGCAGGCCGAGGGCGGCGATGCAGGGCAAGGCAAGGGTGGCAGGTTGCATGGTGTCTCGCAGGGCTGGGGAGGAACGCCTCACACGTCGGCGGACGGCGGGCGGCGAACGAATCGGTCCAGCGCCAGCAGCACCGCAGCCCAGCCGCCGCTGTACGACGACTCCGAGCCCGCCGGCAGGCGCTCGTGCAACAACAGCAGCCGCGTGCCTTGCGCGTGGGGCTGCAGCTCGATGCTCAGCAGGCTGGGCACATCGCCGTTGTCGTGCGGCGAGCCTTGCACATGCCAGGTCATGACGAGCCGGTGCGGCGGCTCGACGGTCACGTACTCGCCACTGACCACCTGCGGCTCGCCGCGCGGCCCCGCCGTCATGCGGATCTCGTAGCGCCCGCCCGCTCGCACATCCAGCACCGCATGCGTCGCGTGCGCCGGGCCGGGGCACCACCATTGCAGCAGCGCGGCGGGGTCGGTCCAGGCGTCGAACACGGCCTGCGGGCTCGCCGGCAGCAGGTATTCGCGGCGCAGGCTCGCGTCGGCCATCACGGCTGCGGCCCCTTCGCCCGACCGCGCAGGTAGCGCGACAGCGACGCCATGTTGGTGTCCCAGAACGCGCGGTAGCCTTCGATCCACGCGCCCGCCTCGGCCAGCGGCTCGGCCTGCAGCCGGCAGGTCACGCGGCGGCCGCTGCGCTCACGCTGGATCAGCCCGGCGGCCTCCAGCAGCCGCAGGTGCTTGCCCACGGCCACCAGCGACATGCCGAAGGGCTCGGCCAGTTCGCCCACCGTGGCCTCGCCCTGCGAGAGCCGCGCCAGCACCGCCCGGCGCGTGGGGTCGGCCAGCGCGAAGAAGGTGTAGTCCAGGCCGTGGGTGTAACTCTTAACCATACGGTTAATTATTGGCCGCGCGCACAGCCTGTCAAGCGCCCCGGCCCCGAACGGGCGCGGGCGGCCTGTGCCACCCACGCCTGCGCCCCGTCAGAAGAAGCCCAGCGCGTTCGGCGAGTAGCTGACCAGCAGGTTCTTGGTCTGCTGGTAGTGGTCCAGCATGTCCTTGTGGGTCTCGCGGCCGATGCCCGATTCCTTGTAGCCGCCGAAGGCCGCATGCGCCGGATAGGCGTGGTAGCAATTGGTCCACACGCGGCCGGCCTGGATGGCGCGGCCCAGGCGGTAGGCGCGGCTGCCGTCGCGCGTCCACACGCCGGCGCCCAGCCCGTAGGGCGTGTCGTTGGCAATCTGCAGCGCCTCGGCCTCGGTCTTGAACGTCGTCACCGCCAGCACGGGGCCGAAGATTTCCTCGCGGAAGATGCGCATCTGGTTGTGGCCCTGGAACAGCGTCGGCTGGATGTAGTAGCCGCCGGCCAGGTCGCCGCCCAGCTGTGCGCGGCCGCCGCCGATCAGCACCTTGGCGCCCTCTTCCTTGCCCAGCGCGAGGTAGGTCTCGATCTTGTCCATCTGCAGGGCCGAGGCCTGCGCGCCCATCATGGTCTCGGTGTCCAGCGGGTTGCCCTGCTTGATGGCCGCCACGCGCTTGATGGCGCGGTCCATGAACTTGTCGAAGATGTTTTCCTGGATCAGCGCACGGCTCGGGCAGGTGCAGACCTCGCCCTGGTTGAACGCGAACAGCACCAGGCCCTCGATGGCCTTGTCCAGGAAGGCGTCGTCGTGCGACATCACGTCGTCGAAGAACAGGTTGGGGCTCTTGCCGCCCAGCTCCAGCGTGGCCGGGATCAGGTTGGCCGCAGCCGCCTGCGCGATCTGCTTGCCGGTGGCCGTGCTGCCCGTGAAGGCGATCTTGGCGATGCGCTTGCTCGTCGCCAGCGGCATGCCGGCCTCCTTGCCGTAGCCGTTGACGATGTTCAGCACGCCGGGCGGCAGCAGGTCGGCGATGAGCTCGGCAAACAGCAGGATGCCGATGGGCGTGCTCTCCGCCGGCTTCAGCACGACGCAGTTGCCCGCGCCCAGCGCCGGCGCCAGCTTCCACGCCGCCATCAGCAGCGGGAAGTTCCACGGGATGATCTGGCCGACGACACCCAGCGGCTCATGGAAGTGATACGCGATGGTGTGGCCGTCGATCTCGCTGAGCGCGCCCTCCTGCGCGCGCACGCAGCCCGCGAAGTAACGGAAGTGGTCCACGCACAGCGGGATGTCGGCGTTCAGCGTCTCGCGGATGGGCTTGCCGTTGTCCACCGTCTCGGCATAGGCCAGCAGCTCCAGGTTCCGCTCGATGCGGTCGGCGATCTTCAGCAGCACGTTGGCCCGATCGGCCGGCGGCGTGGCGGCCCAGCCGGCCGCAGCGGCGTGGGCCGCGTCCAGCGCCAGCTCCACATCCCGGGCGCCCGAGCGCGCTGCCTGCGTGTAGACGCGGCCGTTGATCGGCGAGATCACGTCGAAGTACTGGCCTTCCACCGGCGGCTGGAAGCGGCCGGCGATGAAGTTGTCGTAACGGGGCTTGTAGGCGATCTTGGCGCCGGCGGCGCCGGGAGCGGCATAAACGGTCATGGGGCTGTCTCCGATGGAATGGTTTTGCCCGGCGCACGCAGCGCGGGTGCTGCGCCCGGCGCAAGGCCCATGCCAGCGCGCGCGGCCCCGCGCATCGGCCGTTGCGGGCCATTCGCCGCTCAATAGCTGCTCAATCGCCGCTCATTCACCACTCAAACCGCGCGTTCGCTGTGCCAGCGGCGCGGTGCACTGTCACGAAATGGAACACAGCTTCGGCGCAGCCCGGATTGCCAGCGCGGGCGGCCCTCCCTAGTCTGGCGCGCCACGACGGGCGGCACAGCCCGAGCGGAGACAAACCCTTGGCGACGACCTCGCCCCTGCCTGCCGACGCCGGCCCCTTCGACGGGCAGGATGCCGCCTGCCTGGCCGCTTTGCGGAGCCAGCCCCCACGGCCGCTGGCCACCGTGCTGGGGCTGGCGCCCACGCTGAGCCTGGGCGACGGCGACCTGCAGCTGTTCGACTGCCGCGACCATTGGCCCTCGCCCCACACGCCGCCGCTGCAGGCGCACCTGGTGCTCGTCGTGCTGCAGGCCACCGGCGCCGCGCAGAGCTGGCTGCCGGGCGAGGCCCCGCAGGCCCGCGAGCTCATGCCCGGCGACATGCTGCTGCTGCCGGCCGGCGAGGCGGCCTGGCTGCGGCTGCCCGCCTCGCACCATGTGCTGCTGCTGGGCCTGCGGCCACGGCTGCTGT
>Ga0228698_1000745_pt1 | contig 20378 bp, 19 predicted proteins | sample McNCre117_Aug_MG_FD_178015 | JGI IMG/M metagenome (GOLD analysis project Ga0228698, IMG submission 178015) | Freshwater microbial communities from McNutts Creek, Athens, Georgia, United States - 1-17_Aug_MG | ecosystem: Environmental > Aquatic > Freshwater > Creek | place: USA: Georgia...
GATCAGGCCAGGATGGTGGCCACGACGCCGGCGCCGACGGTACGACCGCCTTCACGGATGGCGAAACGCAGACCCACTTCCATGGCGATGGGCGCAATCAGCTTCACGGTGATGCTGACGTTGTCGCCAGGCATGACCATTTCCTTGTCCTTGGGCAGCTCCACCGCGCCAGTCACGTCCGTCGTGCGGAAGTAGAACTGGGGACGGTAGTTGTTGAAGAACGGCGTGTGACGACCGCCTTCTTCCTTGCTCAGAACGTAGATCTCAGCGGTGAAGTGCGTGTGCGGCTTGACGCTGCCCGGCTTGCACAGCACTTGGCCGCGCTCGACGTCTTCACGCTTGGTGCCGCGCAGCAGGATGCCCACGTTGTCGCCAGCTTGACCCTGGTCCAGCAGCTTGCGGAACATTTCCACGCCCGTGCAGGTGGTCTTCTGGGTGTCGCGGATACCGACGATTTCGATTTCTTCGCCGACCTTGATGATGCCGCGCTCAACGCGACCGGTCACCACGGTGCCACGACCGGAGATCGAGAACACGTCTTCCACAGGCATCAGGAACGTGCCGTCCACCGCGCGCTCGGGCGTGGGGATGTAGCTGTCCAGCGCGTCGGCCAGGCGGAAGATGGCTTGTTCGCCCAGGTCGCCCTTGTCGCCTTCGATGGCCAGCTTGGCCGAACCCTTGATGATGGGGGTGTCGTCACCGGGGAAGTCGTACTTGCTGAGCAGCTCGCGCACTTCCATCTCGACCAGCTCGAGCAGCTCGGCGTCGTCGACCATGTCGCACTTGTTCAGGAACACGATGATGTAAGGCACGCCCACCTGGCGAGCCAGCAGGATGTGCTCACGGGTCTGGGGCATCGGGCCGTCAGCGGCCGAGCACACCAGGATGGCGCCGTCCATCTGGGCGGCACCGGTGATCATGTTCTTCACATAGTCGGCGTGCCCGGGGCAGTCAACGTGTGCGTAGTGGCGAGCAGCCGTCTCGTATTCAACGTGAGCGGTGTTGATCGTGATGCCACGGGCCTTTTCTTCCGGGGCCGCGTCGATCTGGTCGTAGGCCTTGGCCTCGCCGCCGAACTTGGCAGCCAGAATCGTCGTGATCGCCGCCGTCAGCGTCGTCTTGCCGTGGTCAACGTGACCAATCGTGCCCACGTTCACGTGGGGCTTGGTCCGCTCGAATTTACCTTTTGCCATGTTCTGCGCTCCTAGCGATGAAACAGGGAATGACGAAGAAAAACCGGTGGTGCCCATGGCGGGAATCGGACCCGCGACCTCTCCCTTACCAAGGGAGTGCTCTACCACTGAGCCACATGGGCATCGACACAGGTTTGAAGCAAGCCACCAAACAGCCTCAAACCGGTGCCGACGGCACACCAACACTGCACAACACTTCTACTTCTGGAGCGGGAAACGGGAATCGAACCCGTGTCATTAGCTTGGAAGGCTAAGGTTCTACCATTGAACTACTCCCGCCTACCGCCAGCCGACAACCCAGAGGGTTGACGCCGCTTGACCTGCATCTTTCTCATCTTTGCGGCCCGCACCCCACAGACTTGTGCTGCAAGGTACGGGCTCAAAGAAGCTCGCCTGGTGGAGGAGGCTGGATTCGAACCAGCGTAGGCGTAAGCCAACAGATTTACAGTCTGCCCCCTTTAGCCACTCGGGCACCCCTCCGCGGCGAACTCGGGACTATAGCAGAGCTTTATGACTGCACACAAGTTTTGGTGTGCAAACCGGGTGCCGCGGTGCGTCAGCCGGGGCCCAACGGCCTCAAACCGACCAATTCACCGGGGCCAGACCCTGCGCTTGCAGAAAGCCATTGACCTGCGCAAAGTGCCCGCAACCCACAAAGGGCACCGGTGGGCGCCGTGCCGACAGCGGCGACGGGTGGTTGGCCATCAACACCTGGTGCCGGCCACCACCGGCCTGCTCGATCAGCGGTGCCTTGGCCTGGGCGTGAGCCCCCCACAGCAGGTAGATCTTGTGGCCGGCATCCTGGGCAGTGGCCTGGATCAGCGCATCGGTCAGGGCTTCCCAGCCGCGCTTGGCATGTGAGCCGGGTTGCCCGTCTTCAACGGTGAGGCTGGTATTGAGCAGCAACACGCCTTGCCGCGCCCAGCCGCCCAGATGGCCACTGGCGGGCCGGGCCACGCCCAGGCTGCGGCTGATCTCGTCGAACATGTTGCGCAGGCTGGGTGGCACCTTGATGCCGGTGGGCACCGAAAACGCCAGCCCCTCGGCCTGCCCCGGCCCGTGGTACGGGTCTTGGCCCAGGATCACCACCCGCACCGCTGCGCGCGGGGTCAGGGCCAGGGCGCGCAGCACCTGCGCCGGGTAGATGACGGCCCCGGCCTGTTGGCGCTGGGCCACATGGGCCAGCAGGCCCTGGCCCGCCGCGCTGGCCTGCCAGGCCTGCACCAGCGGCGCCCAATCGGCGGGCGCGCGGGCCAGCACATCGGCCAGCGGCTCGGTCAGCTGGTAGGGCGCGGCCTCGGGCAGCCAGGATGCCTGTTCACTCACGGCCACGGGGTGGTGTGCCTCAGCCGAACAGGGCGGCCAGCGACTGGCCGGGGTCTTCGGCCCGCATGAAGGCTTCGCCCACCAGGAAGGCATGCACCTGCGCCGCGCGCATGCGCTGCACATCGGCACGGCCCAGGATGCCCGATTCGGTGACCAGCAGGCGGTCGGCCGGCACCCGGGGCAACAGGCCCAGGGTGGTGTCGAGGGTGACCTCGAAGGTGCGCAGATTGCGGTTGTTGATGCCCACCAGCGGGGTGCGCAGGCGCAGCGCACGGTCCAGCTCGTCGCCGTCGTGCACCTCGACCAGCACATCCAGGCCCTGCTCGGTGGCGCAGGCTTCGAGTTCGGCCATCTGCGCATCCGACAGGCAGGCGGCGATCAGCAGGATGCAATCGGCGCCCATGGCGCGGGCCTCGACCACCTGGTAGGGGTCGATCATGAAATCCTTGCGCAGCACCGGCAGGCTGCAGGCCGCGCGGGCTTGCTCCAGGTAGGCCTGGCAACCCTGGAAGAACTGCTCGTCGGTCAGCACGCTGAGGCAGGCCGCGCCGTGGCGGGCGTAGGTGGCAGCGATCTCGGCGGGCACAAAGTGCTCGCGGATCACCCCCTTGCTGGGGCTGGCCTTCTTGATTTCGGCAATCACCGCGGCTTGGCCGGCGGCCACCTTGGCGCGCAGCGCCTGGGCAAAACCACGTGGCGCGGATTGGGCGCTGGCCTGGGCCTGCAGATCGGCCAGGCTCTTGCGCTGGCGGGCCGCCGCCACTTCTTCGTGCTTGACGGCGACGATGCGCTGCAGGATGTCGCTCATGATGCGGCCAGCTCCTGGGTGCGGGCCACAAACTGGTGCAGCTTGGCCAGGGCCTTGCCGGCGACGATGGCTTCGCGGGCCATGGCCACGCCTTCGGCCATGGAAGCGGCCACGTTGGCGGCGTACAGCGCCACACCGGCGTTGAGGATGACGATGTCGCGCGCCGGCCCGGGCTCGTTGCCCAGCACGGCGTGCATCAGCACCTTGCTTTGTTCGGCGTTTTCCACGCGCAGGGCGCGGCCGCTGGACATGGTCAGGCCAAAGTCTTCGGGGTGGATCTCGAATTCGCGGATGCCGCCGTCCTTGTACTCGCCCACCATGGTGGATGCACCCAGCGAGACTTCGTCCATGCCGTCGCGGCCATACACCACCAGGGCGTGCTCGGCGCCCAGGCGTTGCAGCGCTCGCACCTGAATGCCCACCAGATCGGGGTGGAACACGCCCATCAGGATGTTGGGCGCATCGGCCGGGTTGGTCAGCGGGCCCAGGATGTTGAAGATGGTGCGCACGCCCAGCTCCTTGCGCACCGGGGCCACGTTCTTCATGGCCGGGTGGTGGTTGGGCGCAAACATGAAGCCGATGCCGGTGTCGGCGATGCTGCGGGCAATGGCCGCAGGCGTGAGCGTGAGCGGCACGCCCAGGCTTTCGAGCACATCGGCGCTGCCCGACTTGCTGGACACGCTGCGGTTGCCATGCTTGCTGACCCGTGCCCCGCAGGCGGCGGCCACGAACATCGAGCAGGTGGAGATGTTGAAGGTGTGCGAGCCATCACCGCCGGTGCCGACGATGTCGACCAGGTTGCTGCGGTCGGCCACATCGACCTTGGTGGAGAACTCGCGCATCACCTGGGCGGCGGCGGTGATCTCACCGATGGTTTCCTTCTTGACGCGCAGGCCCACCAGCAGGGCCGCCATCATCACGGGCGACATCTCGCCACCCATGATGCGGCGCATCAGGGCCAGCATCTCGTCGTGGAAGATCTCGCGGTGTTCGATGACGCGGGTCAGGGCTTCGTTGTTGGTGATGGGCATGGTGGCCTCGAAATCTTGGTGCGGGCCGCCGCGCTCAGGCGCCGGCACCCAGGTTCAGGAAGTTGCGCAGCATCGCGTGGCCGTGCTCGGACAGGATGGACTCGGGGTGAAACTGCACGCCCTCCAGCGGCGTGCGGGTGCCCGCCAGCTCGCGGTGGCGCACGCCCATGATCTCGCCGTCGTCGCTGGTGGAGGTGACCACCAGCTCTTTCGGGCAGGTTTCGCGCTCGATGACCAGCGAGTGGTAGCGGATCACCTGAAACTGCTTGGGCAGGCCCAGGTAAACGCCCTGCTGATCGGTGGTGAGCGTGGCGGCCTTGCCGTGCATCTGCTGCTGGGCGCGGATGATCTTGCCGCCCAGCGCCGCGCCAATGCTTTGGTGACCCAGGCACACACCCAGGATGGGCATGGTGCCGATGAGCTGCTGGATGGCGGGCACGCACACGCCGGCCTCGGCGGGCGAGCACGGCCCGGGCGACAGCACCAGGTGGTCGGGCTTCATCGCGGCGATCTCGGCCACGGTGATGTCATCGTTGCGGATCACCCGCACGTCCTGTCCCAGCTCACCAAAATACTGCACCAGGTTGAAGGTGAAGCTGTCGTAGTTGTCAATCATGAGCAGCATTTCAGAACCCCTCTTCCACCAGCTCGGCCGCGCGGATCAGCGCCCGCGCCTTGTGCTCGGTTTCCTTCCACTCGAGCTCGGGCACCGAATCGGCCACCACGCCGGCGGCGGCCTGCACGTACAGGGTGTTGTCCTGCACGATGCCGGTGCGGATGGCGATGGCCACGTCCATGTCGCCAGCAAAGCTGAGGTAACCACACGCGCCGCCGTAGATGCCGCGCTTGACGGGCTCCAGCTCGTCGATGATTTCCATGGCGCGGATCTTGGGGGCCCCCGTGAGCGTGCCCGCCGGGAAGGTGGCGCGCAGCACGTCCATGTTGCTCATGCCGTCTTTCAGCATGCCCTCGACGTTGCTGACGATGTGCATCACATGCGAATAGCGCTCGACCACAAAGGCTTCGGTCACCTTGACCGAGCCGGTCTTGGCGATGCGGCCGATGTCGTTGCGGGCCAGGTCGATCAGCATCAGGTGCTCGGCGCGCTCTTTGGGATCGGCCAGCAGTTCGGCTTCGGTGGCCTTGTCGTGCTCGGGCGAGGTGCCGCGCGGGCGGGTGCCGGCCAGCGGGCGGATGGTGATCTTGTCGCCATCAGGCGTGTGCTCGTGGCGCACCAGGATCTCGGGTGAGGCGCCCACCACCTGGAAGCCGCCGAAATCGTAGAAATACATGTACGGGCTGGGGTTGAGCGAACGCAGCGCGCGGTACAGGCTGAGCGGGCTTTCGGTGTAGCGCTTTTTCAGGCGCTGGCCGATCTGCACCTGCATCATGTCGCCGGCGGCGATGTACTCCTTGCTGCGGTGCACCGCGGCCAGGTAGGCCTCCTTGGTGAACTCGCGCTCGACCGAGTACGACGGCCCGCGCTTGACGGGCGGTGCCGTGACCGAATAACGCAGCTTGTCACCCAGGTCAGCCAGGCGGCGCTTGGCCTTGAAGTAGGCCTCGGGCTCGGCCGGGTTGGCGTAGACGATCAGGTACAGACGCCCCGACAGGTTGTCGATCACCGCCAGCTCTTCGCATTGCAGCAGCAGGATGTCGGGCGTGTTCAGGCCGCCAGTCTTGTGCGTCTTGGCCAGCTTGGGCTCCATGAAACGCACGGCGTCGTAGCCAAAGTAGCCGGCCAGGCCGCCGCAAAAACGCGGCAGGCCGGGGCGCAGCGCCACCTTGAAACGGGCCTGGTAGGCCTCGATGAAATCCAGCGGGTTGCCTTCGTGGCGCTCGACCACGGCGCCGTCGGTGACGATCTCGGTGACAAAGCCGGTGGCACGCAACAGGGTGCGGGCAGGCAGGCCGATGAAGCTGTAGCGGCCGAAACGCTCGCCGCCCACCACGGACTCAAGCAGGAAACTGTTGGGGCTGTTGCCGGCCAGCTTGAGGTACAGAGACAGCGGGGTTTCCAGATCAGCAAAGGCTTCGCTGAGCAGGGGAATGCGGTTGTAGCCTTGGGCGGCCAGGCTCTTGAACTCAAGTTCGGTGATCACGGGACGGGGCTCCTGGGGGCTGCGCGGCACAGGGGCCTGTCGGCCAGAGTTTGTGCACAGGCCGCGCAGATCGGACATGGTGCCGGACCGCCGTGCGGATGGTGCGAACTGCCAAGTGCGGCCATCCAATGGGGCGGCCAGGGCGCGAAATCAGCTGCCGGGCGGGGCCTGGGTGGCAGAGCACCCGGCGTAACACGCGACCAGCGGCCGATCAGACCGTGGCGGGCGAGCGTCGCCAGGGCCAGGCTCCCCGGGTGGGGGACCCTGCGCCCGAATTCATGGTCTGGCTGCGCGTGAAGGACATGGGGCCGAAGTGTAGCAGCGGGCCTGCAGCGTGGGCGTCGGCTCAGCGCAACTGATCGAGGCGGTCGATCACCGCATCCGCACCCACATCCGACACCGGCTGACCATGGTTGTAGCCGTAGCTCACCAGCACCACCGGGCAGCCTGCGGCGCGCGCGGCCTGCGCGTCGTTGCTGGAATCACCCACCATCAGCGTGCGTGCTGGCGCGGTGCCCAGCGCGCGGCAGGTCTCCAGCAAGGGCAGCGGATCGGGCTTCTTGCGGGCAAAGGCATCGCCGCCAAAAACCTGGTCAAAGAAGTGATCCAGCCCCTTGGCCGCCAGCAGCGGCCGGGCAAAGGCCGTGGGCTTGTTGGTCAGGCAAGCCAGCTTGAGGCCCGCAGCGCGCAGGGCCTGCAGCCCTTCGATCACGCCCGGGTACACCGCCGAATGCTGGCCGTTGATGGCCAGGTAGTGGCGCTGGTAGGCCTGCCAGGCATCGTCATACCGTTCAGCCGGCCCGCCCACGTGGGCCAGTGTGCTGCGGATGAGGTGCTCGCTGCCCTTGCCCACGGTGCGCTCGATGAAGGCGCGGCTGACGGCGGGCAGAGACAGATCGGCCAGCATGGCACCCAAGGCAGCCTCAAAGTCGCCCACGGTATCGACCATGGTGCCGTCGAGGTCGATGATGGCGGCCTGGAGGCTGTCAAGGGTGATGGCGGGCGATGTCACGTGCAGAAACTCGGCGTCGGGCTGGAAAGGCCGCGATTGTGCCCAGCCGAGAAGTTGTCGGCGAAGGTGGGCGCTTTTCCGGGCCTGGTGTCGCCTGCACTTCATGTGCAATGGGGCCATGGTCAACATGCCCGATTTGCGCCCGAAGCCGGGGCACCGTGCTGCCCTGCTGCTGGCGGCAGGCTGCTGCATGGCGACGGCTGTGCCGGCAGGGCCGCAAGCGGCTGCGCCTGCGGCCGAAGAAGTCACCCAGGTGCAAGCCTGTCTCGATCAAGCGGCCCAGCGCCACGGCGTGGAGGCCAGCCTGCTGCGCGCGGTGGCCATGCAAGAGTCGGGTTTGCAACCGGCGGCCTGGCGTCGTAACACCGACGGCAGTGAAGACCTGGGGCTGATGCAGGTGAACAGCCGCTGGCTGCCAACGCTGCAAGGCTATGGCATCACACGCCAGCACCTGATGCAGGCCTGCGTGAGCGCCGACGTGGGTGCCTGGATTCTTCGGCAGATGATTGAGCGCCACGGCCACACCTGGCAGGGCGTGGCGGCGTATCACTCGTCCACGCCGGCCTACAACCAGCGTTATGCCTGGGCGGTGTACCGGCGGCTGCAGGCCATGCGCTCGGCCACCAGCATGCAGCCTCGGTGAGGGTGTGCGGCCAGCCGGCCGCGCACATCAAGCGGCCTTGGCAGCGGCCTTGGCGTAGGTGATCTTCTTGCTGCCCAGCTCGCACGAGCCCACCACCTTGGCATCGCTCACCTTGTCGGCGGCCACGATGTCCAGGGTGTAGCCCTTGACGCTGGCGGCGTCGAGCTTGGCGGCGATTTCGGTCTTCAGTTCGTCACAGGGCTTGGCGGCCATGGCCAGGCAGGGGGTGGCGAGCAAGACAAACAGGGCGGCACGGCAATTCATGGTGGGTCCAACGGGGCAAAAAGGGTGGATGAGATCAGGCCCTTCAACCTTGCGGTTAGGGGCCGGTGGCCATCATAGCCGCAGTGCCCAGGCCGGCCCGCTGCCAGTCAGCCCCAGCGCCGCGCCGGCTCGCGCTGATGCAGAAACTTGGTGAGCAGATCGCGCGGCGGGGGCACCGAGATCGACTTGAGCATCTGGCCCACATTGCCGCGGTGGTAGGCACCGTGGGTGATGACATGGCCCAGGATTTCTTCGCGGCTCATGGTGCCGGTGTCGCCATCGGTGAACCTGAACACCACGCGCTCGGCCAGCTGGCTGGCGTCCAGGCCTGCCACATACTGCTCAAACCAGGCATCGGTCTCGGCCACCTCAAACTGCAGTTGGCCCAGATCGGGGGTCGCATCGGTGTTGGTGGCGGTGTAGCCATGCGGCTGGCCTTGCAGATGGGCCTGGAAGATCTTGTCGACCACGTAGATGTGGTTGAGCATGCGGGTGGCCGCCAGCACCACCTCGGCGTGTGGCGGCTCGATGACGGTGGCTAGGCGGTTGTACAGCTCGTTGTTGGCCCAGGACTTTTGCGCAAAGAGGGTGGCGAGGAGGGTCATGGCAGGCTCAGCGATCAGGGAGTGACGAGGTCGATGCAGGCTCGCCTTGCTGCTGGCAAGCCACGGGCATGGCATGCGCCATGATCTGCTGGCGGTATTGCACCATGCTGGGCATGCCCAGCTCGCGTCGGCGGGCATCGACCTGCTTGAGGTCATCAACGGGCGCCATCACCAATTCGCAGGTTCCGCGGATTTCAAACTGTGTGCCATAGCGCTGCGGCTGCCCCAGTGCGGTGGCCACCCGGTCTGAAAGATAGGCCAGTTGAGTGGGCTCGGCCTCGCCAGCCTTGACAACCAGGGCCAGCAGCTGGATGGCTCGGGCCTGAAATCGCCGATCCTGATCTGCATGCTGCGCCAACAGCCAGGCATCCCCCACGGCTTGCTCACCGTGAACCGATCGGCGCGGCCAGCCACAGGTCTTCAACCAGTCCTTGAGCCGCCTGGTGTGAACCCGGTCGACCAGCATCACTTGATCCCATGCCCGTTCTTGCGTGTCAGGCAGCGCCGCCATGGCGTGCTGGCGCATCGTGTGATCGACCTGGGCCATGTCGCGCAATGCTGGCGGCATTCCGCTGCACGGGCCGGCCTGCGCTGACGTGATCCCCATGCCCGGCAACCCCAGGGCGATGACCCAGGCAACAGCAGGGCTGATGCCCAAGCAGGACTTCATCGGCCCAGCCCCTGGGTCGTGGGCGTGCCCGCACGCGCCGCCGCCAGCGTGGCCGAGGGCAGTTCGCCAAACCATTTGCGGTAGAGCGCGGCCAAGTCACCAAAGTGCCAGAAGCCCCATTGGGCCGCGATGTCGTGCACGCCCCGGGTGTCGCCCGGGTCGGCTTGCTGCAGGGCGCGGCGCACACCTTGCAGGCGGGCCAGCCTGAAGTAGGCGGCGGGCGGCAAACCCAGGTGCGCCTGGAAGCTGGTGGCCAGACGCTTGGGGCTGGTGGCCAGCTGGCGGCTCAGATCGGGCAATGTGCAGGGTTGCGCCGGGTGCTGCAACACCTGCTGGCGGGCTTGTTGCACCAGCTCACGCGCGCTGCGTCGCGCCCGGCTGGCGTCGGGCGTGACGCGCTCGGGTATGGCCTCGATCCATTCGGCAAGCAAGGCGTCGCGCTGCTGCAGGCCAGGCTGCGGCAGGGCCAGGGTGGCCTGGTGCAGGTGCCGCAGCGCCTGGGCGCGGGCTGGTGTGGTGGCCAGCAGCATGGGCTCGCTCAGCCAGGCGGCCAGCGGCTTGTGATACAGCTGTTGCCACAGCGGGGCCAGCAAGGCCTGGTGCACCACCACCACCTGCCAGGCCAAGCCTGGCGGGCACACCAGACGCCACAGGGCCCTGGGGGCCACCAGCAGGCCGTCTGCGGGCACCGGCTGGCCATCAAAGCGTGCGCCCGCTGGCGGGTTGGCCAGCAGCCCCAGCGCCCAATCACCATCGGCCGGTGCCTGGGCCCAGTGCAGGGCCACATCGGCTTGGCCGCTCAGGGCCGTCAGATCGGGCCAGCAGCGCTGCTGCACCCGCAGGCCCATGGGCCCGGGTGACAGTTGTTCCAGGGCCGGGTGGGCGGCCCATGGCGAGCGGTTTGCCGGCGGCACGGTGGCGGCGCTGGCGCTGGCGAGTGGGGGGCTGGCGGCGGTGAGCATGGGCGCTTGCCCATCGTGGGCGGCGCAGTGTCCCATGGCGGGCAGCCCCGGGTAAACCCCTGTCGGCACGCACCATTTGCCGATCACGCGCCCCAGCGCTGCGCGGCACCATGGGGCATTCGCCCTGCGTGATCCGGAGACCCCTGGCCCATGACCTATCCCAACCTGGCCCTGCATGTGGCCGGCCACTGGCTGAGCACCGCTTCGGGCGGGCAATCGGCCGTGATCAACCCTGCCGATGGCAGTGTGCTGGCCCGGCTGCCGCTGGCCGGTGCGGCCGAGTTGCAGGCCGCCGCCGAGGCCGCCCAGCGCGGCTTTGTGCTGTGGCGCGGCAAGCAGGCCCATGAGCGCTACACCGTGCTGCGCCGCGCCGCCGATCTGATGCGCCAACGGGCCCAGGTCATGGCCACCGTGCTGACACTGGAGCAAGGCAAGCCCCTGGCCGAGGCGCTGCGCGAAGTCACGCTCTCAGCCGACATCATTGATTTTCAGGCCGAGGAAGCCAAGCGCTTGTATGGCCGCACCGTGCCGCCGAGGGTGCCGGGCATCCTGAGCCAGACGGTGCTGCGCCAGCCCATCGGCCCGGTGGCCGCGTTCACGCCCTGGAACTTTCCGGCCAACCTGCCCGCGCGCAAGCTGGCCAGCGCGCTGGCCGTGGGTTGCAGCGTGGTCATCAAGCCGGCCGAGCAAACGCCGGGCACCTGCATGATGATCGTGCAGGCCTTTCTGGATGCGGGGCTGCCACCCGAGGTGCTGAGCATGGTGTGCGGCGAGCCCGAGACCGTCTCGCGCACGCTGATCGAGCACCCGGCCATCCGCAAGGTATCGCTGACCGGCTCGGTGGCGGTGGGCCAGCAACTGGGTGCCCTGTGCGCGCAGCGGCTCAAGCGGTTCACGGGTGAGCTGGGCGGCCATGCGCCGGTGATCGTGTGCAGCGATGCCGACGGGCCCATGGCCGTCAAGGCCAGCCTGGCGGCCAAGTTTCGCAATGCGGGCCAGGTGTGCGCCTCGCCCATCCGGTTTCTGGTGCACCGCGACCAGTACAACGCCTTCACCGAGGCCTTCACCGCCGGGGCCCGCGCGCTGCGCCTGGGCCCGGGCCTGGACGCGGCCACGCAGATGGGCCCGCTCACGCACGCGCGGCGGCTGGACGACATGGCCCAGTTTGTGAGTGACGCGCTGGACCAGGGCGCGACGTTGCGCTGCGGGGGCCAACACCTGGTGGGCCCGGGCTTTTTCTTTGAGCCCACCGTGATCACCGACGCGCCGCCCACCGCGCGCGTCAACCGCATCGAGCCCTTCGGCCCCATCGCCGTGATCCAGCCCTTTGACACGCTGGACGAGGCCATCACCCAGGCCAATGCCCTGCCCTATGCGCTGGGGGCCTATGCCTTCACGCGTGACCTGCACACCGCCCACCGCCTGGGCGAAGAGATCGAGGCCGGCATGGTGGGCATCAACCACTTTGGCGTGTCGCAGCCCGAGATGCCCTTTGGCGGCTGGAAAGACAGCGGCGTGGGGCAGGAGATGGGCGCCGAAGGCCTGCTGCCCTACACCGAGCTGAAAACCATCACCGTGGGCATGCCCGGCTGATCACCATTTACCCAGCACACAAAATGAGCGACCTCAAACAACTCAAAGCCGATAACGCCCAGTTCATCTGGCACCCCATGGCCCACCCCGGCGCGATGAAAAAAGCCGCGCCCGACATCGTGGCCCGCGGCGAAGGCTGCTGGATCTGGGACGTGGACGGCCACCAGCTGCTGGACGGCGTGGGCGGCCTGTGGAGCAGCAACCTGGGCCACAGCCGCCGCGAAGTGCGCGACGCCATCGTGGCCCAACTGGATGAGCTGCCGTTCTACAACGTGTTTCGCGGCACCACCCATGTGCGCGCCATCGAGCTGTCGGCCAAGCTGGTGAAGATGATGCAGCCCGAAGACGTGGGCGCGGTGCTGTTCTCCAACGGCGGCTCGGACGCCGTGGAAGGCGCGCTGAAGATCGCCCGCCAGTACCACAAGCTGCGCGGCCAGGCCGATCGCGTCAAGTTCATCAGCCTGCGCCAGGGTTACCACGGCGTGCACTTTGGTGGCATGAGCGTGAACGGCAACAGCAACTTCCGCCGGCCCTACGAGCCGCTGCTGCCTGGCTGCTTTCACGTCGACACGCCCTGGGTCTACCACAACCCCTTTGGCCTGGATGACCCGCTGGCCCTGGGCAAGTTGTGCGCCGAGATGCTCGAGCGCGAGATCATCTTCCAGGGCCCCGACACCGTGGCCGCCTTCATCGCCGAGCCGGTGCAGGGCGCGGGCGGCGTGATCGTGCCGCCACCCAACTACTGGCCCCTGGTGCGCGAGATCTGCGACCGCCATGGCGTGCTGCTGATTGCCGACGAGGTGGTCACCGGCTTTGGCCGCTCGGGCCAGATGTTTGGCACCCGGCTGTGGAACGTGAACGCCGACCTGTGGTGCCTGGCCAAGGGCATCAGCTCGGGTTATGTGCCGCTGGGTGCCACCGCCATCGGCCGCAAGGTGGCGCAGGTGTTTGATGCCGACACCACGGGCGGTGCCGCCGTGTCGCATGGCTACACCTACAGCGCGCACCCGGTGGCCGCGGCCGCCGCACTGGCCACGCTGGACATCCTGGAGCGCGAAGACATCCCCGGCCACGCGGCCCGCGTGGGTGCGCACCTGCAGGCCCGGCTGGCCGGCTTTGCGCAGCGTTTCTCGTTTGTGGGTGATGTGCGCGGCGTGGGCCTGATGGCCGGCATCGAGATGGTGACCGACAAGGCCCGCCGCACACCCATGACCCGCAGCAGCGATGTGCCGGCCCGCGTGGCGCGCCAGGCCTATGAGCGCGGCCTGATGGTGCGCATCTCGGGGCCCAACCTGATCCTGTCACCGCCGCTGGTCATCTCGATGGACGAGGTGGACACGCTGGTGGATCGCCTGGAGGCCTCGTTCGCCGCGGTGGAGGCCACGCTGTGAGCGGCCCCACCCTGCTGCTGATCGGCACGGTGGACACCAAGAGCGACGAGATCGCCCACCTGCAGCAGTGCATCACCCGCCTGGGTGCGCAGGCGCTGGTGATGGACGTGGGCGTGCTGGGGCGCGGCGCGGTGCAGGCCGACATCCCCAGCGCGCAGGTGGCCGAAGCCGCCGGCCTGGCCCTGGCCGATGTGGCTGCGCTGGGCGACGAGAACCAGGCCATGGCCTGCATGGCGCGCGGTGCGGCCCTGCTGGCGGCGCAGCTGCAGGCCCAGGGCCGCATCGACGGCCTGCTGGCCCTGGGCGGCACCATGGGCACCGACCTGGCCCTGGATGTGGCCAGCGCCCTGCCGCTGGGCTGCCCCAAGGTGGTGTTGTCCACCATCGCTTATTCGCACCTGATCCCGCCCGACCGCGTGCCGCCTGACCTGATCATGCGGCTGTGGGCCGGTGGCCTGTATGGCCTGAACAGCCTGTGCCGCCAGGCCCTGGCCCAGGCCGCCGGGGCCGCCGTGGGCGCCTGCCTGGCCGCCCGGGCCGAGGCCCCTGCCGGCCCGGCGCGCCCGGTGGTGGGCATGACATCGCTGGGCACCAGTGCGCTGCGCTACATGGTGTGGCTGAAACCCGCGCTGGAGGCCCGTGGTTATGAGCTGGCGGTGTTCCACACCACCGGCATGGGCGGCCGCGCCTTCGAGGCCCTGGCCGAGCAGGGGCGGTTTGCGGCGGTGATGGATTTTTCACTGCAAGAGCTGGTCAACCACCTGGCGGGCTCGTGCGTGACGGCCGGGTCCAGCCGCCTGCTGGGCGCGGGCCGCGCCGGTGTGCCGCAACTGGTGGCACCCGGGGCCACCGACATGGTGGATTTCCCCGCGTGGGACGCGTGCCCGCCGCGTTATGCCGACCGGCCTGCCCATGCGCACAACCGCCTGATCGCCTCGGTGAGCGTGGACGACACCATGCGCCGCACCGTGGCCCGCGAGATCGGCCAGCGCCTGGCCCTGGGCACCGGCCCACGCTGCGTGCTGCTGCCCACTGGCGGCATCGAGCAATGGGACCGCCCGGGCCAGCCCCTGCATGACCCGGCCGGCCTGGCCGCGCTGGTCGATGAACTGCCCCGCCACCTGGCCGATGGCACCGAGCTGGTCACCCTGCCCGCCCACATCAACGACGAAGCCTTTGCGCAGGCCGCCCTGGCCGTGTTCGACCGCTGGGTGCAAGCCGGCCTGGTGCCCCAGGGAGCGCCGGCATGAGCGTGCAACGCGCCCTGATCCTTGACTTTGGCGGTGTGGTCAGCCGCACCTTGTTTGAAACCCATGCGCTGTCGGAGGCCGCCCTGGGCCTGCCCGCCGGCACCCTGACCTGGCAGGGGCCCTTCAACCCCGACGGCGATGCCCTGTGGCGTGACATGCAGGCCGACCGCATCAGCGAACGCGACTACTGGCTGGCCCGCACCCGCGAAGTGGGTCGCTTGCTGGGCGAAGACTGGCACCAAATGCAAACCCTGGTGCAGCGTGCCCGGGGTGCCGATGTGCAGGCCATCATCCGCCCCGAGGCGGTGGCCGCCATCAACGCGGCGCATGCGGCCGGCTGCAAGCTGGCCGTGCTGTCCAACGAGCTGGACCTGTTTTACGGCGAGGGCTTTCGCGCCCGCCTGCCGCTGCTGCAGGCCTTTGACGTGATCGTCGACGCCAGCCACACCCACATCCTGAAACCCGACGCCCGCGCCTACCAGACCTGCCTGGATCAGCTGGGCCTGCCCGCCAGCGCCTGCGTGTTTGTGGACGACCAGGCGCGCAATGTGCATGGCGCACTGGCCGTCGGCATCCCCACGGTGCACTTTGATGTGCGCCAGCCTGCTGACGGTTACCGCCAGGCGCTGAACCTGCTGGGTGTTCCCCTGCCCACCCTCTTGCAAGCCACCCCATGAGCCAAGACCTGCACGAACAAACCCGCACCCGGCTGGCGCAAGGCAGCCTGGGCTTTCCCACCGCGCTGGCCACGGCCGTGGGCCTGGTGATGGCCAGCCCGGTGATCCTCACGGCCACCAGCGGCTTTTCCATCGGCGGGGCCGGCTTTGCGCTGGCCATGGTCATCGCCGTGGTGTTGATGCTGATGCAGGCCAGCACCTTTGCCGAGGCCGCCGCCATGATGCCCACGGCCGGCTCGGTGTACGACTACATCGCCTGCGGCCTGGGCCGTGTGGCCGCCGTGGCCGGCACGCTGGCGGCCTACATGCTGGTGCATGTGTTTGCAGGCACCGCCGAAACCATCCTCAGCGGGGTGATGGCCACCGTCAACTTCCCCGGCCTGCAGGGCTTCTTGGTGGCGCACAACGCCACCTGGGCCGTGGGCGTGGGCCTGGTGCTGCTGTTTGCGGCGCTCAACTGGTTTGGCATCGCGGTGTTTGCCAAGGTCGAGATCGTGCTGACCGCCGGCATGTGGCTCACCCTGATGGCCTTTGGCATCGCAGGCCTGCTGCAGGCCCCCCAGGCGCCTGAGGCCGTGGGCGCCGGCCTGTTTGGCCCGGCCAGCGTGGGCACCGATCCGATGGCGGTGATGTCGCTGGTGGGCATGGCCATGTTCATGTTTCTGGGCATCGAGTTCGTCACGCCGCTGGCGCCCGAGCTGCGCCAGGCCCACCGCACCATCCCCCGGGCCATGATGCTGGGCCTGGTGCTGGTGTGGCTGTGCATGGTGATGTGGGGCGCGGCCATGGTGCGCCAGGTGCCCAATGTGGCGGTGGATCCGCAAGGCACGGTGCATCTGCTGGAAACGCCCGACGCCATCCCGGCGCTGGCCCAGGCCGTGATGGGCCCGGCCGGCCGCGTGTGGCTGGGCCTGGCCTTCTTGCTGGCGGGCGCGGCCACCATCAACACCCTGATGGCGGCGCTGCCGCGCATCCTGTGGGGCATGGCGCGTGATGGCAGCCTGCCGCAGGTGTTTGCCCGCCTGCACCCGCGCCACGGCAGCCCGGTGGTGGGCATCGTGGTGTCGGCGGCCATCCCCATCACCCATGTGCTGCTGATCCAGGGCGACATCGACCGCATCATGCCCCTGGTGCTGGCCGCCGTGTGCGCCTGGGGCGTGGCCTATCTGCTGATCAACCTGTCGGTCATCAGCCTGCGCCTGCGCCGCCCCGATTTGCCCCGCGCCTACCGCTCACCGTGGTTTCCGCTGCCGCAGCTGCTGGGCTCGGTGGGCATCGTGCTGGCCCTGTTCTTCATCACCCCACCCACCATGAAAGCGGCCGACATCTACGGCCCGTTTGGCGTGATGCTGGGCCTGACGGTGGCCTATGCACTGGTGTGGACGCTGTGGGTCAAGCGGCAAAGCGGCTTCACGCCGGTGGCGGTGGAAGACGTGCTCAGGCGGGCCTGGCGCGACGAGTGACGCCACCAAGCGCGGCCCGCATGCCAGCGCCCGAGGTGAGCGGGCGTGATCCCGTTCACGGCTGGCTGCCTGCCGATGTAAATGCGGGGTTTTGACAGGTCAGTTGCAGGGATGCTCGGGCTGACAGCAACACGGGCCACACAGTGGGTTTTGAGAATGGGCTGACCTGCAAGGGTGCTGCCAAGCATCGGCGCGGGCTTTTCAATCCCTCTCACGAAAGGACTCCCATGAGTGCGATCAGTGGTTTGAACGGGGCCGGCAGCGCATCGGCATCCTGGGCGGCATCAGGCGGCACCGACCGCGCCGCCGCCATGCAACAGCGCATGTTTGCCAAGGTCGACAGCAACGGCGACGGCCAGGTGGACGGCGCCGAGCTGCAGAAGTTGCTGGAGAAGATGAGCCAGCGCACCGGCCAGGACATGGGCAAGGCAGCCGATGTCATGAAATCCATGGACAGCAACGGCGACGGCAGCCTCAGTGCCGACGAGTTGCAGCAGGGCATGAAAAGCCTGATGTCGACCGTTGACCTGGCCAAGGGCCGTGATGGCGCGATGGGCCCGCCACCCGGGCCGCCGCCCGACGACGGCGATGGCGACCACGACGCGGCCCAGGGCGGCGGCCAAGTCAGCAGCCTGCTGCACCAGATCGCCAGCGCCATGGACACCAACGGCGACGGCACCGTCAGCGCCGATGAGATGAAGTCCTTTCTGGCCAAGGTGGACACGGGGTTGGGCACGCCCGGTACGGCAGCCGCCAGCAGCGCAGCCAGCCATGCAGGCCAGGGCGCCGATGCCAGCCAGGATGGCGGCCATCACCACGGCCACCAGCACAGCGGCATGGGTGGTGATTTGCAGGCCCTGCTCAGCAAGATCATCACGGCCTACAGCGCAGGCAGCACCACGGCGGCATCCGGCGCAGGCGGCACGGTCAGCGCCACGGCATGAGGCCACTCTGGCCGGGGGCGCGGCCCGTCAGTCGGCCGTTCCCCCAAGCCACCGCGGCCCGCTGATCGCTGCCGCCGCCCTGCGCAAGCGGCCGCTTGCGCCGACAATCGGCCCATGCACAGCCGCCTCCACTCCTGCATCCTGGCCACCGCGTGCCTGCTGGCCGGCAGCGCCTGGGCACAAACCGCGCCCGCTGCGCGCCCCATCAAGCCGCTGAGCACCGCCACGGCGCAAGAAGCCTTCAGCCGCCCGCTGGGCGCGGCCACGCGGCCACCGCAGTTCACCAGCAGCATCAACCTGAAGGGCAAGCGCAGCTACATCGCTGAGTACCTGCTGCTGATCGAGGTGGGCGGTGAACGCCCCGTCAAGCCCGATGCGGGCCTGCTGCTGGGACAGTCGGTGTCCACCGAGCTGGCCACGCTGGCTTTCAGGGCCGAACCCGACATCGCCGCCCTGCAAGCCCTGACCGACCGCGCCTGGCTCGATCTGCAAACCCGCCTGGCCGCGCGCGGCGTGGTGGTGGCCGATGCGGCCGAGACCATCAGCCGATATGGCGCGGTGTACGAGGCCACCGAGCCCGGCAGCGTGGAGGGCGCCCCCGTCTACATTGAGGCCAAGGTGGGCGACGTCACGCGGCGTTACCTGGTGATGACGCCCACCGGCATGAAGATGGTCAAGCGCACGGTGGCCGGCATCGGGCTGGGCAATGTGGCCGCCCGGCTGGCGTTTCCGGCGCAGGGGGTGGAAGGCCTGTCGCTGGCCATGGCCATCAACGTGAGCGCACTTGACGACACCGGCCAGCGCCAAAGCAGCCTGCTGCAGGCCGATGGCAGCGGCGGCCCGGCCCTGTCGCCCCTGCTGGAGCTGGCACCCGCGCCCGGTGCCGCGCTGGTGCACGCCCATGCCCAGCTGGAGTTGGCCAACCTGAACGAAGCCCTGATGCTGGCCACCGAGTTTGGCCGCCTGCGCCCGCTGCTGTCCGGCAAGCCCCGGCGCCCGCCCAGCGACCCGATTGGCGCCTTGCTGGGCCTGGGCAAGCGCCTGCTGGCGCCCGACAACAACACGCGCGTCGAATCGCAACTGGAGCTGGATGGCCCGTCCACCGCCCGCCTGATCGTGTTTGCCACGGCGGCGGGCAACCAGGCCATGGCCGAGGCGCTGAAGGCCGCGCAGTAAGGTCCGGTCGCTGCCCCAATCGGGTGGATGGGCCGCACTCATTCTTTGGGTATCCTTTGCCCCAATGAGCCAAACCGAGCCAATCGACCCGCCCAGCGCCTTGCCGCGCGGCACCCGCCTGGGCGAATTCGAGATTCGCCGGGTGCTGGGTGTGGGCGGTTTTGGCATCGTGTACCTGGCTTTTGACCACGCGCTGGAGCGCGAGGTGGCCGTCAAGGAATACATGCCGGCCAGCCTGGTGGGCCGCACCGAGGCGCTGCACGTCTCGCTGCTGTCGCAATCAAACGCCGATACCTTTGCCTTGGGCCTGCGCTCGTTCGTCAACGAGGCCCGGCTGCTGGCCCGCTTTGACCACCCCTCGCTGGTGAAGGTGCACCGCTACTGGGAAGACCACAACACCGCCTACATGGCCATGCCCTTTTACCGGGGCAGCAACCTGCACGCCGAGCGCAAGCGCATGGGCCATGTGCCCGACGAAGCCTGGCTGCGCAGCATCCTGGAACCCCTGCTGGGCGCGCTGGATCTGCTGCACGCCGAAGGCGTCTACCACCGCGACATCTCGCCCGACAACGTCATCCTGCAACCCGACGGCCGCCCGGTGCTGCTGGATTTTGGTGCCGCGCGCCGCGTGCTGTCAGACAAGAGCATGGCCCTGACCGCCATCCTCAAACCGGCTTACGCACCCATCGAGCAATACGCCGAAACCGGCAACGTCAAGCAAGGCCCCTGGACCGATCTGTACTCGCTGGGCGCCACGCTGCACTTCTTGCTGCTGGGCCGTGCGCCGGCCCCGGCCACCACCCGCACGGTGGACGACGACATGACGCCGCTGGCGGTGCAGCAGTTGCCCGGCTGCTCGAGCGGCCTGACGCAGATCATCGACTGGATGCTGCGCCCCCGGCCTGCCGACCGCCCACAAAGCGTGGCCGCCGTGCGTGACGCCCTGGCCCGTGGCGCGCCACCCCCCGAGGTGCAACGCCACCTGCCCACCGCCCCGGCAGAAGGCTGGCCACGCACCCAGGTGCAAAGCCCCCAGCAGGCAGCGGCGGTGGCGCCCACGATGGTGGATGTATCGGCCCGGGGCCACACCCAACCGCCCCAGCGCGCGGACGACGGCTTCAGCGACACGGTGATGCTGACCCGTGCGCCCGGCGGGCCCGCTGATGACGATGGCAAGGCCCCGACCCCCGAGCCCGCACCGATGGCCACGGCGCAGCCCGCTGTGGCTGCCGAAACCCGGCCAGGCACCGGGCCGGCGCCAACACCCG
>Ga0228698_1000746_pt1 | contig 20363 bp, 46 predicted proteins | sample McNCre117_Aug_MG_FD_178015 | JGI IMG/M metagenome (GOLD analysis project Ga0228698, IMG submission 178015) | Freshwater microbial communities from McNutts Creek, Athens, Georgia, United States - 1-17_Aug_MG | ecosystem: Environmental > Aquatic > Freshwater > Creek | place: USA: Georgia...
CCGCCAGGGGTGTTGCTGCGTCATAAAAAACCCAGCCCCGGCACAGGTGGCCCTTGCTGGCACACGATGTCGTGGCACGCGTTGACGCACTCGTGTTACCAGGCGGCGCCGCCTACCCCACCCCCCGGGCGTGTTCACCGGAGGGCGCAACGCAGGGCCAGCCCCACGAGGTCAGCTACAGCAGTCGCACCCGTCGCCGTCGCCGTCGCAGCAAGGGCAATCGTTCACCAGGCCCGGCGAGCAGCACAGCATTAGCAGGTCGACCAGGCGCTTCAGCTCGCTTCCCTCTGTCTCGGTCAGGCAGCGGCGGTCCGACACCTTGAGCCTCTTCCACTCGCGATGCGACTCAAGGAACTTGTCGATGCGCTTCCGGACCTCTGTTCATTCGACCCTCATGCATAGCACCGATGCCACCGCGACCCCACCCGGGCACGAGCACGACCACCCGCTCACGTCATCGGCAGGCGCCCAACGGAACCCGGTCTCGGCAGGCTGCCCACCGCTCCACTTGCACCCGCCGCTGAGGGGCACGTCGCCTGGCTCGCAGGGCGCGTATGACGCCTCGCCGCTGGGCCCGGTCACCGCGTACACGTCGAGCGCGCTCGGGTGCCCAGGTGCGCCCGCTGGCCCTGGGATCCCCATTGGGCCTCGAACTCCGACCGGGCCAGGCTCGCCGCGGTCGCCTTGCGGGCCTTGGTTGCATCCGACGAGGAGCGCGAGGCATATCCACGAGGTCCTCACGCCACCACCTCTGACCCGCGAGTCTTCTCCTCGGCGTAGCAGTCGAGCACCCGTAGGTGGCCCTTCCTGCCCCGCCAGTACCGCTCAGGCCTGACCCGGTAGCGCCGGCACAGCGACGGCCGCCAGCGCGATCCCGGGTCGAGGTCGGGGCACTGGCCGCACTCCTCTCCGGTGGGTCGGTATGTCTCGGCCTGGCTCACGATGCCACCGCCTTGGCCTTCCACGCCTCCAGGACGGGCCCCAGCTCGGTGAATCGACGTCGGGTAGCCTCGCCGTACCTCGACGCGAGCTGGGGCATGCTGAGGCCGCTGGTGACGATCGTCACTTTTCCGGGCGTCGAGTAGCGGTAGTCGAGGATCCGATCGATCGCGTCGTCCCGCTGCTCGAACCCCAGCTCGTCGAGGAGCAGCAGGCTCGCCCGGGTGGCCTCGACGACCTCGGGCGAGTCACCACCGCCGAGCCGCGCCCGCTTGGAGCTCCCCGAGATGTCCCGAGCCCGCACCATCCGCAGGCGCCGCGCGAACATGAACCGCTCGGCCGGTAGCGCCCGCTCCTCGGCGATGTCCAGGATCCGGTTGCAGATGGCGACGGCGCTCGTGGTCTTGCCCATGCCCGTATCGCCGAGCAGGGCCAAGGTCGAGTGCTTCGCGGCGTTCCAGGCGTGCGCGTCTCGAGCGAGCTTCGGGTCGACGCACCGAGCGAAGTCGGGGTGACTGAACCGCGCGTGAGCCCAGTCCGGCAGCGTCGCCCGAGCCGGCCGCAGCAGGTTCGCCCGCAGGCTCCGGCTGTTCGCCGCCGAGCACGCCGGGCAGAAGTCCCCGCGGGTCGCGACCTCGACGGTGCACCCGCCGTTGCCGTCGATGCCACCGCACCAGGTCACGCCCGAGGCTTCGGGCACGTCAACGCCGCGTGCTGCTGCGGCTCTGCGAATCGTCTCGGCGAGGTCCAGGTCCATCACGACACCCCGAAGTCGGCGAAGCTCGCCAACGGGTTGGAATCCATCTCGGCGCGCTGCTCAGGCGTGAGAAGCGCGGTCTTGCGGTCGATCTCGGCTTGGAGCTCGGCGCGGCGGATCGACGGGTCGTGCCCGATGTTCCGCTGCTGCGCCGGAGCCTTTCGCCCCCACTGCTCGGCGTTCCGCTGCCACGTGCGCCAGGCCGCGGCCCAGTCGACGAAGCGCGAGCCCTTGGCGCGGTGGTGGTCGAGGAACTTCGCGACCTCGGCGCCCCACTGGTCGTCCCGAAGCCCGGGGATCTTGGCGAGGTCGAGCCACGTCGTCGGGTCCTCGTCGCTCGTCGGGCACCCCGAGGTCTTCCGTCGCGGAACCTTGGCGGGAGGCGAAGCCGACAAACCATGATTCTCTATTTCGGCTTCGGCTTCGGCTTCGGCTTCGGCTTCGGCTTCGGCTTCGGCTTCGGCTTCGGGTGGATGGGACAAGTGCGTTCCTGACGCGTTCGGAACGTGTGGTGGAACGCGTTCCTCTGGCGTCTCTCCGAACGTTCCGGACTTGTTCCGCCAGCGTTCCTTTCGCGCCTTTGCCTCGGCCTGCTTTCGCGACCTGTCGGCCTTGGACTCGTTCCAGGCGAGAAAGTCATGCACACGGAACGCGTTCCCTTCTCGTTCCCAGAGCGTCGCGTCGACAAGCTCGGTGGCCACTGCCTCGGGCTTCTTCGACTTCGCGAGCGCCGCGAGAGCGCCGGCCGGAACGCGTCCGTCGGTCATGTGGCGGTTGCAGTAGGCGAGCGCGCGAGCCCATAGGGCGACCGCGTCGTTGCTCAGGTCCACGAACTTCGGATGGTCCGCGAACTGGTCGTCGATCTTGACCCAACTCACGCGGCGCCCCCTTCCGCGTCGATGACGTACTGCCCTTCGCGCAGCATCACGCACTCGGGGTTGACGTACCGAGCTCGGCCGTCCTCGACCTCGTAGAACGCGACGCCATGCAGCTCGAGGTCTAGGCGCAATCGCTCGTAGGTCACGAGGTCGCACTCGGCTCGCTCCAGGCCAGACGGGAACGGGACGACGGTCTTCCAAGCGCTCACTTCGCCCGCCTCCGTCGCTCGAGGTACTCGCGCACGCACTGGTCGCAGAGCGGGTCGATCCCGGTCTGCTCGCCGGCGCACGTGTGAATGCTGGTCTGCGCCCCAGCCCGCCCCGCGGTGGCCCTGTCGACGGCCGCGACGACCCAGCCCGAGCCGGTGGCCGTGAGGCTGTCCCCGGGGTCGGTGTCGCGGGCCTCAAGGTCTTCGAGGAAGGGCTCGGCGGTCATGGTGCGATGCGCGCCGCTCATGCCGCCACCGCCCTTCGCCGACCCTTGCGCGCGTAGCGGAACTCGCACGCGACGCAGTCCCCGCACCGGCAGACCGGAGCCTTATATGTGGAGGCCGGTCCAATTTGCGTCGGTGCCGCTCGCAAAACTTCGTCACCGAGGTGCTTTCGAGCCTTCTTCCACGTGAGTCGACACAAGCGAGAGCACGTGTTGAAGAGACACGCCTTGCCGCACGTGGCGCAGAAACCCGTCATCTCGCCCTCACTTCCACCTGCACCGAATACGACGTAGGCGCGCCCCTGCGCTGCCCGTACTCCCACGTAACCCGCGGGTCGCGGTCGTCGATTCCGAGCCAATCGGCCACGCCGTCACGGCATGCTTTGAGCGCACCACGAAGGTTGTCGTCGTCGAGGGCCCGAGGCGCGACGCGAGTCAGCGCGACCACGAGGCCATCGCCAATCTCTCGGCGCAGTGGGCTCGACATGAGGCACAGCGTCATCGTCGAGCGCTGCTTCGCCACCCGCTTGGCCCGGCTCGCCCAGTGCTCGCGGCGGTTCGCCTCGCTCACGGTGTGGATGTCGACGAGGAAGAGATAGCTACCGTTCGTGGTACCAATCCCGAGGCCGCCATCCGCGATGTAGTAGGTAATCGTCACGGCGCCCCCTGGGCATTCCGCCTGACCGTCGCAGCCGCTAGATGGTAGTCCCTCGAAACCGCCTCGTACCCCGGGCAGTCGCCGGGGCAATGCGCCGACGTGGCCGCGGTCTTCGCGACGCGCCCGAGACACTCGGTGTATCCGGTGCAGTCGTCGCGCCGCTCGCCGGGCCCGCGGACCATCATCGGCAGACGACGAACGCCGGACTCGGCCGCAGGCGGGATGACGCGCGTCCATGTGCCGTCGGCGCCGATGCGTCGGGCGATCCCGAGCGAGCGCATCCGGTCGAGGACCATGTCGACGGTGCGACGGGGCCACCCGGTGGCGATCTTGATTTCGCTCGGCGTGACAGGGCGGCCTCGCATCAGGAAGTGCACGCGGCCGCGCTCGTATTCCTCTCGGCTCATCACGTTCTTTCGCCCTCGATACGAATGCCAAAGATGCGCTCAAGGTCAGCGCGCGGCCTGAGTGCTGGGCCGTACCCAAGCCACACCTTACCGGTGTCTTTCAGAAAGCAGCGCTTGGCGTACTCGAACTCGCGAGCGCCGAGCTTCGCCTCGCTGGCCGCCTTGATCACATTCATGGCCTCCTTCGCGACTAACGACTCAGCCGGGTCGGCGCAAAGGCTCCTCCGCCCAGCATTCACGTACTCGCGCGCTTTGCTGTCCCATTCGCCGCGCGAAATCATCCACGCGTCGGACCACGTGGGGAACACGGCCTCTAGGTCAGCGTCTCCAAAGTGCTCCGACAGCGCGACGAATGCATCGACGTCCTCGGCGGACACCTCGTAGGTGTTCCACGTCTGGTCCGAATAGGACCCTTCGTGCATGACGACCAAAACGGTTTTGTCGCTCACGGCTTTTGCTCCTCTCGCCGCGCCATCTCGACGCGGTATTTCTGCGCCCACGAGGACCACGCGGCGAAGAGCTCGCGCGAGCCCCGCTTGCCAGCCTCGGACGAGCATCCGCCCGACGCGTACGCGGTGAACTGCTCGGCCTTCGGGAGCTTGCGACACGTCGCCGAACTCGACTTCAGCGCCGCGAGAGCGACCCGCGCAGCCTCGCGGCGATTGGCGAATGCTCGAAACGCGGAGCTGCCGCCGTGAATCTGCCACATGCTGGCGGTTGCCCTCTTTGCCGCGCCAGCACGGGCCCACGTCGACCGAGCGCTTCGCCCGCGCCATCGGACATTGCGACGCTCCTGCTCGCCACGGCCTATCACGGCCACGTCCTCGGCGATCGAGCGCAGCCGCGTGAGCTGCTCGGCTCGCGTCTCGGTGGCGCCCGGCGTCGTCGGCACGGGCGCCGCCGAGAGCAGGATGAAGAGGACGTCGGCGAGGGTCACTTCCGCACCCCGCTGAACATGGCCTCTGCCGTGCCGATGAATGTGCCAGCGGCGATGAGCGCGAGCAGGACCGCCAACAAGGGGTGCTCGGCCGCGAACTGGTAGCCGCTCATCGCCTGCCCCGCCTCATCGGCGCGAGCTTGGCCCGCTCCTCGGGAGTCGCCGCGCGAATCATCCGACCGAGCGCCTCGAACTGCGAGAGCCTGGGCTCGACGCTGAGCACCGCGACGACGAACGCGCCGAGCGTCGAATCGTCGGAGCCTGGCACGAGGCCGAGCTCGGAGAAGAGCGGGCGCATATCGACCGGTGTCGACTCGCGGTCATCGCCGATGGGGCCGCTCACACGAACCCCACGGGGTCGACGTCATCGAAGCTCGCGCCGCTCTCGACGCTGACGCGGTACGGGATGCGGTGGTCCCAGGCCCAGCCGTCGGGCGATTCGCAATAGGGAATTGGCCTGTCGATCGAACTTCGATGACGGTCCCGGTCGTTCGGCTCTTCGTGCGCCGTGCTCATGCTGATTTCTTTCCGAGGCCCAGGATTTCTGCGGCACTCATTCTTGGGTCGTAGGCCTCGAGGCGCTTCGCCACATCGAGGCCAAGTGGTGCGCCGTCGCGCACGTGAGCGCGCAGCGTGCGGTAGGTAATCCGAGCCCGAAGCGAGAGCTGATGCGTGCTCATGCCCTCCGCCTCGAGGTATTCGACGACGGTCATGCTCCCCACTCTACACACTAGCCTAGCCATGTCAATATATCTCGCATGGGACTTGACACCTAGGTCAGAACGTCACAACATGGGCGACATGAGAACGAGCTACCAACCCAGCATCGAGATCCGCACATTCGCCACGGCCTTGGGGTACGCCCCGGCCTACCACCTGACGCTCGCCGACGTGGCCGCGCTGCCCGAGGAGGAGCGCCGCGCGTACGAGGACGAGATGGCCGCCGCGGGCATGTCCCTGTCGGTGGGGCTCGACGGCTCGGTGCGCGTGGTCGGGCTGCGCGGGCCGATGTTCCGGGCGGTGGCGTGATGGCGCCCGATGAGGTGCGTCTCTCCGTCGGGGAGTACGCAGGCAAGCTCGCGAACGCGATGGCCGAAGGTCTCGTCCAGGGACGGACGCAGGAGCGCCGGGAGATCGCTCGGTGGATCCGCGAGAACGTGCCGGATCGAGGCGCTGATCTCATCGCCGCGATGATCGAAGACGGTAGCTACCTCAGCGCCAAGGTGTCCCCGTGATCGACTGGGACGTGATGGCTGCCGAGTCCGGGATGCCCGAGTTCGCCGAGGAGCCGACCTCGCCAGCGCCACGAGCGCGGCGGTACGTGCGCCAGCCTCGGCGAGAGGTCGATGAGCGGCGCGAGAGCGTGAATGACACGACGGCCGAGAAGGCCGGGAGGAGGTAGCGATGTGCATCGACTCGAACACCGGTCACGAACACGAGGTCGCAGCCATGGCCGCCGCCGCCGCGGCCTTCCTCGGCAACCCCGACGCGGCCCCGGAGGTCGCTCGCGGTGTCGCCACGTGCGTGCTCTTGGAGCCATGTCGCTCGGTCGTCACGGTTGCGCGTGAGCTGCTGAAGCATCGGCGTATCTGCTACGGGTTGCAGATCGTCGGCGACGAGCTGATGTGTGCGAGGGCGATGAGCCGCGCGTGGCATCGGGCGAGCGCGGAGGTGGCGGCGTGAGCAGCGATTACCGCGCGATGTTCGACCGCGACTTCATCGGCTCATGGGACCTCGAAGGCCGGGAAGCGGTGGTCGTGATTTCAAAGGTGCGAGCCGAGACCCTCACTGCGCAAGGCAGCAAGAAGAGCAAGCGCCCGGTGGTGTGGTTCGAAGGGAAAGAGAAGGCGATGGTGCTCAATAAGACGAACGCGAAGACCATCGCGGGCATGTACGGCGCCGACACAACAAAGTGGGTGGGCAAGCGGATTGCCATCTACCCGACCACCACGAAGTTCGGACCGGACACCGTCGACTGCATCCGTGTGCGTCCGACGATTCCGCAGCAGCAAGCCAAGCCGGCGACGGCACGCGAGCCGGGGGTCGACTGAGATGGACCCCGTACGCTTTTCGAACCTCAAGGCCATCGCGCAATCACCCGCGCACTACCTGCATCGCGTGCGTAACTACGACTCACAGAAGGGCCGCCCGCTCACCGTCGGGACGGCGGTGCATTCGATGCTGCTCGGTGGCGCCGCCATCGTGGTCTTTTCTGGAGCCACGAGACGCGGCAAGGAGTGGGACGCGTTCAAGGCGGAACACGAGGGGGCCGTCATCCTGAGTCGGAGCGAGCACGCTGCGGCAATCGGAATGGCCAATGCGGTGCAGCGGTGCAAGCCGGCGCTCGAGCTGCTGACCGGCGAGACCGAGGTGGAGCTCCCGACGTGGAAGCTCTGCGGTCGCGAATGCGGTGGCCGCGTCGACGTCCGTACGCCTCGGCGAGTGGTCGAGCTGAAAACGAGCGTCACCGCGCAGCCGGACCGGTTCAAGCGGCTCGCAACGAGGATGGCCTACCACGCGCAGCTCGCATGGTACCTCGACGGCAACGCGGAGAGCGGCGGCACGGCGCGTGAGGCCTACGTGGTCGCGGTCGAGTCGTCGCCCCCATTTGTCGTGACTCCGATGCAGCTCACGGAGCGGATGATCGATGCTGGCCGGAAGCTCTACAGGCTGTGGTTCGAACAGCTTCTCTCGTGCGAGCAGGCGAACGAGTGGCCCGGCTACGTTCAGGACATCATCGACTTTGACCTCGACGACGCGGACGACGTCGAGCTGACCTTCGGCGAAGAGGAGGACGTGGCATGACTCGCAAGCTTCCTCCCGAAAAGCTCCTGTATCGAGCAACGTGGCAAGAGCGATTTTGGTCCCGAATCCAGCGAGCCGAGGGCTGCTGGAAGTGGACCGGAACCATCGACGCCCGAGGGTATGGGGCGATCTACGTGAAGCCAAGGGTTAGGAAAGCGCACCGGCTCTCGTACGAGCTCCACTACGGTGTAGACCCCGGCGAGCTTGAGGTCTGCCACCGCTGCGACGTTCCCGCGTGCGTTCGTCCTGACCATCTCTTTCTGGGCACCCACGCCGACAACATGGCGGATATGAGCGCCAAGGGCCGGGCCAATCGCGTTGCCAGACTGCGCGGCGAAAGTGTCGGGACCGCGAAGCTCACGAGAGAGCGCGTCGAGGAGGCCATCTACGTCGTTCGCTCTGGGCTCGTGACGCAAGCTTCTATGGCTCGCCACCTCGGCGTCGGGCAAACCCAGATGACTCGCATCATGAAGGGCCACAACTGGGCCCACGTGGAGCGAGCATGACCCGCGAGGCCATCATCCACCGAATCGTCTGGTGTGCCTCTGGCCTGTCGCGCGAACGCCTGCTCGAGCTCGCGGAGGTGGCCTCTGACCTAGCCGAGCTGGAAGGCGTGCGCGAGCCGAGTCCGACGCCGCGCGAGGCTGTCGACGTCGTGAGAGAGATGACAGGAGGAACGAAATGAACTTGGACAACATCTTGTGTGAGTTGCGCCACCTCGAGGCCCAAGCCGCCCGCGTGCCGGCGCTGGAGGCTCACGAGCTGGCCGTCGCTCAGGCGTGCGGCGTCTCGTACGAGGCCGACGGGGTGAGCTCGGCGCCAGGTCCGCGCGACCAGGTCATCGAGTACATCCGACGGCAGGCTTCGGACGCGGGACAGCTTCAGGAGGCGCGGCTCAAGATCGACGCGTTGGAGGCGGAGCTTGCTGCGCGAAACGACGTCGCTGTGCGCGCGGGTCATGGGACTCGCGTGGAGGCGCACCGTCGCGCCGCGAATCGAACCGTTGGAGACCGCATGAACACCGCCGAAATCAAGATGCCCGCGAAGTTCCGACTGAGCTACGGAACGCACTCGAAGTACTCGAAGGGCACCTGCGCCCTCGAGCTCGTCGACTACCTCGACCGCAAGCGGAGAGGCGTGAAGGTCTCGGGCGAGTCGAGTCTCACCGATGCTCCGGCGTGCGTGTCGCGCGTCATTCGCAGCTTCGTCGTCAGCTGGAACGACGGGCTCGGACAGGGCGAGGAGAACGACGAGAAGCGGACGAGGCTGCTCGGTCCGCTGCTCCCGCTGCTCCTCGACACGGCGACGACGGGTGAGGACGAGGAGACGCGTGCGTGGATGGCGACCGATTGGCTCGCTCGGGTCCACGCGCCGGCGTTCCTCGAGCTTGCTGGGCTTCACGAGATTGCGGCGCAGCTGCGCGCGCTCCGACCGCTCGTCGACGACGCGAGCGCGAGCTCGCAGCAGGAGATCTTGAGCGCGGCGTGGAGCGCGGCGTGGAGCGCGGCGAGGAGCGCGGCGAGGAGCGCGGCGTTGAGCGCGGCGTGGAGCGCGGCGTTGAGCGCGGCGAGGAGCGCGGCGTTGAGCGCGGCGAGGAGCGCGGCGAGGAGCGCGGCGTTGAGCGCGGCGGAGAGCGCGGCGTGGAGCGCGGCGTGGAGCGCGCTCGATCCCGTGGTCGCCACCCTGCAGGCCTCGGCCGTCGAGCTCGTCAAGGCGATGTGCGCCGTCGGGCGGGAGACGGCGTGACCCGCGAGGCCATCATCCACCGAATCGTCTGGTGCGCCTCGGGCCTGTCGCGCGAACGCCTGCTCGAGCTCGCGGAGGTGGCCTCAGACCTGGCCGAGCTGGAAGGCGTGCGTGAGCCGAGTCCGACGCCGCGCGAGGCTGTCGACGTCGTGAGAGAGATGACGGGAGGAACGAAGTGAACTTGGACAGCATCTTGTGTGAGTTGCGCCACCTCGAGGCCCAGGCCGCCCGCGTGCCGGCGTTGGAGGCGGAGTTGCTGAAGCAAGCGGGCCTCGCCGCGGACCGCGTTCGAGACGCATTGGCCGAGGTTCGCGATCCCACGTCGACGCTACTCATTGGCGCGCCTGGCTCTGCAATGCGCGAGGCCCAAGAACTGGGCAAGGCGCACCGGGCCGAGGTGGCTGAGCTGAGGCGCCAGCTTCTGGAGACGCAGCAGGACAGGCATTCGATCCTGATGAACCGAGACGAGAAGGAACGCACCATCCTCACCATCCGCGACGCCCTCTCCCTCGCCGGCCACCGCGCGGAGGACCCGGGCGACCTGTCGGCGCTGCCGGGGCTGGTGGAGCGGCTGAGGGAGGAGCGGGATGCCGCGAGGTTGGCGCGCAACGACGTGGTGGCCGACCTTGCCAAGCTCCGCGCCGAGCTCGACGCCCTCAAGGCGCCGCGGCTGCTCAGCGACGAGGAGGCCACCGCCGCGTTCGAGGCGCCCGCTTCACACCTCGCAAGCATCTACGCCGTCGCCCGCGCCGCAGAGCGCAAGCTGGTGGGGGCGTTGTTGGGGGCAGCCGACGATGAGTCGGCCGCGGTCGTCCGCACGCTACTCAGCGCCATCGCCGCCATCGGCGCCCCCGCGGCCGAGCCTGCCAAGGTCGAGCCTGCTAAGGCGGATGCGGCGGGGCTAAGCGATGCGGAGTTGCATGCTCTCTTCGAGAGCGCATCGAAGAGCCTCATCCCGCGCACCGCTGGCCTGCGCGCCGTGGCCAACGCCACCATCGCCCGCTACCGCGCCCGTCTCAAGAGCAGCGAGGCGCTGGTGGAGGCGATGGCAGCGGCGGCAAAGAGCGACGCAGAAAACCACTCAATCGGGAGAACCGCACAGGCGGCCCTCACCGCCGCCATCGCCTACGCCGACGGTGCTGAGAACCCTGCGGCCGGCGGCATGGCGACGCCACGTTGCATGGTCTGCAATTGGCCGCTACATGAGCGCCCCGAAGACGGGTGCACCGCCGCGTCGTGCAGCTATCGGCCCGAACGCAACTCCGACGAGTGGGTAAGGATCGAGAGGCGCAAGGTGGCAATGGGCACGCTTGCCGACGGGGCTGAGACCCGCGGGCCGGATGCGGCGGGGTGTGCGGAAGCGCACGTCGACCCGCGCGGCATCCACGACGACCCGCCGCACGACTGGGGCTTGATTGGTCGTGGCGGGGTTGGTGGCCCGCACGGTGCCATCCGCAATGGCGTGGACTGGCTATGCGCTCGCATCGACGGCCACGAGCGCCGCATCGAGGCATTGGAGAAGAAGTCGTGAAGGTGCGCGCGTTCCGAAACTACAACGACCCCAAAGACCCGCACACGCGCATCTTCGTGGATGAGGTGGACGGCTGGGGCTCGCTCAAGGTCGTGACGGCCAAGATGACCAGCGACAGCCCAACCGCCGAGGTGATTACCGTCTACGAGTCGGTGGAGCTGTACCAGGAGGATGCCGAATGGCTTCTATCGGAGTTGACGCGATGGCTCGATGAGAAGCGCATCGAGGCACTGGAGAAGAGCAAGTGAACTACCTGGTTATCGGGCTCGTGGATGCGGTCGTGAATATCGACGTCGAGGCCGACTCGCCCGAGGCCGCGCTCGAAGAGGCGCAGTCGTCGGCGCACGCGTCGGTCTGCGGCCAATGCTCCGAGGAGTTGGAGGTTGGCGACTTCTACGGCTGGCGCGTGCTCGAAGACGGCGGCGCCGGTGAGGAGGTCTACAGCGACGACGAGGCCAAGGGGCTTCGCGCCCGCCTCGCCACCCTGGAGGCAGCAGCGCGGGAGGTGCTTTTGGACCGTCGACGATGTTCCGTTGACTGCAGCTACCACGACAGGACGAGCGTCGATTCGGACGCCATCGACGCGCTCGCCAAGGCGCTGGAAAGCGAGGGGGTGTGAGCACCACCGTTCGAGCAGGGCTGAGCGCCCCTCTGTTCCTACTCTCCGATGACCCACTCAATCCGCGCAGCGCATTGCTGCTCGACGCCGACCAAGACTGGTTCCCCGAGCTTATCGACGTGTGCGCGGTCGACATGACAAGCGCGACGCCGACAGCGCAGGTTGCCACGGTTCACGACAGGATCGCGCTCAACGTGCGCGAGGCTCGGTGGCTCGTGGAGGAGTTAACGAAGTGGATCGCGAAACGGGAGGCTGAGTGATGCGAGCGGGGAAGTGGGAGAGGACCAATGGCTCCGGCATGCGGCGTGAGTTCGAGCACGCGACCGACGAAGAGGCCACCGTGTGGTTCGGCGACGACGCGCGCTGGCACTCGTTCGTGAGCGTGGGCGACTGCGAGGAAGAGTCCGCGCACGACACACTCGACGAGGCGAAGGCCTGCGCAGACGCCGCGCTTCGGGCGATGGGCGTGGAGGTTGAGTGATGAGGTACGGGATTCGACAGGCCGAAACCACGGCATGGTTATGTGATCTGCCTGGATACGAATGCGCGCAATGGTTCCACAAGCAGGATCGCGCCACATTCTCCACCAAGGCGGAGGCGCTGGCATTCCTCGCGAGAGAACCGCGGTCGACGCGGGACAATGCGGTGTTGGTCCGCCTCCTCACCCACGCCGAGGCCAAGCTCAAGGCGCAGGCGGAGGTGTTGCGGGAGATGGCGGACCGACTCGGATTCGCGGGCCTCGGTGGGCCGAATCACAGCGTTCGCGATTGCGCCGCGGCGATGCGCTACGAGGCTAACAAGCTGTGGCCGAAGCGCGGGAAGGGGGCGTGATGGCGTGCAAGCATCCGAAGGAAGCGCAATGCGAGTTCCGCGCGGGCCGCGGCCGCGTGCTCTACGCGCGTGCCTGCGTCATGTGCGCCACGTGGCAGTTTGCTCGAGTCCACGTGTTCGGCAAGGCGATGGGTAGGGGCCCATTCGGGAAGCGCGTCGCAATCGACAGCCCCGGGAAGTGGGACCTCGTGGTGCACATCTTCCGAGAGCAGCAGCAAGAGGACGCCAGAGTACATGGCGCCCGAGCAGGCAAACCCGTCACGGTGCACGGGGCGAAGGGGGCGTGATGGTCGCAAAGCAACAGAAGCTCCTCGACGGCGAGCTCGGGTTCGGCAAGCCGCGAAAGCCAAGGCCCGCGTACGTGCGCATCGACAAGTGCGAACGGGAATGGGCGTGGTGGGTCGAGCACAACAGCGAAGAGGCGTCGGGGTTCAGCCGGACGAAGCGACGCGCCACCGCAATGGTGATGGCAGCGTTGAGGGAGATGGGCGCTGAGGCGCACGGAGAGGAGCGGGGGAAGTGAGCCGCCGCAAGCTCACCGAGTGCGACGTGACGAGGCTGCTGCGGCTCTACGGGCCATTGCCTGTCGACAAGTTGCTATTCGAGGTGTCGGGGCGGCTGCCGACTCGGTTCGCACCCACGGGGCCGACGCCGCGCGAGGTGTGGGCCGAGGACGTGAGGCGCGAGCAGGGAGAGCGAGGGGAGCGATGAGCGTCGAAGTGGAAGCAGACTGGTCGCCCACGCACGGGATGCTGGTGCGCGCGAAGTGCACCGAGTGCAATGGCTTCTCTGGCCCGTCGTACCCCAAGGAGTGCGCGCCGAAGTGTCACGAGGATGCGGTCTCGTCGATCAAACACGAGAAGTGGTGCCCGGAACCGAAGAGGCGAGCGCTGAGTCCGATTCATCGCCAGCTGCAAGAACTGCAAGACGCACATGTCGAACCTGACCAGCGACATCAACTCGGCCGGTCAGGACCTCGGCCTTCTGTTCCGCGATGAGAAGGGCGAAACGGGCGTCTTTGGAGAGTGGGCGCTTCGCTGCTCGTGCTGCGGCCGCGCTCGCCGCGCTCAGGCGGTCGTCGGCAAGTTCAGCGCAAAGCACGTGTGCAACGCCAAGTGCCTTTCTTCGCATTCGCACAAGTGTGAGTGCTCGTGCGGCGGCAAGAACCACGGAGCGAGCTACCAATGAGCTACGAAACGACGGACCTGGATAGGATCTCGATCCAGGTTCTCAGAAAGATCGCCCGCGAGGGAAGCTCGCTTGAGATGGCAACGGGCATAGTCCACGCATTGGAGACGTGGATCGGTGGCCACCGATCGGCTAGCGGAGATGTTTCCGCGCGAGACGCGCTGGCCTTCTTGAGGCGAGCCATCGACGGGATCAAAGCGGACGCGCGCGGCGAAAAGTGGGAGCCATGACCGGCGAAACGCACTCTTGGCTCGTTTACGACCTACTAGACCTGAACGGGATGCAATGTATTCCTGTCGACGGTCGACGCTTTATCGTTGCTCACTACGTCGTCGGGCGAGAGCCTGGTGTCGCCCTCTTGTGGGCCACGCCGATTCTTTGTTTTTGGTTACGCGTGGTTGCGAGGAATCGACACGATGCCCCTTGCACTGGGTGTACAATTGCCCCATGCTCTCTCTTGTGAGCAGGGCACAACGCCCGGCCGGAAAGAGGACGCCATGAACACGAACCCCGTCGAGACCGCCCGCGTCGATTACGCCACCTACTGCGAGTCGATCGGCTCCGACGCCATGGCCGAGGAAGAGGCCATCGTGAGCGCGGTGGGCGTCTCTGCGATGCCTCCAGCCGAGACCGTCGAGTACTACGCGTTCCTGCGGTCGCAGACCGAGCAGGCGCAGAACGAGCACGACCGCGAGATCGCTGCGGGGCGCGAGAATGGCTGACCGCCCCACCCGTTCCGAGCGCATCCAGCTACGAGCCACCGCGGAGACGCGGGCGCAGCTGGACGCGCTTGCGGCCGAGAACGACCTATCGATCGCGGACGTGGTCGCTAGGCTGGTGCGCGAGGAGACTAGGCGACGGGCAAAAGCTGGCGCGGTCGGTGGGCCGCGGAGGAAGGCGGGAGCGTGAGCGAAGTGCATCTCGACGGCTGGGAGTGCGAGCAGACCGAGCACGTCAACGCAGCGAGGCGATCCGGACCTGGGCGCCCGTCGGTGGACCTCTACGTCGACTCGGGCGCGATGGATGTGAGCGCCGAAGAGGGCCGCGGCTACCTGGCGCAATCGGTGTCGTTCTCGGTGCCCACCTCGGTGCTCGTGCGCATGCTGGCCCACGCGGGGCTCGTCGTGCCCGTGTGCACGTGCGTCGAGAAGGGTGCGACGGATAGGGGCGACGTGGAGCGATGCGGGAAGCACGGAGGAGCAGCGTGAACTATCAGGACGAGACGGAATGGTCTCGGGCGATGCTGCTGGACAAGCTCGAGGACGCGGCGGTGGGCTCCGAGAAGGGCTACGGCGAGGCGGACGTCATCGGCGAGGCCGTGCGCGCCGAGCTCAACCGCCGATGGGACGCCGCAGAGGCCAAGGTCACCAAGCTGTCTGAGCGCGTCACCGAGATGCACCAGACCATCGCCACGACGTCGCGCAACTTCGGAGCCGAGACAGCGCGCGCCGACGCCGCAGAGGCTCGCGTGCGGGAGTTGGAGGCAGAGAAGGCTGACGCGGTGCAGGCGTGCGCGAGCCTGCGCGGCCAACGCGAAGACCTACGCGACGCCATCAACACGCTGCGAGCCGAGCGGATGGCGCTGTGGAAGGCCGCTACCGCGCTGCTCGACGCGCTGCCGAGGTGCCACCACAGCAACAAGGCGCACTGGAGGGAGACGCACGAAGCGCACGAGACGTTCCGCGAGTGTGACTGGGCCGAGCCCGCCGCCGCGCTCAGGAAGGCGGTGGGGAGGTGAGACATCTCGACAGCGGCCACAACGTCTGCGGCGAAGTCTTCGAGGCGTGGGGGCGCCTCCGCTGCATCGCGTGCGGGCACACTTGGCCGCTCGACTCCGAAGGGTTCGTCGTTGGCGTCGGCCGCAAATACGCCAACGACCTCGAATGGGAACAGGACTGCGACGAATGCGGCCAGCCCGTCACGGTGACGAATGCGAGGCTTGAGGTGATTGGCGCGTATCACTCGGGGTGCTTCGGCTATCCAATGTGCTCGTGCGCGACTCGACACATGGGGGAATGCGCTACGTGACCGACCCGCCAAGGTCGAGCACGTGCTGCGCCACCATCACGAGCCACGGCGCCCACGGGAAGGACGCCCCCGGATCCGTATGGTCGCTCTTCTTCCACGCCCGCGAGACCTCGCGATGCCCCGTGATGCCGCGCGAGCCTGCCACCAGCGCGCCCGCGTCGCAGTAGGTGACCGGCAGCGAGTAGCGGACGCAGAGGGCCGCCACGACGTCGGCGGCGAGCCCGAGCTGCGCGACGGAGAACGGGTCGTTCCACTGCTCGGCGGTCTGCGACGCACGGCCGCAAAGTTCGATGTGGACCCCGTGCTCGTTCAGCGGCGGGGCGGCGAATGCGACGTCGTCGAAGTGCACGCACTGGATGACGTCTTCGGAGTCGATGACCAGATGCGCCGACGCGGGACGGGTGAGCGTCGAGAAGTAGCCGGCGACGGCGCGGGCTGAGCCCTTCGACTCCGAGCACTCGGCGGTGTGGACCACCACATGCGAGACGGCGCGGCCACGAGGGCCCACGCGGTACTGCCGGGCGGGGATGAAGTGCAGGGAGTCGAGGTCGATGCTCATCCCGCTCTCTCGATCTGGCCCATCAGGAGGGCCGCTCTCACCGGGTCGGCGAACGGGTCCTCGTCGGCCTCGGCGTGCCACGTGGTCGCGTAGTCGCTGTACTGGTCGTCGTGGAAGTCGCTTGGCGTCTGGATCTGGACGTCGTTCGAAACGCCGTAGCTCCGGGCGTGCGTCGTCCACCAGCCGACGATCGTGCCGTGGCCCTTGGGCGCGCTCGGCCGAGCCGCCGCCCAGTGCTTGCCTGCGTTGTCGACGGGCTTCTCGCCGTCCCAGCCGGCGAGCCGAGCGCGGACCTCGGCGTCGTGGAGCGAGCACCACTCGAGGCCCATCATGTTGGCCTCGCGGTAGCGCTGGATCCACGACGGCCCATCGCCAGGGCGCTCGGCCTGCACGAGCATCTCCGCGGTGGGCAGCACGAAGGGCTCGATGTGGAACGCTTCGAGGCGCATCCGCTCGTAGGTCTCGACGCTGGCCAGTCGGAGCCCGCGAGCCTCGCACCACTCGCGCGCCGTGCGCTGGCCGGTGTGGGCGAAGAGCTCGGAGGTGGTCTCGACGGCGGGGAGCTTCGAGACCCACACGCCGGAGCGCAGGCGGTGGAAGCCCGATGCGTGGATCGCGATCGCCGCGGGCGGGGTCCGGTAGACGGAGGTCATGCTGACACCAGCGCAAACTCTCGCTCACGCACGCAATGCGGCGAGAACCAGATGGTCTCGCTCTTTCGATTGGCCGTGGCCTCAGCGGTCCGCGCGTATCCGCTGCCCGCCTTCCACGTTTCGCGCGTCCATCCAGGCACCTCGATCTCGTGCTCGTCGCCGTGTCCGGACAGCGCAATCCGAAACAGCGGGTTATCTCCGTTGGCCACGCACCACTCGCGAACCTTGGCCGAGATGCCAGAGCCAACAGAAGCAATTGCGTAGTCCATCGCGCCTTTTTCGTAGGGCGGATCGAGGAATACTCCGGTGACGCCGTGCTTTGTGGTGACCGAGTCGCTCGCAATGACCCGCATCCAATCCCCGTTCGCGATGCGCACATCGCGCAGCCGCTCACCTAGCTGGCGCATCCAGTCGACGATAAATGCGCCTCGCCCGGCGTTCCCCATGTGCGGGAGTTTGCGGTTGATGCCTCGACCGGCGTCCATGTGCGGGAGTTTGCGGTTGATGCCTCGACCGGCGTCCCCCATGTGCGGGAGTTTGCGTCGGTCAAAGATGCTCACGCCATTGGTGATGTGCGGGCCAGTGCCGGCGCACCACCCGGACCCAATCCACGCGCAAACGCCCCAGACCCACCAGCCTGCAATCTTGGCATCGTAGAAGTCCGGGTCTTCCAACTGCCACCGCAAGCGGTCGGTCCGCTGGACTAGCCAAGCGTGGCGCGCTTCTAGGTCGGCCTCAGTGACGGGCCAGTCGGCCCAGTGGGCAACGGCATCAGGGTCGAACGAGACAGAGCGCCAGAAGTTCGCAACGAACCCGTCCGCGTCGTTGATGGTCTCCACGCGCTTCCCGTTGGGAGGCGGCGCTGCGAGCAGCATCGCGGCACTACCACAGAAAGGCTCGACGTAGTTCTTAACGTCGCCGAACCGCTGCCAGACGAGCGGGGCAGCCTTTCGCTTGCCACCGAAGTAGGGGAACGGCGCCTGAAGATCGCTCACCGCCGCACCATGGCCCGCCAGACGCGGTCGACGAGCCGAGGCCCAAGCGGCACGCCGAGCGACGCCGCGAGCCGGGCGAGGCCCGCGGGGTTGCGCCGCTCGGCAGCGACGAGGCAGTTGAGCCAGTGCTCGGGCTGCATCAGGCAGCCGGGGGAGGCTCGGGGGCGGGCGCCGGGGCGGGGATCGGGTCAGCCGCGGAGGCGCCCATCGCCGAGAGCGTGGAGCGAACGGCGCCGAGGGCGGCCGTCGAGGCGCTGAGCTTGTCGATGTCGGCCTGCATCGCGTCGAGCTCCGCCTGCTCGACGCCGAGGTCCGCGAGCTTGGCGGCCATCGCCGAGAACGACGCGGCGACCTTGGCGACGTCTTGGGCGATGCCGTCGACGGCGGCCGCCTGGGCGGAGGTAGCGGCGTCGAGGGCGATTCGGAGCTGTTCGATGGTCGAGATCATGGCGCGGATCCTTTGTTCGGTGAGGAGCAGGAAGAGAAAGGCGAATGCGACGGCGAGAGTCATCGCTCGGACGGTCGGGGCTTGGGCAGCTCGTCGGCGCCCGCGTTCATGGCCGCGAGCTCGGCGTCGATCTTGGCGTCGACGGCGGCGAAGTCGGCCGCGACGTCCGGGGTCATCGGACCGAGGTCGATGGGGTAGCCCCTCGAGGCGAGGGCCTGCGCGATGCCACCGACCACCGCGGGCGCTGCCTTGGCCGCCTCCGTCAGGACGTCGCCGAGGATCGAGGCGGGCACGTGTAGGGCGCTCACTGGGCCGCCTCGCACTTCGCCGGCTCGAGCGCGCACCGAGCAGCTCGGAGCTTGCCGAGGTCCTTCTCGACGGGGTCGAAGTCGGCGCGCACTTTGGCGACGCAGGCTTCGACCTTGGTCAGGTCGACGTTGTCCCTCAGACACGCGCGCTGGGCCTGCTCGTACTGCGACACGAGACAGGGCTCGGCGGCAACGATGACGCGGCTCGATGCCTGGGCCACGTGCTCGAGGTCGGTCGCTGCGGCGCACCCCGAGAGCAGCACGAGGCCGAACACGGTCAACGCGGCCTTGATGCCGACGCCGCCTACGGGCGGGTCGGGCGGGTCCTTGGGGCCCGGAAGGCCCTTCGCCTTGGCTCCCGTCGCGAGCGCGCGGAGCAGGCCCGGGAGGTCGAGCCCAGCCGCACGGAGCGCCGCGGTGAGTCTCGGGGCGTGGGCGTCGAGGTAGCCGTACAGCGTCGAGAGCAGCCCGGTCACGAGCGGCCACACGACGAGCACGGTGAGCAGGGGGTGCGATTCGAGGTAGTCGAGGACGTTCATCGGCCGTTGTCTCCGTTCCCGTTGACGTGTCTGGGCTGGCTCCGCGCGTGCGAGGCGCCGGCCTCGAGGTTGTCGATCCGGCTGTTCTGCTCGAGCATCACGGTCGCGAGAGACGAGACCTCTTCGAGCGCCTTCTTTGCGTTGTCCCTGCCCTCCCGGGCGTAGGCCTTCACGTAGACGAGCTCGCCGACGGCGTAGTCGACGCGTCGCCCCACTGCTTCCACTTGCTTCGTGAGCTCGCGGATGGCGCCCATGAGCTCGTTCGCGCTGACCGCGATCGCCCGCTCCTCCTGCGCCATCGCCGACGCGACGGCCGGAGCCGGGTCGGTCTTCGGGCCTTCGCGCTCTGCTGCTTCCTGGTCCGAGTCGATCATTGGTGCACCAAGGTCCCGAGGTAGAAGGAGACAGCCCAGCCGATGGCCGAGATGAGCGTGGTGATGAGCAATCGCCTGCGCCACGTCGCCTCGCGCGTCGTTGATGCGATCTGCTCTTGCAGGTCCTCGACGATCGACTCGCGCGCCTCGTCGTGGTGCGCGGTGAGCCTCGCGAGCGAGGCCTTCATGTCGTCGAGTCGCGTCGCATGCACGGCGACGTCGCGGCCCATGGCGTTGTGGTCGTCGACGAGCGTCCCGATCCTCTCGACGAGCCAGCCGAGCAAACGCTCGTTCGGGCTCTTCTGAATCGCAGGCGGTGGCACGCTCGGGAGTCGCGGTGACTCCGGAACCGGCGTCGGGATCGTCTCGTAGAACGGCGCAAGCGGCGCGCGAATGACGTCGGCCCGCGGGTCGCGCGAGAGCTTCGCCTCGGGGTGGGAGCGGCGCGGGGGGCTCACGGAAGCAGCGCCCTCGACGCCTTGATCGCGGCTGCCCAGTAGATGGCATGCACGCCGTACCCGGTATTGTTGAAGTGCAGCAGGTCGGCCTGGAAGTACGTCGCGTTCGACGGCGTCTGAAGCCTGCTGTCGACCGTCGGATCGCAGACGGTCACGCGCGACGCATTGCCCAGTCCGCCCGCGAGGACCGACGTGTTGTAGCCAGCTCGGGCGCGCTGCTGTCCTGCGTCCCAGATGCCCGAGGTGACGATCGTCCCGACGATGATCCGCAC
>Ga0228698_1000747_pt1 | contig 20359 bp, 26 predicted proteins | sample McNCre117_Aug_MG_FD_178015 | JGI IMG/M metagenome (GOLD analysis project Ga0228698, IMG submission 178015) | Freshwater microbial communities from McNutts Creek, Athens, Georgia, United States - 1-17_Aug_MG | ecosystem: Environmental > Aquatic > Freshwater > Creek | place: USA: Georgia...
CCGGCCTCCTGCTCCTTCAGGATGCCGATGATCTGTTCCTCTGAAAACCTGCTGCGCTTCATGTCGTCCGTCCTCTCGATGGGCCGGACTCTACTTCAAACTGGAGGAGTTTTCTCGAGGCAGGTCATCAGCCAGCGCACACGTGGTGCGCTCTCTTTGAGCCCCTTGGGAAATGCTGGGACCGCATCCAACCACCCCCATTCTGCCTGCGCTTTCCGAAGCACGATCCCGAGCAAGGACAGGTCGCGTTTTATCGTTGCGTCGGTGACCCCTTGGCCGCGCCGTTTCTCCACATACTCGCTGATGAGCGGGGTCGTAACCTCACGCAGCATTTTATCGCCAAAGTGCGGACGAAGGTTTCGCGCCATGCTGAGGTCGCAGTCATGTGACCGTTTCTTGGTGCTATCCCCCTTGAGGTAGCGCAGCAAGGCATCGACAAAAGGATAGTCCGGCGTCCGGTCGAAGTGCTTTTCAAGGAAGCGGTCGTTCTGCATCTTCCTCAGCGCCGCCTCGGCCAAGGCCCGGTCTGGAGTTCCCAAGGTCTTGCGAACCCGCTTGCCGTTTTCGTCGTAGTAGGTGACCGCCCAGTTATTGGTCCCCTTGGGCTTGTAAATCTCCATGACACACGCCCCCTACCCTCGCTTCGGCGACAGCGCCAGGAGGCAATCAAGTTCCGCGTTCGCCGATGTCGAGATCGCAACAGGCGTAGAGGGCTTCCTCTGCGCCCTCTGTTTTCTCACCTTCGCCCCAGCCAACGAGACCACGTTAGGACGGCCTGCCTGCCGCTCCTGAAAATCCTGAATGTCCGATAGACGAAACTTCCGGCTGTTACCGACACGAACGCCAAGCAACTCGCCCGCATGGATGTGCTGGTCCACGATCTTCCGGCTGACGCCCAGGACGACAGCAACCTCTTCCACGGACAACAATGCGACGCCGGCCAGCAGATCAGGCATCTCGCGCAAGCGGATGGGAGGCAGCCCGTAATGGCGCTCCAGCCAAACCTGATGGCGTAGGACGCCCTGTTGGAGGTTACGTAGCAGCATCATTGTCTCCCGTCAGCGTTCACCCGCTTCAACCGCAGGGGCGTTTTTGACACTGACGCAAATACCCTCTTGCATCAACCAGTTTGTGCGTTAATCTCCAATTGCAGAACACGTGGTAACGAGGATTACAGATGCCCAAGCTGTCCGATCTTAATGAGGCCCTGGCCAAGGCATTCGGCATGTCCGAGAACGCCATAACCCAATTCACTCGACGCGCCCGTGAGGCCGGGCTGATTTCCCAAGCTGGGCGTGGTCCCGGTGGGGCAGAGATGACGCTTACGGATGCGGTGAACGGCATCATTGCCGTAGCTGGCAGCGAGTATGCCAAAGACAGTGCGGAAACGATCACCGCTTGTCGAAAATTGGTTCTGATCGACCGTTACCGGTCAAGAGGTAAGATTGCAGTTCGCCCCACGCTTGACCTGGAAAGCGTACTGCTTAGCGAGATTGAGAGTGTTCACTATTTCGCCGAGGTCCTTGAACTTCTTCTATGTCGAGCCATTGACGGTTCACTTGCCGCTTACGTGGTAGATCATGTGGCCCGCAGTGGCAGTGACTACCCGCCAACACTGACCATTCATTTCAACTGGCCGCCACGAAATGCCCGACTGGAATATTGGGAGCCGTCCCATATGGCCAGAAACAACTTGAGATACGCCCTGCCCGCCCCCTCAACGGGACACGGAGCCAATCTGACCCAATCAAAGATCATCAATCACCGCGCCATCCTCGAAATCGCCAACCTCTTCCGAAAGGAGCAGTCATGAGCATTGCCCAGCGTCAGCGTAATCCTCCCACCTATAACCTTGCCGACGACCTGCTGAAAGGTGCCAAAGCCATCGCCTCATTCTGCGGCCTCACAGCCCGCCAAGTCTATTGGCTGGTGGAAACCAGGGAGTTACCGGTCTTCCGCCTGGGCTCGGCTCTGTGTGCACGCAAAACCAAACTGATCGAATGGGTCGAACAGCAAGAAGCCGGTTGATCATGTGACCAGAATGGAAAAGCCCCCTGCCGGCAAGCAGGGGGCCAGAACCAAAATGCCGTTTGGGATGTCGGCACAGTTGACACATGCAAGCTACACAAAGCCGGCAAAAAGTGCAAGACATGCCAAACGGTTCCACAGAAAAGGAACCGAAATTATGAATAACGGTGAAATCAATCTCCTTGACCGCCTCATTACCTACCAAGGCAGCATCAGGAAATGGCAGCAGCATTTCAGGGCGGCGGAATTCTCTGTCCTGATCTCCGTGCTCGACATGGCCGTGGGTTTCGGGCGCACCTCGGCACGGTTCAGCAATGGCGATTTGGTCCAGCAGACCGGTCTTTCCGACAGCACCGTTCGTGCCGCACTGAAAGCACTATGCAACCGGGGTGTCCTTATTCGGGGGCGCTACGATGGCCGCAGGACCGAATATACCATCGTGACGGATTGGATGCCGACCGAACAGCCAAGCAAAACTCTCTCGCCAGAAACAAACAGGCTGGCCGCCGATGACCAGCGAACAGACCATCGCAGACTAACGGTCGCTCGGCCCCTATATAATACCGAAGGTAAGAACAAGGAAAACCAAGAAAGAAATAGCTCTCGCGCCATGGCGGACGAGATGAAGGCATTACCAATCCCCATCTTCAAGGAAATTTGGGAGACGGAATGGCGAAAGACGTACCCGACCGTCTGCTGCCCCGGCTGGGGAGCGAGGGAGTACGGCATCGCGAAGGGCATCGCGGATCGCCTTGCGCACGAATTTTATTCGACGATCAAAGCGAAGGCACTGATCAAGGACCTCATCACCAACTGGTCAGCCATCTGCGAGAGTGACTTCCGCTGGATGAAGACCACACCACCCCCCGCCTATCCCGAATTGGGTTTCATTAGGCGGTTTCTGGCTATGCTTGAAGGCTCCATGGCCCACATCCTGGTTAACCAGATGAAAGCTCCGCGCGTCGCCTACGACGAAGAGGGCTGGGCTATCTACGACACCGAGTACCACGCCCAATTCGAGAACGGCTTCGGCGAATGGGACGGCGAACCGATTACAACCTAATGCGTGCAACCGGTTGCACGAACGAGGGCGCCCCGTCATGGGGCACCTCACTTTCAAGCCACCAGCCGCTCCAACACTCGCCGCACTGTCAGAGCATGCCAGCGTCCGCCATTGGCGGTGGGCACGGCGCGGCGGTTCAGTTCCTCGGCCATGGACCGCAGCGACGCAAAGCCATCGGCCTGAACTGCGCGGACGGCAGGAGCGATCCGGCAGGCGAAGGCTTGCGCCTCGGCGATGTTACGGGAGGCCAGTTCGGCACTGAAGGAGCCTAGCACCGTGCCACGTGCCTTGGCCGCCGCCAGGGCAGCCTTGGTGCGCTGGCTGATACGGCGGGCTTCCTCCTCGGCCATGGCGGCGAAGATGTGCAGCATGAAGCGGTCGGCGGTCGGCATGTCGGTGGCGACGAGCCGTCATGGCCGAAACCTTCGTCGCCTATTACCGCGTCAGCACCGCCCGTCAGGGACAATCCGGCCTTGGGCTGGAAGCCCAGCGGATGGCGGTGACGCAGTTCATTGCCCAGCGTGGCGGTTTGGTGCTGGAGGAGTTCGTCGAGGTGGAGAGCGGGCGACGTAACGACCGGCCCGAACTGGCGAAGGCTCTGGCCGAGGCCCGGCGACGCAAGGCCACCCTGTGCATTGCCAAGCTCGACCGTCTGGCCCGCAACGTCGCCTTTATCGCCGGTCTGATGGAGGCGGGCGTTCCCTTCTCCGTTACGGGTCAACGGACGTTGACCGATAACGCAATCATCGCAAGCAGTCAGAAGCGTGTGAAGAGGATCAATGCAGCAGACGGGGCGTATTTTGAGTACGAATAGATACATTCATACGCAGTAACAGTATGACTTATCGTTCAGATGCAGGATTGCGCTCTCCAGTATGCTCAGGTGGCATACAGAGCCCCCCGTTTCTCGCCTGTCATCATCCGGTGTGAGAGCTTCTTGTCCGCGCCACCTTCGCTGGGCAGGAGGAGGTTGCCGAGACCTATGCGCAGACATCCGATGTCCTGCTCCGCGTCTACCGCGAGAACGAGGCGCTTTTCAGGCAGGGTCTAGCCTAACCAGCTTCGGGAAGGCCCTGCGGATAGGTCTCGTCGAACGGGCGGGTCTGGCTCTCCGGGTTCATGGTCAGCAGCGTGAACCAGCGCCCCGGCTGGGCATGGCAGTCCAGTATGCGTTGCCAACGGGCGGGTTCGTGGAACCGGGCATGCAACGCGGCATGGCACCGCTTGCAGACGCCATAGGGCTCCAGCGGGCGGCGATAGTCCTCCAGATGCAGGAAGAGATAACCGCGCCCTGTCGGGTCACCCGGATCACTGAAGCCACAGATGGAGCAACAGTCGGGACGGATCAGCAGCCCCCGCCACAGGGCGTCGCGCTGGACCGGATTGGTCGCCACCCGCTCCTCGTGGCTGAAGCCGTTGTACGGCGGCAGGATGTAGCGCGACATGGTGGGGCCTCCTACTTGTGGCCCAGGACCATGATATCGACCGCGCTGCGGCCATGCTCCCGCACCATCTCCATGCAACGGTCGGCGGGCACGTACGCCAATGCCAGAGCCCGCTTACAGGTCTGCACATCGGCCTCATAGCTCTGTTTGGCAGCCATCACTAGGATGACGATCCCGGCGAAGACCACGCCAAAGCCGATGACGATCTTCTTATTCCGCCGATACTCGCGGGCCTCCTGGGTTTCAGGCGGTGGAGGCGGGACATTACGACCGCAATAACGGCAGACCTTGGCCTCGTTCTTGATCCTCTCGGCGCAATGCGGGCACTTCATCGTCATGGCCCCACGCAATGGACCTTGGCCGTCCAGAGCAGGTAGTCACCCCATCCATTGCCCCCTGGCCGGGTGTCCAGCCGCTCCACCTTTGAGGCATCGGGCTTGCACACGTAGTTTCCAAACCTCTGCGCCTCGGCCCTCGCACCCTCCACGCTGGTGTCATCCAAGGCGGTGTTGCCGCGCAGATAGAACGAGGGCTTGTCGTCGTCGGATGGCGCGGCGTTGTAAGCCTGCCAATGGTTCGGGGCACAAGCTCCGAGCATGGCGGTCAGACCAACCGTCAGGGCGAGGGTGCGAACGATAGAGGTCATTGAGCATCTCCGATTGGAAGTGAATGGAGCCGACCGCTCTCCAGATGACCCGCCACTTCGGTCAATTGCTCGACCACGGCGGCGACCACGCCCGGCCATTCCCTGCCGGTCGGCACCGCCAGCGGCACCCAGGGATAGCCATCGTCCTCGATCAGGCGGGGCGGGTTCTCCAGCCGCAACTTGCCGAGGGACTGGCGGGCGTCGTCGCGGGGCCTCTGGGCATCGCCGTCGATGCGCAACCAAAGGGGCGTCGAGCGGAAGCGTGCCCAGCGGGCACAGTCGAAAGTCAGAAACACCAACGTGTCGCCAAGGCGGAGATAGCGGCCACAATATCCAAGGCCGGTGCCCTGACGCAGACCGCCCTTGGTGTTGCACAGCCCCTCCGCGATGGCCTTCTCACCGGCTTCGATGGCAAGCTGGGCGAACTGGACATGCCGACGCGGTATCTCCACCGAGGTCACTTCCTCAGATCGCAACGGCAGGAACGCCTCGGTGTCCATCTGGTCGCACAGGCCGGCAAGCTGGCGGGCGTCGGCGGCGATCTCGGTTTCCCGCCCGGCCTCCAGCGCCTGAATGATCTCGGTCAACACTGCTCGCCAACTCAACAGCATCAAGGTTCGGCCCTTGGGCAGGGAAGCCGTCCATAACTCCGCTGCGACCTCGCTGGTCGGGCCAACAGCATGACCGGCGGCCTGACAACGGATCAGCAGTTCCGGCCACAGGGTGGTGAAGCGGGCGGCGGGAGCGATGAAGGCCAACACCGCCGGGGCCTCCTCGGGCAAGCGGGACAGATAGGCGACCGGCTGGTTGGAAGTCAGCCCAGCCCAGAATTTGGCCTCGATCACAACCACCGTGCCATGCTTGGCCGTGCGACCTTCAATGTCGGGGCGGGCTTGGTCATCGCCACCCACTTGGGTCTGAAAGGCCACATCGTCGGGCAACGGCTCCCCGCCCTCGGCCAGTAGCCGCAGAAACGCCCCGGCGGCCACCCGCGAACGCCCGAGCACGTAGTTCAAGGCTTCGGTGGCGAGGTTCTCGGGAGAGGAGGCGAACTTGGTGGCGAGGAAGCCGAACAGCGAGGACATGGGATTTTGCAACCGGTTGCACGGACAAGCCTCACAATCCCGTATTTTTTATACGCTATCAAGGCAAGAAACTGAGTATGATCGGTTCCCGGCGGGGGCGCACCCGGATGACTATCCGGATATGAGCCTCAAGAACCGAGTTGGAAAACGGATCAAAGACCTTCGAGGGCAGAAGAAGCTCTCGCAGGAGCAACTGGCCGAGCTTATCGAGCGGTCAGTTGATGCCGTATCCAACCTTGAGCGAGGCATCAGCCTGCCGAACTTCGAGACCTTAGAGAGACTGAGTACCGCTCTTGGGGTGCCAGTTCGGGAGTTCTTCGAGGTCCACGAGGATCAGAACATGCACCGGGCCGCGCTGCTAGCGCGTCTCGTGGACATGGGTAGAAGCCTGACAGATCGTGATCTGGAAGTTGCCGTGCGTCAGGTCGAGGTGTTGATGAGCCTTCCGGCAGCCCCTCCAACCCAAGGACGAGACCGCCCACGCCCTAAGCGTGCAGGTTCATAGAAACCTGCTCGTCCGCATGGATGGGGCAGCACTGTGCTTTTGAGAGCGAGGTCGCGGTTCAACTGCACCCCAGCACCAGCACCCAGCGGACATTACGGGTGAAGCTAGACACGAACTCAGCGATGTAGACTTTGCCGTCGCCGTTGGGTCGGTACGGATGCTCGCTAATGCGCCGATACTCCGTCTGGTTGAGCTCTCCTGGCATTCGACGTATAGTCCTCCAAACGTCGGAGTATCGAATGAAGAAGCGGACGACCATGCTGGAGGGACAAAATCGCTTCACCTTCACCAGGATGGACAGCAAAAAATGGCAAATCCACACTGATGGGGTTCGCAAAGCCGGTCGGGCCATCGACGAAATATCGAAGACCATCACTGATTTCCTTCCAGCTCGAAAGCTGTGGCAAACGGCATTGATTGAAGTGAGCCATCGGGCTCCATATTCGTCAGCGAGTGATGAGTGAACATGCCAGCCAAGCCGCATGACGGTCCCGCCATCCGCGAAGAGCGGCACGCCTATGGCCCGGCACGAAAGCGATCCAAGCCACCGACAGATGCCGATATCCAGCAAGCCCGCGACATCGCTAGACGGCAAGGGATCGTAATTCCGTCACCCCGCTTGGTCGATCAATGGGCCTTGTGGAAATGGATCGAGGACAACGCCAAAGCCTGCCAGAGCAAAGGCCGGGCAGAGGTACGGTTGAAAGGGGAAAATGATGACCGGTGAAGGTTGGCTTAAAAACGCGGCCACGGCCATCGGAGTGATCACGTCATTGAGCATCGCAATCGGCGGCGGCATAGCTTCGCTCAATATGGTCGCCGATCTAAAGGCCCAGCTATCGCTTCAGCGCGACCAGATCGTTGAGTTAGGTAAAAAGTTATCGGCACTCGAAGCAAAGACACCGGCCAAGGGTGAACCCGGAATGCAGGGGCCACCCGGTGAAGTAATACGGATGCTCGACGCAAAGGGAGTTCAGCTTGTTGACGAGTGCTACTCGATGCTTTCTTATGGCAAATACAAGAGCAACATCATTGGAACAAACACCGTCCAACCAGTGACAAATACGCACGGCGAAATAATAGGAAATACGGTCTTATTTGACGCGAAATTCTCCGACGGCACCGCACAGTTACAGTGCATGAAAATCGGAGATAGAGTGCCATCGATATCGTGGAAAGCTGCCTCACAAGGTTCAGAAAAACAACTGGCTGCTACATGGGGGCATCTCCACATCCACCTGGGATCGAGATCATTTCACCCTATGCCCAAACTCTGCCCAGCCACCGTCGAAAAGGCTCGAAAATCGTCGCCAAACGGCAAGTCCGGCATCTGGGCATAGCTCGAAACCCCAGATATTCTGCGCCTTTGCCGGCCCTCCCCCGCATTTGTAATCAGGGGGTCACGGGTTCGATCCCTGTAGCCGGCACCATCATCTCCCCCCCTCAGCCCTGCCCTTTGGGAATGGCTGCCTTGCCTGCTTTTCCGCCTTGCCTGACTGGCGCGGGGCGGTTGGGCGGCCTATATAGCCTCGGCCCCGCACCGGCGCAATTGGCAGCCGGGCGTTTCCATTTCTGAGGTTTTTCGAGATGAACAAGCTGCTGGTTCCTTCGCTTGTCCTGGCCTGTCTGGCCCTGTCGGCTTGCGCTTCGTCCAATGCGTCGACGGTGCGTCTGTCCAATGTCTGGTCGACCACCTGCAACAGCGGCGGTCAGGCCGTGGTGGTCAGCGCCCCGACCCTGTCCGAGTTCCATGCCGCCGTCGAGCAGGCTCCTGAATGCGCCCGCGGCTACACCGCCACCGCTCCGGTGCGGTAAGCGACACAAAGCGAAAAGGGGTTACGGATTGCTCCGTAACCCCCTTCCCGTCTTGGGTCAACAGCAGCGGGCGATCCGTCCGTTGACGCCGCCATAGCGGTTCAACTGGCGTTCGCGAAAGAACTCTTCGTAGCTCATCACCGGCAGATCCGGATGGATGCTGCGGCGATGGGCGACATAGTTCTCATAGTCGGGAATCCCGACCATCAGCCGCCCGGTCTGTTTGACCATCTTGGCGAATGTTTTGAACTCCTCAAGCATTCTCCACCGTCCCCGGCGCTCCGCCGATTTCATGGACACTGGGTTTGGCGTCGGCAAAGCCCTTCAAGATGGCCTTGACGCCGAAGACCATCATGGTCAGCACCACCAACACGAACAGGCCGGCCATCACCGCGTCGACGCGGTCGTTGGTGACCACCTGAGCCATCTGGTCGAGGGTCTTGGCCGGAGCCAGAACCTTGCCATCGGCCAGTGCGGCGGCGAATTTATTGCCATGAGCCCAGAAGCCGATGGCGGGCACGTCGCTGAAAATCTTCTGCCAACCGGCGGTCAGGGTGCAGATCAACAGCCAAGTGGCCGGCAGGGCGGGAACCCAGGCGACCTTGTGCAGCTTCATCTTCACCAGCACCACCGTGCTCATGATCAGGGCGATACCGGCCAGCATCTGGTTCGAGATGCCGAACAGCGGCCACAGGGTGTTGATGCCACCCAGCGGATCGGTGACGCCGGCATAGAGGAAATAACCCCACATGGCCACCGACAGGGCGGAACCGATCAGATTGTTGGCCCAGCTCTTGGTTTCCTTGAAGGCGGGAACCACGGCGCCGACCATGTCCTGGATCATGAAGCGGGCGACGCGGGTGCCGGCATCGACGGTGGTCAGGATGAACAGCGCTTCGAACAGGATGGCGAAGTGGTACCAGAAGCCCATCAGGGCCTGGCCGCCGATCACCTTGGCGAAGATATGGGCCATGCCCACCGCCAGGGTCGGAGCGCCGCCGGCGCGGGACAGGATGCTCTTCTCGCCCACATCCGTCGCCATCTGGGTCAGCATGTCGGGGGTAATGGTGAAGCCCCAGCTGGAGATCACCGTGGCGGCATTGGCCGCATCGGTGCCGATCAGACCGGCCGGACTGTTCATGGCGAAATAGATGCCCGGCTCCAGCACGCTGGCGGCGATCAGCGCCATGATGGCGACGAAGCTTTCCATCAGCATGCCGCCATAGCCGATGAACGGGCCCTGGGCTTCGTTTTCCAGCATCTTGGGCGTGGTGCCCGAGCTGATCAGCGCATGGAAGCCAGACACCGCGCCACAGGCGATGGTGATGAACAGGAAGGGGAACAAGGTACCGGCGAAGACCGGGCCGGTGCCGTCGATGAATTTGGTGACGGCGGGCATCTTCAGGTCGGGCATGACGATGACGATGCCGATCGCCAAGGCGACGATGGTGCCGATCTTCAGGAAGGTGGTCAGATAGTCGCGCGGAGCCAGCAGCAGCCAGACCGGCAGGACCGAGGCGATAAAGCCATAGACCATCATGATGACGGCCAGGGTCGGGCCGTCATAGGTGAACAGCGGCGCCAGGGTCGGGCTTTCCGAGACGGTGCGGCCATAGACCAGCGCGGCCATCAGCAGCACGAAGCCGATCAGCGACATTTCGCCGACGCGGCCCGGGCGGATATAGCGGCCATAGACGCCCATCAGGATGGCGGTGGGAATGGTGGCGGCCACGGTGAAGGTGCCCCAGGGGCTGCCGGCCAAGGCCTTGACCACCACCAGCGCCAGGATGGCGACGATAATGATCATGATCAGCAGAACACCGATCAGAGCGACACCTCCGGCGGTGGGGCCCATCTCGGTGCGGATGATATCGCCCAGCGAACGGCCGTCGCGGCGCGACGAGATCATCAGGACCAGGAAATCTTGAACGGCGCCGGCAAAAACCACGCCCACCAGGATCCACAAGGTTCCCGGCAGATAGCCCATCTGGGCGGCCAGCACGGGGCCAACCAGCGGACCGGCGCCGGCGATGGCGGCGAAATGGTGCCCGAACAGCACATATTTGTTGGTGGGGACATAGTCCAGGCCGTCATTGTAGCGAACAGCCGGGGTGACGCGCTTGGGATCACATTGGATCACATGCTTGGCGATGAACTGGGCATAGAGGCGATAAGCGATCAGACAGACGCAGACCGAGGCCGTCACCAGCCATACCGCATTGACACTTTCGCCGCGGCTTAAGGCCACGGTCCCAAGGGCGAAGGCCCCCAAAATGGCCAGGGCCACGAGCCCCAGCTTGGATAGGGGATTGGACATATTCGGGTCTCCTCCAGGACGTCCGCCGCCAAGTTTGTTTGGCTGGCCAATTCTTTAACAGGATACGCCTGCTCTCCCTCCTCCGGTAGTCACACCGGAGGAGGGAGAGCAATGCTCCTGTCGCATGTCACCTGAGGATTCCAATCCCAGAAAGCAAGACCTATGACCTAAGGCCACGCCACAAAAGTCGAATTCCCATATCTTGAATAAGTGATAACATACCTAACCAGGGCGGAAGAGAGGATGCGTTGAGATCAATCCGATCCCGACTTGCTGTGCTGGTTTTGGCCTGTGTTCTTCCGGTCTGGATAGGATGCGGCTACTTGGCCCTACACAGTTACCAGGCCAAGCGGGCGCAGGTCGAACAGCAGATGCTGGACACCGCCCAGACCATCGGCCTGAGCATCGACAGCGAGCTTTCCGGCATCCGTTCGGCCCTGATGGCCTTATCCACCTCGCCCAGCATGGCGAAGGGGGATTACGCCGCCTTCCATCATCAGGCTCGTGAACTTCTCGACAGCTATCCCCCTGAGTCCAACATCGTTCTGGCCGACCGGAGTGGCCAGCAGCTGATGAATACAGTCCTTCCCTTCGGCCCCGCCCTGCCCAAGCGCAACAATGCCCAGGCGGTCGAGAAAGTCTTCGCCACCGGGCGCCCCGTCTTCAGCGATTTGTTCTTTGGCGCCATCAGCCACAAGCCCTATGTCGGAGTGGATGTCCCGGTCCGGGTCGGCAAAGAGATCCGCTATGACCTGGCCTGCGTGATTCCCACCGGCACCCTGACCGAGATCTTGCGCAAATCCAAGCTGCCGCAGCATTGGATCGCCTCGGTGGTGGACAGCAAGGGGCTGGTGGTCGCCCGCACCCAGACACCGGAACAATTCATCGGCAAGCAGGCGACGCGCAAGGTCCTCGACTTCCTTGAAACCGGCGGCACCGGTCTGTTCGAGACCACCAATTTCGAAGGCCAGCCCTCGATCTTCGTGGTCAGCAAATCGCCGGAAACCGGTCTTGCCATCGTTCTGATCGTGCCGCTGCAACTGCTGAACCAGGAATTGTGGCAGTGGATGCTGTGGTCGGGACTGGCCTGCATTCTGCTGTCCATTCTGGGCTTGGGGCTGGGCATGTTGATGGCCCGCAGCATCGCCGATCCCATTCGCTCGCTGGTTCAGTCGGCGGAGCTGCTGGGACGAGGGCATGAGCCGCGCATCCCCCTGAGCCAGCTCAACGAGGCCCATGCGGTCGAAGCCGCCTTGCGCGACGCCTATCAGCTGCTGGCGGCGCGGGAAGAAGAGCGGGCCGAAGCCACCAGCCGTCTGGCCGAAAGCAATGCCAAGCTGGGACGCTCGAACGCCGAGCTGGAGCAGTTCGCCTATGTCGCCAGCCATGACCTGCGTCAGCCGCTGCGCATGATCTCAAGCTATGTCGCCTTGCTGGAGCGCTATTACCACGATGCCCTGGACGATCAGGCCCGCGAATTCATCGCCTTCGCCGTCCAAGGCGCCAAGCGCATGGACCGGCTGATCGTCGATCTGCTGGAATATTCCCGCATCGGCCGCCGCGAGCGCCCGATGGAACTGATTCCCCTGTCCGAAATCCTGCGCGAAGCCAGCATGAATCTGCGTCCCGCGACGGAAGAGGCCGGCGGCAGCGTGACCTTACCGGACAATCTGCCCACCATCAGCGGCAACCGCGAAGAGCTGGTGCGGCTGTTCCAGAACCTGATCGGGAATGGCCTGAAATATCACGCCCCCGACCGCCCGCCCGTCATCACCCTGACCTGCCGCGCCGACGCCGGGGACTGGCTGGTCGAGGTCAAGGACAACGGTATTGGCATCGAAGCGAAATATTTCGACAGCATCTTCGGCATCTTCCAGCGGCTGCATACCGAAGACAGCTATGAAGGCACCGGCATCGGCTTGGCGGTCTGCAAGAAGATCATCGAGCATCACGGCGGCAGCATCTCGGTCAGCTCCGAGCCCGGTCAGGGCAGCAGCTTCCAGGTGCGGCTGCCCGGCTGATCCCTTACAGGATTAGATTGCCGCCTTCAGGGTGAAGTAAAGCGTGGTGCCCCGCCCCGGGACCGAGGTGATCCAGATCGCCCCGCCAAAGCGGTGGATGATACGCCGGCACAGGGTTAGGCCGATGCCGGTTCCCTGAGTGTCAATGGCGGGATTCAGCCGCTGGAACATCTCGAAGACTTTTTCCAGATATTGCGGCTCGATGCCGATGCCGTTGTCGGCCAGCGAGAAGCGCCACCATTCCACATCCTGCCGCTCGGCCAGCAGGCAAAGCCGGGGAGCACGGTCGGCGGCGCGGTATTTGACGCCGTTCTCGATCAGATTCTGCAACAGGCTGGTCAGCTGCGAGGGCTCGGCCAGCACCATGGGCAGATCCCCCGCCTCGATCTCGGCCCCGGAGGCCTCGATCGCCAAGCTCAGATTCTCCAGCGCCAGGGTCAGGCATTCGCCGACGGAAACCGGCTGTAGCGGCTTGCCCTGGCTGGAAATGCGGGAATATTCCAGCAGATCGCTGATCAGCCGCGTCATGCGCTTGGCCCCATCGACGACGAAGCTGACGAATTCCTGCCCCTCTTCGTCCATCGTGTCCTTGTAGCGCCGTTCGATCAGCTGGGTGTAATGCACGATATTGCGCAGTGGCGTCTGTAGATCGTGGGACGCCACCGAGGCGAACTGCTCCAGATCGCGGTTGGATTGCAGCAGTTGCTCGGTCTTCTGGCGCACCGCCCGGTCGGCCTCGATCCGGTTGGTGATGTCCTGGATGGTGCCGACCATGCGCAGGGGATGGCCGTCGGCATCCCGCTCGATCCGCCCCAGTCCCGCCATCCAGCGCAAAGCCCCGTCGGAGGCCCGCAAGATGGGATATTCGCGATTGAAGTAGTCGCCGGACAACATCAAGTTCAGCAGATAGTCCGCCATATCGGCCCGCATTTCCGGAGCGATCAGCGCCAGCCAGCCGTCGCGGTCGCGGACATAGCCGGGGCCGATGCCGAACAACTGGTCGAGGATTTCCGAGCTTTCCCAGCGATCCTTCACCATGTCATAGACATAGTGCCCCAGCTGGGCGACCTGCTGCACCTCGCGCAGCAGCTGTTCGCGGTTCTTCAACTCCCGAGCGGCAAATTCATCTTCGGTGACATCGCGGGAAATGCCGAACATCCCGATCAGCTTGTGCCGCCCATCAAAGACCGGCCCCTTGGTGGTCTGGAAGATGCGCGGCCCGAGAACGGTGGTGATGCTTTCCTTGATGGTCACGGTTTCGGCCCGGGCCATCAGCCCGTCTTCTTGGATCATCAGCGCCTTGGCCTCGGCCTCGGGCAGAAAGTCGCGGGCATCGCGCCCCTGGATATGATCCCGATCCGCCCCCAGCAATTGCAGCGCATGGCGATTGCACATCAGGAAGCGCCCGCTGCGGTCTTTGACGAAGATGGCGTCCAAAGCGCTGTCGCTGACCACCTCCAACAGCTTCAGCACCTCGATCCGGGCGTCCTGCTCTTCCGACAGAGCCGCGTGGGCAGCATCCAGATTGGCCACCAGCCGCTGCATCAGCCCATACAGCACCGCGCTGGTCAGGGCCACGAAGACCCATCCCTTGACGGTGCTGAGCTCGACCAGCATCTCGGTATCGGAGACCAGCATGGCAAGCAGCCGGTCCGACAACAGAATCCACAAAAATGCCAGCAGGGCGTAAATCAGCGTAATGACCGCCGGGCCGGTAAGCAGTCTGTTGGAAGGCATAAGCCGCTTCCTTGCTGGAACACCCATCCCCCAGCATCCCATCCTAAGTGGTTTGGCAGTTGCCGTCGATCATACTATCGATGGTTCAAAAGGGATTGCACCTCTAGGCGCGGCCTCCGCCCCCTGCTACCTTGGCGGCCATGAACGTCATGGCCGATATCATTCTTCCGGCAGGCCGCTCGGCGGTCGAGCTGTCCTTGTTCGTGCTGCTGCCGGTGATGGTGGTGATGCTGTCGCTGATGCGGCTGCTGGAAGCCTGGGGGCTGCTGGACCGTCTGGTCGCCAAGCTGGCGCCATGGCTGCGCCCCTTCGGCCTGACCGGGCTGGGCGTCTTTGCCGCCTTGCAGATCACCCTGGTCAGCTTCGCCGCTCCGGTCGCCACCCTGACCATGATGGAACAGCGCGGCGCCTCGAAGCGACATCTGGCCGCCGCCTTCGCCATGGTGCTGGCCATGGCCCAGGCCAATGCCGTCTTTCCCATGATGAGCATGGGCCTGCGGGCCGGGCTGGTCATTCTGCTGTCCATCGCCGGCGGGCTGACGGCGGCGGCGGCTACCTATCACCTGTTCGGCCGCTCCCTCGCCAGCGAGGAAGCCGTCTTGGATGAAAGCCTGAAACATCCCACCGCCGAATCCCCCAAGGGCGTGCTGGACGTCATCAACCGCGCCGGAGCCGAAGCCTTTCGCATCGCCATCGGCTCGATCCCGCTGCTGGTGCTGTCGCTGGTGGCGGTGACCGCCGCTCGCAAGGCCGGCGTGGTCGAGGGGCTGACCCTGGCCCTGGAGCCGCTACTGACCGCCCTGCATATCGACAGCGCCATCATCCTGCCGGCCTTCACCAAGGTCTTCGCCGGCGGCACCGCCATGATGGGTGTGGTGGACGAACAATTGCGGCATGGCCAACTGACCGCCTTGCGGGTCAATCAGGCCGCCGCCTTCCTGATCAATCCCCTGGACATGCCCGGCATCGCCATCCTGATGGCCGCCGGCCCCCGCGTCGCCCAAGTCTGGAAACCCGCCGCCGCAGGCGCCCTGATCGGCATTGCCCTCCGAATGGCGGGGCAGATCCTGCTGGCGTAAGACCTGGCGGAGCCCTCCGCCCTCGCCGTCATCACCATAGGGGATGACAGGAAAGGACCAAAGCGAGGCCACAAGGGCGATGACCAGAACCTTTCCCCCTGTCAACGCCAGAGAGAAAAGAAGCCACCTTCCCCTTTGCCTCCGAGCGGATTGCGCTATAGGATGCCACTCCATCGATACAACGCGTATCGACATGCGCTGCACCCGTAGTTTAACTGGATAGGGCATGACTACAGCAATAAAGCAGTTAGACGGCCTTAGGGGTGTGGCAGCTCTAATTGTTGTAATTGCACATTACAGCAATAGAGCCCCCCCTATGGGGCGGCATGCTGGGCCACGGAGCTGGCCAAATTGGTGTAATGCTATTCTTTCTTCTAAGCGGCTACCTTATGGCCCACTTGTACATTAGTCAGCCGATCACAATCCCTAATATCTTAAATTATTTTTCTCGACGCATCGCCCGCGTCTACCCGCTGTTCGTACTCGTTGCATCCCTACCCATTTTATTACTAGCCGCCGGGGTTCCGGTGAGTGCAATTGCGATTAATGGCATTAATTCCACAGGAACATACATTCGCCAAATATTACTAATAGATGAAGGCATTGGCATCCTCTGGACCATCCGCGTGGAGATTATTTTTTATGTGCTATTTTTATTTCCATGGTGGCTTTATAATATTTTTGGAAAGCGAACAACTGTTGCAACTATAATTATAGCAGTTGTAGCGCTCAGGATATTGAATTATGAGACCGACCTACTCCCCCTAAATAAGATTCATTATTTTCTATTTGGCATTCTATCCGCCATACTGCCAATAAAGCACTCCCACAACATTGGCGGATGGAAAAATATAATGATTTCAGCGGCGTCAACAATCATTTTTTTGTCATCTCCACTTATCTACCCAGAAGTCTGGCTGCAATTAACGGGCATCTCGACCTCCCTTTGGCACAGCGACCGCATAGCCATACAGCTGATATTATTGTTCACATTCACCCTGAACAACAAAGGTGTGCTTGGGAATTTATTATCATCCAGACCATTCCGGTGGCTCGGACACACATCTTATTCAGTATATTTACTACACTTATTTGTATTTGATGGCATGACACAGATATTGGGCCCAGATTGCCCCCTCCCCCTCCAATTGGTACTTTTTTTGGTGGGGACACTAGCGCTGGCTCACTTCAGCAACCATTACTTTGAGCGACCGGCACAGCGATGGGTACTGACCCTTTCCAACAGATTGCACTCTTGAGTGCCACAGGCCTCCAAATTGACGCGCCGGGTAGGTGCGAGCTTGTCGCCGCTGCCCTCCGAAGATGAAAGTCGTTTCCCCCTTTGCCTTCCCGAACGGATTGCGCTATAGGATGCCCCTCCATCGATACAACGCGTATCGACATGCGCTGCACCCGTAGCTCAGCTGGATAGAGCGCTGCCCTCCGAAGGCAGAGGCCACAAGTTCGAATCTTGTCGGGTGCGCCATTTTCCCTTTCCGAGAAAACAGGCCGATCGGCTTGGCTGGCGTTCGGGTTTACACCGGCGGGGCCGACATGGATGTGCGGCTGGTGGGGCACATGCCGCAGACCGGGTGGGGCTGGTAGAGGAAATCGAGGATTTCCTTATCGCTGGCCTGGGTGGTCAGGCCCTGATGGGCGGTATAGGGCTGCCATTCGGGTTTCTGCGACAGGCCGAACAGTTCGTCCACCTGGCGCATATGGCCGGTATTGGGGCATTTCCACAGGCGGCCATGGGCCAGGCTGGGACAGCCGTTACAGGCCCGGTAGCTGGCGGCGTAATCCCCTTGAGCAAAGGGCATCATGGCCTCGCCCTCGCCGCGATAGGCCTGCCAGAAATCATCCTGGGTGCCGTTCATCACCGTCAGACCAAAGCCGTATTCCCGGCTGGCGGCGCGGATGCGCTCGACGTTGGATTTCTGCAGATAGTCCTGATCCAGCTGATGCAGGGTCATCTGCACCGAGGTTCCCGTCTCGGCCAGGGTCTGGAACAGATCGGGATGGCGATCGATGAAGAAGCCGTTGGTCACCAGCTCGCGCATGCTTTTCGGCCAAAGCTGGTGGGCCTTGCGGATATAGTGGCACAGCTCGGCATTGATGGTCGGCTCGCCGCCCAGAATGCGGAACCGCGCCGGCATCACCCGGGCCGCCCACTGCTCCATCCAGGCAGCACCCTCGTCAAAGGGCAGCACGCCCTTGACGTTGTAGTTCGAGTAATGGGTACAGCCCTTGCACTTCAGATTGCAGGCATAGGCCACGTCGAATTCGAGATAATGAATCACCAGGGCGCGGCTGTTGTAGAACATCCGCAGATAGCCCTGGATCACATCGAGACGGGGCGAGAATTTCGAGATTTCCGCCAGCACCGTCAGAAACACCGGCTGCGGGCCGCCCAGTTGGATGGCGTCGCGGATTTCCAGTTCGGCTTCGGCCAGATTGCCGCGGCGCAGGCGCTCCAGCCCCGAGACGAAATAGCCTTCGGCGCAATTAGGGGCCGTGCTGATGACCTTGCGGCTAAGCTCGCGGGCAAGATCCAGCTGACCGGCGTCGATGCGGCGCAGGGCCTCGTTCAGAAGCTGCGAAACCGTCGCGCTTAAATCCGTCGCCTTGCCGTCCACGCGTCCCTCGCCCTTGGCCTGTTTCCCGGCGAAGAGTATGCGCGGAAGCGGTACGGCGTCCAGCCGCTTCTGCCTTTGGCACCCAGGTTGTCTTTTGCTATTCTATCGCCCGATCAATCTCTTCGAGCCCAAGACCATGCGAACCTTTCTGACCCTGTTGCTGCGCCTGTTCGGAATCCTGGTGCTTCTGCTGGGCGGCAGCATCACCCTGGGCAGCCTGGGGTCGGACTTCGACCGCTCGACCGAGGTCTTCGCCGTCATGTTCGCCTTGTTCGGCGCCTTGATCGCCCTGGCCGGCGGCGGCATCATCGCCTTGGGCTTCACCCTGGCCCGCAGGCCCGCCAAAGGGTGATGCAGACTGTTACACAGTTCCCCTTGCAGTTTCCCCGTCCCCGTTTGATATGATGGCTTCCGGCGTCTGAAGACCTTTGTTCTGGAGAGATCAGAATGGGGCAGTCGCCACTGTTCAATTTTTTCCCCTTCAACCGCTTCACCAGCGGGGGCGTGTCGCTGACCTCGACCGAGGTTTCCCAGCTGACCACCACCCAACTGTCGGCCTTGACCTCGACCCAGCTGTCGCAGCTGCGGCCCGATCAGCTAGCCGGGTTGAGCTCGACGGAAATATCCCTGCTGACCACCAGCCAGTTGGCGGGACTGAGCGGCCAGCAATGGCATGTTTTAAGCACCACCCAGCTGACCGGCCTTTCCACCACCGATCTGACCAGCCTGACGGCACAACAGCTGTCCGGCCTGACTGCGGTTCAGCTGGCTAGCATGTCGACCACACTGATCGCATCCCTGCGCACCGCCCAGATCGCCAGCCTGAATGCGGACCAGACCGCGGGCCTGACCAGCAGCGACATCATCATTCTGAGCGCCACACAGATCGCCGCCCTGGGCCGCGATGGGCTGCGGGGGCTGACCTCGACGGATTTGTCGGTGCTGACCACCACCCAGATCGCCGGCTGGAGCTCGACGCAGGTGCAATCCCTGTCGGCCCAATCGGTGGCGGGGCTTTCCCTCACCGATCTTCAGGCCATGACCACCACTCAGATCGCCGGCCTGAGCATGGATGAGCTGCGCGGAATGACCACCACCCAGCTGTCATCCTTGAGCAGCGCCCAGCTGGCCGCCCTGACCACCAGCGAACAGGCCTTGATCGGGGTCTTGACCCTGCAAACCGCCGGCCTGACCTCGACCCAGCTTGCCAGCCTGACCAGCACGCAGATGTCCTGGCTAAGCTCGGCGCAGGTGGCAGCCCTGACCTCGACGGAAATCGGCTGGCTGACCACCACCCAACTGGATGCCGTCAATCCCTGCCTGATCGCCGGCCTGACCACGACCCAGACGGCCGGTCTGACCTCGACCGAGCTTGGTGCTCTGGGGATCAATCAATTCCGCGCCCTGACCAGCACCGACGTGGCGGTGCTGACCACCACCCAGTTTTCCGGCGTCACCAGCACGGAAATTTCGGCGCTCAGCAATGCTCAGATCCAGGCCCTGACCACGACGGTGGTCGCCAATCTGACCACCACCCAATTGCGGGGACTGACGGCGCAGGAACTGTCGCAGCTGACGACCCAGCAGTTTTCGTCCCTGAGCACCACATTGCTGGCCAGCCTGACCACCACCCAGCTGCGAGGCCTGACGACCCAGGAACTGGCCGCTCTGACCAGCACCCAGGCCGCCGCCCTGACCACCACCGCCATCATCAGCCTGACCACCACCCAGGTTCGGTCGCTGACCCATGACGAGTACAAAAATTTCAGCAAGAAGCAGTGGGCGGCCTTCAGCACCCAGCAGATTTCCGCCTTCACCAGCGATGAGAAGTCATCCTGGCTGCTGGTGATAAAATCCTAGAGTATCCGTGTTGATCAAGCGGTTTTTGGCATCCATTGACGCCCTGCCTTGAGCAGGGCGTTTGCCATGACGACGAGCTTTCGCATGATGGCGGTGATTGCGACCTTGGCAGGTTTTCCAGC
>Ga0228698_1000748_pt1 | contig 20312 bp, 16 predicted proteins | sample McNCre117_Aug_MG_FD_178015 | JGI IMG/M metagenome (GOLD analysis project Ga0228698, IMG submission 178015) | Freshwater microbial communities from McNutts Creek, Athens, Georgia, United States - 1-17_Aug_MG | ecosystem: Environmental > Aquatic > Freshwater > Creek | place: USA: Georgia...
TGGCCGGGCTGACCGAGTTCGAAGTCGCGGCCCAGGTGCGCCTCGAAGGCGGCCTTGCCATCGGCGGCGGCGGTTTCGCCATAGACCTTGGGACTGGGCATCTCGCTGTAGGGCGACCAGTAGCCGCGCGTGGCGATGGCGTTGAGGGCGCCATCCAGGGTGGCGCGGTGCTTCTCGAACAGGGGGTGTGACATGCGGACTCCAGGGAAAGATCGAATCCGGCGGCCTTGCCACCCGACTCAACACATTACAAGTTTTGTTTACTTCTTAACGAAAACTGTATCACGTTGATTCAGATCAAGCGCTCAGGGAAAACCCGGGGCACAACATGCCAGTACACTGTGGCACAAGCAGAAAAGCCCCCACGGGTCCATACCCTGGGGGCTTTGCGAAGGATGAAAAGCACCGCTTGGCGGCGTGTATCGGGCGCCGATCCTGAATCGTGTCGCCCGAGGCGACTCAGAGGCCGGCTGCGAGCGGATCGGGCGGCAGGAAGCGCGTCTCCAGCGTGCGCGAGACGGGCGGCGTGGCGCCGCTGGCCAGCTGCAGGCAGCGGTCGAGATGCAGCTCGGACGGCGCCAGCAGCCGGCGATACAGCTCGCGGCACAGCGCGCGCGCGTGCTGCCCGGGCCAGTCGGCCGGCAGCAGATCGGCCGGCAGCTGCGGATCGCGCAGCAACAGACGCCGGAAGTCATGGATCAGCAGCACGCGCGCGAGGAAGGCGTGCTCGGGATCGAGCGCTCCCGCCGCCGCCGCATCCCCCAGCAGCGGCTGATAGCGGCCCACGAACCGCTCGTAGTCGGCGGCCAGATTGCCGAGGTCCCAGGCGCGCGCCACCATGTCGGGCGCCGATGCCGACTGCTCCAGCACCGGATCGGCGGCCAGCAGCGGCATCAGTGCCGGCAGCAGCTCCTGCAGACCCTCGGCGGCCAGCGCATCGAAGGCCCGCACCAGGTCGGCGCCGGGATGGACGAAGCAGCCGGCGCTGAGTTCGCCGAAGCCCTGCCAGTAGAGCGCGCGGCGCAGCAGCTCGCGCTGGCGCAGGTCGAGGTCGCGCGTCTGCAGGATCAGGCGCCAGCGCCGGTCCCACAGCGGAATGTCGGCCGCGTAGATCTGGCGCGCGGCGGCCTCGAAGCGGCGCTGGCCCGATTCGGTCAGCAGGTAATCCGAGCGCCGCCCGGCGGCCTCGGTGCGCAGCCACTCGTCCTTGACCAGGCGGAAGACCGAGGTGCGCACCAGCCGCTCATTGACATCGAGCGGCTGCAGCAGCCGGATCAGGCTGCCGAGCCAGATCCGGCCGCCGCGCGGCAGGACCGCGTCGCCGAACACCGTGATGATCAGCGAGCCGGCCTGCACCCGGCCCTGCTGGCGGAACTCGTGCAGCAGGGCCTCGACGGGAGTTGATACAGGATTTTCAGACATACGGATCGGATGGTAGCGCTTGCGGGCCACCGCGCCGACCCGACTCAGAGGTCCTGTTGAGCCGCGTCAAGCAGGGCCTGGAAAGTGCTGGCGTCGGCCAGCGCGTTGGCGCTCAGCAGCGCGAGCTTGACCAGGAACAGCTCGGACTTCTCGGGACCGGCGCGGTCCAGCGCCTCGGCGAGCGCGTCGTAGGCGGTCTCCAGACCGGCGATGGACAGGGATGTGTCGGTGGTGGACATGGTGGACTCCTTGATGGTTTCGGGCTGATCCAGACTCAGGCGGGCAAGGCGGACTTGAGCGCGGCCTGCAGCCGCACCGCGTCGAGCGTGAGCCAGCGCGCACAGACATGCTGGTCCGGGCGCAGCAGATAGGCCGCGCCGCTGGCGCGCACGCCGTAGCGCTCGCGCAGGTGGCCGTCGGCATCGGCCAGCGTCAGGTCGGCACCGGCGACCGGCTGGCGCGCGCCGACCGCGACCACGCGCAGGGCCACGCCACGGGCACGCGTCGCCGCGATCACCGTCTGCAGTGACTCGGGCATGGCGGGCGCATCGGTGAAATACAGCAGGTCGAAGCCGCCGCCCAGGTGATCGAGCAGGTAGTCATCCGGCCCCAGGCGCACGTTCTGCGGCGGCGCGCCGTGCGCCGGACCGGCCGTGAACAGCGCGTTGTCGTCGCCGGCGCTGTTGAGCGCCGAGCTGCTGTACTCGTGCGGGCGCGACGTGCGCCAGTGGTAGAGCGGGCGCACGAACCCGTGCCGCAGCGACAGCGACAGCACCGCGTCGCGCAGCAGCCTAAAGCCCCGGCTCGGCGGCGTCATGAAGCGCACGCTCTTGCCCGCCTCGGCGATGATCTCGCGCGCCGCGCCGACGCGCTCGGCGCTGTGATTCGCCAGCAGGCGGCGGCCCGCCAGCCCCTTGACCACATAGGCCAGCTGCCAGCCGAGCGACTGCGCATCCTGGAAGCCGGTGTTGGCGCCGCGCACGCCGAAGATCGGCAGCAGGTGCGCCGCGTCGCCGGTGAAGATCACGCTGCCATGGACGTAATCGGGCAGCGTCAGCGTGCGCGCCGAATAGACCGAGCACCAGTCCATGCGCCACGGCACGCCGGCGTGGCCGATCATGGCCAGCTGCGCGTCGATGCGCGCCTGCAGCGACTCGGGCGCGAGCGCCTGCTCGGGCGTCTCGCCCTCGGGCAACTGGTAATCGACGCGCCAGATGCCGTGCGGCTCGCGGTGCATCAGCACCGTGTTGCCCGGATTCCACTCGGGATCGAAGAAGGCCAGCCGCTCGGTCGGCAGCGGCAGATCGACCTCGATGTCGGCGATCACGAAGAAGCCCTCGTAGGAAGCACCCTCCATCTGCAGCTCCATCGCGCTGCGGATGCCGGATCGCCCGCCGTCAGCCGCGACCAGCCAGTCGGTCTGTAACGTGTACTCCCCCTCGGGCGTGTCGATCACGACCTCGGCATGGCCGTCGCGCTGCGTGACCTGGGTCACCTTGTTGCCCCAGCGGAAATCGATCAGCGGCTCGGCGGCGCAGGCATCGTGCAGGTATTCCTCCAGGTACTGCTGCTGCACGTTGAGCAGCGGGCCGAAGCGGTCGTCCGGATCGTGCGGCGCCTCCATGCGGAACACGCGCTGGCCCCGGTAGTAGGAATTGCCACAGCGCCACGGCAGGCCGCCAGCGCTCATGCGCGCGGCCACGCCGACTTGCTGCAGGATCTCCAGCGAGCGCCGCGTGAACACGATGGCGCGGCTGCCCTGCGAGAACTGCAGCTCCGACGTCACCACCACGCTCGGCACGCCGTGGCGCGCCAGCTCCAGCGCGGTCACCATGCCGGCCGGGCCGGAACCGGCGATCACGACCCGCTGGCGCGTCTGGGCCGGATGCCGCGATGGCAGCCAGGGCTCGAACACCCGGTAGTCGTAATAGATGGACGGCCGGGCTTCGGTCGCGGGCTGGTGCATGGTCAGTCTCCTTCTGGTGGGGGGTGATTCGGGTCTCAGGCCGCCCGGGCCTGGCGTATCAGCCGGTCGAACAGCTCGCTCAGGTTGGCCTGCTCGGCAGCGCTCAGGCAGGCCAGCATTTCCTGGTTGCGCCGCTCGATCAGCGCCATGGTCCGCGCCCAGACCGCGCGCCCGGCCGGGGTCAGCGCCAGCAGCACGGCGCGGCTGTCGTGCGGACTGACCTGCTTGCTGACCAGGCCCTGCCCGACCAGCGCCTGCGCCGCGCGGCTGGCCTGGCCCTTGTCGAGATTGGCGCGCTCGGCCAGGTCCTTGACCGAAACCGGCTCGAAGCTGCCGATCGTGGCCAGGCAGCGGCCGTCGCTCAGCGACAGGCCGGTTTCGCGCGGATAGGCGTGCTGGCTGCGCTGATCGGTCAGCTTGTGCAGCAGATGCAGGCGGTAGCTGAGCGTGCGCTCCAGCGTGGCATTCGGTGCCGGCGGATCTTGCGGTGTGTCGGTCATGGCAATCGGTTGTCCTTGAACGGCGATTGTATATATAGTTGGTTGCGCACGCAACCATATAGGCAGCGATTCCCGCACCCGCGCCAGCCGCATTCGGGCCATCGAGCCGGCCCGCGTCGCGGCGGCCCCTCAAACCGTCGCGGCATGAGAAAATCCTCGGTTTTGACAGATACAGAAAACACCATCATGGAAGCCGAACGCCTCAACGCCATCTCCGCCCGCCTCGCCGACCTGAGTTCGCGCGTGATCGAGCTACGGGGGTATCTTTGACTACGATCACAAGGCCCTGAAGCTGACCGAAGTCAACGCCGCGCTCGAAGACCCGACCGTCTGGGACAACCCCAAGCGCGCCCAGGACCTCGGCAAGGAAAAGAAATCACTCGAAGACGTGGTGCTGGTGCTCGACCGCCTGAGCAGCGAGCTGGCCGACAACGCCGAGCTGTTCGAGATGTCCAGGGACGAAGGCGATGACGCCGGCCTCGAAACCATCGAGGGCGAGGCCGGGAATCTGGCCGCCGATGTCGAGAAGCTCGAATTCCGCCGCATGTTCAACCAGGAAGCCGATCCGCTGAACTGCTTCCTCGACATCCAGGCCGGCGCCGGTGGCACCGAGGCCTGCGACTGGGCCAGCATGCTGCTGCGCCAGTACACCCGCTACGGCGAGCGCAAAGGCTTCAAGGTCACGGTCGAGGACATCACCGACGGCGACACCGCCGGCATCAAGAGCGCGACGATCAAGATCGAGGGCGAGTACGCCTACGGCCTGCTGCGCACCGAGACCGGCGTGCACCGCCTGGTGCGCAAGTCGCCGTTCGACAGCTCGGGCGGGCGCCACACCTCGTTCGCCTCGGTGTTCGTCTACCCCGAGATCGACGACTCGGTCGAGATCAACATCAACCCGGCCGACGTGCGCGTGGACACCTACCGCGCTTCCGGCGCCGGCGGCCAGCACATCAACAAGACCGACTCGGCCGTGCGCCTGACGCACATCCCGACCGGCATCGTCGTGCAGTCGCAGGACAGCCGCAGCCAGCACAGCAACCGCGACCTGGCCTGGGGCCGGCTGCGCTCCAAGCTCTACGACTACGAGATGCGCAAGCGCATGGAAGCGCAGCAGAAGCTCGAGGACACCAAGACCGACGTCGGCTGGGGCCACCAGATCCGCTCCTACGTGCTCGACAACAGCCGCATCAAGGATCTGCGCACCAACGTCGAGATCTCGGCGACGCAGAAGGTGCTCGACGGCGACCTCGACGCCTTCATCGAAGCCTCGCTCAAGCAAGGCGTCTGAGCCACGCCCAACCTCCGAACGGAAACCGACCCATGACCTCCCTGCGTGAAGGCGCGCCCACCGTGGTGAAGCGCGAAGACTATGCCGCACCGGCCTTCCTGGTCGAGACCGTCGAGCTCAGCTTCGACCTCGATCCGGCCAAGACCCGGGTCCTGAACCGGATGCGGCTGCGCCGCAACCCCGACGTCGCGCCCCAGCCGCTGCGCCTCGACGGCGAGGAACTGAATCTGGCGCGCGTGCTGGTCGATGGCGCCGGCACCAGCTTCAAGCTCGACGGCAACCAGCTCGTGCTCGAAAAACTGCCCGAGGGCAGCGAGCCGTTCGAGCTGGAGATCTTCACCACCTGCGCCCCGGCCAAGAACAGCAAGCTGATGGGCCTGTACGTCAGCCAGGGCACCTTCTTCACGCAGTGCGAGGCCGAGGGCTTCAGGCGCATCACCTACTTCCTGGACCGCCCGGACGTGATGGCCAGCTACACCGTGACGCTGCGCGCCGACAAGGCCCAGTATCCGGTGCTGCTGTCCAACGGCAACCTGGTCGCCAGCGGCGATCTCGAAGACGGCCGCCACTACGCCAAGTGGGTCGATCCGCACAAGAAGCCGTGCTACCTGTTCGCGCTCGTGGCCGGCCAGCTGGTCGCGCGCGAGCAGCGCATCAGGAGCCGCAGCGGCGGCGACCATCTGCTGCAGGTCTATGTGCGCCCCGGCGACCTCGACAAGACCGAGCACGCGATGAACTCGCTGCTGGCCTCGATCGCCTGGGACGAGGCGCGCTTCGGCCTGCCGCTGGACCTCGAACGCTTCATGATCGTCGCGACCAGCGACTTCAACATGGGCGCGATGGAGAACAAGGGCCTCAACATCTTCAACACCAAGTACGTGCTGGCCAATCCGGCCACCGCGACCGACTTCGACTACGCCGGCGTCGAGTCGGTGGTCGGCCACGAGTACTTCCACAACTGGACCGGCAACCGCGTGACCTGCCGCGACTGGTTCCAGCTCAGCCTCAAGGAGGGGCTGACGGTGTTCCGCGACCAGGAATTCAGCATGGACATGGCCGGCTCGCCTTCGGCGCGCGCGGTCAAGCGCATCGAGGACGTGCGCGTGCTGCGCAGCGCCCAGTTCCCCGAGGACGCAGGTCCGATGGCGCATCCGGTGCGCCCCGACCAGTACGCCGAGATCAACAACTTCTACACCGTCACCGTCTACGAAAAGGGGGCCGAGGTCGTGCGCATGATGCAGACCCTGGTCGGGCGCGAGGGCTTCGCGCGCGGCATGACGCTGTACTTCGAGCGCCACGACGGCCAGGCAGTGACCTGCGACGACTTCGCGCAGGCGATCGCCGACGCCAACCCCGACAGCGAACTGACCCGGCTGCTGCCCCGCTTCAAGCGCTGGTATGCCCAGGCCGGCACGCCGCGCCTGCACGCCAGCGGCCACTACGACGCCGAGGCGCGCCGCTACACGCTGTCCCTGAGCCAGAGCTGCCCCGCCACCCCGGGCCAGCAAGCCAAGGAAGCGTTCGTGATCCCGGTCGCGCTCGGGCTGCTCGACGCTGCCGGCCACGAGATCCCGGGCAGCGCGCGCACCGTGGTGCTGAGCGAGACCAGCCTCGACGTGATGTTCGACGACGTGACCAGCGAGCCGGTGCCGTCTATCCTGCGCGCGTTCAGCGCGCCGGTGATCCTGGAGTTCGACTACAGCGACGCCCAACTGCTGAGTCTGCTGGCGCATGACAGCGACCCCTTCAACCGCTGGGAAGCCGGCCAGCGCCTGGCGCTGCGCCGCGCGCTGCGCGCGGTCGAAGGCGTTGGTGCGGTACACGAGCCGCTCGATCAGGCCTACCTGGACGCGATGCGCGCCGTGCTGCATTCGAGCCATCTCGACGCCGCCTTCAAGGAACTGGTGCTGACGCTGCCGGGCGAGACCTACATCGCCGAGCAGCTCGACGTGGTGGATCCGCAGCGCATCCATGCCGTGCGCGAGGCGATGCGCACGCAGCTCGCGCACGCGCTGCACGAGGACTGGGCCCAGGCCTACGAGGCGCACCAGGACAGCGGCGCCTACCGCCCCGATCCGGTCAGCAGCGGGCGCCGCGCGCTCGCCGGCCTGGCGCTGCAGATGCTGTGCCTGGCCGCGCGCGACAACGGCAATCCGGTCTGGCCGGGGAAGGCGCTGCAGCGCTTCAAGGATGCCGGCAACATGACCGACCGCATCAACGCGCTCGGAGCCCTGGTCGGCAGCGGCCACGCGCTGGCCGCCCCGGCGCTGGAGCGCTTCCACGCCCTGTTCCAGCGTGAGGAGCTGGTGCTCGACAAGTGGTTCGCGCTGCAGGCCGGCGCCTGCGACCGTGGCGGCCACATCCTGCCGCTGGTCAAGCAGCTGCTGGCCCACCCGGACTTCCACCTGCGCAACCCGAACCGCGCGCGCAGCGTGATCTTCAGCTACTGCAACGCCAACCCGGGCGCCTTCCACCGCGCCGATGCGGCCGGCTACGTGTTCTGGAGCGAGCGCGTGCTCGAGATCGACGCCTTCAACCCGCAGGTCGCCGCCCGCCTGGCGCGCGCGCTCGACCGCTGGAAGAAGCTGGCCGAGCCCTACCGCAGCGCCGCGCGCGAGGCCATCGCGCGCGTCGCGGCCAAGACCGACCTGAGCAACGACGTGCGCGAGGTCGTCACGCGCGCACTGGCCGACTGAAGCCCCACCCGGAAATACATCACATGAGTCACAGAATTTCCCTGACCCGCTACCTGATCGAGCAACAGCGCGAGCATGGCCGCATTCCGTCCGAGCTGCGCCTGCTGATCGAGATCGTCGCGCGCGCCTGCAAGCGCATCGCGATCCAGGTCAACAAGGGCGCGCTCGGCGAGATCCTCGGCAGCGCCGAGAGCGAGAACGTCCAGGGCGAAGTGCAGAAGAAGCTCGACATCATCGCCAACGAGGTGCTGATCGAGGCCAACGAATGGGGCGGCCACCTGGCCGCGATGGCGTCCGAGGAAATGGACACCATCTACCCGGTGCCCAACCGCTACCCGCAAGGCGAATACCTGCTGATGTTCGACCCGCTCGACGGCAGCAGCAACATCGACATCAACGTCTCGATCGGCACCATCTTCTCGGTGCTCAAGAAGCCCAACGACAAGCCCGACGCCGTCGAGCCGGTCTCGGAAAACGACTTCCTGCAGCCCGGCTCGCGGCAGGTCGTGGCCGGCTACTGCATCTATGGCCCCCAGACCACGCTGGTGCTGACCGTCGGCGATGGCGTCGCGATGTTCACGCTCGACCGCGAACAGGGCTCCTGGGTCATGACGGCCGACCAGGTCAAGATTCCGGAAGACACCAAGGAGTTCGCGATCAACATGAGCAACATGCGCCACTGGGACAGCCCGGTCAAGCGCTATGTCGATGAATGCCTGGCCGGCAAGGAAGGCGTGCGCGGCAAGGACTTCAACATGCGCTGGATCGCTGCGATGGTGGCCGACGTGCATCGCATCCTGTGCCGTGGCGGCATCTTCATGTACCCCTGGGACCAGCGCGAGCCGCACAAGGCCGGCAAGCTGCGCCTGATGTACGAGGCCAACCCGATGAGCTGGCTGGTCGAGCAGGCCGGCGGCGCCGCGACCAACGGCCGCCAGCGCATCCTCGACATCCAGCCGACCGAGTTGCACCAGCGCGTCAGCGTGGTGCTGGGCTCCAAGAACGAGGTCGAGCGCGTGACCGCCTACCACCTGGAGGCCGATTCCGCCAAATGATCATCATTTGGCAGGCATCGGTAAAAACAGCCCGCAAAAACCGCTATACTTACGGGCTGTGATCGGCGCTACGCCGACGCCAGTGCCGGCATAGCTCAGTTGGTAGAGCAGCGCATTCGTAATGCGAAGGTCGGGGGTTCGACTCCTCTTGCCGGCACCAACCGCACATACAAAGCCCGTCAAAGTCTTGCACTTGACGGGCTTTTTCATTGGCGTGCGGGGGAAGGCATCTTGCAGGTTCGCACCCGGAGCGACATTGACCGCCACGAGCAAACAGGGGAACATCCGGGGGAACGAAACAAGCCGCCCCCCCGGGCCATTGGCCTCAGATCGCCACGCCGGCGATGTCGTCGGGCAGCTCGGCCAGGTTCGCCAGCGCGTGCAGCGCCTCGGCGTCGGTGCGGTACAGCCGCAGCAGTGCCGTGGCGCGCAGCGCGCCGGCGCGACGCAGCGCGGTCTCGACCGGCAGCTTGACGCCGCTCAGGTGCAGCGTGACGCGGCGCAGCGCCAGCTGCAGCTCCAGCTTCATGAACACATCGACGCCGGTGGCATCGATGCAGTTGATGGGCTGGGCGAACAGGCAGACATGGCGGGTGTCGGGCGCGCGCGCGAGCTGCTCGACGATGGCGCGCTCGAACTCGGCCGCTGCCGCGAAGTCGAGTGCGGCATCCATGCGCAGCGCATAGGTCTGCGGCGCCAGCGGCGGCAGCCGCCAGAGATGGCGGTCGCGCAGGCTGCCGTCCGGATGCCGGCCGACCTCGATGATGCGCGGATGCAGGCGCTGGAACAGAAAGTGGCTCAGCGCCATCAGCACGCCGGCCAGCACGCCCCAGTAGAGCGCGGGCGCGGCCAGCAGCGTGATCACGAAGGTCGCGCCGGCGGTGACGGCCTCGACGCGCGAGATGCGCCACAGGCGCAGGAATTCGCGCGGCTTGATCAGGCCCAGCACGGCGACCAGCACGATCGCGGCCAGCACCGCCTTGGGCACGTGGCCCAGCACCGGCGTGAAGATCAGCAGCGCGCCGAACACGATCACGACCGAGAACACCGTGGCCCAGCCGGTGCGCGCGCCGGCATAGAGGTTGAGCGCCGAGCGCGAGAACGAGGAGCTGGTCGGAAAGGCGCCGCTGAACGCGGCCATGATCTTGCCCAGGCCCTGCCCGATCAGGTCCTGGTCCTGGTCCCAGCGCCGGCCCTGGCGCTCGTTATCGACCTTGGCGCTCGAAGCGGTTTCCAGAAAACTGACCAGCGTGATGATGAGCGTCGGCAGCAGCAGCTGCCTCAGGGTCTCCAGCCCCGGCCAGCCCGGCAGATAGGGCGCGGGCAGGCCATGCGGCAGCGCGCCGACGACGCGCCCGCCCGTGGCCTCGAAACCGGACAGCAGCGCGAGGCCGGCGCTGGCCAGCACGATCAGCAGCACCGAGGGAAAGGCCGGCTTCCAGCGCCGCGACAACTGCAGCAGCAGCAGGCTGCCCAGGCCGAAGGCCAGCGAGGGCCAGTGCAGCACGGGCGCGTGCAGCAGCTCGTCCCACGGCTGCTGCGCCCCGATCAGGTCGCGCAATTGCGAGCCTATGATCAGCAGCGCGGCGGCCTGGGTGAAGGCCATCAGCACCGGCGAACTCACGACATTGAGCAGCCAGCCGAAGCGCATGAAGCCGAGCCCGACCTGCAGCAGCCCCGACAGCAGCGCCAGCCAGACCGCCAGCTCGACCCAGCGCGCGCTGCCCGGCTCGGCCAGCTGGCCGAGCGAGGCGCTGACCAGCAGGCAGCTCAGCGCGGTCGGCCCGACCGACAACCGCACCGAGCCGCTGAACAGTACCGCGACCAGAGCCGGCAGCATCGAGGCGTAGATGCCGGTGACCAGCGGCATGCCGGCCAGCGCCGCGTAGGCCACGCCCTGCGGAATCACCATCAGCCCGACGGCCAGGCCGGCCAGGGCCTCGCCGCGCAGCAGCGCGGCGTCCGGTCGCGGCCAGGACAGGAAGGGAAGGAGTCGCTGCAGTCTGCTCATGACTGCCAATGCTAATGGCTGCGTATCGGCGGCTCAGCGCCGGCGCGTGTAGACCTTGCGCAGCAGGCGCAGCAGCGTCTTGCGCTCGGCCGCGCTCAGGTTGGGCGTGGCATCGACTTCGAGCTGGGTCGCGGACTGCTCGGCCTGGCTCAGCAGCTCGGCTCCGGCCGGCGTCAGGTACAGGCCCTGGGCACGGCGATCGCTCGGGTGCTCGCGCTTGTGCAGCAGGCCGCGCTTCTCGCTGTGTTTGACCATGCCGACCAGGTTGGGCGGCAGGATGTCGAGCGTGGCGCAGAGCTGGCGCGAGGTGATGCCGGGATTGCGGTGCACCAGCGCCAGCACCGAGAACTCGACCGGACGCAGGCCGAACGGCGCCATGCGCTCGATGAAGTTCTCGATCACGACCAGCGCCGCGCGCCGCGCGCTGTAGCCGACCAGGGTTTCGAGAAAACTGGTATCTACTGCGGCAACCTCGACCGCCGCCTCGGCCGGCGGACGCCGGGCGGACGGCACATGGGCGTGCTCGGGTGAAGTCGGGGCGGCGGGCTGTGGCATGGCGAACGAAACGATTTCGGGCAGTCAAGGGCCCGCATCATAACTAGGCCAGGGCCGAGCGCACCATTTCGCGGCGCATCGTGAACTCGGGCCAGACCCAACGCCGGAAGGCCTGGGCCGCCCGAGAGCGCGGTCCGTCGCCGGCCGCCAGCTCGATGCGGCACCAAGCCCAGGCCATCAGCACCAGCGTGGCAGCGCGCAGGAAGTCGCCCGCGACCGGGTAGAGCCGGCCCGCCGCGTCGGGGCCGGCCGCCAGGATCTGCGCCAGCAGCTCGCGCAGGCCGGCGCAGCCCTGGCGCGCGCAGGTCGCCGTGGCGGTCCCGGCCTGGGCCAGCTCGGCCTCGCACTGATCCAGCTCGGCCAGCAGCGCCGCGCCCCGGTCAGCCAGCACCTTGCGGAACAGCAGGTCTTGGGCCTGGATCTCGTTGGTGCCCTCGTAGATCATCGCGACGCGCGAATCGCGCACGATCTGCTCGATGCCCCACTCGCGCACATAGCCGTGGCCGCCAAAGACCTGCAGGCAGTCGCTGCCGCCGTGGAAAGCCTGCTCGGTCCAGCTGCTCTTGAGCACCGGCGTGACCAGCGCGCACCAGCGCTCGGCCGCGCGCCGGCGCGCGGCGTCGGGGTGGTGCTTGGCGACATCCAGCTCGATCGCGGTGCGGTAGGCCAGCACGCGCCCGGCATCGACCCAGGCGCGCTGGGTGTCGAGCAGGCGCTGCACCGCCGGATGCTCGATGATCGGATCGGCCGGCTGCGACGGGTCGAGCCGCACCGGCGCGCGCATCTGGCGCCGGTCGCGGGCATAGGCGTCGGCCTTCTGCCAAGCCGCGTCGAGCAGGCCCACGCCCTGCAGCGCCACGTGCAGGCGCGCGGCATTCATCATCAGGAACATCGCGTTCAGGCCCTTGCCGTGCTCGCCGACCAGCCAACCGCGCGCCTCGTCGAAGCGCATGACGCAGGTCGGGCTGCCGTGCAGGCCCATCTTCTCCTCGATGCGCTCGCAGCACACCGCGCTGCGGCTGCCGTCGGCATAGAACTTCGGCACCAGGAACAGCGACAGGCCCTTGGGGCCGGGCGGGCTGTCGGGCAGGCGCGCCAGCACCAGGTGCACGATGTTGTCGGTCAGGTCGTGCTCGCCGCCCGAGATGAAGATCTTGGTGCCGCTGATCTGGTAGCTGCCATCGTCCCGGGGCACGGCCTTGGTGCGCACCAGGCCGAGGTCGCTGCCGGCCTGCGGCTCGGTCAGGCACATGGTCGAGAGCCATTCGCCGGTGGCGACCTTCTCCAGGTACTGGGCCTTGAGTTCGGCGCTGGCATGGTGCCTGATGCACTCGTAGGCGCCGTGCAGCAGGCCGGGCGCCATGGTCCAGCCGTGGTTGGCGGCGCTGAGCCATTCGTACAGCACCATCTCCAGCACGGCCGGCAGGCCCTGGCCGCCGTCCTCGGGCGCGGCCGACAGCGCCGGCCACCCGGCCTGCCAGAAGGCCTGATAGGCGTCGCGGAAACCCGGGGCCATGGTCACGGCGCCGTCATGGAAGCGCGCGCCGATCTCGTCGCCGTCGCGGTTCAGCGGCGCGACCACCTCGCCGACGAACTTGCCGGCCTCCTCCAGCACCTGACGCATCAGGTCGGGCTCGGCGTTGTCGGCCAGCGCCGGCAGCTCGGCCAGCGTGGCGGGGGCATTCAGCACATCGAACAGGACGAAGGCGACGTCGGCGGCGTCGGGACGGTAGGCATTCATGGGTGATACGGGAAAAGGCGTGGGCGCGGCCGGGCTGGGCCGTGGACGGGGATGAGGGCGGAGCGGGCCGGGGAGGCGGCGCGAGGCGCCCTCCCCTGCGGCGCCGGGATCAGGAGTCGGCCGAGAAGCCGATTTCCTTGACGAAGCCGCGCCACTGCTCGGAGTCGGCCTTCATCCAGGCCGCGAGCTGGTCGGGCGTAGAGGCCTGCACTTCCATGCCGAAGTTGGCCAGCGCATCGACCAGATCCTTGCTGCCCAGGATCGGCTGCAGATAGGCCGCCAGGCGACGGCGTGTGTCCACGCTGGCCTTGGCCGGCAGGAAGAAGCCATACCACTCGCGCACCGCGATGTCGATGCCCTGCTCCTTGAAGGTCGGCACATCGGGCGTGAACGGCGTGCGCTTGGGGCCCGAGGTCGCCAGCAGGCGCAGCTTGCCGGTCTTGATGTGCGGCAGGTAGTCGCCGACCGGCGAGCACATGGCCGAGATCTGGCCGCCGAGCAGGTCCTGGATGCCGGGCGCCGAGCCCCGGTAGGGCACGTGGCGCAGATCGGACTTGCTGAGCTTGTTGAGCAGCGCGGCGGTCAGGTGCGGGATCGAGCCGGCCGCCGGCGAGCCGTAGTTGGCCTTGTCCGGATTGGCCCTGGCCCAGGCCAGGAAGTCCTTGACGGTCTTGACGCTCTCGGGCACGGCCGGGCCGACGCCGAAGCCGTGGCTGAAGAAGCAGCCGACCGAGACCGGCGCCAGATCGTCCAGGGTATAGGGCAGCTTGGCGTAGGTGAAGGGATAGACCGAGAGCATCGACGATGGCGTCAGCAGCAGCGTGCTGCCGTCGGCCGGCGCGGACTTGAGCGCGGTGATCGCGATCTGGCCACCGGCGCCGGGCTTGTTCTCGATGATGACGTTGCTGGCATAGCCACCGCGCAGCTTGTCGGCGACGCGCCGCGCCAGGATGTCGGTGGTGCCGCCGGGCGGAAAGCCGACGAAGATCTTGGCCATGTCCATGCCCTGGGCCTGGGCTGCCAGCGGCAGGCCGAGCGCGGACAGCGCGGCCGAGCCGAGCAGGGATTTCGTGAAAGCGCGACGTGTATTCATCGTTGTCTCCAGTGGGGTCGTCGGTGGCTGGGGGATCGGAGGCAGACCGCCTTGATCGCGTCGGGTATCGGGTCCAGACTTCAGCGCGGTGCCAGGCGCAGTGCGCCGTCGAGGCGGATCACCTCGCCGTTGAGGTGGCCGTTGCTCACGATGTGACAGGCCAGCTCGGCGAATTCGCTCGGCTTGCCCAGGCGCGACGGGAACGGGATGCTCGCCGCCAGCGAAGCCTGCACCGCTTCCGGCAGGGTTTTCATCAGCGGCGTCGCGAACAGGCCCGGCGCGACGGTGCAGACGCGGATGCCGTACTGCGCCAGATCACGCGCCATCGGCAGCGTCATGCCGACCACGCCACCCTTGGACGCGCTGTAGGCCTGCTGGCCGACCTGGCCGTCGAAGGCCGCGACCGAGGCGGTGAACATGATCACGCCGCGCTCGCCATCCTCCATCGGCTCGGTCCTGGCGCAGGCCGCCGCGAACAGGCGCGCGACGTTGTAGCTGCCGATCAGGTTGACGTTGACCACCTTGGCAAAATCCTCCAGCGGCGCGGGCGAGCCGTCCCGGGCGATCACGCGCTTGGCGGTGCCGATGCCGGCGATCTGCATCAGGATGCGGGCCGGGCCGTGCGCGGCGGCGGCGGTCTCGATCGCGGCCTGCACGCTGTCGGCGTTGCTCACATCGCACAGCAGCGCGATGCCGCCGATGTCCTCGGCCACGCGCCGCGCGTTGTCGAGATTGACGTCGAGCACCGCGACCTTGGCGCCCAGGCGCGCCAGTTCGCGGGCCGTGGCCTCGCCCAGGCCGGAGCCACCGCCGGTGACCAGTGCCGCTTGTCCTTGAATGTTCATGTGCGTTTCCTTGTATCGGTTGGTGGGTGCTTCAGCGCTGCAGGGCCCGGGCCAGACCGCCCCAGCGCTCGCTGAAGATGCCGGGGTCCATGGTCTTGAGGTCGCGGATGATGGGCTTGAACGCCATGTGGGCCAGCACGTCGCGCTCCAGATCGACGCCGGGTGCGATCTCGGTCAGCTCCAGGCCGTCGGGCGTCAGGTGGAACACCGCGCGCTCGGTGATGAACAGCACGTTCTGCTGGCGCAGCGCGGCGTCGTGGCCGTTGAAGGTGATCTGCTCGACACGCTCGATGAACTTGCGCGCCTTGCCTTCCTGCTCGATCCTGAGTTCGCCGTCGCCGACGCGCACCTTGAGGCCGCCGGCGGTGAAAGTGCCGCAGAACACCACCTTGGGCGTCGAGCGCGTGATGTTGATGAAGCCGCCACAGCCGACCGGGCGGCCGTTGAACTTGCTGACGTTGACGTTGCCGTGGCTGTCGGTCTGGGCCAGACCCAGGAAGGTGGCGTCGAGACCGCCGCCGTCGTAGAAATCGAACTGGAAGCTCTGCTCGATCATCGACTCGGGGTTATAGGCCAGGCCGAAGTCGCCGAGCTGGGCCGGAATGCCGCCGTTGACGCCCGACTCCACGCTCAGGCTCAGCAGATGCGCCACGCCCTCCTCGGCCGCCACCGCCGGCACGCCGGCCGGCACGCCGATGCCGAGGTTGGTCTGCGCGCCCAGGTGCAGCTCCAGCGCGGCACGGCGCGCGATCACCTTGCGCTCGTCGAGCGCCATCGGCTCGATCGCGCCCAGCGGCACCTTGACCTCGCCGCTGAAGGCCGGGTTGTAGCGGGTCGCGATCGACTGCATGTGGTTCTCGGGCTGGGCCACCACGACGTAATCGACCAGGAAGCCCGGCACCTTGACCGACTTCGGGTGCAGCGTGCCGGCCTGGACGATGCGCTCGACCTGGCAGATCACGATGCCGCCCCAGCGCTTGACCGCCTGCGCGATCGAGAGCTGCTCCAGCAGCACGCCTTCCTTGTCGAGCGCGATGTTGCCGTTCTCGTCGGCCACGCTGCCACGGATGATGCCGACGTCGATGCGCGGCGGCGCGTAGTACAGCCACTCCTGGCCCTCGAACTCGACCAGCTTGACCAGATCCTCGGTGGTACAAGTATTCATCTTGCCGCCTTCCTGGCGCGGATCGACGAAGGTGCCGAGGCCGACCTGGGTCAGCAGGCCCGGCGAGCGGTTCGCGGTCTGGCGCGTCAGGTGCGACAGCGAGCCCTGCGGGAAGTTGTAGGCCTCGACCTCGTTGTCGGCGACCATGCGCATCATTTCCTTGCCGGTCTGGCCAAAGTGGCCGGCGACGACACGCTTGATCAGGCCCTGGTGCGCGAAATGCTTCATGCCGGCATCGTTGGCGTTGCCGATCGCGCCGCAGGCCCAGGTGCTGACCAGGCGCGGATGGCCGGTGTCGAGGAACTGGTTCTCGATGCCCTTGAGCACCTCCTCGGCCAGGCCGGCCAGGGCCAGGCCACCGAGGAAAATCGTGGCGTGGTCCTGGATCAGGGCGCCGGCTTCGTTGGCGGTAATGACTTTCATGCGTGGGTTTCCGGTACGGTTGTGGGGGCGGCGCGGCGGGCTCAGGCGGCTTCGGGGTTCTCGATCAGCAGCGCGATGCCCTGGCCACCGCCGACGCAGGCGCTCGAAATCCCGTAGCGCTGGCCGCTGCGGCGCAGCTCGCGCGCCAACGTCAGCGTCAGGCGCACGCCGGTGCAGGCCAGCGGATGGCCGAGCGCGATCGCGCCGCCGTTGACGTTGAGCCGGGAGAGATCCAGGCCGAGTTCGCGGCCCACGGACAGCGTCTGCGCGCCCTGGGCCTCGTTGATCTCGAAGCGCGCGATGTCGCCGAGCTGCAGGCCGGTGCGTGCCAGCAGCAGGCGGATCGCCGGCGCCGGGCCGATGCCCATGATCTCGGGCGGCACGCCAACCGCAGCGGCGGCCACCACGCGCGCCAGCGGCTTCTTGCCATGGGCCTTGGCGTAAGTGCCCGAACTCACGACGCAGGCGGCGGCCGCATCGACCAGCGCGGCGCTGTTGCCGCCGGTCTGCACGCCGCCTTCATAGACCGGCTTGAGCTTGGCCAGCACCTCGACCGGCGAGATCCGCGCGTGGGTGTCGGTGGCGACTTCGGTGATCTTGCCCTGCAACTTGATGCCACGCGGCTTGTAGCCGTCCAGCTCGAACTTCTCGCTGATCACCGGCACGATCTCGCCGGCATGGAAGCCGGACTGCTGCGCGGCCACGGCCTTGGCAAACGAGTCGGAGGCGAACTGATCGACCTCCTCGCGGCTGATGCCGTACTTCCTGGCCAGGTTCTCGGCGGTCTGGATCATGTTGATGCCGGCAGCCGGATCCTTCAGCGCCTCCCACATGTAGTCCTTGAAGCCGACCGGCGCGCCGAGCTTGAAGCCGGTACGGTGCTCGAAGGACGCAATCGGATTGCGCGTCATGCTCTCGGTGCCGACCACCAGCGCGGTCTCGCAGGCGCCGGCCTCGATCTGCTCGCCGGCTTGGCGGAACAGCTCGAAGCCGGTGCCGCAGATGCGCTGGGTCATGATGGCTGGCACCTCCTGCGGCACGCCGGCATACAGGCCGATGTGACGCGGCAGGAAGAACTGGTCGAAGTCGCCGGGCGCCATGTTGCCGGTGATGACAGAACCGATGTCGGCACCGGGCACGCCGGCGCGCTCCAGCGCCGCGCGCGCAGCCTTGATGCCGAGGTCGGTCGGCGAGATGTGGCCCAGCGCGCCGCAGTAGTCCACCATCGGCGTGCGCACGCCGTCGAGCATCCAGACGTCGTTGAACGCGTTGAAGAAACCTTTTTGTGTCATGTCGAACTCTCTTGCCTGGTTCAGGCTTGGGGCTTGAGGATGTAGTGCAGCTCGTCGGCGTGCAGCTTGGCGACGGTATCGGCGCGGTGGGTCAGCACCGCGCGCTGGTTGATCGAGCCCTTGTCGGTGATCTCGCCCCGGTCTATGGTCGGCGCATCGGCCAGCAGGCACAGGCGCGCGATGCGGTTGGCGCTGCCGGTGGCGGTCTTGGCCAGCTCATCGACGATCTGCTGGAACCGCGCCAGCACCGGCGTGCTGTCGACCACGTCATGCATCGAGGCCGAGGCCGGCAGGCCGCTGAGCGCGCGCACCGCCTGGGTCGGGAACACCATGGCGCCGACTTCCTTCAGGTTCAGGCCGGTGATCACCACGTCCTGGATATAGGGCGCGCCGGCGGCGATGATCTTGGCGCGCAGCGGACCGACGCTGACGAAGGTGCCGGTGGCGAGCTTGAAGTCCTCGGCGATGCGGCCGTCGAACTTCAGGCCCTGGTGCACGTCGGTCTCGTCGATCCACTTGACCGCGTCGCCGGACTTGAAGAAGCCTTCCTCGTCGAAGGCCTCGGCGGTCTCGGCCGGCGCGCGCCAGTAGCCGGGCGTGATGTTGGGGCCCCGGTAGCGGACCTCGGTCTTGCCTTGCAGGTCGATCAGCTTGATCTCCAGGCCCGGCGTCGGCACGCCGAGGTCGCCGGCCTTGACGTTGGGGCTGGTCACGTAGAGGCTGAACGGGCCTGATTCGGTCATCCCGAGGCCGGTGCTCATGACGATGCGCTCGCCAATCTCCAGCTCCTCGCTCTCGTACAGGCTGTCCCAGATCGGCTGCGACAGGGCGGCGGCGGCATAGAAGAACATCCGCACGCGCGACAGCAGGGTCTTGCGCAGCACCGGGTCGGTCTTCATCGCGTTGGCGATGGTCTCGAAGCCGGTCGGCACGTTGAAGTAGACCGTCGGCGCGATTTCGCGCAGGTTGCGCAACGTCTCGCCGATCAGCGCCGGCGTCGGCTTGCCGTCGTCGATGTAGAGCGTGCCGCCGTGGTACACCACCATGCCGAAGTTGTGGTTGCCGCCGAAGGTGTGGTTCCACGGCAGCCAGTCCAGCAGCACCAGCGGCTGCTCGGTCAGCACCGGCATCGACTGGCTCATCTGCTGCTGGTTGGCGCACCACATGCGCTGGGTGTTGATGACGGCCTTGGGCAGCTTGGTCGAGCCGCTCGTGAACATGAACTTGACGATGGTGTCGGGGCCGGTGGCCGCGATCGCCGCCTCGACCGCCGCGCTGTCCTCGGGCGTGGCGGCCAGCTCGGCGAACGGGGTGCTAGCGCGCCCCTCCAGGCCGCCCTGCTCCAGCACGACCTCGATTCCGGCGCCAACCGCCGCCGTGATGGCGCGGCCGTAGCGCACCGCGTCGGTGGCAAACACCAGGCCCGGCGTCACGGTGTCGAGCACATGGCGCAGCTTGCCGTAATCGGTGCTGATCAGCGAATAGGCCGGCGAAGTCTGCACATAGGGCACCCCCGCGACCATGCAGCCCAGCGACAGCAGCGCGTGCTCCAGGCTGTTCTCGCTCAGGATCAGCACCGGCCGCTCGACGCTCAGGCCCCGGTTCAGGATCGCCTGCGCGATCCGGCGCGCCGTCGCCCAGGCCTCGGCATAGCTCAGGTGCTGCCAGTCGCCGAAGCTGGCGTCGGGCCGCTGGACGCGGCGCGCCATGAAGCTGCGCCCGGGCACGGTCTCGGCCCAGTGCCGCAGCCGGTCGGTCATGCGCTCGGGATAGGCTTGCAACGCCTGGTCGGCCTGCAGGTAGTGGACGCCGGGGGCGCCGTCGCGCAGCGTGACGCGCGTGACGCCGAAGGTCAGCGGACGGAACTTGGGGGCCTGGGCATTCATTTTTATCTGCTCTCCTCTGCTCGCTACGGACTGCGCCGTGCCTCAGGCCTTGCGCACCTTGGCGGCCTTGCCTTCGAGGAAGGCACGCACGCGGGCCTTGGCCTCGGGCGCCGACTGTGCGATCGAGGACATCAGCGCCTCGGTGAAGAAACCGTGGTCGGCCGGCTGCTCGGCGATGCGCGGCAGCGCATGCATCAGCGCGTAATTGGTCAGCGGCGCGTTGGTCGCGATGCGGCTGGCCAGTTCCAGCGCCTTGTCGAAGGCGGTGCCGGCCGGCACCAGGTACTGGGCCAGGCCGACGCGCTCGCCGCTGGCAGCGTCATAGACACGCCCGGTCAGCATCATGTCGGTCATGCGCGCCGCGCCGATCA
>Ga0228698_1000750_pt1 | contig 20255 bp, 16 predicted proteins | sample McNCre117_Aug_MG_FD_178015 | JGI IMG/M metagenome (GOLD analysis project Ga0228698, IMG submission 178015) | Freshwater microbial communities from McNutts Creek, Athens, Georgia, United States - 1-17_Aug_MG | ecosystem: Environmental > Aquatic > Freshwater > Creek | place: USA: Georgia...
ATTTCCCCGTGCCTCCGGTGGACAGCACGCAAGACATGCGCGCTGAAATGTCCCTGATTCTCGAATCCCTGGGCATTCCCGTTGAAGTGTTCCACCACGAAGTGGCGGGCGCTGGCCAAAATGAAATCGGCACCAAGTTCAGCACCCTGGTTGAACGCGCCGACTGGACACAAAACCTGAAGTACGTGGTCTGGAACGTGGCAAACGCCTATGGCAAGACTGCCACCTTCATGCCCAAGCCTTACGCTGGTGACAACGGTTCCGGCATGCACGTTCACCAGTCCATCTGGAAAGACGGCAAGAACCTGTTCGCAGGCGACGGCTACGCTGGCCTGTCTGATTTCGCCCTGTACTACATCGGCGGCATCATCAAGCACGCTCGCGCCCTGAACGCCATCACCAACCCGTCGACCAACTCGTACAAGCGTCTGGTCCCCGGTTTCGAAGCCCCGGTGAAGCTGGCCTACTCGGCCAAGAACCGCTCGGCCTCGATCCGCATCCCGTACGTGGCCAACCCCAAGGGTCGTCGCGTGGAAGCCCGCTTCCCCGATCCCATGATGAACCCGTACCTGGGCTTTGCCGCGCTGCTGATGGCCGGCCTCGACGGTGTCGAGAACAAGATCCATCCGGGCGAAGCCGCCACCAAGGATCTGTACCACCTGCCCCCCGAAGAAGACGCGAAGATCCCCACCGTTTGCCACAGCCTGGACCAGGCCCTGGAAAACCTCGACAAGGATCGTGCCTTCCTGACCAAGGGTGGTGTGTTCACCGACGCCTACCTCGATGCCTACATCGACCTGAAGATGCAGGAAGTCACCCGCTTCCGCATGGCCACTCACCCGGTCGAATTCGACATGTACTACGCCCTGTGATGGGTGGCGGCCTTCGGGCTGCCGTGTCGAGAAAGGGTGGCTTGCGGGCCACCCTTTTTTTTGCCCATGCCCGTTCCAGGCGGGCCTGCGGCGCTGACACGAAAACCGGGCTGGCCTGGGCGACAATGCGTTCACCGGGCAGGCAGCAAGCCCCCATTGACGAGAACCGATGAAGCGAATCGCCAGCATCAGTGTGTGCAGTCTCATGGCCCTGTTGCCTGCCTACAGTGCGGCGCAGGGGGGAACGGTGTACCGCTGCCCCGGCCCGCCCGTGCTCTACACCGACGCCATCAGCGCCGAAGAAGCGCGCGAAAAGGGCTGCCGGACCATCGATGGCGCGCCGGTGACCGTGGTGCAGTCGGTCAAGCCGCGCAGCCCGGCGCCTGCTTCAGCTTCGGGCCCGCGCCCGGCCGACAGCAAGGTGGATCCGGCATCGCAGCGCCAGCGTGACAGCGATGCCCGCCGCATCCTCGAGGCCGAGTTGCAACGCGAAGAAGACAAGCTGACCCAGCTGCGCCGCGACTACAACAACGGCGAGCCCGAGCGGCGTGGCGAAGAGCGCAACTACCAGACCTACCTGGACCGCGTGTCGCAGATGAAGGCGGGCATTGCGCGCACCGAAGCCGACATCGCGGCCATCAAGCGCGAGTTGGCCAAACTCTTGCAGTGAACCGGGCGGGCCGATCGGGGCCCGTTCTGCCTCTGGGAAGGCCCATCATGAATTTTCGCGCCGAGCCGCGTACCGAGGTCACTCGCTACGACAGCCTGGACATGCTGGCCACCATGGTGGCCGTGGTCAGGCCCGACGGGTCCATGCTGTTTGTCAACGCCATGTTCGAGAACGTGGCGGGGCTGTCGCGCCGCACGCTGATGCGCAGCAGCATCTTCGATTGGTTTGTCGAAAGCCATCAGATGCGTGAGACCGTCACCTCGGTCACCCGCAACGAAATCGCCACCGGCCGTTTTGACGGCGTGCTGCGGCGCACGCCGGTGGCGGCCAACGAAACCCTGCCGGTCCATGTGATCGTCACGCAGATCGACCATGGCACCGACCGTGTGCTGGTTGAAATGCTCGAGATCGAGCAGCAGACCCGCCAGGACCGTGAAGAGCGTGCCTTGGGCCATGTCAAGGCCAACAAGGAGCTGATCCGCAACCTGGCGCACGAGATCAAGAACCCCCTGGGCGGTATCCGGGGCGCCGCGCAGTTGCTGGCCATGGAGCTCACCAGCCGTGAACTGACCGAATACACCCAGGTCATCATCCACGAGGCCGACCGCCTGCAGGCCCTGGTTGATCGCCTGCTGGCCCCGCACCGCAAGCCGCATGTGGTCAGCGACGTCAATATCCACGAGGTTTGTGAACGTGTGCGGTCGCTGATCCTGGCTGAATTTCCAAAAGGCCTGGCGGTACGGCGCGATTACGACATCTCGATTCCGGATTTTCGGGGTGACCGCGAGCAATTGATCCAGGCGGTGCTCAATATTGCCCACAACGCGGCCCAGGCCCTGTCCGAACGCATTTCGCAAGGTGATGCGCAGCTGATTTTGCGCACCCGCGTGTCGCGCCAGGTCACGATTGGCAAACAACGTTATCGACTGGCATTGGAATTGCATATCGAAGACAACGGACCGGGTGTACCCGAGGACATCCGGGACCGCATCTTCTATCCCCTGATATCGGGGCGGGAGGGCGGTTCAGGCCTCGGATTGACGTTGGCTCAGACATTCGTGCAGCAGCACCAAGGCACGATCGAATGCGACAGCGTCCCCGGAAAAACAGTCTTCCGTATCGTCATCCCGCTTCCTTGAAGCAGATTGCTGTCATTGACCAACAGGCCGCCTACGCATGAAACCCATCTGGATTGTTGACGACGACCAATCCATTCGATTCGTTCTCGAAAAGGCGCTTGCGCGTGAGCAGTTCGCCACGCGCAGCTTTTCCAACCCGCGTGATGTGCTGGCGGCACTGGATGACGATGAACCCCAGGTTCTGGTAAGCGACATCCGCATGCCCGGCGGCTCGGGCATTGACCTGCTGGGCAAGGTCAAGGCACGCCTGCCGGGCCTGCCAGTCATCATCATGACGGCCTACTCGGACTTGGACAGCGCGGTGTCGGCTTTCCAGGGCGGCGCGTTTGAATACCTGCCCAAGCCGTTTGACCTGCCTCGTGCGGTCGAGCTGATCCGCCGTGCGGTCGAAGAAAGCCTGCGCGAGGAGGTGCGTGACCTGGGCAACGCCGAGATGCCCGAGATGCTGGGCCAGGCCCCTGCCATGCAGGATGTGTTCAGAGCCATCGGCAGGCTCAGCCAAAGCAATGTCACGGTGCTGATCACCGGCGAGTCGGGCTCGGGCAAGGAACTGGTCGCCCGCGCGCTGCACAAGCACAGCCCGCGCGGTGATGCAGGCACCAACGGCCCCTTCATCGCCATCAACACGGCCGCCATTCCCAAGGACCTGCTTGAAAGTGAATTGTTCGGCCATGAGCGCGGCGCGTTCACGGGCGCACAAACCACCCGCCGCGGCCGCTTTGAGCAGGCCGACGGCGGCACCCTGTTCCTCGATGAAATCGGCGACATGCCTTTTGATCTGCAGACGCGGCTGCTGCGTGTGCTGTCAGATGGGCAGTTCTACCGCGTGGGTGGCCACCAGCCGCTCAAGGCCAATGTGCGGGTGATTGCCGCCACGCACCAGAACCTGGAGCAGCGCGTGCGCGAAGGCGTGTTCCGCGAAGACTTGTTCCACCGCCTGAACGTGATCCGCCTGCGTCTGCCGCCGCTGCGCGAGCGCCGTGAGGACATCCCCGCGCTCACCCGTTTCTTCCTGGCCAAGAGTGCCAAGGAACTGGGCGTCGAGGCCAAGCGCATCACCGACTCGGCCGTCGACAAGCTGATGGAGTTCGACTTCCCGGGCAATGTGCGCCAGCTTGAAAACCTGTGCCACTGGCTCACCGTGATGGCACCCGCCCAGGTGATCGAGCCCAAGGATCTGCCGCCTGAATTGCTGGCTGGCGAAGCGGGCAGGGTGCCTGCGCCGCCTGCTGCGCCCGAGCAGCACGCGGTGTCGAGTGCTGCCCCGTCAGGCTCTGTGGTCAACGGTCATGGCCACCCACCCGCCATCGCGCAGGCATCGACGGGCGGTGGTTGGCTGCCCGATCTGCAGCGCGAAGCGCGCAGTCTGCTGGACGCCGGCGACACCCAGGTATGGGACACGCTGACCCGGCAGTTCGAGGCGCAACTGATCCTCACGGCCCTGGACGTGACGCGCGGCCGCCGCATCGAAGCCGCCCACAAGCTGGGCATCGGACGCAACACCATCACGCGCAAGATCCAGGAACTGGGCCTGGACGACTGAGCCGGAGCGGGCGCGGTCAGGCGCCTGGCGTGAGCTCCAGCACCACGGGTGCGTGGTCGCTGGGGCGCTCGTTCTTGCGCGGCAGCTTGTCGATCACACAGGCAGACACCGCGCTGCGCAGGGCTTCGCCCACCAGGATGTGGTCGATGCGCAGACCCTGGTTCTTGCGGAACGCCAGGTTGCGGTAATCCCACCAACTCCAGGTGCGCGGTGGGTGTTCGAACATGCGGAAGGCGTCGACCATCCCCAGGCCGATCAGTGCCTGAAAGTGCGCGCGTTCTTCGTCGGTGCAGTGGATCTGCCCGGCCCAGGCAGCCGGGTCGTACACGTCACGGTCTTCGGGGGCGATGTTGAAGTCGCCCATCAGCACCAGGCGGGGGTGTGCCGCCAGCTCTTGCCGCAGCCAGCCCTGCAGTGCATCGAGCCAGCGCATCTTGTAGACGAACTTGTCGCTGTCGGGCGCCTGGCCATTGGGAAAATACCCGCCAACCACTCGAATGCCCGCCACCGTGCCCGCGATGACACGAGCCTGCTCATCGTCCAGGCCCGGGATGTTCTTGATGATGTCGGTGGCCGGTTCACGCGACAGCAGGGCCACGCCGTTGTAGGTTTTTTGGCCGTGCCAGGCGCTGTGCCAGCCGGCTTCGCGCAAGGCGTCGTGCGGAAACTTGTCGTCGGTCAGCTTGGTTTCCTGCAGCACCAGGGCATCGGGTTGTTGCGCGGCCAGCCAATCCAGCAGTTGCGGCAGGCGCACGCCCAGTGAATTGACGTTCCAGGTGGCGAGTTTCATGGCTCATGAAGGCAGATGACGATAGCAGGGCATTCTGGGCCCAAACCCGGCGCCTGGCGCCCTGCGTTCAAAATGGCGCCTCCATCACCCAGGAGGTTTTGCCGTGTCTGCCCATCGCCAAGCTCAATTCGATATTCATCCGGTGTTCACCCAGCGCTGGTCGCCCCGTGCCTTCACCGGCGAAACCATTGACCGCGACACGCTGATGAGCTTTTTTGAGGCAGGCCGCTGGGCGCCTTCGGCATTCAATGCCCAGCCCTGGCGATTTGTCTTTGGTGTGCAGGGCACCGACGCGTTTGGCACCGTGCTTGCCGGGCTGCTGCCCATGAACCAGGTCTGGGCGCAAAAGGCTTCAGCCCTGGTGGTCGTGATCTCGTCCACCACCTTCACGCCGCCGGGCAAGGATGCCCCCGCGCCGCTGGGCACGCATTCGTTTGATGCCGGCGCCGCCTGGGCCAGCCTGGCCCTGCAAGCCAGCCTCAAGGGGTGGTTCACCCATGCCATGGCCGGCTTCAATGCGGATGCGCTGCGCCAATCACTGGGCGTGCCCGATTCGTTCAAGATCGAGGCCGTGGTGGCCATCGGCAAGCAGGCCGACAAATCACAACTGCCCGAGGCCTACCAGGCCCGTGAGCTGCCCAGTGGCCGCGAGCCGCTTGTCCGGCTGGTGGCCGAAGGCAAGTTCGGGTTTGAGGGCTGACAGCCATGAACGCCGCGCCACTGCGTGAGTTCATCCAGGCGGTTTCGCACGAGGTGTCGGCCAGCAGCGACGAGGCCGTGCTGCTGCCGCGTGTGCGTGAGCACCTGGCGCGGCTGGTGGCGCGCGACGACTGGCTGCCCGACGAACTGGCCCAGCCCGATGCGCAGTTCTACCGCCAGTACCTGCTGTATGCCGATCCGCTGGATCGCTTTTCGGTGGTGAGCTTTGTCTGGGGGCCGGGTCAGAAAACCCCCATTCACGACCACACGGTGTGGGGCTTGATCGGCATGCTGCGCGGCCAGGAATGGGCGCAGCCTTATGCCTGGGATGCCAGCGGGCAGTTGGTCAAGCAGGGCGAAGTCACCGTGCTGTCTCCAGGGCAGGTTGAAGCGGTATCGCCCACTTTGGGTGATATTCATCTGGTCAGCAACGCTTTTGACGACGCCACCAGCATCAGCATCCATGTCTATGGCGCCAACATTGGCGCCGTCCAGCGCTGGGTGTACCAGGCCGATGGCAGCCGCAAACCCTTTGTGTCGGGCTACAGCAATGCCTGGCTGCCCAATGTGTGGGATCGCTCCAAGGACAAGGCATGAACGCATGGCCCACCCTCACGACTGCGCAGGTCTTGCAGGCCCTGCGAGATCGGCAGGAGATCGCGCTGCTGGATGTGCGCGAAGAAGACCCGTTTGCACAGGAGCACCCCTTGTTTGCCGCCCAGCTGGGCGCCGGCCGCATCGAGCTGGACGCCCTCTGGCGCCTGCCACGTCGTGATGTGCTGATCGTGGTGTACGACGACGGAGAAGGGCTGGCCGAACCCGCTGCCCAGCGCCTGAAGGCCATGGGCTACAGCCGCGTGCACCTGCTGCAAGGCCTGTTGCAAGGCTGGCGGGAGGCGGGCGGCGAGTTGTTCCGTGACGTGAACGTGCCCAGCAAGTCATTTGGCGAGCTGGTGGAGCACGAGCGGCACACGCCTTCGTTGGCCGCGCAAGAGGTCAAGGCCCTGATCGACGCCAAGGCCGACATGGTGGTGCTCGACGCGCGCCGCTTTGACGAATACCAGACCATGAGCATCCCCACCGGTACCAGCGTGCCCGGTGGCGAGCTGGCCTTGCGCGTGCGCGAGCTGGCACCTGATCCCGATACCCTGGTGATCGTCAATTGCGCCGGGCGCACCCGCAGCATCATCGGCACCCAATCGCTGGTCAACCTGGGCATCCCCAACCGCGTGGCCGCCTTGCGCAACGGCACCATCGGCTGGACATTGGCCGGCCAGCAACTTGAACACGGCCAGCAGCGCCGCTTCATGCCGGCGTCCGAAGCCCATCGGCTGCAAGCGCGCGAAGCGGCCCAGCGCTTGGCTGACCGCGCCGGTGCCACCCGGCTTGATCGCGCCGGCCTGGCTGCCTGGCGCGCCGATGCCCAGCGCACCTTGTATTGCTGGGACGTGCGCACCCCTGAAGAATTCGCAAGCGGCCACCTGCCGGGCTTTGGCAGCGCCCCCGGTGGGCAATTGGTGCAAGAGACGGATGTGTGCGCAGCGGTTCGGGGTGCGCGCATCGTGCTGGCCGATGGCGGCGACGCGGTCGACGGCGTGCGGGCGCCCATGGCCGCGCACTGGCTGGCGCAGATGGGCTGGGAAGTGGCCTGGCTGACCGATGTGCTGCCCCAGGACCTGACCGAGACCGGCTCCTGGCAGCCAAGCCGCTGGCCGGCGCCCGACGTGCCGCTGGTCAGTGTGGGCCAGCTGATCGGGCAGCAGCAGGCAGGGCAGGCACTGGTCATCGATGTGGGCACCAGTGCAGCCTATGTCAAAGGGCACATCCCCGGCGCGGTGTGGGCCCTGCGGTCGCAGTGGGGTGATGCCTTGCAGCGAGCGGCTGCGGCCGGGCAGGTGGTGGTCACCTGTTCGAATGGCGAGTTGGCCCGCTGGGCCGCGGCCGATCTGGCCAGCCTGTTGGGCCAACCGGTGCAGGCACTGGATGGCGGCACGGCAGCCTGGGTGGCGGCGGGTCAGGGCTTGGAAACGGGCGCCACCATGCTGTGCAGCCCCCGAATTGACCGCTACCGGCGCCCCTACGAAGGCACCGACGCCCCGCGTGAAGCCATGCAGGCCTACCTGGATTGGGAGTTTGGCCTGGTGGCGCAGTTGGGCCGCGACGGCACGCACGGCTTCAAGGTGCTGCCTGCCGCTTGAGCTGTTATTGCGAGAAGTTGTGCACGCAGCTTCTCGCCAGCGAGGCCTCAAGCCTTGAATTGGCAGGGCCAATCGATACAGTTCAAGGCATTCAACTTGTCGCAAACCACGTGAAAGCGTGGGACGCAAAGCCTCCGGCCTACAGCATCGCGGTGATGCCAGGGTAGCGGGGCTGCCGGTCCACAGTCGTGGGCTGGCCTCGATCAACCGGGGCTTCACCATGTCTTTTCGCTTGTCCTCCCTGCCGTTCGCGGCTGCGCTAGCCTGTGCGTCATTGGGTGTCATGGCCGGGGGCGTGCAGATGGCCGGCCCTGTGCAGTCGCCATCCTCCGGTCTGACGGTGGCCAATACCAGCGACCGCTTGATCGTCAAATACCGCTCGGGGGCCGCTGCGGCGCCGACGGCGCAAGGCAAGGCTGCGGCCCAGGTGGCTGGCAACCGTCACGGCGTGCAGATCAACCACTTCCGGGCCATGTCCAACGGGGCCCATGTGTTCAAGCTGAACCGGCGCCTGGCCCATGGTGATCTCGAGGCGCTGGCCCAGAGCCTGCGCGCTGGCGATCCGAATGTGGAATTCGCCGAGCCTGACCGCCTGTTGCAGCCGGCCTTTGTGCCCAACGATTCACTCTACAGCCAGCAGTGGGCCTTGTCGGACACCACAGCGGGCATCCGCGCCCCGGCAGCCTGGGACCGTTCCAAGGGTGCCGGCGTGGTGGTGGCCGTGATCGACACGGGTGTGCGCCCGCATGCCGACCTGGTGGCTAATCTGCTGCCCGGCTACGACTTCATCACCGACAAGCTGGTGTCGGGCGACGGCACGGCCCGTGATGCCGATGCTTCCGACCCGGGTGACGGCGTGACGGCCGGTTATTGCGGTGCGGGCACGCCTGCCAGCAACAGCTCGTGGCATGGCACGCACGTGGCCGGCATCATCGCAGCCAGCACCAACAACGGCGCGGGTGTGGCCGGTGTGGCCCACGCGGCCAAGGTGCTGCCATTGCGTGCGCTGGGCAAGTGCGGCGGCTACACCTCCGACATCGCCGATGCCATCGTGTGGGCAGCCGGCGGCACGGTCATTGGCCTGCCTGCCAACCCGACGCCGGCCAAGGTCATCAACATGTCGCTGGGCGGCACGGGTGCCTGTGACACCACCACGCAGTCGGCCATCAACCTGGCGCGCAGCAAGGGCGCGGTGGTGGTGGTGGCCGCGGGTAACTCCAACACCAACGCGTCCACCAGTTCGCCGGCCAATTGCAGCGGCGTGGTGGTGGTGGCCGCCACCGGCAAATCGGGTGGCAAGGCCTCGTATTCGAACACCGGTGCCATCGTGAGCCTGGCTGCGCCAGGTGGCGACACCACGGGCGGCATCCTGTCAACACTGAACGCGGGCACACAGGCCCCAGGCGCAGACAACTACGTGGCCTGCATGGGCACGTCGATGGCTGCACCGGTGGTGTCGGGCGTGGCGGCGCTGATGCTGTCTGCCAAGCCTTCGCTCACACCCGACCAGGTGGCCTCGATGCTGAAATCCACAGCCCGAGCGTTCCCGTCGCCGTGCCCGCAGTGCGGAACCGGTCTGGTGGATGCCAACGCGGCGGTGGCCGCCGCGCAGGGCAGCACGGCACCGGCCCCGGCACCGGCACCTGCTCCCGCCCCAGCACCGGCACCTGCGCCAGCGCCGGCACCTGCGCCGGCGCCTGTCGCCGTGAACGAAGTCGAGCCCAACGACACCTTGGCCAAGGCTCAGGCCATTGCCACCTTGCCGGCCACCATCAGCGGTGCCATGTCGACCACCGCGGATCTGGATCACTACGCGGTGTCGGTGGCCGCAGGCAAGAAGCTGGTGGCCACCTTGACCGAGGGTTCGTCGTCGGGCTTCGGACTGTCCGTCTTCACCGCGACGGGTTCGCAGTTGCTGGTGGTGCCGGGCACGCTGGGTGGCCAGGTGCAGGTGACCGTGACCAACACCGGTGGCGCGGCGGTGTCGCTGGTGCTGCGTGTGTCTCGCACCACGGGTGTGGCCGGCAGCTACAAGCTGGCCTTGACCAACTGAGCCTGATGGCCTGAATCAAGGCGCCGGCGCTGCCGCAGCTGTCTCGGCGCGCAGCACGGCGGGCCGCTGGCCCACCCGATGGCGGTGGTCGGCCAGCACCGGAAACTCGGCCAGATCCACACCGTCGCCGGGCAGCCACCCGGCCACGGTGTACAGGTAGGCATCGGCCACGCTGTAGTGCTCGCCCAGCACATAGGGGCCGGCCACCTGATCTTGCAGCATCTGGGCGCATTGACGCATGTTGGCGGGCATCTTGGCCTTCATCGCGGCGATGGCCTGCTCGTCATCGGCCCAACGCTTGCCGCGCCGGCCGTGGGCATGGGCCACGTGCACGGTGGACGCCAGAAAACTGTTGAAGGCCTGCATGCGGGCAAAGGCGAAAACGTCATCCAGTGGCGCCAGCCTGGCCTGGGGGAAGCGTTGTGCGATGAAGACCAGCAGCGCTGCCGTTTCGGTCAGCACCCCTTGCTTGGTCACCAGCGCGGGCACCCGGCCCTTGGGGTTGAGGGCCAGGTAGGCCGGGCTTTGCTGCTCGGCCTGGGCAAAGTTCAGTCGCACGAGTTCGTAATCGGCCTGGGCCTCTTCGAGCGCGATGTGCACGGCCAGGCCGCAGGTGGCAGGGGCAGAGTAGAACTTCCAGCGTGTCATGCAGGTCTCCGTGGGCCGAAAGGCCCGGGTTGAAGGCTCAAGCCGGACGGCAGGGCACGGTCAGCGTGAAACAGGCGCCAGCGCCAGGCGCCGATTGCACCGTGAGCGAGCCCCCCATCAATTCGGCCAGTGCCCGGGACAGCGCCAGCCCCAGGCCGGTGCCGCCGTGTTCGTAGCTGACACGGCCATCGGCTTGCCGGAAGCGCTCGAAGATGACGGCCTGAGCGTCGACACCGATGCCCGGGCCGGTGTCACGCACCGCGATGATCAGCTGATCGCCGTTGAGGCTGACCTTCAGGCTGACGTGACCCGAGGCCGTGAACTTGATGGCGTTGGAGAGCAGGTTGTTCAGGATCTGCTTGATGCGCAGGCTGTCACCGAGCACCCGCACCGGCACTTCGGGCCCGCAGTGTGTGTGCAGGACCAGGCCCTTGGCTTCGGCCGCCAGTTTGTAGAAGTCACCGACCGATGTGATCAGTTCCTGGACATCCAGCGGATATTCATTCAGGAGCATGTCGCCGGATTCAACCTTGGCCAGGTCGAGAATCTGGCTGAGCAGATCGTTGAGGTACTCGGCGCCCTTGCGAATCAGGCCGGCCGTCTCGCGGAAGCGGGGTTGATCCAGGCGGTGTTCCATCAATTCGGCAAAGCCCCGGATGCTGGTCAAGGGCGTGCGCAGTTCGTGGGACATTGCCGCCAGGAACTCACTCTTGGCCTGATTGGCTGCCTGGGCAGCGGCTTCGCTTTGTTGCAGAGCCCGGTGCTGGTTTTCAAGGCGTTTGAGGTTGGCCACGAAGCTCCAGGCACCGGCGATGAGGGCCAGGCTGAGCAAGGTGGTGAGCACCAGGCTGGTGGTGCGCAGCGCAAACCAGTCATGAAGGGCTTCGTCTATGCCCGATGACACCAGCAGGTACAGCGGGTAGTCGGCGACCTGCCGATAGGCCATGATGCGCTCGATGCCGTCGATGGTGCTGGAGCCCATGAAGTGGCCTTCGCGGCCCTTCACGTATTTCACAAAGCCGCCGCTGGGGCCGACGCTGGCACCCCGGTCGGTGGCTTGTCCGCCGATCACCCGCGCACGGATGCCGCGGTCGGCGCCGATCAGCGCGACGCCGCCTTGCTTGCCGATCTGCACACGCTTGAACAGGTCCTCAAAGTAGGCGGTGTCCAGCGAAGCCACCACCACGCCGGCCACCTTGCCCTGGGTGTCCAGAGCCCTGCGCGACAACTGGATCGTCCACTTGCCGGACACCTTGCCCAGCACCGGTCTGCCGATGAACAGCTGGTCGGGCTGACCCAGGCGCTCGGCTTCGGGCAGCGAGCCCGGCGCCAGGTGCGCGCGGATGTGTTCGCGGTCAGACAGATCGGGGTGGCCGGTCTTGCTGCCATCCGGATCGAGGTTGCTGCGCGCCAAGCGGCCCTGGGCGTCGATGAAACCGAGTTGAGCCAGGGCAGTCGGCACCAAGCCGGTTTCAGCCGCCACGCGCGCCAGATCCAGCGAGCCCAGCTGACCTTGCGCGACGGCATCCCGCACCCGGATCGTGGCCTGGTCGGCCGTGGCCAGCACCCGCGCGGTCTGCTCATTGAGCACGATGGCCAGGTTGCTGTCCTGGTTGATCTCCGTGTCGATCGCGTCGCGCCACTGCAGGTAGAGCATCGCCCCGACGCCTATCCAGGCGGCCAGCACCAGCAGCGCCGTGGACAGCACCACACCAACGGCCAGCCGCGACGGCGCCGCAGGCTCAAGGCCTGGTGCGGCAGTGCTGGGGCCAACTCGGTCTGGATCGGAGGGCGTCACGTTGTGCAACCACTGTGTGCTTGGGCATTATCGCGATCCGGCGCAGCTTTGACGGGGATCAGCCGGATCCGGGCGCTGAGGGTTGAACCCCAGGGGGAAACTCCTGCAGGGTGCATGATCGGCTCCTGCCTAAAATCTGGCCGATTGCTCAAGGAGTTTGACTCAATGCCCACCAAGACCCGCAGTGCCGCCTCGCCAGGCGCCTCCGCCGCTGACGACAGCATGCGGGTGCTCAAGAAGTACCCCAATCGCCGCTTGTACGACACCCGCACCAGCAGCTACATCACGCTGGCCGACGTCAAGCAGATGGTGCTTGATGGCGAGGTCTTCGAGGTGCGCGACGCGAAAACAAGCGAAGAGATCACCCGCAGCATCCTTCTGCAGATCATCCTCGAAGAAGAAACCGGCGGCGTGCCGATGTTCACCACGCAGATGCTGGCCCAGGTCATCCGCTTCTATGGCCACGCCATGCAGGGCCTGATGGGCTCCTACCTGGAGCGCAACCTGCAAACCTTCGTCGACTTGCAGGGTCGTTTTGCCGAGCAAAGCAAGGGCCTGTATGACCCCAAGAGCTTCACGCCCGAGGTGTGGTCACAAATGCTCAGTGGCCAGGCACCGCTGATGCAGGGCCTGGTGGGGGGCTACCTGGAACAAAGCAAGAGCCTGTTTACCCAGATGCAGGAAAAGATGCAGGAGCAGATGCAGGCCGGGGTGCTGTTCCCGGGCATGCCGGGCTTTCCACCCAAGCGCTGAAGCCTGGGCCTGCGGGTGCACAGGCATCGGTTTGTCGCCGACAATCGGGGCATGCAAGAGCCTGATCACACCGCCCGCACCGTTTCTGCCAACCCACCGCCCAAGGTGGGTTTTGTGTCTTTGGGATGCCCGAAGGCGCTGACGGATTCCGAACTCATCCTCACGCAGCTCAGCGCCGAGGGTTACCAAACCAGCAAGACCTTTGCCGGGGCCGATCTGGTCATCGTCAACACCTGCGGCTTCATTGACGACGCCGTCAAGGAGAGCCTGGACACCATTGGCGAAGCCCTTGCTGCCAATGGCAAGGTGATCGTCACCGGTTGCCTGGGCGCCCGCACCGGTGACGACGGCGGCAACCTGGTGCGCACCATGCACCCCAGCGTGCTGGCCGTGACCGGCCCCCATGCCACGCAGGAGGTGATGGACGCGGTGCACCGCCACGCACCCAAGCCGCACGATCCCTTCGTGGATCTGGTGCCCGAGGCCCGGGCCCAGTTTCGGGGCGAGGCCGGCATCAAGCTCACGCCGCGCCACTACGCCTACCTCAAGATCAGCGAAGGCTGCAACCACCGCTGCACCTTCTGCATCATCCCCAGCATGCGCGGTGATCTGGTGTCGCGGCCCGTGGGTGACGTGCTGGCGGAGGCCCGTGCGCTGTTTGAGTCGGGCGTCAAGGAGTTGCTGGTGGTCAGCCAGGACACCAGCGCCTACGGGGTCGATCTGAAGTACCGCACCGGCTTTTTTGATGGCCGCCCTGTCAAGACCCGCCTGACCGAGCTGTGCGAGGTGCTGTCTGAACTGGCCAGGCCCTTTGGTGCCTGGGTGCGCCTGCACTATGTCTACCCGTACCCGCATGTGGATGAACTGCTGCCCTTGATGGCCGACGGCCGGGTGCTGCCCTACCTGGATGTGCCGTTTCAGCATTCGCACCCCGACGTGCTGCGCCGCATGAAGCGCCCGGCCAGTGGTGAGCGCAACCTCGAGCGCCTGCTCAAGTGGCGCCAGGACTGCCCCGAGCTGGTGATCCGGTCCACCTTCATTGCCGGCTTCCCCGGCGAGACCGAAGCCGAGTTTGAGCACCTGCTCGACTTCGTTCGTGAAGCCCAGATCGACCGCGCAGGCTGTTTTGCCTACTCGCCGGTGAAGGGCGCGGCCGCCAACGATTTGCCCGGAGCCTTGCCCGACGCCGTGCGCGAAGAGCGCCGTGCGCGTTTCATGGCCGTGGCCGAGGAAGTCTCGATGGCCCGTCTGCAGCGCCGGGTGGGCGCCACCATGCAGGTGCTGATCGACAGCGCTCCTGCGTTGGGCCGCAAGGGCGGGGTGGGGCGCAGTTACGCAGATGCCCCCGAAATCGACGGCACCGTGCGCCTGTTGCCCCCTGAAAAGGCCAGCAAGACCCTGAAGGTGGGCGAATTCACCCGTGCCCGCATCGTGGCCGCCGACGGCCACGATCTGGTCGCCCAACCCATCTGAACGGTCTGAACAAGGGTTGCCGACATGTCTGAACCGCTGGATCCGATCACCGGCCTGATCCACCACCCCTACGTGGCGCCCGCCGGCTTCGGGGCGGTGCCCGTGGCGGTGCACAAGGCTTCAACCGTCACCTTTGCCAACGTGGCGGCGCTGCGTTCACGCAGTTGGAAAAGCCGCGCGGGCTACACCTACGGCCTGCACGGCACGCCCACCACCTTCACACTCGAAGAACGCCTGGCCACGCTGGAAGGCGGGCGCTTCTGTGCGTTGGCGCCCAGTGGCCTGGCGGCCATCACCATGGTGGACGCGGCGTTCCTGAAGCAGGGTGATGAGGTGCTGCTGCCAGCCAACGTTTATGGGCCATCCAAGGATCTGGCGCACTCGCTGCTGGCCGATTGGGGCATCTCGCACCAGCTGTACGACCCGATGAACCCGGCCGATCTGGCCGCTCGCATCGGTGATCGCACGCGCCTGATCTGGCTGGAGGCCCCCGGTTCGGTCACGATGGAGTTCCCTGATCTGGCCGGCCTGGTGGCCGTGGCCCAGGCCCGGGGCGTGCTGACCGCCCTGGACAACACCTGGGGTGCCGGGCTGGCCTTCTGCGGCTTTGATCTGGGCGTTGACATCGTCATGCAGGCGCTGACCAAATACCCGTCCGGCGGGGCCGATGTGCTGATGGGCTCGGTGGTCACGCGCGACGAAGCCCTGTATCACCGCATCCTGCAAACGCATGGCCGCCTGGGCCTGGGCGTGGGCGCCAATGATGTGGAGCTGGTGCTGCGGGCCTTGCCCACCATCGGCGTGCGCTACCACGCGCAAGACGCCACGGCCCGTGGCCTGGCGCAGTGGCTGTCGGCCCAGCCGGCGGTCACGCAGGTCTTGCATCCGGCGCTGGCTGGCTCGCCCGGGCACGCGCACTGGGCCCGGCATTGCACGGCCGCTGCCGGGCTGTTCTCGATCATGCTGGACGAGCGCCTGGCGGGCGCGCAGCTTGACGCCTTTGTCGATGCCTTGCGGCTTTTCAAGATCGGCTATTCGTGGGGCGGGCCCATGAGCCTGGTTGTGCCCTATGAGCTGTCAGCGATGCGTGCAGACCGCAGCGCCTTGCCCGGGCATCTGGTGCGATTTTCAGTGGGCCTGGAAGCCCTGGACGACCTGAAAGCCGATTTGCAGCAGGCGCTGGCCAGCTTGACGCGCTGAGCGACCGCACCAAGATCTTCAGGGCCAGACTCAAGTTGGCCCGCCATGTGTCGAAAACCGATCACACCGGTTTGGTGGAAGCACGAGTGCTGGCCCGATCTTCATGGCAAATTGGCCCGACCCCCCTCTGAGCAAGGGTGCCTTGGCACCGGGTGCCATGCCGTCGCTGGATGGCATGAACCTGGGGGCAGGTGTGAGCCCGCTGACCCGGCAGATGCTGCTGCAGGCCATTGCGCAGATGCCCGCAGGCTTCAGCCTGTTCGACAAGCAGAATCGCCTGATCTACGTGAACCAGGCCTTTCGCCAGATCTGGGCCTTGCCCGACGAGTTGCTCCAGCCCGGCGCCGCGTTCAAGTCGCTGGTACGCGCGATCGCCGGGCATGAAGTGTTGGTGGCCCCTCCTGGCGCTGAAGTGGTCGAGCCCGCCAGTCGTCACCCGGCCATGCGCGAGTGGCTGCTGGATGACGGACGGAGCATCGCCATCAACATGACCCGCCTGCCCGATGGCACGGTGCTTGGCCTGCACCAGGATGTCACCGAAACACGCACCCACCAGCGTGAGCAGGCCCACTGGGCTCGCCACGATGTCCTGACCGGCCTGCCCAACCGCCATGCATTGATGTCGGCGCTGGGCCAGGCCCTGCCTCGCACGGGTCGGGGTGAAGAAATCGCCGTGGTCTGCCTCAACCTGGATCGCTTCAAGGATGTCAACGACACCCTGGGCCATCGCGCGGGGGACGCGCTGCTCAAGCAGGTGGCGGCGCGCCTGCGCCACTGTGTGCGGCAAAGTGATGTGGCCGGGCGCCTGGGCGGTGACGACTTCATGGTCATCCAGGTGGGGCGCCCGCAGCCGGCTTCAGCCACCTCGCTGAGCCGTCGCCTGATTGAAGCGCTGTCGCAGCCCTATGACATCGATGGCCAGCCGGCCTTGATCAGCGTGTGCGTGGGCGTGGCCGTGGCGCCGTTCGATGGTGAGGATGCCGAACTGCTGGTCAAGAACGCCGCGCTGGCGCTGCACCGGGCCAAGGACGAAGGCCGAGGCCTGTTGCGTTATTTCGAGCCCGGCATGGATCAGCGCCTGCAGGCACGGCGGCAGATCGAGATGGACCTGCGCGAGGCGCTGGATCTGCAGCAGTTTGACCTGGCCTTTCAGCCATTGGTGTCGATGCGCGACGGCTCGGTGGCGGGAGTCGAAGCCCTGATCCGGTGGGTGCACCCGCTGCGCGGGCGCATCCCGCCACTCGATTTCATTCCGTTGGCCGAAGAAACGGGCCTGATCATCCCGATTGGCCGCTGGGTGCTCGACCGTGCCTGCAGCCTGGCTGCGCAGTGGCCCGATTCGGTCCGGGTGGCCGTCAACGTGTCGCCTGTCCAGTTTCGCTCGAACACCTTGGTGCAAGACGTCATGCATGCGCTGGACAACGCCAAACTGGCGCCCAACCGCCTTGAGCTGGAGATCACCGAAGCCGTGTTGATGCGCGACAGCGCCCATGCGGTGTCGATGCTGCGTACCTTGCGTGAGCTGGGGGTGCGCATCTCGATGGACGATTTCGGAACGGGCTTCTCATCCCTGAGTTACCTGCGGCAGTTTCCGCTGGACAAGATCAAGATTGACCGTTCGTTCGTGCAGGGCGTCGACAGCAGCGTGCAGGCCCTGGCCATCGTCAAGTCGATTCGCCACCTGGCGGCGGCCCTGGGCATGAGCACCACCGTGGAAGGTGTTGAAACCCCCGAGCAACTGCGTGCCATCGCGCTGGCGGGCTGCGACGATGTGCAAGGTTATGTGTTCAGCCAACCCCGGCCTGCCGGCGACATCGCGGCCTTGATCGCCAACGGCTTCTCATCGAAGATGCCTGCGCGGTGAGACACGACCATGTTTGAACGCCTCGTCTACGTCAGCAAGGCCCGGCACGACATCAGCGCGCGGGATGCCTACGACATCGTTCGCGTGGCGCACAACCGCAACAGCGCCGCCGGGCTCACCGGTGGCTTGCTGCTGGTAGACGGCCATTTCATCCAGGTGCTGGAAGGGCAGAGCGAGCAACTGGACGAACGCTTCAAGGTCATCGCCCAGGACCGCCGACACACCGATGTCGAGATCCGCTGGCGTGCCGCCTGCGAAAGCCCGATGTTTCCGGGTGAATGGATGGCCTTGCGCAACGGCATTGAGATCGACGAGGCCACGCGTCAGAAGTTCAATTACAAGCCTGGCTTGCCAGCATCCGAGTTCTCGGGCCCGCGGATCACGGCCTTTGTGCTGGCCTGCTGCAGCGCCTATCGGCACGCGGCCGAGCGCGACGGGCACGACGACTGAATCAGTCGCCGCGCCCACCAGCGGTTCAGTCAGCCTTGCTGTCGCCGCTGGCCAGCAGCGGAATGGCGCCGTCCGAGCTGGCCCCCAACAGACCCACCGTGCTGTAGATGCCCAGCTTGTCGCGCGTGTCGGCGATGTCCAGGTTGCGCATGGTCAACTGGCCGATGCGGTCGGCCGGGGTGAAGGCGCCTTCGACCTTTTCCATGCTCAGGCGCTCGGGCTTGTAGGTGAGGTTGGCGCTGGACGTGTCCATGATGGAGTAGTCGTTGCCACGGCGCAGTTCCAGCGTCACTTCGCCGGTGATGGCGCGCGCCACCCAGCGCTGGGCGGTCTCGCGCAGCATCAGGCACTGCGGGTCAAACCAGCGGCCCTGGTACAGCAGGCGGCCCAGGCGGCGGCCGTTGTTGCGATACTGCTCGATGGTGTCTTCGTTGTGGATGCCGGTGACCAGGCGCTCGTAGGCGATGTGCAGCAAGGCCATGCCCGGGGCCTCGTAGATGCCGCGGCTCTTGGCTTCGATGATGCGGTTCTCGATCTGGTCACACATGCCCAGGCCATGGCGGCCACCGATGCGGTTGGCTTCTTCGAACAGCGCCACCGGGCTGGCGAAGGTGATGCCGTTCAAGGCAACCGGTTGGCCTTCTTCAAAGCGCACGGTCACGGTTTCGGCCTTCACTGCCACATCTTCACGCCAGAACGCCACGCCCATGATGGGATTGACAATGTGCATGCCGGCGTTCAGGAACTCCAGGTCCTTGGCTTCGTGGGTGGCACCCAGCATGTTGCTGTCGGTCGAGTAGGCCTTTTCGACGCTCATCTTGTAGTCGAAGCCATTGGCCACCAGGAACTCGCTCATTTCCTTGCGGCCGCCGAGCTCGTCGATGAAGGTCTGATCCAGCCAGGGCTTGTAGATGCGCAGCGCCGGGTTGGCCAGCAGGCCGTAGCGGTAAAAGCGCTCGATGTCGTTGCCCTTGTAGGTGCTGCCGTCGCCCCAGATGTTGACGTTGTCTTCCTTCATGGCCACCACCAGCGCGGTGCCGGTGACAGCACGGCCCAGCGGCGTGGTGTTGAAGTAGGTGGCGCCGCCGGTGCTGATGTGGAAGGCGCCGCACTGGATGGCGGCAATGCCTTCGGCCACCAATTGCGGGCGGCAATCGATCAATCGTGCCTTTTCAGCGCCGTAGGCCAGCGCCTTGCGGGGGATTTCCTCGTAATCGCTTTCATCGGGCTGGCCCAGGTTGGCGGTGTACGCGCAGGGCACGGCGCCCTTGGTGCGCATCCACAGCACGGCGGCGCTGGTGTCCAGGCCGCCAGAGAATGCGATGCCGACACGCTCGCCGACGGGAAGCTGCTGAAGAATATTGGCGCCCACTTGGATTCGCTCGAGTTGGAGTAAACCGGCGATTTTAGGCCGGACTTGCAGACTCAGCCCGCATCGCGCGGCCGAGGCAGCAAGCCCAGCACCAAGGCCGTGCCCGCGATGATCACGCCGCCGCCCAGCACCATGGGCATCGTGAGTGCTTCGTCCAGAAACCAGGCGCCCCACAAGGTCGCAAAACCGGGGGTCAGAAAGGTGACCGACGCTGCCCGGGTGGGGCCGATGCGCGCGATCAGCCGGAAGTACAGGATGTAGGCCACGCCCGAGCACAGCACCGCCAGCGTGATGGCCATCAGCCAGGCCTGCATGCCTGGCGGTGTGCCGGGCCAACTGACTGCGGCAGGGCCGGCCAGTACCAGTGCGGCGCCCAGTTGCAGCCCTGCGGCCGTGACCAGCGGTGGCACCTGGGGCAGGTAGCGGCGCGTGTGATTGCCCGAGTAGCCGTACAGCATGGTGGCCACCAGGCAGGCCAGCACGGCCAACCCCGATGCCACGTCCCAATGCCAGCCGCTGCCAACACTGCCCAGCAGGGATTTGTGCAGCGCCAGGCCCGCCACGCCGGCCAGGCCCAACAGCAGGCCGGCCACCTGCCAGCCCGACAGCCGCGTGCCCAGCCAGACCCGGCCGATCAGCGCCGTGCTCAAGGGCGTGGCGGCATTGAAGATGGCGGCCAGCCCGCCGGGCAAGGTCAGGGCGGCATGGGCATACAGCACAAAGGGCAGGGCCG
>Ga0228698_1000751_pt1 | contig 20227 bp, 22 predicted proteins | sample McNCre117_Aug_MG_FD_178015 | JGI IMG/M metagenome (GOLD analysis project Ga0228698, IMG submission 178015) | Freshwater microbial communities from McNutts Creek, Athens, Georgia, United States - 1-17_Aug_MG | ecosystem: Environmental > Aquatic > Freshwater > Creek | place: USA: Georgia...
GGAGGCCACCGGAGCTGCAATCCTTGTGGTTGCCGGAGAGGCAGACAAAAAAAAGCCCATCACTATGGATGGGCTTTTTTCACCATTTCTGGTGGCCTGGGGCGGAACTGGAAAGTTGTCCAGATCCTTCGGGGGCTTGAAGCCCCTTCAAAAAGTTACCGCAGAATTTACTGAGGTCACTTTTTACCAAGCCAAATACTTATCTGCCAAAGACCGACCCAAAGAGCCGATCACTGGAATGAAGTGTAACACAGTTACGCTAACCACCAAGGAATTTCCCCGCTGCGTGCGCTCCCCTCAAGCGCATTGTGGCAACGCTGCGACATGCCAAAGTCCCTGTGCTCAGCACACATCCCGGATGGCTCCTCTGCGCCTCAAACACCCATCCCTTGAATGTCTGTGCGGCCCGACTCGATGAGGCTTGGGTCACCGCCCGGATCGTCACTCTGATCAGTATTTGGCACTACATCGCCCTCCCCGAATCCTTCGAGAACTGCGCACCTAAGTTCACGGACGTCTTCTTCGATGACGCCCCCTCCACACCTAAGCGCTTTGTCTACGCTGGCAGATTCCCCGGCCCGTCACTCACATCCTTAGTCTCCTTCCCCCTTCTTGAAAGGTAGGTCCCCCTGTACGCATTAACCCCTTGCGGCCATTTGCCCCTTGTCAAATGTGGAATTTTGACCATCCAGCGGATTCGATATACTGTACAAAACAACAGTTTCTGAGGCGAGCATGGTCACTCAAGAAATCTTCTACTGGCAAATTCAGTGGGCTGGTCGATGGATGCTCACCAGCCGACGCATGAGCGAGAGTGAAGTGCGCATCGAGCACCCCGAAGCGATCTGCGTTGAGGACTCTCGCTTGACGATTTTGACTCCCGAGACACATGAGGAGCGAAGTTTGGCCCAGAGAGCCGCGGCCTCAAGCGGACCCGATGTCCAATACCGCCTGTGATGGTTCTGCGCCTGTCACCGGCCTGCGCTACAGTGACCATAACGACAATGAAGGGAGGGGATCCAATGGAACAGAAGAAACCCGCCAATGCGTGTCACCAGTGTGGTGCCACCAGTTACCGTCCCGTGTTGAGTCGGGCGGCAGATGGCGCGATGCGCCCCTCTGGCCAGTACATGTGCGTGCACTGCAAGTTCCTTTTCACCTCAATAGATGAGTGGCGACAAGGTAATTCAGCAAGAATCGTTGCGCATGCAGACTTTTGAATAACTTCTAACAGTGCGGTTCGGACTGAACTCATCCAACGTGCCCAGAGCGGAACTAGAGGTCATCGATTGCGCAGCCTGTAAGCGGCCACTCATTTTCACGGCCCTCATGTGCCCTTTTGGTTCAGTGCTTGTGCTTTGACTTGTGCGCTCTGCTTCCCGTGTGTGCACCTTGGATGTGTCCTACGTGCCTGTGACTTTGGGCAGGGGATTTCGCGATTTCGGTCAACTCATTGAGGATTCCGCAATGCTGCGCTTCCTGCCCACCCAGACAAGTCTCACGCAAACTTTTGAGCTGCTTTTCCAACTGACGCAGTTCCGTGATTCGTTCTGCCACATGGCCGATGTGCTCGTCCAGCAGTTCATTGACCTCTAGACAGTTTTCCGTCGGTGCGTCCTTAAAACGCAATAGGACACGAATCTCATCGAGCGTCATGTCCAGCCCACGGCAATGGCGAATGAAAGACAAACGTTCTGCATGGGCTTCACCGTAAATACGGTAATTGCCTTCACTGCGACCAGGCTCGGACAACAAGCTCTCGCGTTCGTAGAAGCGGATGGTTTCGATTTTCGTGTTCGTGAGCTGCGCCAGTTCACCGATTTTCATGGGAAGTCCTAATGAGCTTGACACTGTAGTGGCTACAGGGTTCCTAATACTCTAACGACACAAGCGCCATCTAGCAAGGACACCCATGAGCCACCCGCACGCCGACGAACCCGCCGCCAGCCATTCCTGTGGGTGTGCAAGCGCCTGCGGGTCTGAGCCCATCGTCATCGCCCCCTCCAAGCCAGAGCCACAAGGCATCCCGGTTTTTCGCATCCCCACCATGGACTGCGCCGCAGAAGAGGGCGAGATCCGTCACGCCTTGGCCAAACTGCCTGGGCTTCGTAGCTTGAGCTTCCAATTGGGTGCAAGAACACTCGCAATCGACGCGCCTGCCGAGTCCATTCCGCAGGCGCTCGATGCGATACGCAAGGCGGGTTTCAAACCGGTTCCAGTATCGGAACCCGTGGGGCATGACGGTGATCATGACCACACAGGACACGACCACCATCACGACCACGATCATCACCATGGGCACAGTCATGGTGGCTTTGCGCTACCCGAAGGCTTGCCCCGCTACGCCTCGGCTTTGGTACTGGCCTTTGGCGCCGAATCGATTTCTTTCTTTGCCCAGCATACATTGACCTTCTCGGGCCTCGGCATGGCCTTATCGGCCGCAGCCATTGGGCTGTCTGGCTTTTCGACTTACGTGAAAGGTTTGGCCGCGCTGCGTAACCTGCGCTTGAACATCAATGCGTTGATGACCGTCGCCGTTACGGGTGCCTTCCTCATTGGCCAATGGCCGGAAGCCGCCATGGTCATGGCCCTGTATGCGATTGCCGAACTCATCGAAGCGCGCTCAGTGGACCGCGCCCGCAACGCCATCAAGGGGCTACTGGACATGACGCCTGAGAAGGCAGAGGTCAAGCAGGCCGACGGTTCATGGGTGGAGAGCCAGGTCAAAACAGTCGCGATAGGCGCAATCGTCCGGGTCAAACCGGGCGCCCGTGTTCCGCTCGACGGCGCAATCACCGCCGGGACAACTTCTGTGGACCAGTCTCCCGTGACCGGGGAGAGCATCCCCGTTGACAAGACCATCGGAGACACCGTGCTTGCGGGCACCATCAACGCCACGGCGATCGTTGAGGTCCAAGTCAGCGCAGCGGCCAATGGCACTTTGCTGGCCCGGATCATCCACGCGGTCGAACAGGCCCAAGGATCACGAGCACCCACGCAACAGTTTGTGGACCGATTTGCCTCCATCTATACGCCGACCGTCTTCGCCCTGGCATTGGCCGTGTGCCTCCTGACGCCTTGGCTAATGGGCTGGACCTGGATGCAGGCCATCTACAAAGCCCTTGTGCTTTTGGTCATCGCTTGCCCCTGCGCATTGGTGATCTCCACCCCCGTGACGGTTGTCAGCGGCCTGGCCGCTGCCGCGCGCCGTGGCATCTTGATCAAGGGTGGCATCCACCTAGAGGGCGCCCGCAAGATAAAGGCGATCGCGCTGGACAAGACCGGCACCATCACGCTGGGCAAGCCCAAGTTGGTGGCTACCGAAGTTCTGCCGACTGATCAGGAGGAATCCCAAGTCTTGCGATGGGCATCGGACTTGGCAGGGCACTCTGACCATCCCGCGTCCAAAGCCATCGCCCAAGGCCTTGGCATTCAAGGCAATGGGCAGCTTGAAGGCTTCACTGCCTTGCCGGGGCGTGGCGTTGAAGCCAGAGCCAGTGGCTTTGCATTGATTCTGGGGAACCATCGCTTAATCGAAGATCGAGGCTTGTGCAGCCCACAGATCGAGGCTCGTTTGGCAGAGCATGAAGCGCAGGGCCACACGGTCACGATGCTGGCGTCATCAACACAGGTGCTGGCGATCTTCGCCGTTGCTGACACCATCAAGGAGAGTTCACGCGAGGCCATTGCGGAACTCCATGCACTTGGCGTGGCTTCGGTCATGCTCACGGGCGACAACGTTGCTACGGCCAAGGCCATTGCTAAGCATGCTGGAATTGACGATGCGCGCGGCAATTTGCTGCCTGAGGACAAGCTCGCTGCCATTGAGGAGTTGCAAAGGCAATATGGTTATGTAGCCATGACAGGTGACGGCATCAATGACGCCCCGGCACTTGCACGTTCCAACATCGGCTTTGCCATGGGCGGTGCAGGAACCGACACCGCCATGGAAGCGGCGGACGTGGTGATCATGAATGACGATCTGCGCCGCATTCCCGAAGCCATTAGGCTTTCACGCAAGACCCAAGCAATACTTTGGCAGAACATCACCTTGGCACTGGGTATCAAGGGGATATTTCTACTGCTGGCCCTCTTCAATGGCGCAACCATGTGGATGGCTGTGTTCGCCGACATGGGGGCGAGCTTGCTGGTTGTCTTCAATGGTCTACGGATGCTGCGAACGGTTCGCTGAGGAAAGCCAGCACCCAACTTATGCTGGGTGCTTCTGAGACAGTCCGATCCGGGCGAACAAGCCAATTAGTGCGATACGAGATTGGAAGTGTGCTCCAGGCAGCGGGCTATGTCACTTTGGTCAATGGTCTCACCCGACTTGGCTGTCAATTCCACGCTCACACCATTCGGGGTTTGCGTCACATTGATGTCGGAGAACTTCTCATACTGAGTGGAAGGGCAGGAACAGGTACCTGCAGCGCATTTGCCAAATTCCTCCAGTAGCTTGGACTGGTGTTCTGGCGCAACTTCAGCGCTTACTTGCAAACCGGTAGTAGTTGGGTTTACTGAATATTTCATGGACATGGCAGGCTCCTTCTTGAGGAAAGAGTAGCCAATCGGTTGCTGCAAATCAATGATGCGGATCAAGAATTAGCAGCCGCGCTGCGACAGGTCGCACTGCTAATATCACTTGGGTTTAACGAGACAAAATATGAAGAACCTTGTCAGGCCGTTTTTAGCAGCAATCACCCTTGGGCTAACGTGCTGTGCACTGGTTCACGCTGGTACTGAGATCTATGATGGCCCCGCGATTTCGGTATTTCCCGAGCACGAAAAAATCGGCAAAAGCTACCCACTTAAACAGGCCGTTGCAGATGGGAAGCGTCTGTTCATTACCAAATTCAATGTGGCCGATGGAGCGGGCAGGCCATTCGCCACGGAGCACGGCTTTCCTACGCGACGGTCTGAGCCCGGACCCAGCCTCCAACGCATTGCAGGCCCAGACGCGAGTTCGTGCGCCGGGTGCCATAACCAGCCCAAGGTAGGTGGGAGCGGAGAGTTCGCAACCAATGTGTTTGTTGCCGCACCTCAATTTGGCGCAACGCTCAACGAATCGATCAACGCTGCTTTTGCTAATGAACGCAATACGCGCAGCCTTTGGGGAATCGGTGGAATCGAGATAGCCGCTACCGAGATTTCCCGTGAATTGATACGGCAGCGCGATGCGGCCATGAATCAGGCGCGCAAAAGCGGTCGCAATGTGGAAGTCAAGCTCGTTGCAAAAGGTGTTTCGTTCGGATCGGTCGTTGTGACACCGGACGGTGACATGGACTCGACCAACCTGGTAGGCGTGAGTCCCGACTTGGTGATCAAACCGTTCAATGCCAAGGGAACGGTCGTGTCGATTCGTGACTTCACTGTCGTCGCCTTGAATCAGCACCATGGCATTGAGCCCCTGGAGATGTTCGGGGAGGCCAGGACCGGCTTTAAGGACTTTGACGGCGATGGCGTGGAGAGCGAGTTTTCGACCGGGCAGACGACGGCGCTAACGCTCTGGCAGGCATCACTTACGGCGCCCAACAACCAGGGTTTTCAAAAGCATCCGGGGTTCAAACTTTTCAAGCAAATTGGATGCGATGCATGCCACCTGCCTGCGATGCGTCTCGAATCGAATGTCTTTCGGGAACCCAATGAGTTCAATCGGAAAGGCGTTCTGGCCCCCTCGGACACCAAGAACGTTGTGCGCATGCCCCTGCCTTTGGCACGCGATGGCAATGGCTATGTGATCCACGCCTATACCGACCTCAAGCGGCATGTGATGTGTGATGACAAACGCAACTACTTCTGCAACGAGCGCAAGAAGCAGGACAAGGTGCCACTGAATGAGTTCATGACCAGCAGGCTTTGGGACCTCAATACCAAAGCGCCCTATTGCCACCGGGGAGATTGCACAAGCATCACTGAAGCCATTGAAGCCCACGGCGGGGAAGCAGCCCGTACAACAGACGCATTCGATGCTCTGCCGCGCAAGGACAAAGTTACTTTGGTGCAGTTTCTAAAGAACCTGGGTTCTCGCGAGGCGCTGCGCTGAGTGTGGTGGAGGCGCTGGCCTGCGTGGGGGAAGGTGGTGTCCACTGTGCCGCACCTGTTGCTTTGTTGAGCAGATAAAAGCTGTTGGGGGACACCGCCTGCCATGGACTCCACTGGCCACCTGTATTGGGCCATTGCACGCGGACTTTGATGTCTTGGGCGTTACCAAGGCCAAAATGTAACCATCCCAAATGGCCGCTGGCGTGCCCACCTCCAATGGTGTTTTCACGGCGAATGACACGGCCCCCCAGATCCACCTCAATCCAGGCGCCGATGGCGTCACGATTGGAGTCATCTTCGTGAAGCCGCACCTGCAGCCAGCCACCCAGATCTGTGCTGACATTGCGCCATAGCGTTGCATTGGCCAGGCGGTTTACCACCACCATATCCAACATGCCGTCACCATTGAAATCCGCCAGCATCCCGCCGCGACCGGTCAGGTAGGTCACGATGCCCGCTTTGTCACCAACCTCCTCAAAGCTGCCGTCAGGCCTTTGAAGAAGGAGGTCATTGGTGTCACGAGAGGCAAAGTCCGGCATGGTTGACACATTGCCTTTCACAATCCAAAGGTCTGCGTAACCATCGTGATTGACGTCTTCAAACTGGGCATGCCATGCCGTAGAGGGTTTGATGTCACCGCCAACGTAAGGGCGGTGTGCTGTCACACCACGTTTAAATGCGACATCGGAATAGCTGGGCTTCAATGTGCCGCTGATGGGGTCCAGCTTTTGCAATTTGTTGTCTGCCATGCTGGTGATGAACACGTCTGGGTAACCAGTTCCATCAAGGTCCCTACTGGCGATACCCATGCCCCAGATTTGCAATGGCTTGAACCCGTCACTCATGGAATACGCACGGGGAGGCATACCTGGCTGCATCTTCCAGAGCTGCTCGTGACCATTTTTGTAGTATTCGCGGTCGTTGGCCACGCGCAGGTCCGCGTGACCCGATCGATTCCAATCGCTAAAAAGCATGGACAAGGCGCAGTAACTGGGCTCCAGGCGTGTGGGCGCTGCATACCGGTCTGCGTTGGGCTCAGGGCGATAAACCACAGCAGCTGTGCAGGTGCCCCATGGATAGCGCTGGCGTTTGAGGTCCGTGTAGGTTCCAAAAGCAAGCGTCGGCAGCTTGTTCCCCATCTCCCAGGTGGCGCTAAAAGCGGTGTGCCAATGGGACGGGGTATGAATGTTCCATCGGTCATTGGCCTGCTCGAACTTGCAGCCGCCTAGGCCCCGGTAAACCTGCGCTTCACCAACTCGCAAGACCACCAGGTCCACGTTGCCATCTCCGTCGATGTCGATGGGATAGGCGCCAATCGCATTGGACGTTTCCAGCCCAGATCGTTCCTCAGTGAACTTGAGTGGGCCCCCCATGCGGGAGACATTTCTGTAGAACTTAGGTGCGTTGGCGCCGGCCGTAATGAACATGCTGGGCAGTCCACTGTCATCACAGTTGAGAGTGGCAACTCCGCCGCCGACCAGGAACTCGTCGTCGGAGTTTTGAAACTGGCTCTGGATTCCGGCTGAGGTCGTTTCATCCAGAAATTTTGGCACTACCAGTGTTTGTCCGTGAGCAGATTGCAAACTCGAAACGAGAAACGCCAAAGCCAGATAGACGGGCTTGTTAAGCCTAGATGAATATTGAAGGGTCATTGAGTGGTGCACCCGTTGGTTTAGCGCTCATCATAATTGGCAGGTACCGCTTGCCCGAACTGGCCACTGCCTTGGTAACGGGATGGACTGACAATCACAACATGAATACCAGTGTTCTTTATGCGTTGGGGGCAGCGGCCCTGTTTGGGGCAAGCACGCCCTTTGCCAAGCAGCTAAATGCAGACATATCGCCTGTGCTGCTTGCTGGCCTGCTGTATTTGGGAAGTGGATTGGGACTGACACTTGCACGGGTCATACGCGATCGTGGCTTGAAGCCGTCCGATCTTCCAAAAAGCGAATGGCCATGGTTGCTGGGCGCGGTGTGTTTTGGTGGAGTGTTGGGGCCCGTTGCGTTGATGTTTGGCTTGACCACCACCAGTGGATCCATTGCATCACTTCTGTTGAACCTGGAGGCGGTGCTGACTGCAGTGATTGCATGGGTTGTCTTCAAAGAGAACGCTGACCGTCGCATCGTTTTGGGGATGCTGGCCATTGTGGCGGGTGGTGTTGCGTTGGGTTGGCAAGGAACTGCAACCTCGTCATCCGGCATCTTTGGCCCCGCCATGGTTGCGCTTGCGTGCCTGTGTTGGGCCATTGACAACAACCTCACTCGCAAGGTGTCTGCGTCAGACGCGCTGTTTATCGCAGGCGTCAAAGGGCTGATCGCAGGTGCTGCAAATACGGCACTTGCTTTGTATATGCACGCTGTCTTTCCAGACGTCACCACAGTTTCCACAACCATGGTCGTTGGGCTTTTAGGTTACGGCATCAGTCTGGTGCTATTTGTACTTGCGTTGCGAGGTTTGGGAACAGCCCGAACGGGGGCGTATTTTTCGACGGCGCCGTTCATTGGCGCAGCGGTGGCCCTGCTTGTTTTTGGGGAATCAACAGACTGGGCATTTTGGGTTGCTGCGGCGTTAATGGCCTTTGGCGTGTGGCTGCACCTTACTGAAAACCATGCACACGAGCATGTTCACCAGGAGATGGAGCATGCGCATGAGCACGGCCATGATGAGCACCACCAGCATGCACACGATTTTGAATGGAGTGGCAGCGGCAAGCACAGCCACGCACACAGGCATTCCTTCATGACGCACACCCATCGTCACTACCCGGACATCCATCACAGGCACGGTCATTGAGTCATACAAAAGCGCGGTCAAGCTTCCCAGAATTTCATGCCAGCAATACCGCCCGAAGCCGATGAGGCCGGACAAATTTGAATAGCAGCTACTACTTGCAGTGCAAGTTCAAATTCTGACGGGCGCGACAGTACCCAAAGCCGCAGTACCCGCAGTCAATTTGACCCCCTAAAGCGGTCAGTCAGCTCGCTCCGATGTGGACGGGTATTGCTGTCGCAATGCAACGCAATGTCATCGTCATGCGGGGGTCGGCTTGCGCAGAGTCCAAAGCGACAGCGCCATCACCGCCACACCCACCAACTGCAACGGTTGCAGCACCTTGCCGTAAACCACCCAGTCCACCAGCACCGCCGTCAGTGGGTAGACGAACTGCAGCAGCGCAATGCGGCCCAGAGCCAGGCGGACCATTCCGGCAAACAAGAGGGCATAGGCTAGGCCGGTGTGCAGCACGCCCAGCGACACCAGCCAACCCCATGTGTCCAGCCGATCGGGCAGGCCTTGCGCCACCGGCACCCAGGCCAGCAGCAGCGTGCCCACAAAACATTGCCACCACGCCAGGGCATAGGGGCTCACGCGTTGCTCGGTCTTGGCAATGATGGTTACGGCTGCATAGCTCAGTGAGCCACCAACGCACATCCACAGGCCAGCCAGGTAACCGCTGTCCAAGTTTAGGCCTTCGGGGCCATCGAACAGGCCGGTGCTCAAGGCCAGGCCGCACAGCGCGGCCAAGGTTGCCAGCCCGTGCAGGCGCGATACCGGTTCGCGCAGGAAGAGGGCGCCAAACAACATCACCCAAATGGGCTGAATGTGAAAGGCTACCGTGGCCACACTGATCGAGGTGAGTGGTATGGCGGCGAAAAACAGCCCCCAGTTCAGCACCATCAAGAAGCCCGTGGCCACGGCCACAGCGTAGCCGCGTGCCTGCAGGCGAAGCTCGCTGGTCTTGCCGCTGCATAAGCCCCAGAGCCAAAGCGTCAAGGCGCCGAAAGCGCACCGGAACCAGACCGTCATGAGCGGATGCTGGTTGGCCTCTTCAATGAACACACCGGCTGTACCGAGCAGCGCACCACCAGCGACCACCAGCCACTGGCCGGTGCGCGCACGGTTGAGTGAATCGGAGGCAGCGGGGCTTGGGGCCGCGACGGCAGGGGAGAGGGAGGGGCTGTTCATGGGGCCTATGGTCGTGGCCATCTATCCCCTTGTAAAGCGAATAGTTCTCAGCATAGCCATTCACGTTGTGCATGGTTGAGCGGGCATACTCTGCGGCATGAAACACCCTGACTTCCAGATCGATTGGCTGCGCACATTGGTCGCCGTGGTGGATGCAGGCACCATCTCAGGCGCTGCACCCCATTTGCACCGATCGCAGTCTGCGGTGAGCGTGCAACTCAAGCGGCTCGAAACTGCGCTGGGGCGTCCGGTGCTCTCGCGTGGGCCGCGCCACTTGGAGCTAACGCCGGCTGGAGCCGAGCTGCTGGCCTATGCCCGGCAGGTGCTGGCGTTGCAGTCGCAGACCCATACCGCCCTCTTCGGCCCCGCGCTGTCCGGCAAGGTGCGCCTGGGTGTGCCGGACGATTACGCCTCTGCTTACTTGACGCCGGTGTTGCGCAGCTTTGCCCATCGGCATTTGGGTGTGGAGATCGAGCTCACCTGTGAGCAGTCCACAGTGCTGATCGCGCGCGTGGAGCGCGGCGAACTGGACTTGGCATTGATCTCGCGTGACCGGCCGCAGCGCGGGCACTTCCTGTTCAAGGAGCCCTTGGTGTGGGCAGGCTCGGCGCAGTTTGATACCTGGCGGCGCGATCCCCTGCCAATTGCTGTCTATGAGGCCACCAGCTTTTGTCGCATCGCTGCGCTCAAGGCATTGCAGGAGTGCAAGCGCAGCTACCGCATCGTCTACCAAAGCTCCAACCTGGCCGGTCAGGTGGCCGCTGTAGAAAGCGGGCTTGCTGTGGCGGCGTGGACGCGCTGCAGTGTGCCGCCAGGGCTTGAAGTGCTGCAAAACCTGCCAGCAGGCTATGAGCTGCCCGTGCTGCCGTCCATGAGCGTGGCGGTTCTGCGCGGCAAGGCCTCGCGCGGCATGCCTGCTGTGGATGCGCTGTATGAGCAGATGCTGCGTACGCTGACACGCGCGACGGGGGACGTGCACCAGTGAACGCTGATGGCCCTCAAGCTAGTTGGGACTGGGGTCTGCGACTTGGTGCCCAAAGCGGTAGTAGCCCCATGTCGTTTTAGCCCCTGATAGCGGTCATTCAAATACTTCAGTTTGTAATGCTTCCAGACTCCTCAAAACGCATGCCGATGCTCAATGGGGGGTATCTCGCTCAACCCTCCGGACGGCTGCATGCAGTCGTTCGCAAAAATACGGAACAGTTGCACTACATACCCCCACGGGTATAATTGTGAGATCCATTTTCATCCTTTTGTCCGTATGACTAGCGATGCAACCCCACAAAAACCCATCATCATTGATGTACGTTCCCCCCTGGAATATGCCAGCGGCCACGTCGAGGGTTCGGTAAACCTCCCTCTTGATCGCTTCGTGGAAGCCTATGCTGCGGTCATTCAAGACAAGGCAAAACAAGTTGTGGTCTATTGCGCATCCGGCGCCAGGTCAAGTCAGGCGGTTCAATTCCTGATGGCCCAAGGGTACGCGAATGCAGTCAATGGAATTTCATGCCATAACGTCGCAAACCGTCTGGGCAAGTCTGTGGTGTAACCATGGAGGCACTATTTCAACAATATTGGCCGCTCATGCTTCTGGCGGCATGGTTCGCCTACAAGTGGATGCGTGCCAGGCAGGTCCGCCATTTGCTACCGTCCTTACGCGAGAAGGGTGCAGTCTTTGTTGACGTGCGATCGGTGGCGGAGTTTTCTGCAGGCAACGCGCCAGGATGCAGCAATATCCCACTGCCGGAATTGAAGGCCCGCTTGAAGGAAATCCCTAAAAATGTTCCGGTAGTGCTGTGCTGCGCAAGTGGCACACGTAGCGGTATGGCCTCGGCGATGCTGCGCGGCAATGGCTATGCGAACGTGTACAACGCCGGTGCTTGGCGTAATTTGCTTTAAGGCCGCTGACCCGACAGAGCAGTTTCACGCCACAACTCTTTGATACCTTTCCAGCATGACCACAGCAAGCACATCTGCCTTCACCCAACCCGCGCAAACATGGAATAGCCGATTTTCCAAGGACGGGTATGTCTTTGGCACCGAACCCAATGAATGGCTGCGGCGCCATGCCTCTGTTTGGCATCCAGGTTCACGAATTCTCTGTGTGGCGGACGGTGAGGGTCGCAATAGCGTGTGGCTGGCTAAGCAAGGCCACCAAGTGGAAGCATTCGACATCTCGGACGTGGGCGTGGGCAAAGCAAGGCGCCTGGCTCAAGAAAGCCAAGTGGCCGTGGACTTTGCAGTTGCAGGGTGCGACGACTTCGCTTGGAAGCAAGATCACTACGACGGAGTAGTCGCCATCTTTGTGCAGTTCGCAGATCCCGATCTACGTGCAAGATTGTTCGAGAACATGATGCGCAGCCTCAAGCCCGGAGGTGCACTCATCTTGGTTGGGTACACCCCCAGACAACTCGAATACGGCACCGGTGGCCCTTCCGTACTTTCGCATTTGTATACCCCGGAGCTATTGCGCGAGTCGTTTGCCAATCTGCACATTCGTGTATTGGACGAGTATGAGACAGAACTGGCGGAGGGGGATGGGCATAAGGGCCGATCTGCTGTGATCGGTCTTGTGGCGTTCCGTGGCTAGATGTGAAGGTTCAATAGGCTATTGCGGGTGCTCACCCGGAGAGGTTTTGAGAGACTGGAACAGATTCGTATTCTTTCGCAGAAGCTGCATGGCCTAAACCAAAAGGGGCACAAAAGAAAACCGGCCCGTAAACCGTACTATGCGAAAAAAATGGCCACCAATCTGGTAGCCATGTAAAAGTCCTCATGGACTGATTGGATCCTAAAATTAGGCTTCGCTGGGGTGCTGCACCTCCCAGGGCGGCGTCCAGTCACCGGGCGGCGCGTTCTTGCCTCCTAGGGACTTGAGCTTTCCTGCGACGTAGCGATTGGCTTTGCCGAGAGGATGCGGCCGGCCAAGTCTGCACGGATATGCTGGATTTCGCCGGCGATCACCCTGTCCAGGAATGCGTCGCGGCGCAAGAGCGCACACGACATTTGCCGGTCGAAGTCGGCGTACATTGGGGCGAAAAACCGAGCGGTGAGCTTGGTGAGGTCTTTGTGATCGGAAGAGGCGGCAGTCATGTTTTCTCCTAGTGGCGCACCGCGAAATCAGCGGCGTGGAGAAAGTGTCGTCTCTTTGTCGACTTTTATAAAGAATTATCTTTAAGGCTTTTTGGAAGCATTTCTAATAGGCAGATGTGATGACTGCCAAAGGCGCTTCCGACGGGTGCGGTGTCCTCAAGAGGGCTGCTTTTCTTCTTCCGAGCCATCTACTTCTCCCTAACCAATCAGAATCGCTGTTCGTTCGCGCGGGTGATTGTCCACTCAGTTTCGATCATTCACTGTAAATCCCGTTCCGACGAAATCGCTTTTCTATATAGGGGGAGCAAGGACGTCTCAGACAGTTTCTTGGACTTGAGTGGAAATATGTGGTCTGTTTTTGATCATGGTAGACCTCGGCCAGAAATGCTGATTAACCTATGAAATTCAATACTCAAAATTCTGTTTGAAATTCATTTAGATGGATTGAAATATCAAATTACTATTTGATTTTTTAAAATAAATCGAAAATCCATCAAATACTTAAAGAAAATTTTTGATTTTTCAAAAATTAACACCATCGAAGCAGAAGTTGCCTGTAGGATATTAAATATGAGATTGAATATTATCTTTCAATAGAAGTCATCAATTAGCGGGATGGATCCTTTCATGAAAAATATTGAGCCTCCTTTCGAGGGCACAAATAAATCTACGACATTTCGCCCCTTTGTAAGTGACGTTTACTTCCCTGGTTCTAATGTGGAGAGGGTGATGTTTGGACCTTACCACTCGCTTTCGAACTACTTCGCGATTGATCCCTGCGTAGGAATCTTGCAGACCGCTTGGAAAGTCGGCTCAATACCCTATTCAGCCTCAATCATACGATTCGAAAGGAATATATTTATTTGCATCTTTACCTCAGATGACGAAACTATGGTTTCGGACGGAAACTCAGAACAATGGGAGTTCATCTTAGCTCAGACATCTCGAAAACACATGAGATATGGAGACCTAAAAACCTCCATTCTTTTGGTCGGCATATTTTATGCATTAGGATGTTTGCCAAAGTCTTACATTGATCTATACCTGTCTCGCTCATTTACCTTGCCAGCAAAATACTCTCCGTTGAATAGACCTGGATTTCTTTGAATCGTGTTGGAATCTCCAAAGTCATTTATCCAATCGCGATGGCTTTCAGTTTAATTTCTTCAAATCGGTCGCTTTCAGATATTTCGCCCCAGTAAATGGATTTCATGCTTCACCCAGTCCGGTGGAGCACTGCTGTTTCACTTGCTGTCTACCCAATAGAAATGAGCGTCGATATTCGTTTGTTGAAATCCGAATGACGTAGGCCACCCAAAGCGGAATGCGGCAAGCGCAGTTTTTTTTCTCGGTATCAGTCTCTCAGCACGGGCATACCAGGCAGGCCCTAGTAACTTTCAATGTGCAGCGATTACGGACACTCAGCCTTTGAACTTACTCAAGCAGAAATGTCCAGGGTGATACCAATGACCAAGCACACCACCTTGACCCGCACAGCGACTGAAGTCAATCAGACAGTCTTGCCACACGCGTCAATCCACGCAAGATGAGCATTACTGCTTGATCGATATGTGAAGTCATCGCAAGCGTTTGGTTCTCCTCAGCAGATAGGCCATTGTTCAGGTCATCAGCAGAGAACCGGGCAAATTCGGCTCGGCCCTGCCAAGCCACGTGCGATCTCGCCCAAGGTTGTACAAGACCGACCGTTTCGGCAATGTCGCGGGTGCAACCACCGAAACCTCCCATCAGGAATAGCGGCTGTTTGCCCTGTAACGACATTAGCGCCTCCTCAGCGATACCCGGCATAGAGCCTTTGTATGTATCCACCCGACCTCCGAGCACGATCCGGGCATTAGACTCCGCCAACATAGTTCGGCGCATCGCGGTCAGCCCAGCTGACCACTCTGCTTCAGTAGGCTGCTGTTGGGCTAAACGCAATCGCTCCACCAACGGTAGCCGCGTACCGTCGAGCTGTAAGCAAATAAGTTCGGCACTACCATCAAGATCGACCACCTTCGATTCAAGGCTAGAGGCGGACAGCAGAACATGAACCGGCCATGCAAGAAAGTTCATTACGTCTGTGCGGCGGTCACTTTCTGAAGAATCGCGGTGATGTCGTGACACAAGTTCGAAAAGCAACTCACTGAACCCGTGCTGACGAAGGTCTCCTCCATACATTAAGCGAGCCCCCAGTGCAAGTAAGTGGCGCGCAATTTCCGCCATTGCATCACTTAGGTGCCCATCACTCAACCCCAGAGCAGGCATATCCTGACTCTCTGAGATAGAGATAGCTATTGCCTGCTGCCCCAGCACTTCGTCGTAGCTCATCGCACCGCTCCTGCAAACCATTCGGTCAAACTACGCAACTGGACTCTTGGAGCAATCTCAGCAAATAAGCGCTCTTCCTCCGCGCTGAGGGGCGGGTCCGGATAGACAATTAATGGATTTGGTACATCTTCTGCTGGGGGCAAACTGGCGAGCGAGATAAGCTCAGGTGGCCTTGGTAGGAAAGTCACTGCCGGATTCGCCACTCCTCGGGCGAGTTCCACTCGGCAGCGCCATAGAAAATCCTTCAGCACCTCGTCAAGAAGGCGGGCGATCACGAAGTCGACTCGGTCGACCCCATTGGGTTCCAAGCGTACCACCGGCACATTGCCCATGTACGGAAAACCGCGTTCGTCTAAATCGCTAATGCTATTGGCTACTACAAACGGCACATTCCAGCGCTTGGCCTCAATCACTTCGCGTCGGCACCATTCACGGGAAGAGTAGGAGTCGGTGTGAATCGCCACCATGGCGCTCACGCGTACCTGTTGGAGGAGTACCTTCTGGAAGCGTAGGCCAGCCGGGATGTCATGCACGTCGAAAAAGCTCGCGAGTCCGTGGCCTTCTTGGATCTGTGTGCGTATAGCCTTCGCGATGCGCACGCCATCCCCATCATGCTTTGAGTGGCTCAGGAAGATTTGCACCTTTTTAAGATATGCCTCCAGTGCCACTTCGTCCTCGGCAGGGCGCTTCAGATGCTCAAGATAGTGACGCAGCATCCGGCAGAACTCGTAGGTCAACTCCGCAGTCAGTTGCTGGCGCCGTTCTTTCTGAGAACCCGTCCAGAGGTCCCAACGCAGTGCTTGTTCCTCTACTCCCAAGTTCTCTAGTACCCCAGTTTCCATGGCCACTGGAAATACTCTGGTGCCGAGACCGGCTTCTTCGGCTCGCGCTACGAGCTCTTGAACATATCCTGCCCAGACGGTGTCCGCTACCAAGTTAGGATCGGCCAAAACCACAATGGCAGTTGTTTCTGCCTCGTTCAGGTCTATCGGCAATGGGGTTGCTATCCCTGGGCCCGCGGCATATCGGTAAATAACACTCAGGCCCGTTCCGCCCACGATGTTTTCGTAAACCTTACGACGGAAATGCTCGCGTAGAACCTCAGCAATTGCGCCACCATCTGCAAAATCAGGATGCCATATGACGTAAAGAACTAAGAGGGGGCGTGAGAGATCGGTCATGGGTAGTCCCAACTTGGGGTCAGTTTACGTGGGCGATGTAAAAAGGATCCACAGATCCTGACTGCATCAGTGAGTCACCCCGCAAACCAAACATTTTCTGTTGTAAGCCATCATTTCCTGAGAGTTCATGATGAACTTGGCGCGCAAGGTTCTAGCCGCATAGGCATCGTCAATCCACTGACCTAGTTCATCAGGGGAACTCGGATAAATCCAATATCTCGCATAGCAATCAATGTGCCCTTTCGTCCAGTTTTCTGCCAACCGAGGCGGCAGGTTGGCGCTTTTTCCTTGACTTGGAAGAATGATGCCCATGACGCCATTCGGCAATGTCTCTCCTTGTTGGAGCGAACTTTTGAGTTCCCAGTCGACATATCTCCGGCTATGTGTGCAACTTCCAACAAGCACGATAGTTACCGTTGTGTCTTGTAGGTATTTCTTTCGAATTTGGGTCATCACATATGCGGGGTTTGTGCTGTCAATGAAGTCATCGTTTTCATTGGCACCAAGAACATATGGTGTGAATACTTTGTGTTTATTCGCAAACTCATCGATGAATGCGTCAACTTCGCCCTTGTCTCCCTTGTAGTGGGAAATGAATACCTTTCTCTTGACACCTGTGTAAGCCATCTCAACTCCCATGAATCTGTAAGACTGACACTCTATCGCTTTTTGTAACCGAAAATGGTCACTGCTGTCGCTTTGTCACCGAATGGAAATGTCATTGTTCAGCCTTTTATTGGCATTGAAATCTAACCAGGCCACGGCGATTGTTTCGGGTCGTGGTGCTACTAGGCAGTCGTTCGTAGGCATCCGCATATAGCCCGCGGACTTGCCCAAAATCTGCTTCATCTTACAGCCCATCCTTGTATCACAACCTGGGACCACGCTCACCTGGCACGGCATTGATCTCGTCACTCTCAACATAAGTGGAAGAAGCACCGCGCCGACCACTTTTCTCCCTCGTCATGTGGAACATATCAACGATATGTACCCACATGACACATCCTGTGCTTTTTCAATACCCCTCTTCTGCCATACACACACCAGATACTGATGATTCTTCACTGATTGAGATGATATTTTGGACAAGCCGCAATAAAAAAATTGTCCAACTCGTCATCATTTTCAATATTTGAACGTCTTTAATTTCAACTCAAATAGTATTTTGAGGAATCTTGAACGATATCGCCAATAAAGCCTAATAAAAAGAGCTTCAACAGGTCAAATTCGGATCTATTTTTGATTTTTCTCTGTATATTAATAAATAGCCCCCTTAAAAAAGGGAACATTCAATTAAAGGAGTTTTCCATGGTTATCAAAAAATCCAACATCAACGACCTGCAGATGTTTTTGAGACAGGCGCTCGAAATAGACGCCGATCCAATTCTAACTAACAAGGAGATCGTACACGAACTCAAGGCCGAAATTCTGGCGCTCAGAAAGGCAGGCCACTCTTTTCAAAAAATTGCTGAACTTCTCAAACAAAGTGGAGCATCAGTTTCCGAATCTACGCTGAAAACATATATGCAGGAGGCGAATAAATCAAAGACGAAGAAACAGACTTCAAAGAAGAATCAGACGGCACTCGAAAAAGTGGATGTGTCGATTTAAGGAACACAAACAGGGTAAATCAGGGAGGAAAAGGAAATGCCACGCGCAAAAAACACCGCAGAAAATAAAGATACCACAATGAAGTTTCGTCTCACAACTGAGGAGAGGAATCACATTCGTATTCAGGCAGATTTGGCTGGCATTTCCGACTCAGAGTATGTGCGTTTATGCGCCCAAAATAAACACATTGTCTCCAACACTGATTTGGCAGTGATTCGTGAACTTAGAAGAACTGCCGGACTAATGAAACACACTCACAACACAAGCGGCGGCGCATATAGCAGTCAGACAGCTGCCATTCTTAATGAATTGCATTTGGTCATCAAGGGGATATCACTTGATAATAAAAAAGATTGAGTCGATATCAGATACAGCGGGTGCAGTTTACGTTTACTCGTTGATTGATTACTTGACGCAGCCTCAGAAGACTGAGATTCACGAAAAGGTGTTGTACATCGCATGTCGCGGATGCTCTTTTAATGACATTGGCGTAGCACGCATTGAATTGGCCGCACTGGCAGACGGAGCCAAAAGAGGTAGAAATCCGACCATGCATCTGGTCATTTCATGGCAGGAGGGTGAATTTCCAACACAAGAAGAAGTGGATGAGGCCGTGAGGATTTTGCTGGAAGAGCTGAACCTCACGGGTCATTCAGTGGTGTATGCATTGCATCTGGATACAGATAACCTGCACGTTCATGTGGCAGTCAGTCGCGTTCATCCAGAGAGTGAAAAACTGATCACACCAGCAAACGGATTGGACATCGAGGCCATCCACAAGGCTACCGCTCGGATTGAGCATGCCCAAGGATGGGGTAGTGAAAGGAATAGCCGCTACACGGTTCAAGCCAACGGACAGCTGATTCGAAACGGATTGGAAGTCTGGAAGGCGGACGGCCTGTCGATGAAGAGACGGGATATGGAACACCGGACTGGAGTGAAGTCTGCTCAGCGCGTGGGTGGCGAAAAGATCAAGGATGTCTTGGCCAAGGTCAATAGCTGGGATGAGTTACACAACGAGCTGACTGCCCGAGGGATGCTTTACCAACCCAAGGGAAGTGGAGCCGTGATCTTTGTAGGAACTACACCAGCAAAGGCCAGTGATCTCCATGACGACGCATCATTCACAAGACTTCAAAAGCGGTTTGGAAAGTTTCAAGGGCCCACCGACAAACAGGTTGCTATATATGAGAGCAAAAAGCATATGGCGAGCTTACCGGTTCCGACACATGAGCGAAGTAACTTATGGATGGAATACTCCAGTGGAAGAAAATTTCACAAAAATCGCTTGAAGCTTGCACTTGAGGATCTTCGAGCTGATCACAAAAAACGAAGAGCAGACTTGCGAATGAGGCAACGCCTTGAAAAGAGCGAATGTCTAAATGGCAGCTGGAATCAAATGTTGCTGACCCGCAATGCACTTCACAGCGTCATGGCGGCAGAGCACGCTGCGAAGAAGCTCAGCCTAGAGCAGCAATTTAAAGATGAAATTGCAGCCACACGAAAGAAGCTTAAGCCAGCCGATGATGCCCCCTATGACCTTGACTTCGAGTCGTGGCTTAGAGCCAGAAACAAAAAAGGAAATGCTGATGATTGGAGATTCCATCATCGGATATCTTGCGAATTTAAAGCTGCTGACAACTCCGATAATGACACGGACACCAAAGCCTCATCGCAGGATATTCGGTCGTACATAGGCTACCCAGAAGGGAACAAAGTCTACTATTATAAAAAATCAGACGAGTCACTTAATAATCTCGCATTCATTGACAGAGGACGAAGCATTGAAGTTTGTGATCCCGACAGTGACGAAGTTATTCTTGCTGCTATGCAATTGGCCGCACAAAAGTATGGCGCATTCATAGCAAATGGTGATGATATATTTAAAGCCAAGTGTATTGAAATTGCGGCAAGACACAATCTTCCTCTGAGCAATCCCGAACTGCGTTTAGAGTTGGATGAAACAAAAGAGATGATCCGCAAGGAGAAGCTTGAGGCTGAAAGATCA
>Ga0228698_1000752_pt1 | contig 20209 bp, 19 predicted proteins | sample McNCre117_Aug_MG_FD_178015 | JGI IMG/M metagenome (GOLD analysis project Ga0228698, IMG submission 178015) | Freshwater microbial communities from McNutts Creek, Athens, Georgia, United States - 1-17_Aug_MG | ecosystem: Environmental > Aquatic > Freshwater > Creek | place: USA: Georgia...
CATTGCCGGTGGGGTTCAGTGCAACGTCCCTGGCGCCGACGCGCAGTGCAGCGCGAGACATCGGGATGCCGATACCCATTCCAATGCTGCGCCCGGCTGCCCGCAGCGCACCGCGATCGGTCTGCAGGAATACATTGGCTCCGGCGGCGATGCTGACGCTGCGCCCAGCGAGTCTGAGTACGGCGCGATCAACATCGATCACAACATCGTTAGACAGCGACAGGCCAATCGAACGTCCAGCGATAACGATGCGTGCCTGGGTCGTGGTTATGAAGCGGCCCAGCGCGATGGCGATGTCGCGCGGCAGGATCCTGATTGCCGTGCGCTCCACCGGCAGCGTGAGGTCGACTCCACTGACGTCGAAGCGGATATCGACGCGCTCGTTGGTCGAGTCGTCGGAGCCGGTAATCGTGATGCCAGCCCCGTGGATGAAGTTCGCCTTGTGGCGCGTGCCCACGAAGACGCCATCGACGTACCAGTCGGTCGGCACCTCGGCCTCGAGTGTCTGCACGCGCAACGTGAGAGCTGCGAGATCCTTGCGCAGCTGGTCGATCTGAGACTGCAGGCCAGAGGTGTCGAACTTCGTGTTGATCGACTGCAGAGCAGTGACGGCCGCCTCGATTGCCTCGATGCGCTGGCGGATATTGCTAACGGCTTGGGTCGTGTCCCTCGTCGCCGGCGGCCGCGGATCGGTGATAGCTGGTTTGCCGAAAGCCATCAGCGGATCTCATCGGCGCCCTCGACGACCTGCACGGTGCGGACCGTGTCGGTGCCGATCAGCAGGATGTTGAAGTCGTCGGCGCCGTCTTCGGCCGGCACATCGGGGAGCGGAAACTCCTCCTGGCTGGTCACTTCCTTGGTGTAGTAGGCCACGCTGCCGTTGGCCTCGACCGTCATCGAGATATCGTCGAAGCTCTTCGCCTGCACGCGGCCGTAGCGGAACGTGATCGGCCGATCGAGCATCGAGAGCTTTGATTCCCACAGGTACGGAAGCTTCGCCGAGACCGCCGGGCTACCGCCGTCGTAAGAATCGAAGGCATAGATCGTGCGCCCGTCAGGCACGACCTGATCGGTGCGCGGGCTGCCAACATTCGATGGCGGATCGTTCTCGTCGAGCACGAGGTAGAGCTTGTCGGTCAGCAGGTCCGGGAACATCGCCGTGCAGCTGAAAGCTAGTGATACCTTGCCAAAGCCGTCCTGCGTGGTTTCGAGGATGAACATGCCACGCGTGGAGTCGGTCTTCTGATACTGCACGAAGATGCGGTTGTCGTGCGCGCGGCAGATCATCGACGGTGGGTTGAACGCCTGCCACTCCTCGCGCGTGAACACGTTCACCGTGATCAAATCAGCGCGGCCAGGACCAGAGATGGCAACCATGCCGTCTGGCGACGCGTAGCACACGCCGACGCCGTTCACGTAGCAGATGCTGCGCTTGCTCACGCCGGACTGCGGAAATTCGATCTTGCCCATCGAGTACGCATCGGGCGCGTTGCCGGCAGCGATGTACGGGAAGCCTTCGGTCACGATCACCACCATGGTGTCCACCGCGCCGATGCCGACGATCTTGCGATCGGTGGCTAGACGGAACTTGACGGGCCACGCGTGCGGCTGACCCTGCGCACTCAGATCCAGTACGTTGTCGTGGAAGCCGGCGTAGATGTCGTTCGGCAACGCCAGAATGCCGCGCAGGTTGTGCGGCGGCAGGTCCCAGCCCTCGCTGGGCAACGTGTCGCCCTGCGCTGCCGTTGAATCCGGTATCGAGTCGACGTAGTCGGCCTGCGCGAGCGGGATCTCGACCAAGAGGTGGAAGGCGGTCGATGTGGCGCCGGTGACCGCGCGGTAGATGCGCTTGGCCACGACGTGATAGTCGAAGCCCGACGGCGGGCTGGTGTCGGTGGTCACCGTGACGATGGTGGACGGATCGCGCGAGATCGTGACTGAAGCCGGGCTCGGACCGCTCTCTGAGAACGTGCCGTCGCCATTGTCGGCGACGAATGTGTACACGTAGCTCGTGGTGGAGTCGTTGCTCGTGTCGTCGGGGATGTTCTGGCCGTTGAACTGGATGTTGTCGAAGTCGACCTTGCAACCGCCCAGGCCCGGATCGTTGTTGCTGCCGAAGCCGATGAAGCCGCCGCTCGATGGCACGTCACTTGCCGTCGTGGTGGCATACACCACAGAGCCGTCCAGTTTGGAGATGGCGGCTGTGATGTGGCACAGGCCAGACTGCACGCGCGTGACGTCGATCTGCACCTGATGCCAAGTGCCAACCGGCGGCAAAGCACTGAGGCCCTGCACCGCGTATTGAATGGTGCCGTGCAGGTCGTCCCAGGCGTCAGTGGTACCGATGACGAGCGCCGGCAGCGAAGAGCCGAACGCCATGCACACGATGATCCCCGAGCCCGCCACGCTGCTGTACAGGCGGCAGGTCCAGTTGTAGAGACCGGAAGTCGCAGGCGTGTCGCACTTGAATTGGAAGCGCAGTTGCGTACTCAGAGCGCCGCCGGCGCCGGTGTCGCGATACGCGAAAGCGTTGGCAAGCGATTCACGGGCGTGCGTTTGCAGGCACGGTGCCGGGTTGCCATCTGTCGAGATGATCTCGGCGTGGCGCAGCGTGATGCCGTTATTGAAGTCACTCGACAGTGTCCACACGCTGGCGTCGTCGAAGCCATCGGTGAAGGTGACCGAGGTCGAGCCGCCTGCGCCGACCGCGTCAAGCACCGGCGGGTTGTCAGGGTTGATGACGCCGAGCGGACGCGTGGTGATCGGGAGGCATCCAGATCCGTCGGTGGCCATGGCCTTGTTGGTCCAACGCGGCACATCGAGGCCGGTCAGATACACGCGCGCCGTTGTGTCCCCTGCAAGCGTGGATGCCGCAACGTCGACTTCGACCGCACCCGAGGCGAGCTCGGCGTCGGTCCAGTGCAGCCAGTAGATGAGAAGCGCGTCGGCAGGGTCGTGCAGCGGGTAGATGGTGTTGATCACCCCGCTCTTGCACAGGTGCTCGATCAGCTGGAAATTCTTCCAGGCTTCGAGGTTGCCCGACAACAGGCGGCAGTTGACCGCGCGCTGCGCGTAGCCCTCCGGCAGAAGCTCAGAGGCTACGCGAGGTAGTTCTCCCCGGAAGCGTTCGACTGAGACTCGCATTCACGCCTACGGACCAGGGAAGAGCCTGACGACAGACAGGAACGTGTACTCGACGCCGCCCACCACGAAGATCGCAGTGCCCCATGAACCGTTGGTCCTCTGCACGCTGATCTGATCGCCAGCGTTGAGCTGAACGTGGCCGGCTATGAGTTTGAGTTGCGTGTCGGAGCTTGGGCCCAGCGTGACTGAATCGCGGCCGATCTGGTTTGTGCCGTTGACGATGATCGAGACATCGGCTGAGGCGCTCCCCTCAGAGCCAGATTGCAGGTTCAGGCCGGCTTCGATGGCGAATATGTAGCCGTCACTTCCGGCCGGGACCGTGTACACGCCAAGCGCGGTGTCCATGTTGCCGTCGGACCAATCGCCCTGGCCGCTCACCTTGTTGAAGATGACCGTGGTTCCGGACTGCTGGTCGTCGGTCAGGGAAGCGCGCGCGCCCACGGCAGCAGGAAGGCCACCGCTACCACCGCTTCCACCCGATGCTGTCGACTCGACGTTCACCGTGCCGGTGGTGGCGTCGTAGGTGAGAGCGAAGTCGTTGTTGAAGCTGACGTTCTGCGGGTTTGGCGGCCCGACGTCGACCTCGTTTTCCTGGAACTGGATGCCGGTCGGGAACGGCGCCCCGGTCATCGGGGTCGGAACCTTCGGCGTGAGTCCGAACGCTGACATGGTCTACCCCACGATCCACGGCAGGCGGCGGATCAGCACCGTGCCGGATTGGAAGCCGCGCGCAACGTCGGCCTTGGCGTTGTTCACCGAGGCCTTGAAGATCGACTCTTCGACCTTGGCAATCACGGGATCCTTCCAGGGCTCTGGCAGCATCAGCAGATGCGCGAGCGCGCCGGCCTCGAAGGCGCGCCAGTGCTTGGCCACCACCTTGTCTGGGATCTGAGTCGTGCTGCGCGTGGGCTGCACGGCCAGCTCGAGCACGACACCGTAGGTCTTGTCGGGCGTCGGATAGAACGTGATGTCCGACTCCGGGATGTACGCGTACGTGCGCGGCTGCGTGAACGGCGTGTTGCCGTCGAACGAATGCGGGTCCGAGGGCTTCATCGGAATCTCGGTGATGCGGCCGGTCGACAGCGTCACCATGAGCTTGCCCACTGGCACGTCGATGATCTCGAGGAACGGGTCGCTACCCAGGCTGTAGTCGGCGGTGTCGGCGACGAGCGTCGCTTCGAGGGTGTCGCGCGCCCAGCGGGTCTGACCACACCAGTCGCGCACGGCTGCCACGTAGGCGTCGCGGACTACCAGCATGGGCGCCTTGGGCACGCGCTGCTGCACGCGGGCGATGAGGTCGATGACGTCAGCCATTACGACTGCCCCTGCTCGACCTGCTTGAGGTCCGGCGCGTTCAGCTTGATGGTGGCGGTCTTGCCCGTGACCATCGCGATCATCGCCTGCAGCGCGGCGGCGCTCTTTTGCAGATCCTGGCGCCGGCTGTTCTTGGCGTAGGCAAAGTGCAGGATGCCGTTGTAGAGCGCCGGCTCGTAGCTGTCCGGAAGACCGATGTTGTCGGCCGAGCTCGCGAGCACCGGGCACATCGCTCCGTAGACACCGGTGAGCGATCCAGTGCCGTCATTGGGCGGGTAGACCTGGAAGCGCATCGGCTGGCGCTGGTCGGCCATCCACTCGTAGGCATCCGCGCGCGGCGTTTCCGCGGCCCAGTCGGTGGCCCACGAGTTCATCGACTCGAAGCCGACCTGCTTCACGACACGCTTGCTCACCGTGTTGCGGTACAGGTTGATGACCGACAGTCCATCCGAGGGCAGCACCTGATCGACACCGGCCACGAGCGGGATGGCGGCGATCTTCGTGTACGCGTCGGCCTTGAGCTGAACGACCGCGCGCTGGGCGGCATTCAGGTAGTCGAGCAGTTCCGCGGCGCTCCAGGCGACGTGCGCCGGATCGAGCAGCGTTGAGGCCGCTCGATTGATGGGGACCGACGCCGCGATCGTCATGGGTTAGCTGATGCCCTTGCCGCCCCGGCGCGACGCACGCGACTCCGCGAGCTCTTGCTTTTCCTGCGCTGCCAGCTCGGCAGCCGACAGCTGCGTCAGCTGAGCATCGCGCAACGCCGCCGCGCGCGCGGCCAGGGTCGCTGCTTCGTCGCCCGAGATCACGCCGCCGGCTACGACCTGCGCGCCGGGCGGAAGAGCGAGCGGATCGAAGCCGACCTGCGCTGGCGCGCCGGCTGCGAGGTTGCCGCCCATCTCTGCCGAAGCGGAGGCCGCCAGCTGCGCGCGGCGCGCTTCTTCGGCACGCGTTGCCTTGATGTGCGCGACCGCGTTGGCGCGCACGGTTTCTTCGTCGGCGCGGCCGTCGAGCACGACACCGTAGTCCTCCTCCATGAACTGGAGGATTTCTTCCTTGGTCGCCGTGCGCATGTTGAAGGGCTCCAGGCCGAGGACATCGCGGCGCGGCGAAAACCCCGCAAGATAGGCGAGGCGTTCCTCGATCGTGGCGTTCGGCTTGCCGTGATACGGCCGGATGTTCGGTTGCGCCAGGATGCGAGACGTGGCCGGCACCAGCACGCCGTCGTCGCGGATCGCGAGCGCATTGGCGACAGCGGGCTTGAGGTGGCGCGTGGCGCGCTGTCCGCCGGCAGCGATGGTGGGAAGCGGGATGCGGGCTGTCATTGGATCTCCTGCGATCTGCGGCCTGGGCATGGGAAGGATGGACTTGGCTACCGACCGCATCGCTTGACCTCAGCTTGGTTGAAGGCCCGCCGGGCCGACATCACCCGGCGGGAACCTGGGACTCAGGCGTTCGGCGTGCCGCTGCCGAAGCTGCCCTTGTGCGCAGGACCACCGCTGCCGGTCGTCGCGCTGCCGCCCGGAACGATGCCCAGGGGCTTGTCCGGATAGCGTGGCTTGGCCTTGCTGCCGGCGGAAGCCTTGAGAGACTTCATGTTTTCTTCGCCGTCCTTGACCTCGTTGAGGCCCTTGTACTTGTAGACGCTGGGCGTGCCCATGGTCTGCTCCTGATGAGAGTTGCTCAGAAGGCCGGAGCTTCTTCAGCACCGGCCTGCGGCCGCATCACTGCGGCTTGGCGTAGGCAAGGCCCACGTAGTTCGGCTCGATGACCTTGTAGCCGTACACCATCAGGCCGCGGACGAGGTAACCGAAGTCCGTCGGGTTGGTGATCATCTCGGCCTCGGTGATCTGAGCCGCGAAGGCGAGCCCCGCGGAGTGGCCGAACATGATCGCCCACGACAGCGCCGGCGACTGCGTCTTCAGCACGTTGCGCGACTGGTACACGGTGAAGCGATCGATCATGCCCACCTTGCCGTTGCGCAGGATGGAGACGTTGTCGCCCGAGAGCGACGCGATCTTCAGCGGCGAGCGCTTCAGCTTGTTGATGTACCAGGGCGGCAGCACCACCCAGCGGCCCTCGTCGGACACGCTCTGCTCGTCGAGCACCTGACCCATGTCGACCAGGAAGTCGACGGCGCCACGCACACCGGAGCCCTCATCGGTGGAGATGATGATGGGGGTGGCGAGCACGCCCAGGTTGATGTTGGCCGAGTCGTTGCCTGCCGTTGCGCCCTGGTTGACCGCCGCGACCTGCGACGGGATCACTTCGAGCATGTCGGCGTCGGCGGCGATCTTCAGCTTGATCGAGCCGTCCTCGGCGAAGATGTCCGAGAGGTCCAGGTCGGACTCGCGAACATCTACCGTGTTCAGCACGACGGCGAAGAACTTCGCCTTGTCGATCGACAGGTTGTTGCTGACGCGCGTCGGGCGCTCGTACGTGAGGGTCATCCCCACCACGTAGTCGTCGACCGTGACGTCGGGCACTCCGCGGATGATCACATTCGAGCCGAAGCCCGCGATCTCACCCTCGTAGTCCGTCGAGGCGATCTCGCCAAAGACGGTGGTCTTGTAGAACTTTTCGATCAGCTTCCCGGACCAAACCTCCGGGATGAAATTCGACGTACCGGAACCGGGTCCGTAATCGGGTACGCCTGATGCGCGAGGAACGCCCATGGGGTTCTCCTATGTTGGGGCGTTGAGCTCTCAGGCTGCGGTGCGCGGCCCGAAAGCCTTCTTCACCCTCGCGTCCAACTCCGCTCTGCGCTTGTCGCGCTCGGCGTCCGTGATCGTCCGGTCAGTTGCGATCCTCGTGTACATCCGCTTCACTTCGGCTGGCGTGAGCCGCTCTTCGGGTTCGGGTTGGGCGGCCGCTCCAGGCGGTCCACCTCCAACGTCATTCGCGGCCGGCAGCACAGGTGGCTTTGCTCGCGCGCCCTGCGTGTCGGCCGTATAGCGCCGCAGCAGTGTGATCACCGGGACAGCGTCATTGACTGCCAACGCCTCCTGGAGGATCTGATCACGCGTCCTCAGAGCCTGCTCGTCGAACACGGCGAGCCAACGCAACCAGCCTTCGGTCTTGTTGATCTCGACCCAGTTCGGCACCGCTTCGGTCATGGCATCGAACATCGCCTGCCGAGCGTCTTCCTGTTGCTGCTGCTGCGTGCGCTGGACACGCTCCCTGTCGAGCTTTTCACGCTGACGAATCGGCTCGAGCGCGGCCTCGACCTGTTGCTGGACCTGCTGGCGCGCGAGGCGCTGCGACAAGCGCAGCATCTCGGCGGCACGGTCCTCTCCCAGCGCGTCGATCTGCTCAGCGGAGAAGTAGTCCTCCAGCTTCAGATCGGCCGGCTGGCCGGTCGAGGTTTTGGCCTGGGCCAATTGCGATTGCAGCTCTGCGATGCGGAGGTTGAGTTCACCAACCTCACCGGAGTGTCGTTCCCGCTCCGTCCGCAACACGCCCATCACGCTGTGGTAGCGGTTTCGCCAGTGCTTGGCTGCAGGGTCCAGCTGCTCGCCGCCTGGGTCCGCACCATTCACGGCCGCGGCACCTGGAACTTCCGCGCCATCAGGCGTCGGTGGTTGTTCGATCGGTGCGCGCCGTGCATCCGGCGGTGTGTTGCTTTCGGGAGCGCTCGCCGCCTTGGGATCGTCCGTCGCGGCCGGAGCCGGCGGGGGCGTCTGAGACGAGGGGTCGGAACCGTTGAGCCTTTCCTGCTGCTGCTTCTGCAGCCGCTCGGCGAGTTTCGCTCGCTGCTGCACTTGCCGCGGCAGGCGCGGCCCATCGGTAGAGACGCTGGGTGCTCCGTTCATGCGTGCCCTCAATCAAGCGCTGGCGGGTTGGACGCCCGCCGCGGTTGGCTTGGTGCCGGTCAACCCAGCCCTGTGTCGTCGCCGAACTTGATTGGCCGGCGAACGGGAACAGGCCGCTGGGGCTTGACGGTGAGCATTTCGATCAGCCGCTCCAGAGCGCAGGCTTGACCCTGCATCTTCTGAAAGTCGTTGATCGCGGTTCGGAGCCGTCGATCTGTGTGGTCGAGCCACGGTACGAGCAGGTGCTCGACCAGCATCCTCACGTCTGGCGAACGGGTCAGCGACTCCAGTAGGAGCTGCTGATCGTTATTCGGTCGGAAGTTGCTTGGCTCAGCCATTCAATGGGTTGCGATGGTACAGGCTCAATCCTGGTCGAGCAATGCGCGCACGGCTGCGTCGATGATCCGCTGGTTCTGGTCGCGCAGGCGAAGCGACGCGGCGGCCCGCTCCAGCTCCAGGCGCTGCGCGCGCTCGCGCTCGAGCTCGCCGCGCACCTCGGCGAGCTGGGCTTCCATCTGATCGCGCAGTTCGGCGATCTCGTTTTCGATGTTGGCGCGCAGTTCGGCAGCCGCATCGCGCGGGCTGGGAGGCGGCACAGACTCGGCGGCGGGCTCGCTGAGTTCCTCGCCGTCGAGCCAGCGTTTGAACTGCTCGAGCGACATACGCACGGTAGCGCTCCGGCGCGCAGGACCGCTGCCGTCGCTGAAGTGCGCGTCGTAGATCGCCTCTGCCTCGTCGGCATCGAGCGCGCCCAGCACCGCCTTGTGCTCGTCGAAGTCGCCGCCCGGCTCGTGCTGGTCGATGACGAAGACCGGGCAATCGGGCGTGAGGTTCGGCCCCAAGTAGACGTCAATCTGCTCGTCGTCGGCACCAACGGTGCGGCGGATGTAGCCGTAGTCGTTGGACATGACCACCGACCACCCCGGCCCGCTGCGCGTGCTGCCGACCGGGTTCTCGATGGTGATGTCGAGGCCCAGAATGTGGACGTGGGCCTTGCGGTAGTTGCCGGCTTCCTTCTGCGGCTGGGTGGGCTCCGGCCGGTCGTTCGTCGGACTGGTGGCCGCTTCATGCCGTTCCACCCGCACTTCGGCGCGCGCGACTGCGGCATCGGCGATCGGCGCAGGAGGAGGAGCCGGCGGAAGCTCGATGGCCCTGGCGACCAGCGCCAGGAGCTTCGCCGGAACGGGCGTGGGGACGCCCTTCGCCTCGACCGGTTCGCGCTTGCGCTTGGGTTTGGTGGGCGGCGTGAAGCGGAGGTTGGGCAAGCCGCGCGCCAGACGCCCCATCGTCGCCGCGTCCCACCCGATCGCCGGCTGCGGCTGGGTGATGGTGAGCGTGACGGGTTTCCCCGCCACGTCGACGCTCGCGCGGCCGACATCGATGGCGAAGCTGCCGACGATCTGCAGGTCGACGTTTCTGCCGCGTAGCAGCAAGCTCGATCGAGAAACGTCGAATCCAATTGATTCAACGAGTTGCCTCCCGAACACGCGCACGGTCGAGCGCGATACGTCGAGCGTCAGGTTGCTCTGTGGCGAAACGGTGACGTCGCGGCCGACCACCTGGACGGTGGCCCGGGTGACCGGCAGCGAGAGCGGTACCACCAGACCGATGTCGCGACCCGCAGTGCGGATCGTGGTGCGGTCGACGGCGAGCGTGAGTGCAAAGGTGGGCTGTCGACCCGCGGCGCGCACTGCGGTACGTGCGATCGCAAAGGTCGTGGTGGCCGTGAGATCGCGACCCAGCACGCGCACCGCGTTGCGGTCGACCTGCAGGAACAGGCCCGAGATCGGCGTGATCGTGACGTCGCGCCCGGCCACGCGCACAGCTCCGCGGTCGACGCGCAGGCCGATCGTCTCGCTGACCTGCCGGCCTGCTGCCTGGATCGCAGCTCGCTGCACCGCTGACGAGATCGACGCCGTGACCTGCCGACCCGCGGCCACGATCTGGGCGCGGCCGACAGCGAGTGTCAGCGATTCAGCGACTTGCCGGCCAACGGCGAGCACCTGGGCGCGCGTGACGGGGATGGTGACGCTCTGTTGCGGCGTCACGACGACGTCGCGACCGAAGACGCGGATCGCCTGCCGGTCGACCTTCAGCGTGATTGCCTGCTGGACCTGCCGGCCGGTGAAAACGATTGCGGCCCTGGAGACGGATAGGGTGGTGGTAGCTGTGACCTGTCGGCCGACGGCGAGGATCTGCGTGCGCGTGACCGGCAGGTTCGCGCCGCCGCCCGTCACCACGAGGGTGACGTTGCGGCCGGCAATGACAAGCTCAGCCGGGTCCCAGACGTTGGTGATCTCTGCGGTCCAGCTGGCGCCCGTGATGACGAGCTGCGCGCGCTGCACCGCAATGTTTGTGTTGACGGTTACGCCGACGGTGCGCCCGACAACCTGAACGGCGGCGCGCGTGACCGCGGCGGTGATGGCGAGCGTGACCTGCCGGCCGACGACCTGCACCGCGCCGCGGTCGACCTGCAGCGAGATCGAGCCGCCGCCGACGTCATGGACCTCGCGGTCGAAGCCGATCGGCTCGGCGTCGAACCAGCCCGGCGGCGTCGACTCGCCGTCGAACCAGATGCCCTGGTAAGCCACGGTCTATCGCCTCAGAACGAGATCACCACGCAGTAGCCGTCGCCACCCTGGCCACCAGCGCCACCGGTGCCGGGGTTCTGACCGACCCCACCTCCACCTCCACCTCCACCTCCTTGGCCGCCGCGACCGCCGGCTGCCCCGTTGGTCGACGCCGTGACGGTCGTGCCGCCACCTCCACCTCCGGCCCCGCCGCGGTAGGTGGTAGCTGCCGCACCGGCCGAGCCAGCCGTGGGCGCAGCGCCGTCGGTTCCGACCGCGCCGCCACCGCCAGCCGTGTACGAGTTGCCAGCCCCACCAGCACCGCCAGCCACGATCGCTGGCGTGGACGAGTGCGATCCACCCGCTCCGCCGCCTGCGCCCCCCATCAAGCCCGAGCCGCCAGCCGCCCCGCCGGTCGGGGTGTTGTTGATGCCAGCGCCGCCCGCCCCACCGTACTCGGCGTTCTGCGAAGTCGCGGTGGCGACACCACCGGTCACGCCCTGGCCACCCGCACCGTTCGATGCCGCAGTGGGAATGCCGCCCGCCCCACCGGAAGTCGTGCCGACGCTGCCTGCACCGCCGCAGCCGCCACCACCACCGCCGCCTGTCACGACGGCCGAGATGGCACCACCACGACCGCCGCCGCCACCGTATGCGGTGAGCTTCGAGCCGAAGGTCGAGTTCCCACCGGTTCCGCCGTCGCCGCCCGCCGCGCCCGCGGTGCTCGCGGCGCCCGCCGAGCCACCGGTGCCGATCGTCACGCTTTCGGTCGCGCCCAGGTCGCTTGCTGCGTACTCACGGCGCAGGCACGCGCCGCCGCCACCGCCTCCACCACCCTTGCAGACGGTCGCGGTCGCGAGCGATCCGCCGCCGCCGCCACCGCCGCCCGCGCCCCACAGCAGGACGATGACGGCCTTCGGCGTGAAGGTGGTGGGCTTCGTCCATGTGCCGTTGCCGGTGAAGGTCTGGATATCGGGGGTGAGGCCCGAGGTGGCGCGCAGCGCGAAGAAACCCACGCCCTCGATGTACTCGAGCATCTCGCCTGCCTGCAGGGTGGTCGAGTGCAATTCGTAGACCGTGCCGTTCTTGTTGTACTGGACAGTGACGGTCTGAGCGAGGCTCGCGTGCTTGTTGCGCGCGGTCATCTGCTTCAGCGTGCGCGTGGTCGACGATGCCGGCGCAGCCAGGATGTCGGTGGTGGCGGCGCTCGAGATGGCCGTGCCCTGGTCGCCCGGAGTCTGTGTGCCCAGCCCGCTCGTGGCGGCGTCGATGTAGTTGCACTGGACGTCGAGGTTCGCTGCCGACGACGAGACGATCTGCAGCTTCGAGGTGGTTGCGTTGAGATAGATCATTGGTACCCCTGCGCATCGTTGCGAATCGGGTTCTTCGGGAACTGTGAGAAGACAGCCACGACCGGCGTGCCGGGCTGATTGAAGCCAAAGGCGATGCTGCGAGCGATCATGTTGATGACGGCTCGCGTCACGTCCAGAGACAAGTTGGCGCTGGCGCTCAGCAGGATCTGAGTGACGATGTACTTGTCGGCCGCGCCGTTCGTTGCTGTGAACGACGGCGTGATCGAGCCGCCGCTGCCGGCCCAATCCGCCCAGCACCATGACAAGGGCCCGCCGACGATCGTGCCGCTACCGCGGTTGTTGCCGCCGCCGGCTGGCGTGATCGTGTCAGTGGTGCCTGAGGTATTCGTGCACAGCGCCACGAGCACGTCGCCAGTGTTGACGTTTTGCGCAGAGCCAAGGACCGCTCCGGTGCCGGTACCTGGAGCGGTCCTCACCGACGGCGTCGACGACGTCGGTGGCACGGTAACGCCGGAGTACTCGGCGACCCAGCCGAACATATTGTCGCCGCCGGTGGCCGAGATGGTGACAGTCTGAGAACTGTTGGCCGAGCTTGGGTTGTAGGCAACGCCGTGCGTGTCACCGGCGGTGTCGTTGAAGTTCCCAGGCGGCGTGAGTTGCGTGTACGACCCGGTGCCGGAAAAACCAAGCGTGGCGTTGTTACGACTGGCATCAAACGCGTACGCCAGCAAGAGATTCAGCGCTGCCGGCGTGAAGCTGGGGCTCGCAGAAGGCGAGCTCGAGTTCCATGGCGCCTGCAGGTTTACGAAGGCGACGCTCATGGCAGGCTACCCATGGTTGTCGACTTGAAGCCGTAGCTGGTCAGCGTCGCGCCGGACTGCGGCCAGAATCCGTGGCCGGGCTGTCCGCTCGACCACACGCTCAGATTCGACTGATTGTCGAGATAGAGTTTGGTGAGATCGATATCGTTGGCGCTGCCGCCAGTGCCAATGCCAGAGTTAGCGGCTCCAGTGGGTCCCACCTTCACCGAGTTGATGTAAACCTTCGCCGCGTTGCCGCTGATCTCAACGCGCACGATGTCGCCTGTGACGAGCGGCGTGATTGAGCCGGCGCCAGGGTCCCAGATCGCCTGATACGAACCGAGCGAACCGAGCCACTTCACGAAAGCGATGTACGCCTGCGTCGGCGTAAGGCCGAAGATGCACTCGTATCCATGCGCATCGCCGGAGCTAAGATTGAAGCGCGTCAGCACTTCAACCTCGTGGTTGTTCCCGGTGGGGAAATAGTTCGTCGTGCGCTGGATGACAGCCTCGACGTACTGGTTGTTCCCCATCGCTTGCACGCTCGACTTGAGAACTGCCAAGCAGTCGTCGGTCGTTGTGACGTTGGCGGATCCGAAGAGGCCGCTGCCGTTGATGCTCCGGCAGTTGTTCCAGCTGCCGCCCGTCGATCCGCCGGCGAGCCAAGTGTTGGTGTCAACCGGGTTGGCGCTCGCTACGGCCGTGAAGTCCTCGGTGAACGTGCCGGACAGCGCGAGGGTGACGGCCCTGCCAACGAGCGGAGTCGTCGCGCGGGCAACGGCGAGAGTGCGCGCCGCCGTGATAGGACGGCCATTGACACCGACCAGCTGTCTGCTGATCGGCAATGCGATAGGGCTGGGAGGCGGCGCCGCGCCCAGCCGGATGCGCAGGCCGCCCATGGCCCTCTGGCGATCAGCCGCCCGAGAGTTCGAAGAACCCGTTCGACACTGTCACGTTCAGGCTGTTGCCATCGGTGATGGTGAACGGGGTCCCGTAGTCCACGTAGCCGATCAGGAAATCGCTCGGCGACAGCGAAACGCTCTTGGCGTAGACAACGACGTACTGGGCGGGGCCGATCGAGCCGCCGCTCGCCGTCCAGCTGAAGTCCGCGGAGTCGAAGACCCAGATGCCCTGCGGGCTGCCGGCCTGCTGCGTCCAGGTGACGCTGGTGAGCGCCTGCCCGCCTGCGGTGTAGCCGTTGCCGGCGCCGATTTCGGTGACCTGGGACTTGTACTTGGCGTTGTCCTTGTCGGGCTGCGAGTTCGACAGGTAGGCCCAGATCGCTTGCGTATCCAGGTCGACTGAGCCGTCGCCAAGGGCTCCCTTGAAGAAGGCGAAAACTTGGAAGGTTGCCACGGTGAAGCTCCTCTCACTGGATGCCGGTGGAGACCGGCTGTTGTTGGGCTACGCGGCGCACCTCGCCGCCCGGCCCGTACTCGACATCGATGGGTTGAGCCTTGCGCTGCGCCTGCAGATGCTGTGCGGCGAGCTTGGCGCCCTCGATCTTTTCTCGGCTCGCGATCTCTTCGCGCTTGCTCTGCAGCTGCGCCTGCGCTTGAGCCTGCTCCGCCTCGGCCTGCGCTTGCATCGCCGCCTGCTGTTGCTGGGCAATCTGAGCCTGCTGCTGATCGATCTGGTCATCGGTGGGGACGATGCCTTCGGGGTTGATCTCGAGGGCCTGATCGAGCACGCGTCGCAGGATCGCCGCGCGGCCCTTGGCGCCGATGATGGGCGCATCGATCGGATTGGCCGTGAGTTGCGCCGCGGTCATCGCCGCTTGGTTGCGCGCTTCCTTGACCAGCATTGCCGTGGCCCCGCGCGCCTGCACGAAGCAGTCGCCCTTCACCGACTCGTCGTCGCCGAACACCATCTCGTTGACGTAGGCCGCATAGATGCTCGGCTCGATGACGTTGATGTCGATCTGGCCAATGGCGCGCCGCAGGCCCTTGGCGGCGTTGTTCATGAGCATCGCGAGGCCCGAGTACGTGTCGGCGGCGCCGCCCACGCGCTCGTTGCCGTACGTGTAGCGCGGCACGCCGCTCGAGTCGTCGGCGCGGATCGAGAACTTCTCGATGACGGCATGCAGCTTCTCGCTGATGTCCGGCACGGTGAGAAACCCTATGCCGGGATTCACGCCCTGAGTGGGGTCGCTCTTCAGCTGGTACATCTTGCCCGGCACCATCTCGATCGATTCGCCATCGGCAAGGCGGTCCTGGTGCACCCACGCCATCGGGCCGGAGGCCCACGCCATGTTGTCGGCGAGTGAGCACGCAGCCGCATTGATCATCTTCTGCGGCGTCTCGACGAGATCGGGAATTGAGCGGCCCCAGAACGATCCGGGCACCGGGTCGAAGCTCGCGTTGAAAAACGGCCTGCGCTTCAGCGGGTCGCGGTTCACGGCGCAGCGGATCACGTAGGGGCCGATCAGGATGGCGTCGACCTCGTACTCTTCGACCGGGTCGAGGTTGTCCATGCCGCGCACGCCCCAGCTCATGAGCTTCCAGCCGGGCACGCTGCCCCAGTAGTGGATGCCATCGATGACGCCGCGCGGCGACAGCCACGAATACAACGATTCCTGCTCTAGGCGCTGGCGCTCGGCCTCCTGCCAGATCCAGCCCTCGAGGTGGCCGTTGGTGTAAGCCATCAAGGCCTGCTCGATCTGGTCGGTTCGGTAGTCCTCGAGCCCGCGCAGGTCAGAGAGTTCGCGGCGCGTGTAGCGCACGCGGATGCACAGATCGCCGGTCTGGCATGAGGTGGCGTACTGGGCCGGGTAGACGTCGAAGATGGGGATCCAGCGCCAGCGCATCTGCGGGCGGTGATCGACCTGCGGTGTGAACCCTTCGCCCCACTTGAGCTGGTTCGACTTCTCGTACACCGGACCCATCATCACGGCTGCGGGGTAGGTGACGAACTCCTCGATGAAAGCGTCGATCGCCTTTTCCCAGCCGCCCTCGGCCATGAGGTCGTGGATCTTGCGCTGCATCTTCTCGGCGCGATCCTTGGCCTCGTCGCGGTAGGCCTGCTCGACCTGATCGCGCATGCGCTCGCCGATCTCGACGGACATCTGGCGGAACTCTTCGCGATCCATCACCGGTTGCTGCGGCGCCTGCGTGAGATCGACGCCCTGGCCGGGTGGCTGCATGCCGGGCTGCGGAGGTGGAGGCTGTTGTGGTTGCTGCTGCGCGCCCTGCTGCCCCATGAGCTGCTGGCTCATGTGCACGAACATGTCCTTGGCCTTGGCCATCGCTTTCTGAGCAATGGCGACCTTGACGTCGGCCGGCAGATCAGGGACTGGCGACGGTTCGATCGATGCCGGGTAGTCGCCCACCGGCATGACGACCTCGCGGATCCATGCGCCGGCTGCCTTGCACTTCTCCTCGGAGAGTTCCATCCAGATCACGTTCTGACCGCCGCGGTCCTGGATCTGCTGGAGTTGCTGCTGGGAGTACACGCCGCGGCGTGCGCGCAGGCAGGCCAGCAGGCGCTGCGTGACCTTCTCGCGCGCCATCTTGTTGCGATCCCAAGTGACGCGGATGTGCCCTGCCAGCGCGCTGTCGCTGGTGATGGCCGGTGGGTCGCTGAGGTTGTTCTGGCCCGATGGCAGGCCGAGGCCTGACTGCGATTCCTTCAGGCGCTGGGTGTCCTGCAGGTTGCGCACCCGCACGAGCGGTCTATCGGGGATGCCGCCCGAATTGAACACGGGGCGTCAGCTCTTCGCGCGCAGATGGTCCTCGAGCTTGCGCTCGAGATCGTCGAGCTTCTGGTGCGCGAGCTCGATGCGCGCCTTGAGTTTGGCTTCGAGCGGCTTGAAAAGCGTGGACAACCAGACGCGAATCGCGGCGAACATGGGCGGGCTCCAGGTTGGGTTGCTATCGGGCAACAACGCCAGCCGGTGCGCCTGCCAGGGGCGACTCGTTGGTGTTTCGCCTTACATGATGACGATGCGCCGCTTTTGGGGCTGCGCGCGCGCCTTCACGCCGGGCTTGACAGTAATCGTATCAGCTACATAGGTGAGAGCCAACGAGTCTGCGTCGTCCGGGCTGGAGACCCCGCGGCGGCGCATGTCCTTCTTGGACTCGAGCTGGTAGCGCATGCGGCCGTCGTAGCCGTAGTTGACGCTGCAGGCCTGCTCCTGCAGGTCGTCGTCGTCGAGCCACTGGGCGAACTCAAGGGCCTCGCGCATGCGCCCCCAGGCCTCAGCGCGGATGTTGCAATAGGTCTGGTCGTCGGCGGCCGGAAGCGCCGGGTTGATCGGATACAGCGGGAAGCCGGGCACGCGGCGCAGTGCTGCCACGCAGGAAGCCCCTATTCCTGTCGACTCCACGCCGACCCAGCCGCAGGTTGGCCACTCCTTCATCCGGATGTCGGCCACGCGACCCGCGAGATCGATGCCATCGATGCCCGAGTACCGGTAGCGCTTGTGGACCTTCGGTCCCTGGCGGACCGTGACCACGGAGTTGTTGTCGCCGAACTCGGCCGGGTCGACCGCCATCACGATCGGGTAGCTGGCGTAGTCGTTGTAGCGCAGCACGCGATCGCGGGCTTTGCGCACGTCCTCGGGCGCGATGAAGTTACTCACGCCAGCCCGCGGTGGCAGGCCCTTCACGCGCACGCGGAAGAAGTCGCTGTCGTCGCCATACTCATCGGCCCAGGACTTGATGAGCAGCTTGTTGCTGAATTTCGAGTTACGGCTGTCGATAGTCCATGTGCGCCAGCGCCTGCGGCCCTTGTCGCCGAAGAGATCGAAGAAGCGCCCCGTGCTGGTGGTCGGGTTGCCGAACACCGCCCAGATGATCTGGGTGTCGGTGTCGGTCATCGCGCCCTCGCTGACCTCGTAGATCACGTCCGAGATCTCGGAGCCCTCGTCCATGAGGAGCAGGATTCGGCGCCCCTTGTTGTGCAGGCCAGCGAAGGCGGCGGGTTGCTGCGCCGACCACGGCACTGCGTCGATGCGCCACTCCTTGGACTCTTCGTTGTGCGCCGGCTTGATCGATGTCGCCGTGAGTTCGAAGAGGCTGCGGCCGATGAAAAGGCCGTGCCAGCGCGCGAGCTCGGCCCAGGTCTTTTGCCTGAGCTGCGGCTCGGTCATCGCGGTCACGACGCCACGCGTGTTCTCGAAGGTCGAGATCGCCCACAGGATGAGCCACGCCGTCGCCGCCGATTTCCCGACGCCGTGACCGCTGCGGGCCGCGACCTGGACGAGCGAACCAACGTCGCCGCCCTCGCGCAGCCGAGCGCCCACGTACTGCAGGAGCTCGCGCTGCCATTCGTCTGGACCGGTTTCGTGCTCGAGTTCGGTGCCCGGCTCACCCCAAGGGAAGGCCCATAGCACGAACCCGTACGGATCGAACTCAAACTCGGCTAGCGTCTCGAGGAGTTCGTCGTCTGTGGTAGCGGGCCCGCGCTCCTGTACGAGGGGAGACGCGGGCCCTATCGGGGGGGTTTTCGGTTGCCGAGGCGGCGCGTCGTCCTCGGGCAGGATGATCGCGCGCCGAGCCAAGCGCTTACAGCGGCGGCGTGGACATGTAGACGCCGTTCAGGCGGTCGCGATCGTCGGCGTCCTTGCAGGCCTGGGTGAACGATGCCGGCGCGCGCTTGCGCTGCTCAGGCGTCATCTTGCGGGCGACTTCGGCCATGCGGGCGCAGCCGTCGCGCAGGATCTCGTCCTCGCATGCGCCGCCGCCGGTCATGAGGGCGCGCGCTTCGCCGGGGCTGGGGATCGAACTGGTCTTCATCGCATGCTCCTCTTGAGGTGACGAAGTGTACTGCCGATATCAACGGAGCGGGGTGCGCAAGGAGGAGAGAGACTGGGACTGCGCATTGGTCTGATGCCCCGGCCGTGAACGCTTGTCAGGCGGCGAGCGCCAGGATCGATCCCAGGAAACTGCGGCGGTTCATCTGCATCACGCGATCCTCCTCATTGCAAACATCTTGCGGATCCTCATCGCACGGTGGTCGGCATGACCAACATGCCATGACCCACAGTACTGGCAGCGGTACACCGTTCTGCTCTCACCTTCACGACGACGATCAGACTTCCCTGCTCCAGTGCGCGGCCTCTTGGCGACCTTCCATGCTGCCTCGGCAGTGTCAAATTTCTCCTTGCCCAAGCACGCGCTCGACTGCCGCATGGCAGTGGGCCGCGCCATCACAGCGACCAGCGAAGCTCGACAGCCGTCACCACCAACCCCGGCCCGCGGCGCCCACCTCCACCCAACGGCGCCGTCTGCACCGTTGGCCGATGGTACGCCTCGAGGCCTACGGCAACCGCGAGGCGATCGTGCGCATCGACCAGGAGGCGCACGCCACCAGTAGGAGTCACGCTGCGGTCGCCGCCATCGCCGCGGACACAGTCGGGCTTCGTCCAGGTGATAGCCCAGCGCGTGTGGTGCCAGTACGCGCCGATCTCGGGCTGCACCGCCACGCCGGGCACCATCTGCCAGCGAGGCGCCCACACAGCCCGCAATCCGGTCTGCCACTGGTCGACCTGGGCCTCGATGTGCCGCGTAGGGTGACCGAGCACGCGCCTACTCTGGGCGTCGAAAAACTGGTCGTCGACGAATGTGCCCCGCACGGCGCCGCGCATGCTGGCTGCGTTCCAGCGCAACTCGACTTCGCCCGCTCGGCCGCCCAGCGACAGCATCGTGCCGCGCGTGTTCCAGGCCACCGGCAGCGGATGCGTTGGGTCGCCGCTTTCGTCCCAACACGCCGATCCCGAGCAACGCGACCAGTTGGCGTCGCCGGCCTGCGCGTAGAGCTCAGCCGAATGTGCGTCGTCGAGCGCGAAGAAGGCGGCGAAGACCAGCATCGTGAGCAGCACGCCGAGCAGGTACAGGACATCCTGGGCGGTGCGCGCGAAGCGCGATGGCTTGCGCGGTTCGCAGCGTTCGATGCCGTAGATCATGCCGGCGTCCCGAAGTCGATCTTGCCAATGACTTGGCCGAGCGCCACGGCTTGCTCCTGGCGCGAGAGCTTGCGGCCGCGCATCTCGCCCTCAGCCGTCTCGTCATAGAGCTGCCCGCGGATCCAGGACCGCATGCGCATGCCGTACAGCAGCGGGTGATCGTGCTCGTCGCGGCGCACCACGATGTTGGTACCGTCGCGCGCCTTGCCGTGGTGTAGCTCGACCCAGCGCGGATACAGGTCCTCGTCGAGATCCAGGCTGTCGATCACGACGACGGCGCGGCGAGCCCAGTCTGGGTGCTTCGCTGACCACGAGTGCGACGACACGCAGATCACGAGATCAACCAACGGCT
>Ga0228698_1000753_pt1 | contig 20193 bp, 27 predicted proteins | sample McNCre117_Aug_MG_FD_178015 | JGI IMG/M metagenome (GOLD analysis project Ga0228698, IMG submission 178015) | Freshwater microbial communities from McNutts Creek, Athens, Georgia, United States - 1-17_Aug_MG | ecosystem: Environmental > Aquatic > Freshwater > Creek | place: USA: Georgia...
TAGAACAGCGCCGAAAAGTCCGCACGCATGTCCTCCTTGCTCAGAGGCTGGTTCTTAAGCCAGGCGTCGTGCACCACGCCGTACACGCTAGACTCCATCTGCTTGTGCACGTCAGCCAGGGGTGGCACCAGCAGCGCGGGCACCGCCTCAAACGAATAGCCCCGGCGACGTATGTAGATCTCCGTCTGAGGACGACAGTAAGACATCTTAGGCATAGCCATCACCATGGCCGACTCGGCCCCTTGCAGGACTTGTCCGGTGGCTTCTTCGAACTCCGCCGGGGACAGCGGTGCCAGCACGCACACCATGCGAGCGCCGTCAGCCAGTGCGCTGCCCCCACGGCCCGAGTACTGGTCCAGGGTCTTCTCGCGGGCGTTGGCCTTGCCTGAGTGGTGGATACCCTCAACGCAGCAGTTGAACTCCTTCTTGAGTATCCGCATGGCCTCGATGAGGCCCTGCTCGGCGTCGTTGACCCGTTGCTCCCCCACACCAAAGGAGACCAGCGGATCCATTATCACCCAGTCCGGTCTGAACTCACGCAGGTGCTGGACCATCCAACTCAGGTTCTCGTCATGCGGGGTCACCACGTCACCCACGACAGATGAGATGCGGAACCCGACAGCGGACAAGTCCATGATGCTGAGGTTGCTCAGTACCGTGTCCACATGTTCGCGGTCGAGCCGCAAGTCCTTCATGATCTCGCGCGAGCGTGCAGCCAAGGTCTCGCGTGCGTCCTCCCGGGTCACCAACACGGTGCGCACTGGGGAGTCAGGCTTACGCCCCCAGAGCTCACGCCCCAGCGCCAGCGTTATGGCCTCGTACAGTGCGAGGGTGGTCTTGCCGACCCCACCCGCCGCTATTCGGGTGCGCACGTCAGCGTACAGCATGTAGGGGAGTATCACCCTGGGAGTCAGCTGTGCCGACTCCAGCTCCTCAAAGGTCAGGGGCTCCAGCTTGAACTCTTCGAGTTTGTCCGCCGTGTGTGCGGCTTTCTTGTGCCCCGGCGGAGCGTTGCGCCACTCCCGGTTGTACTCGTCCGCCAGGTAGAACACCGAGTGGTGCGTGACCACGTAGGCTTCGCGCAGGCAGCCGCGCCACTTCTCCTGCAGTGCAGCCTCGGTGTGCCCCGGGCGGCGCGACGCCGTGGACCACTCGTGCGCCACCGCATAAGCCTGCGCCGTGTCATGCAACCGGCTCAACCCTTGCAGCACGCGGAACCAAGTGCCGTAGTCGCACTCAGGTGGGATGACGCGCAGCGCCGCACGCAAGTCCGCGTAGACCTCTGGCGCGACGATGACCGAAGCCGGAGCCACCTTCACAGCCAAAGCTGCCGGGCCCTCCTCACGCGGGGCAGGGACTAGGGCTGCGGGGGCGTCGTCCGGGGCGGAGCCTTGCGTGGGGTCCCGCCCCGGCAGCCACGCGTACACCCCCGCCTCCCCGTGCGAAGGCGCCACCAGCACGTAACCCCGGTGCTTGACGTCCAGCCCTGGGCCCAGCGTGCCGGGGTAGTTGACCCCCTCCACCGCGCGAAAGTACCTATGCACACCCCCGCCCTGCGTACTGGCCGCCACCGCCGAGCGCAGCGGACCGTGAGCCTCCTCCAGCGCGTTCAGCGTGGCCATACCCCCGTTGCGCGGGTCCACGTCCAGCACCACCAGCCCCGAACGCGCACAGGCAACAGCAATGTTCGCGTCGGGGTGTTCGCGCCACATCTGCCGCACCGCCTCGGGGTCGCAGCTGGCGCTGTTGAGCCCGTAGCCGTTGACGGGCTTTTTGTCAGGCCGCACGGGTAACACGTGCCACCCCAGCGCCGCGTAGCGCAACGCCCAGTCCAGCAGTGTGTCCGCTGTGCCCGCAGCCCGCTGCGCCCGCTCAACCACCCTCAGCACTGCCGGGTCGGGGCGGAAGTCATTTGAATCGAATCCGAACTTTGACATGTGTGAACGACCTATTCACGTTGTGCGCGACCATTTTGCAAAGAAGACTGCGGCAGGCGCTGGTCGAGGGCGCTTTTCGGTAGCTAGCCTAGCCGGGTCTTACACTCTTGCGCCCAGGGGGAGTTAGGCCTCCTCGGGCTCCTCAGCCGCGCCGAGCTGGTACGGGCGGTAGGGGTTCAGCGGGCACGTGACCACGCCGCAGTCCCGCACCGCCTCGCGCTCGTAGTTGCAGCACGCCAAGCATTTCTGCTTAATCGCAGCCGCAGGGGGGATCTTCTTGAGCAGCGCCCGCTCGGCGGCGATCTTGTGCTTGTCAGGCACCGAGTCCCGCAAGTACTCAGCAATGCGCTCCAGGGTGCGGGGCGGCAGCGCGATACCCGCCTTAATGCGCGGTGACCTGACCCGCCGCGCGGGGGTGGCGTCAGAAGTGTTCATCTTGAGTTTCCCAAATCTCGCGTACTACGTTCCAATAACGACCGGCCTTGCGCACCGTAACGTGCGTGGGCTGCGGTGCGCCCTTCAGCGCCCAACCCAGCCGCTGGGGCTCGTTGGGCAATTGTACGGCCAGCCTCCGCCGCTGGAAGAACTCCTGCGCTGCGGGGTTGAGCGTACTCGTGGTGATGAAAGCCGAGGCGTTCACCCGTGCGTTCTCGGGCGTGGTGCACGTGTACTGCACCATCAGCGCCGGTCCCCGCCGCGTGTTGAGCGCCACCGCGTTCACGTTGTGCACCTGCACCCGGAGCGTAGCGCCTTCCCGCGCCTGCGCCCCCGTCGTAGGGTCCAGCGGCACCAGCGAGGTCACCCCGGGCCACACCTTGCGGGGCTCTCGCGTGGGGGCGGGCAGGGCCTCCAGCGGCTCCAGCGGGGCACGCTCGCGCACGTAAGTCTCCAGGGCGTCCACCCCGCCCAGCCGCTGCAAGTTGCCCACGTAGTCCAAGACCAGACAGTTCCTCTTGCCCTCCGCCCGACGCGTCCCCCGCCCCAGGATCTGCACCCAGAGGTTGCTCGCAGCCGTGGGCCGCAGGCACACGATGCAGTCCAGCGCGGGAAAGTCGAACCCCGTGGTCAGCGTGTCCACGCTCAGCAATACCCGCGCCTCCCCACTGAGGAATTGCTGCATCGCCCGCTCACGCTCGGCCGGGGGCATCGCACCGTACACCGTGATCGCTGACCACCCCGTGTGCCGCAGCACTGCGAGCTCGGCACGGCGCATCGCGACCACTGAGGGGCAGTACACCGCAATGTGCTGCCGCGTGCGGGCGAGCTTAGGCAGCGACCGCGCCACCGCCCCCAGCCACTCGGAGTCCTCCCGCTCGCCCACCTCGCGCGGGTTGTAGTCCTCGGTCAGCGGAGCCGGGGGCAGCTCCAGCTGAACCTCAGTTTCCACCCCCACCAGCGGGCTCAGCCAGCCGTCCGCCACACCTTGCGGCACGGTGTAGCGGTAGCACAGGCTGTCAAACCAGTAGCTCTCGCCCGCGCCGTAAATCAACCCGTTGTCCGTGCGCCACGCGGTCGCGGTGAGCGCCACGCGCTGCGCCCCGGGGTGACGGGCGAATACCTCCCCATACATGCTGACCTCGCCGGTGCGGTGATTGACTCGGTGGGCCTCGTCAACGATGATGAGCTCCGGCGGGGGTAGGGCGTCCTGCTTCACAGGGCCGATAATCGACTGCACGGTGCCGATCGTGACCCGGGCCTCCAGGTCCCTGCGACCCAGCCCCGCACACACCACCCCGGGCCCCATGCCCGTGTAGCGTTCGTAGGTGTCGGCGTTCTGCTGCACGAGCTGCTGCGAGTGCGTCAGCACCCACGTGCGCACTCCGCTGTGGCGAGCCAAGTCCGCTAGGATGAGCGACTTGCCCGTGCCGGTGGCCAGCTGGGCAGCGGGGTGACCGCCCGCCGCCAGTGCCGAGCGGATGGCCGCCAAGGCGGCTGTTTGGTGAGGGCGTAATTCCATAGGTGAGGCAGGTCTCCGTCAGTTATGAGTTAGCCTCGCGATCATAGCTCGGTTTGCGCCGGGGGTGGCGATTGTTTTTCCCAATCGCACCTCCCGGCTCATTGAAAAATACAATCACCTGAACGCGGAATTGTCACCTATGATTCGTTCACGGTTGAGAGACCGGGATAACTGAATAACTGGAGAAACACATGATCGCCTCTACCCTCGCCTCCGTCGCCACCAGCATGCTGGTCGCCTTCTACAACGCCAACACGGCGGGCAGTCCGGTGAACAAGTTCGCCGACCGCACCACCGCCGAGCGCCGCTGCGCCCTGCTGGCGGAAGAGCTCGTCGCTGAAGGCTTCAACGTAAACCAGGTCATCCACGCCATCCGCACCGGGCAAGTGCTAGCCCGCCTGAACGCCGAAGCCGACAAGCTCAAGCAGCTCGCCCTGGACAACTACGAGCTCGACGGCGGCACGACCACCGAGTGCTGCGACCACGCTGACCGCGTGGAGCTCATCAAGCAACACGGCTCCGCCGCTGCCGCCTGGGCCGCGCAGATCCGGAAGTACGAGACCACCCGCGAGATCCAAGCCTGCTACGACACGGGTGTGGAAGAGTCCGCCCCCGAGGCCTCCCAGCCTGAGATCCCGATCGTCGGTGAGTTCGTGAGTTGCCCCCACTGCGGCGTGCACCTGAGCAACGGTTACACGACCTACGAAGACCTGAAGAGCGACAAGAACCACGACGTCAACGTCAAGGACATGACCCACGAGTACATGTGCCTGGGCTGCGGCGGCAACTTCGGCCCCGCGCTGCAGCACGCCCCCAAGACCCCCAAGGCATCCGCTACCCCCGCTACGAAGCGTCCCGCGATGGCTGAGAGCATGGCGCTCGACCGCACCATCCTCGACACGACCGACAACGTGACGTACAAGAATGCGTTCGCCGTGTACAAGGCGGGTGTGGTCAGCTCCGCCCAGTGCGACCGGCTGTCCGCCGTGTTGTACGCCGCTGCCAAGGCGGGTGACCGCACCGCCACGGTCGAAGTCAACGGTCACGTGTTCACCCTGGCCGTCAAGTGAGCGAACCATCCATGAGTCTCCGTCGCCGCATAAACCGATTCCTGATCGGACTCTACACTGTGGCGCTCGTGCTAGCCACTACCCTGCTGCTGGGGTGGGTCGGTCCGAGCATCGACTACACCCCTCTCACCGCGCAGGAGCAAGCCACGCTCGACTGCCGCTCCACCTACGGCGAGGCGGTGGCTGAAATGCGCCCCGACGGAAGCCACAGGTGCCTGGACAAATACGGGCGCAAGCTCACCCCTCGGTGAGCTATACTCTAACCCCATAACCCATAACTGGAGAGAAACATGAACACTGTCGACTTCTCCGCGATGACCACCCCTCAGTTGGTCGCCTTCTACAACCGACACGCCAAGGTGGCCGTGCGCCGGTTCTCGGATCGCAAGACCGCGCTGAGTCGCTGCGCTGACCTGTACAAGAGCCTGGCGATGCCTACCGCCTCGCAGATCCGCCAGCGGTCCGAGGTCTCCCGCCCGAGCATGAAGGTGTCGCTGAGCCTGGACCGTCGCATCACCTGCGTGCAGACGGGCGAAGTGTGGAAGAACGCGTACCAGATGTGGGTCGAGCACAACGACTGGATGACGGGCGGGCAGCAAGATCGGCTCACCGCCGTGCTCTACTCCGCTGCCAAGCGGGGCGAGCGGGCTCAGCTGACCATCAACGGTCGCACGTTTCAGCTGGTCCACGTACAGACCCTCATTCCGGAGTGAACGCGATGTCTTCTACTGTGTTCGACGTCCTCAGCCTGGACCGTGATCAGGTCAGCTGGGAGCAGTACCTGGGGGTGCTGACGCCCTGGGAGCTCCGCGCTGGCATCTGGTTCAAGCGCGAAGACTACTTTGCCCCGCTGGGCTACGGGGGTCCTAACGGCTCCAAGATGCGCCAGCTCATCTGGTACGTCAACCGCTATCGCTCCGGCAAGAGCCATATCGTGACCGGGGCGAGCATCCAGTCCCCTCAGCTCAGTATGAGCGCCATCGTCGGCGCACACTACGGGCTCCGTGCCCGGCAGGTGGTCTACAGCAAGCCCTCCACCGTGCTGCAGCACGAGAACCCGCGCATCGCCTACGGATTCGGGGCGGAGTTCGAGTGGGCCTCTGGACCGTACAACCCGATCCTGCAGCGCAAGGTGTCTGACCTGACTCAACCCGGCTCTCTGGTGGTGGAGTACGGCATCACCTTGCCGCACGACCGCTACCCGGCGGAGGATGTGCGTAAGTTTCACGAGGTCGGCGCCAACCAGGTGTCCAACCTGCCTGACGAAGTCGAGACACTGATCGTACCCGCAGGCTCGTGTAACTCGCTATGCAGCCTGCTGCTCGGGTTGAGCCGCGACTCGCATAACGTGGCGACGCTGTTCACCATCGGCATCGGGCCGAACAAGATGGATTGGGTGCGGAGCAGGATGCGCGTAATGGGGGTAGACATAGACGCGCTGCCGTTCGAGTGGAAGCACCACAGTCTGCACGACACCAAGTACGCTGCTTACAGCGACGCGTTCCGGGGCGAAGAGTACCACGGGATCTCTTTCCATCCCACCTACGAGGCCAAGATGTGGCGCTGGCTGAACAGCGTCAACGCTCTGGGCAACGTGCTGCCTAAGAACGGGCGCACCGGGTTCTGGATCGTCGGCTCTGCGCCGAACCCGAAGGTCATCGAGCCGTTCTACACCCGCAAGTTGGAGGCCTGACCATGGCTCGACGTGACAAGCGGGGTCGCCTCGTGTGCGGCTGCGGGGGCTACTGGTTCCCGCACCGGCAGGGTGGGGGCGCGTGCCACAGCTCGCCCCGCTCTGACTACTACCTGGCTCTGCGTGCCGGGGTGCCCCACGAGGAGGCGATGATGCTCCTCTCTGTGAATCAACTGGAACGCATGTTCCCTCTGTATAGGTGATAACCGTGAAACCCCTCATCATTTACCATGACAACTGCGCCGACGGCTTCGGAGCAGCCTTCGCCGCGTGGCTCAAGTTCGGCGATGATGCCGATTACCTACCCATGCAATACAACCAACCCCTGGATCCGAGTAAGGTTCAGTATGAGGACCGAGATGTTTACATCCTGGACTTCAGCTTCCCCAAGGAAACCATGGAGAAACTGCTGTCTGCTGCTTCTCATTTGGTTTGGCTGGACCATCACAAGACCGCGTTCGAGATGTGGTGCGGAGGCATCCCTGACAGCGAACACTACATCAGATGCGACGACAAGCGTCAGATCTTCCTGGTCAACTTCAAGTCCGGTGCCATGCTGGCGTGGGAGCACTTCCACCCGGGCACCCTGGTGCCGTACCTCATCCAGCTGATCGACGACAGGGATCGGTGGGTGTTCCAGTACGGGGAGGAGAGCCGCGCCCTGCACGCTGCGCTCTCCCTGCGCCGCCCCTGGACGTTCAAGGACTGGGCCGCGCTGCTACCCAGAGAAGTGCTGCCTAACGAACCCAATGAGACGCACGCCGGGGTGTTGGCCATAGCTGAAGGCCGGACGATCCTCCGCTACCAAGCCCAGCAGGTGGAGGAGAGCGCCAAGCGGGCGCTGCCGTGTTGCATTCCCTGGAGCGATACGCTTACCCCTCGCGCAGCGTCCGAAGGCATGGCGGTGAACACGCCGAACAACATCAGCGAGGTCGGCCACGCCCTGGCCAAGCAGTCCGGCACCTACGGGTTGGTGTGGTACTACGACGCCAAGGACAAGGTGGCGCAATGCTCCCTGCGCAGCATCGGGGACTACGACGTGAGCGCCATCGCCAAGGCGTTCGGCGGGGGCGGGCATCAGAACGCAGCAGGGTTCCGGGTGTCCGTGCCGCGCCTGCTCGAATGGTTGAAGGGGTGAGCGCGATGGACTACCGCCTCGCTGAAAACCGCAGGGAGTACTTCGATGCTCTCTACACGATGAACCTGCGCCATGGCGTGATGCCGGGGCTTGTCTACCTCTACATGCCCGCGCTGTCCGAGCGATTCGGCTGGGGCGCAGAGCAGAAACTGTGGTTCGCCTTTCTGAACGGAATGACCCAGAACCCGATCACCTCGCTGCGAATGCTCGAGCGGCTGCCCGAGTGCCCGCCCGCTGGGGCGGAGCTGACCGGGTTCTCCGACTGGTTCAACCGGGAATGGTCGACGCTGCAATTTGATACGGACCGCCGCTATCAGAAAGCAGATACCGTGTCTGCTATCAAGGCGTACGCTAAGACGGTGTCGGAGCACGGCACCCAAGAGGCGATGCTGACCGGCGAGTACTCCGCACTGTGGGAGCTGGTGCGCGGGCACTACTACTCGTTCGGCCGTCTGTCCGCATTCAGCTACCTGGAGTATGTCTACCTGAATGGGTTCGGCTCTGACTGCGACGACCTGGTGTTCGGCGACAAGTCGGGCAGCAAATCACACCGCAACGGGATGTTCTTCTTGCTCGGTATGGATCACCTGGTCTGGGACAAGCGTCAACCGGGCTCTCACGACGGCAGCTACACGGATTTCAAGAAGATGTGCGCCTGGCTCGAGCGCCAGGCAGAAGACTACCTGGAGTCGGTTCGCGATAACCCGCTCCTGGAGCGGTACGTCAGCAAGTTTACTCTGGAGTCCAACCTCTGCACGTTCAAGAATCATTTCTTCGGTCGACGCTACCCCGGGGTCTATGCCGATATGGCGTGGGAGCGTATCCAGTGGGCTGACGAGCGAGGCCAGCAGCCGTACACTGAGGTGTTCAAAGAGGTCCGCCAGTCGCTACCCGCGTGGCTCCGCGCCGAATGCGAAGCCAAGCCCCTCACCCTGAAGCAGAAAGCCGCGCTGTTTCCGGAGACCGGGTCGCCTTATCGTGGAGAGCACTTCCTATGAAGCACGTCATACTCCGAGTCGCCGGCACCTTTGGGTCGGGTAAGACCACCGCAGTGCGACAGTTCCTGGACGGCTACCCTTGCCAGGAGCTCCGCAGCGGGGGTAAGATCGCGGGCTACCAGGTTGACCTGAGCTCTCGCGGCATCTCAACCCCGCTGTACGTTGTCGGCAAGTACGACAACGTCTGCGGCGGCACAGACGCTATCAAAACTCAGGCCGAGATCGCCGAGCGGGTGCTCAAGGCGCACACCCTGGGTCACGTACTGTACGAGGGGGCGCTGGTCTCGGCCAGCGGGTTCGCCGGGGCAGTGACTGCCGCCGTGGAGCCCACTGGCTGCGCTGTCTACGCGTACCTGGACACTCCGCAGGAGCTCTGCATCGAGCGGGTCAAGGGTCGCCGCGCGGCGGCGGGTAACGAGAAGGAGTTCGACCCTAAGAACCTGATTCAAAAGTTCGGCAGCGTCGTCAGCACTTACCGGGCTATGCGCAACACTCCCGGCTGCGACGTCCGCCTGATCAACCACCAAGATCCCCACAACCAGCTGCTCAGCATCATACAGGAGTACGACAATGATTGACGAATGTCCGGTCGCCCGCCCAACCTGGGAGACTGTCCGCAGCGTGGACGCGGTGCTCTACTACACGTGGGAGCGTGAAGCCATCCGCCTCGCCCGGGAGAACGGCCACACCGCCCCCTACACCTCGGACCCTATCCTCGCCCGGTACAAGTTCACCAACGTCCGCCGTCGCGACGACCGGGTGTCCCGGTGGATCATCGAGAACCTGATTGAGCCCGCCGTGGACAACGTCGACGAGTACCTCTGGTTCACGTTGCTCATCGCTCGGTTGATCAACTGGCCCCCGTCGCTGCGGGCGCTCATCGACGCCGGGGTGCTGCCCACCTCACCGTCAGAATTTGACGCCGAGGAGTTCATCCGCGTGGTCGAGGGCTGCAAGGCCGACGGCAAGAAGGTCTACAGCGGAGCGTACATGGTGTACCCCACGCGGGCCGAGCCCTCAGCGCCCAAGTCCCGGCTGCTGGCGGAGCGTATCCTGAGCGGAGTGATTGCGAACAGCGAAGCGATACACCGCGTCGTTTGGCTCGACGATACGCTCAGCGTGCGGTCGATAGTGGAAATCTTGGCGCAGTGTTTCGGCATCAGCACGTTTATGGCGGGGCAGGCGACCGCTGACCTGACGTACACCGGGCTGGAGTTCTCCGACCTGTACACCTATGCCCCAATCGGCCCGGGCAGCTCGCGCGGACTGAATTACTTGTTCAACCGGGCACCGGGTGCGGGCTGGGGGCAAGATGACTTCAACCGCAAGCTCATCGACATTCGCGGTGAGATCATCGTGCGGCTGGAGATCGAGGATCTGACCCTGCACGATGTGCAGAACGTCATGTGCGAGTACAGCAAGTATGCCCGCGCGGTGCTCGGCGAGGGCATGCCCAAGAACCTCTACACGCCTGAACAGGAGTTCTGAACATGGAACTGGTCGTCCGCAACGTCAACGAGGCTTTCAGCGAGATCTTCTGGAAGTTGAAAGTGCTCAACCTGCAGCCGGAGCAGACCCGTAACGGTCCCGCACTAGTGTACCCGGAGCCCGTCACCACGGTGTACAAGTACCCGGCGGAGCGGGTGCTCTTCCACCCCGGGCGGGACGCCAACCCCGTGTTCCACCTGATGGAGTGCATCTGGATGCTCGCGGGGCGGAACGACGTCGCCTTCCTGCAGCAGTTCAACTCGCGCATGGGGACGTACAGCGACGACGGTAAGTCGTTCAACGCTGCCTACGGCCACCGCTGGCGCCGGCACTTCGGGCGTGACCAACTGGTGGACCTGGTGCGACTGCTGCGCAAGGACCACTCCACGCGGCAGGCGGTGCTGCAGATCTGGGACAGCGCCGACCTCACCCGCAAGACGCTTGACAAGGCGTGCAACACGCAGGTGATGTTTGACGTCCGCGCGGGGCGACTGAACATGACCGTGATCAACCGCAGCAACGACATCTGGTGGGGGGCCTACGGCGCCAACGCGGTGCACTTCAGCTTCCTGCAGGAGTTCGTAGCCGCAGCTACCGGAATGCGCTTGGGTGTGTACCGGCAGATGAGCAACAACTTCCACCTCTACACCGAGCTCTACAACGCGCAGCAGTACCTCGTCATGCCGCCCGACCCCGGCATGTACGACCACTACTCGCACGGCGAGGTGCGCCCCTCGCCCATCATGCTCGACGGCGAGTACCGGCTCTTCCTGACCGAGTGCGAGATGTTCTGCGCTGACCCCTTCAACGAGCGGGTGCACTATGCCAATCCGTTCTTCACGCACGTGGCGCAGCCGATGGCCATGATTAGCCGGGTGCGCAAGACCCATGCGGGCGACGGCATGGGTTACGCGATGAAGATCCGCGCCGAGGACTGGCGTCGCGCTGCAGTTGAATGGGTGGCTCGCCGGGAGCTCGCCCGCCGCATCGCGAGCGAGAACGCCGAGCTTGGCGCGGTTCAGTCTGGGGCGCGGCAAAAGTAGTTGCCCGCCGCGCAAAAACCCGCCTATAATTGGCTGCATAACTGCTAACTGGAGAACTGAAGTGAAGACAACCCTTGAATTCATTGCCTCAGGCGCGAACGTCTCGCGCTACCACACGGTCACCACCGTGCGCTCGGAGTCCGTGGGGCATCACTCCCACGGCGTGGCGCTGCTCGCGACGCTGCTGAACCCGCTGGCGTCACGCGCCCTACTGCTCTCGGCGCTCTACCACGACCTGGCCGAGCACCAGACGGGTGACATCCCCTCTCCCGCAAAGCGGGCCTACGGCATCGGTGAGCAGGTGGCGCAGCTGGAATGCCGGCTCCTGCGTGATGCGGGCATCCCGATGCCCGAGCTCACGCCGGAGGACGAGCGCACGCTCTCCCTGGCCGACATCGCGCAGGGGGCGCTGTACTGCGTGTCGGAGATGAACCTCGGCAACAAGGGTGCGCGCGTCATCTACGACCGCTACATGTCCTACGCTCGCAGCCTGATCCTGGTGGGCCGCGAGCGCGAACTGTTCAACACCATCGAAGGGATGATCCTGTGAGCAACGCCAACAGTAAGCAAGTCGCTGGCGATCATTACCGCACGGCGAGCAGCGGGCTCCAGCATTGGGACATCTGCGCCGAGCACGACGTTCCCTACCTGGAAGGCTGCGCGACCAAGTACCTGAGCCGGTTCCGCCGCAAGGGCGGCTTGCAAGACCTGCAGAAGGCGGCGCACTACATCGAGAAGCGGCTCGAGAACGCGGGCCGTCGGCATCCCTACGTGCCGGCAGGCAAGGTCATCGCGTTCCTCGACGACAACGGCATCTTCGGTCCCGAGCGGGAGATCATCCGCATCCTGCTGAACTGGACCGTGGCGCACGACCTCATCATCGCTCACGACAAGACTCTGGACCTGATCGCCGTGATGGACGGCTCGGCTCCGGGCGGCGGCTACGTCAATCAGGACTGAGATGTCTACCTGGGTGTTCGATACCGAAACGCTGCCGAACAGGACACTGTTCTGCGCGTACGACGTCGAGACGGGGGTCTGGTTTGACCTCTGGAGGCACGACGAGGACGCCCCTGCGCGGCTGGCCCGCTTTGTGCAGCAGCCCGATGCGACGTTCGTAGGTTTCAACAGCCGGTCGTTCGACTCAATCATCGTGGCTGCGTTTTGCGCGGGCCGCACTGAGTCGCAGATCAAGCGGATCGCCGACGACATCATCGGCAACCGGCTGCAGCCCTGGGACGCGATGCGCAAGTATCGCTTGTGGGACGCTATCATCGACCACATCGACCTCATCGAAGTCGCTCCCTCATTCGTAGGGCTGAAGGCTTACGGTGCCCGCATGCACATGCCTCGGCTGCAGGACATGCCAGTAGGGCACGACCAGGAGATCACCCCCGAGCAAGAGAGCGTCGTGCTCGAGTACTGCCACAACGACGTAGACACCACCGCCGAGCTCCTACGCCACCTAGAGCAAGAGCTCATGCTGCGCGTGCAGATGAGCCGCAAGTACGGCGTTGACATGCGCAGCAAGTCTGACTCGCAAATGGCCGAACAGGCGTACATCACCCGCATGGGGCTGCGCCGCAAGGACAACGAAGTACCCGCTACGGTGCGCTACGCTCCCCCGGGCTTCCTGCAGTTCAGAGACGCTGCGCTGCAACAACTCCTGGAGCGGGTCGCCGCGCACACGTTCAACATGAACCAGTCCAGCGGCCATGTCGTGCTGCCGGACTTCCTCGGCGAGGTGACCGTCAAGTTCGGCTCGGGCGAGTACCAGCTCGGGGTGGGCGGCATCCACAGCGTGCACGATCGCCAGGTTTGCCACGTGGCTGGCGATGACGTCATCTGCGACATCGACGCTGCGTCGTTCTACCCGAGCATCATCTTGGAGTGCGGGTTCGTGCCCGCTGGGCTGGGGCAGGCGTTCCTGGACGAGTACCGCAAGATCTACCGTCAGCGCCTTGACGCTAAGAAAGCGGGCGACAAGGCCACCGACAGCACGCTCAAAATTTCCTTGAATGGAACCTTCGGCAAGCTCGCGTCACGTTATTCCGTGCTGTACGCGCCGGACCTGATGCTCGCAGTGACGCTGACAGGGCAATTCACGCTGCTGATGCTCATCGAGTGGCTGGAGGCAGCGGGCGCTACCACCCTGAGCGCCAACACCGACGGCATCGCGATACGCTATCCTAGAGCCCTGCAAGGCGCCATTGAGGCTACGGTCGCCCGGTTCAGTGAGCTCTCGCGGTTCGTCTTCGAGTTCACCCCCTACCGCGTGCTGGCGCTGAAGGATGTCAACAACTACATCGCCGTCAAGCCCGACCGCAGCCTCAAAGTCAAGGGTATCTACGCTCCGCTCTCGCTGCGGAAAAACCCCACTTCGCAGGTTTGCTCGGATGCAATGGGCGCGTGGCTTGCGCACGGCACGCCGTTCGCCGAAACCATAAAAAACGCTGTGTTTGCAGACTTCCTGTCCGCACGCAACGTAACCGGCGGAGGCACCCAGCAGGGTAAGTACCTGGGCAAGGTGGTGCGGTGGTATCAGTCAACGGATCCCACGCTTGAGCCGCTGCGGTATGCGCAGAACGGCAACAAGGTGCCCAAGACTGACGGAGCTCGCGCCTGCATGGAGCTGCCTGACAAGGTCACTCACCCTGGCGACCTCGACTACCTCTGGTACCGCAAGGAGGCTATCCGCATCGCCGTGGCGGTGGGCTGTGCGCAGTACCTCACGCCGGAAGAGCTCGAGCTGATCGCCCCGCCCCCGAAGAAATCACGAAAGAAGGTAACAGATGGACCCCGGTAACTCGCGCACTGTCTACGTAGTGCAAGTAGACAACCACAAGGACTTGTCGGACGCGAAGCGTTACGGTGCTCTGCGGGCCGTGTTCAGCAACCCGCGCAAGCCCTACGACACCGACCGCATGATCGCTAAGGCTCGCCGCGAGCTGAACGGCTGGAACGCGGGCGACTACCTGCTGATGATCGGCGACCCGGCGCTGTGCGCGGTGTGCATGACCGTCGTGGCTGAGAAGGACGACACCGTCAACGTGCTGAGCTGGGACCGCATGAACTTCCAGTATGCGCCCCAGCGCTGGGACTTCCAGACCCAGCAGCCCTACGACGTCGAAGATTTTGCAACGGCGGACGACTAACCGCCACAACCACAGAAAGGAAACAAAATGTCAAAAGAGAAAGCCCCTGCCGCCGCTGCGGCTCCGTCCTGGCAAGACACGCTGCGTAAGGGGCGGCAGCAAGTGCCCCCGCGCGTGTGCATCTACGGTGGACACGGGATCGGCAAGAGTACGCTGGCCTCCAAGTTCCCCGCACCCATCTTCATCAGCACTGAGGACGGGTTGGACTCGCTGGACGTGACGAGCTTCCCGAAGGCGACCACGGTCAACGAGGTCGTGGAGAGCATCAAGACCCTCATCCGCGAGCCGCACGACTTCCGCACGCTGGTGATCGACTCGGTGGACTGGCTCGTCGAGCCGCTCATCATGTCCAACGTGGAGGGCTCGCACGAAGCTAAGGACCTGGCCTACGGCAAGGGGCAGATGCTCGTGGCGGAAGAGTTCCGGGAGATCCTCCAAGGGCTGGATGTGCTGCGCATCAAGCGCAACATGAACGTGGTGCTCATCGCTCACTCGGCGGTGGTCCGGTTTGAAGACCCCCGCACCGAGCCCTACGACCGCTACCAGCCCAAGCTGCCCAACCGCTGCAACGCACTGCTCATGGAGTGGGCGGACGTCCTCACGTTTGCCGCGTTCAAGGTCATCATCAAGAAGAGCGACGCCGGGTTCAACAAGACCAAGGATCGCGGCGTGACCACCGGCGAGCGGCTGCTCCACTTTGTGGAGAACCCCGCCTACGTCGCCAAGAATCGCTACAACTGCCCCGACGAGGTCGAGATGACAATCGAAAACCTCGTCAACATTGTTCCCATCGCCAAGTAAACCTAGGAGATTCATCATGGCCAAGTTCGGATTTTCCACTGAAGAGTACAACCCCGACACCCCCGTCAGCTACGACCCCGTGCCGGACGGTGAGTACACGCTCAAGTGCCTGGAGGCGGAGGAGAAGACCACCTCCGCCGGCACCGGCAGCTACATCAAGGCTAAGTTCGAGATCACCAAGGGTGAGTACGCGGGCCGCTGGGTGTGGCAGAACTTCAACGTCAACAACCCCAGCGAGAAGGCCCAGCGCATCGGGCGCCAGCAGCTGGTGGCCTGGGCTACCGCCTGCGGCAAGCCCGACGCCGACGACACCGACCGCCTGCTGGACAAGCCCTTCCGCGCCGCAGTGAGCATCGAGAAGGGCACCGGGGGCTACGCGGACAGCAATCGCATCAAGGCGTTCCTGTACGAGTCGGCCCCGCCCGCCGCTGAGGCTAAGGCTACGCCGGCTCCGCGCACCGCGAGTGCGAAGCCCGCCGCCCGCGCCCCTGCCAGCGCGAACCCCTGGGACTGAGCGATGAGCAACTTTCAACGCACTGCGGCGTGGCTCCGGGCCTGTGGCAAGGAGCCGAGCATGGAGTCGTTGTCTGTGCAGATCGGGTGCCACATTGAGGAGTTCTGCGAGTTCCTGAGTGTGCTCCGGTCTGACAGCGAGGGTTACGCCCTCCTGTTGCAACGCACCGTAACGGACTTGGAGTGGTTCGCCATCAAGTTGAAGAAGCGCGAGCAATCGGTCTACGTGCCGATCCACCTGCGCGCGGACCTGCTGGATGCGCTCTGCGACTCCGAAGTCACGGGCAACGGGGTGGCCTACCTAGCCGACATGGACAAGCCGGGGGCCGACGAGGTCGTCCTGCAGTCCAACGACGACAAGCTGGTCGACGGCAAGCCGGTCATCTTGGAGGGCGGCAAGATCGGCAAGCCCGAGGGCTGGAAGGCTCCCGACCTACGACAGTTCGTCAACCGGAGCTGAACCATGGCTGCAATCCCACCCAAGCCCGAGCAGCAGATCATTGATCGTGTCTACTCGGCCTACGAGCGCGAGAAGAGCGCAGCCAGCCCGGACATGTACCTGGGTCGGCTGGGCTCCTCGTTCATCGGCGAAGAGTGCGTGCGCAACATCTGGCTGGAGTGGCGGGGGTTCGCCCGTAAGCAGTTCCCGGGCCGGATGCTGCGACTGTTCGAGACCGGTCACCATCAAGAGTCCCGCGTGGTGTCGGACTTGCGCCGCGCGGGGTTCGCCACGTGGGACAAGACCGAGACCGGGGAGCAGTACGAGTGGCGCGACGAGACCGGCCATTTCGTCACCAAGATCGACGGCATCATCAAGGGTGTGCCGGAGAGCGACAAGCCTCACCTGCTCGAGATCAAGACGCACAACAAGAACTCCTTCAGCACACTGACCAAGAAGGGCGTGCAGGAAGCCAAACCCCTGCACTACGCTCAGATGCAGATCAGCATGGCGCTGGGAGGGTTCAGCCGGGGACTGTACGTCTCGGTGTGCAAGGACGACGAGCAGCTGCACGTTGAGCGCGTGCGGGAAGACCCCGCCACCCAGCAGCAGCTGAAGCAGAAGATCATCAAGCTGGTCGATGCTCGGCTGCGCCCTGCGGGCATTAGCGACGACGGCAACAGCTACGGCTGCAAGTTCTGCGACATGCGGGCGGTGTGTTTGCGCGAGGAGCCGCCCGTCCGGCAATGCCGCAGCTGCAGCATGTGTTCCCCCGGGCCGGAAGGCACCTGGGTGTGCGGGCTGACGTCCTCCACGCTGTCGCTGGACCAGCAACGCGCGGCTTGCGACGAGTACGAGGCACTATGATCACCATCGGCGTGGACCCCGGGCTCAGCGGTGCCGTCGGCGTGCTCTCTGACGGCAAATTCGTAGCCGTAGAGGACATGCCCACGGTGGTCAAGGGCTCCGGCAGTGTCAAGAACGAAGTCGACCCTGCGGGGCTCATCGCGCTGCTGCGCAAGTACGCCCCGGCGGACGACTCAGTGGCCGTCGCGTTGGAGCGTGTGAACGCAATGCCCGGGCAGGGGGTCTCCTCGATCTTCAGCCTGGGGGACAGTTTCGGCTGTGCCCGGTCGGCCATCGCGGCTTGCAGGTTCGCGACGTACTACATCACCCCCGCGCAGTGGAAGAAGTCATTCGGGCTCACCAGCGACAAGGAACTCAGCCGTGCCTTGGCGGTGCGGCTGTACCCGGAAGCCCCGCTGCACCTGAAGAAACACTCCGACCGGGCCGAGGCTCTGCTGCTCGCCCGGTGGCTACACGAAACCTGGTACAAATGACTCGCCCCGGCTCCGATTGCTTTTCACAATCGGAGCCGGGACGCGATTGAAAAATACAATCGGCTGAACGCGGAATCGTCAACTATAGTTCGTTCACGGTCGCGAGACCGCAATAACTGAATAACTGGAGAGAAACATGAGCATCAGCACACAACACACGCCGGGGCCGTGGCTCCTAAACACGCAGTACGCCGACATTGAAGTCCGTGGCCCTGCGGACAGCGGCGTGCTCATCGCAACGATGGCACCGTGGGGAGATGCCGCCGATGCGCCGAGCCCGCAAGCGGCCAACGCCCGTCTGATCGCTGCGGCCCCGGAGTTGTTGAAGACTCTTGTCGGCCTCTTGGACTCGATGGCTGAAATCCGTTCTGGCGACTTCGTCATCGCCCGCGATAGCGTCTGGCTCGACGCAGCAGAATCCGTTATCGCCAAGGCCACCGGGAGCGCGGCATGACCCGCCGCCACGTTATATGGTCCGAAGACGAACGCGACATCCTCCGCAAGGAGATGACGCGGCTCATCGTGGCGGCCTACCCACGGCACTACTCCTCCCGGGAGCTTGTCCGCGAATCCCAGCAGGTGTTGCCCTCGGACCGCCGTCGGCCCATCTACGGCAACACCATCGCCACCCTGCTCCCGCTCATCGAGTCCGCCCGGGGTCAGGCGATCGCTTGTCGCCTGAATCAGCCGCCGAAAATTCAGCCGGTGCCGACGCTCGAACCCGTGCAGGAGGAGCCCGCACAACCCCCTGCAACTCCGCATGAGATGCTCCTAGGGGCGCTGTTCGAGAATCTGGTCGACCTCCTGGCCGACCGCATCATCATGCGCGTGCTGGATGCGCTGCCCCGGGAGGCCGCACCCGAAGCCAAGTTCCAGCGGCACCACACCCCCTGGCAGCAGGAGCAAGGTAAGCCGGACCTGCGCCCCGGGGTGTTGGTCATCGGGCTGCTGGATTCGCAGGTCAGGTTCGCGGCCGACCGCCACCCGGGGCTGGACCTGACGTTCCTGACCGCGGAGGGGGCCGCGCAGCGCCACCAGGTGCGCCGTGCTCACACCGTGCTCACACCGTGCTCATGACCCGATTCATCAGTCATGCTGCCCAGGAGGTCTACCGCAAGGCTCCGACTCACCTACACTACTGCAACGGGGGTCTGACGGACCTATCCGCCTTGCTGGGTAGCATCGAGCGAGGAGAACTGACATGACAATCCCTTACGACCATGTGATAGACTTGGCACAGCTGGCCGACGCTGCGCTGCCCGGGGCGCGTTGCGCTTACAAGGTTGAGGCGGCTTACTTCCGCTCGGCGGCTGCGGTTGCGAGCCAGCAGGTCAACTACGACTTTGCGGCCTCCCTGCTGCGGGACACCATCCGCTACTCGCTGCAGGACCGCACTGATCCCGAATCTATCGAGCTGCGTGCCCGATTCCGCATGCTGGAGGCAGTTGAGCGCCGGGAGCAGATCCGGGAAGAGCACGCCTACGGGTTCGACGGGCGGGAAGCCGAGGAGGACGTATGAACAACCCTTGGGCGGGATTGCTACCCCAAGCTGTGCAGCCCGCGCCGGTTGCGTTCAGGGTGGGTCCGACCCGCACAGATCAGCTCCGTACGCTACTCATGGAGCGGGGTCCGTTGAGCACCGCGCAGATCGTTCGCGCTCTGCCGGAAGCTGCACCCACTACGGCGTGGGTTACTGCGCTGCTCGCGCCAGACATCAAGCGAGGGTACGTCTACAAGCACGAGGGCAAGTGGCGCCTCGCTGCCGACTACGACCCTCGCCTGCCACGAAAAGTGCAGAACGCCATCACGCTGCTGCGGCAGCACGGATACACAGTAAGGAGAGAAGCATGATCAAGCACGCAGAAATCATCCGCGCCATCCTTGATGGCAAGACGGTGCAACTCAAGAGCCACGAAGGGAAGTGGGTTACCCAGGCAGGTTCACCGGATCTTCTGATTGCGCTCATCCTGCGGTACCCCGACGACGGATGGCGCATCAAGCCGGAGCCGGTGGTGAGCTGGGCACCCGTGTGGAACAACGACCGCGCCGGAGAATCTCGCCCTGCTCGCGCCGTCGGAAATTTCGCGGATAACCCCATCCAATGGCTCCGTCTGGAGTTCCTCGACGGCAAGTGCGTCTCCGTGTCGCTGGAGGACGCATGACCCCGCTCCGCACCCAACGCGCCTGCGAGATCCGGGCCACGCTGCTCAGGGCAGCGGAGATTGCGCTGGACCCGTGGCAGTCAGGCGAGCGCGAAGGCCCTCTTACCGTGATCTGGCTGGCTACCGGAGACGACAACTGCACGATTTCACACAGCACGGTGGTGCGCAGCTATTTAGACAGCGTGGAGTGGTGCTACTACGACCGCCAGCGCAACTGCTGGGCCTTGCTTTTTGCCGCTGCGGCGGTGGAGGATTGATATGAAGCACCAGATCAAGCACATCAACGGGTCCGTCCTGTACGAGGCCGATATCCCGGATGACACGCCGAGCGGAATGGCTGTGCGGGTAGCTCTGGAGAATGCCACCAAGCGGGGGGCTTACCTGCAGGGGGCTGACCTGCGGTGGGCTGACCTGCAGGGGGCTGACCTGCGGTGGGCTGACCTGCGGGGGGCTTACCTG
>Ga0228698_1000754_pt1 | contig 20188 bp, 17 predicted proteins | sample McNCre117_Aug_MG_FD_178015 | JGI IMG/M metagenome (GOLD analysis project Ga0228698, IMG submission 178015) | Freshwater microbial communities from McNutts Creek, Athens, Georgia, United States - 1-17_Aug_MG | ecosystem: Environmental > Aquatic > Freshwater > Creek | place: USA: Georgia...
CGGCCGAGGCGCCCGCTTGCTCGTAGAGGGTGTTGGCGCGGACGAAATCCCCGTCGGCATCGGCCACCCCGGCTTGCAGGAAAAACCACCACCCGCGGTCGGCCGCCGGCAGGTCGTCGGCCTTGCCCGTCGCCAGCACGGCCTTGGCGGGCGCGATGCGCCGGTTGGTCACCGCAATGAGCCCGGCGCGCAGCTGGAAGGCGGTGTTGCGCGGGCCCTCATAGCCCTGCAGCGCGCTTTCCGCGGCCGCCAGTTCCCCGGCATCGAGCAGCGCGGTCACCAGCGCCAGCGTCACGCGCTGTTTCGTCTCGGGCGGCAGCGTCGGATCACGCAGCAGCTCCCGGTAACCTGCCGCCGCGGTGGCGGGAAAGCCCGTCTGCAACGCCGCATTGGCGCGGCCCTCGGCCACGATCCAGCCGCCCGGGACCAGCTGCGCCGCGGCCTGGTCGCCCACCAGCGGGCTCGGCCCGGCCACTTGCGCCGCAAGCCGCGCGGCGGCCAGCGACAACAAAAGCAGGAGGGGGCGCGCCATCTTCATCATGAATGGCTTGAGCGTGCAGCCCCGGCCGCGGGTGGCAAGCCTCGGGCGGCGGCGGCCCGGTTGAAAGAATGGCCCGCCGTGTAACGGGAAACTTCTCGCGCAGCTCCCGGGCATGCGGCAATCTGATCGGCGTAAGTTCCAACCCAACCACCCCCATATGAGTCCTGTCCTGATTGTTCTCGGAGTCCTGCTCCTTGCCGCCGTCGTCCTCGGCCTGTGGGTCGCGGGCGTCTACAACTCGCTCGTCACCCTGCGCAACCGCTTCAAGAACGCCTTCGCCCAGATCGACGTCCAGCTGAAGCGCCGCTACGACCTCATTCCCAACCTCGTCGAGGTCGCCAAGGGCTACATGAAGCACGAGAGCGGCACGCTGGAGGCCGTCATCGCCGCGCGCAACACCGCCTACGCCGCCTCCAAGGCCGCCGCCGCCAATCCCGCCGATGCCACCGCCATGAAGGGCCTGCTGTCCGCCGAGTCCGGCCTGGCCGGCGCCATGTCGCGCCTCATGGTCGTCTCCGAGCAATATCCCGACCTCAAGGCCAACCAGAACATGATGCAGCTCACCGAGGAGATGACCTCCACCGAGAACAAGATCTCGTTCGCCCGGCAGGCCTACAACGACTCCGTCATGACCTACAACACGAGCCGCGAATCCTTCCCGACCAACCTCCTCGCCGGCATGTTCAACTTCACCGAGGCCCAGCTCTTCGCGATCGAGAACGCCGCGGAGCGCGCCGCCCCGCAGGTCAAGTTCACCTGAACATGGGCTGGGGACGCATGCTCCTGCTGGGCAATGTCGGCCAGCAACTCGACATCGGGGATATCGAGCGCGACATCGCCCAAGTCACCGCCCAGCTGCGCAACGTCGACCGGCAGACGGCCGACGCGCTCACGCGCCTGATGCGCGAGAACGCCGAGCTGAAACTCTATCTCACGGCCGTGACGCGCCTGCTCGTCGCCAAGGGTCTCGTGACCCAACCGGAACTGACCAGCCTGGTCGACGCCATCGATCGGTCCGATGGCCAGGCAGACGGCCGTTACACTGGACCGCTGCGCGACGGCACCTAGTCTCGCATGGACTTCTTCGAGGCCCAGGAACGCGCCCGGAAGCGAACCCACCGGCTCGTGGCCCTGTTCGTGTTCGCGGTGCTGGGCACCGTGCTGGCCGGCTATGCCGCGAGTTGGTTTCTCCTCAACAACCTGGGGGCCTCCCAAGGCTATACCCGGGATCGCTCCGGGCGCCGGGTTTACCTCGAGGCACTGCCGCCGCGGCCTCTCCTCGATCCGCAGCTTTTCCTCCTGGTCACGGGCGGCACCTTGGCCGTCGTTGGTTTCGCCTCCCTCTACAAGTGGTCGCAGATGCGCGCCGGCGGCAGCGCCATCGCCGAGATGGCGGGCGGGCGGCCCGTGGACCTCAAGACCACCGACCTGCGTGAACGCAAGCTGCTCAACGTGGTCGAGGAGATGTCCATCGCCTCTGGCATCCCCATGCCCGCCGTCTACGTGCTGGAGGACGAGCCGGGCCTCAATGCCTTCGCCGCGGGGCTCACCACGAGCGATGCCGCCGTCACCGTCACCCGTGGCACGCTCGACAAGCTCACGCGGGACGAACTGCAGGGCGTGATCGGCCACGAGTTCAGTCACATTCTCAACGGCGACATGCGGCTCAACGTCCGCATCACCGCCATCGTCTTCGGCATCCTTGTCATCGGCCTGCTGGGCCGGGGCATCCTGCAGTCGCTCGGCCGCGGCCGGGTCGGCAGTGGCGGCGGCAAGAAGGGCGGCGGCATCGCGGTCATCCTTGGCGTCGGCCTGGCGCTGATGATCATCGGCTACGTCGGCTACTTCTTCGGCCGGCTCATCCAGGCCGCCGTGTCGCGCCAGCGCGAGTTCCTGGCCGACGCCTCCGCGGTCCAGTTCACGCGGAACCCGGGCGGCATCACCGGGGCGCTGAAGAAAATCGGCGGCTACGCGCTCGGGGGGAACGTCATCGGCCAGAACACGGCCGAGCTCAGCCATTTTTTCTTCGCCCAGGCATTCAGGTCGAGCTTCGGCGGGCTCTGGGCCACGCACCCGCCGCTCGACGAGCGCATCCGCGCCGTCGACCCTGCCTGGGACGGCAAGCTCTTCGAACCCGAGCAGGTCGTGGACATCGCGCACGAATCCTCCGCCGTCGCCGGCTTCGGCGGGGGCCAGAGGTTCTCCGCCGCCGAGACGCTCGCACGCGTCCAGGCGGCCCCGGCCGATATCCCGCCCGTGCGGCCCGTGAAGCCCATCGCCTTCACGCCGGTCAAGATCGTGGCCGACATCGGCGCGCTTACCGAGGCGCATTTCCGCCACGCCCAGCTGTTGCTCGACACGATCCCCACCCGGCTGCGCGAGTCCACCCGCGATCCGGCCGCGGCCCAGGTGCTCGTCTACGGGCTGCTCCTCAACGGCGACAAGGCCGCGCGCGATATCCAGCAGGAGCTCGTGGCCCGGCACGCCGGGGCCGAAGCCGCGGCCGCGCTGGCCGCGCAGCGCTCCGCGCTCAGCTTGCTCGATCCGGCGGCGCGCCTGCCCCTGCTCCAGCTTTCCCTGCCCGTCCTGCGGTCGCTCGACCCGGCGGCGCTGGATCGTTTCTTCACCACGCTCGACGAACTCGTCCATGCCGACAACCGGGTCACCCCGTTTGAATATGCCCTGCAGAGGATGCTGTTAAGCCAGCTGCAACTCGCCCAGCAACCCCGGCGGCGCGTGCAATTCGACTCCTTCGACGCGGTGCGGGGCGAGATCGCCATCGTGCTGTCGGCGCTCGCCCATCTCAGCCCGAAGGATTCCGCCGGGGCCTTCGCCGAGGGCGCCGGACAGATGCCGGTCATCCGCGACCAGCTTGTCCTCCTTGCACCGGCGGTGTGCGGCCTGGAGCAGGTGGACGCCGCACTCGGGAAGCTCGCGATCAGCTCGCTGCCGATCAGGCAGCGGGTGCTGGTCGCCGCCGGCCATGTGATCGCCAGCGACGGCACCGTGACCATCGAGGAAGGGGAACTCTACCGGGCATTTGCCGCGACACTCGATTGCCCGATGCCAAGCCTCGGGATGGCCGCCTGATCAGCGCCGCGGGCCTTGCTGTACCACCGGCGTCCCTCCGGAGTCCGCTTTAGGCTCGGGCCTCAGCCAGGCAACCAGGATCGCCGCCAGGACCGATCCGATGATGAGGCTGCGGGCGTAAAGCCTGCGCTTGGCCGGGTCCGGAAACCACAGGTGCTCCTTCTTGCTCATCCAGGAAAAGAGAAAAATCGGAATCAGCAGCACATAAAGCCAGTGCACACCCAATGCCGCGAGCAGGTGGTGGAACCCGCCGGAGATCGACGCCCCCAGCAGGACGGACGCGAACAGCGCCGCAAATGTCACGCTGTGACCCTTCAGCCCGCGCCATAACCAGAGAGGATTGACCATGGGGGCGATTCAAATGGTCGCCGCCCAGCTTGCAAGCCGCGGGCCACGGGCCAAGCTGGCCGCCGTGACCCTTGCGGAGAAACAGCAGCAGCTGATAGCCGACTACCTGGTCATCCCCGATTCCCAGGAGCGCCTGGCGGCGGTCGTGGACCAGGCCCGCCGGCGTCCGCCGCTGCCGGAGACCGAGCGCACCGAGGCGAACCGCGTGCACGGCTGCGTCTCACTCGCCTGGGTGGTGGGCGAACGGCGCGCCGGCCGCTGTCATTTCCGGAGTGACGCCGACTCGCCCCTGGTGCGCGGCCTGCTGGTGCTGCTCTGCGACTTCTACAGCGATGCCGCGGCCGAAGACGTGGCCGCGACTGAACCCGCCTTGCTGGAGGAACTCGGCCTCGCGCGAAATCTCTCCCCCACCCGGCTCAACGGCCTCCGCAGCGTGCGCGCAAAAATCCGTGAATACGCCGCGGCCGCCGCCCGGTCGCCCTAGCTGGAAACCTCCGGCCGCCCCGTCCGTCAATAGGTTCAACCAGCCACCCCGATGCCCGACGACCACCATCACCACCAACCGTGTTGCGGCATCTCGACCAACCCGGAGGATTATTTCCTCACCCGCCGCCAGTTCCTGAATCGCACCGGCATGGGCCTGGGCGGCCTCAGCCTCGCCGCGCTGCTTGATCCTCTCAACCTGGCCGCTGCGCCCGCGGACACGCGCCCCGTGGTGGCCAACCCCTTGGCCCCGCATGCCCCGCAGTTCCCGGGCAAGGCCAGGGCCGTCATTCACATCTTCGCCCAGGGCGCCCCTTCGCATGTGGATACCTGGGACCCGAAGCCGATGCTGACGAAGATGAACAACAAGACCATCGGCGGCGACGGCGTCGCGATGGGCTCGCCTTTCAAGTTCTCCCGCTACGGCCAGTCCGGCCTGGAAGTCAGCGAGCTGTTCGCCCGGACGGCGGCGCATGCCGACGACCTCGCCGTCGTCCGCTCGATGTTTACCGACATCCCGGCGCATGAGGTGGCGACGGTGTTCATGAACACGGGCTCGCTGCGCATCACCAAGCCAAGCCTCGGCGCGTGGACCGTCTACGGCCTCGGCAGCGAAAACCAGAATCTCCCCGGCTTCATCTCGCTCCGCACCGGCGGCCTGCCCCCCGGCGGCGCCACGAACTACGGCTCGGCCTTCCTCCCGGGCGCCTACCAGGGCACCAGCGTCAACACCCAGGCGCAGAACGTGCAGCAGATGATCCAGAACATCCGCAACAACTACGTCTCCAAGGCCGAGCAGCGCCGCCAGCTCGACTTCATCCATTCGCTCAACGCCCTCCACGAGCAAAACCTGCAGCAGGACGCCGCGCTCGAGTCCCGTCTCCAAGCCTCCGAAATCGCCTTCCGCATGCAGGCCGAGGCCACCGACGTGTTCGATATCAACAAGGAGCCGGCCGATGTCCGCGCCGCCTACGGCAGCAGCCAGCCGGGCAAGCAGCTGCTGATCGCGCGCCGCCTGGTCGAGCGGGGCGTGCGGTTCGTGCAGGTCTGGCACACCGGCTGGGATCATCACCAGGACCTGGAGGACCGCATCACCGCCAAGGCCGGCGAGATCGACCAGCCGCTGGCCGCCCTCCTGGCCGACCTCAAGCAGCGCGGCCTGCTCGATTCCACACTCGTCATCTGGGGCGGCGAGTTCGGCCGCAAGCCGACGAAGGACAAGAACGGCGGCGAGAATCCCGGCCGCGACCACAACGCCAAGGCCTTCTCCGTCGTCATGGCCGGCGGCGGCGTGAAGGGCGGCATCGTGCACGGCGCGACCGACGAGTTCGGCGCCGCGGCCGTGAAGGACAAGGTCCATGTCCACGATCTGCACGCCACCATCCTCCAGTGCCTTGGCTTTGACCACACGAAGCTCACCTATCGTTTCAACGGCCGCGATTTCCGGCTCACGGACGTGGCCGGCACTGTCGTGAGGCCCCTCCTCGCGTGATTATGCGCCGCTCCCTCCTGTTCGTCATTCCCCTGCTCTCGGCCACGCTCGGCCGCGCGATGGACCTGCCCGCCACCCCGGCCCCGGGGACAATCTCCCCGGCCGACCGCCAGTTCTTCGAGACCAGGATCCGCCCGGTCCTCACCGAGGAATGCTACAAGTGCCACAGCCACCAGGCCGACCGCGTCAAGGGCAAGCTCATGCTGGATTCGCGCGACGCCCTGTTGCTCGGCGGGGTCTCCGGGCCGGCGATCGTGCCGGGCAAGCCGGACGAAAGCCTGCTCATTCAGGCCATCCGCTACACCGACGCGGACCTGAAGATGCCGCCCGAGGACCACGGCGGCCGCCTGACCGACCAGCAGGTTGCCGACCTCACGGAATGGGTGCGGCGCGGCGCGCCCGACCCGCGCGTGCCCGTCATGGCCGCCAGCGGCCAGTCCTACGGTGGCGTCGGCAAGGCGCACTGGGCCTTCCAGCCGGTGAAGCAACCCGTGGTGCCCGCCGTGAAGGACAGCTCCTGGGTGCAGTCACCCATCGACCGCTTCGTGCTGGCGAAACTCGAGTCTGCCGGCCTGCACCCCAACCCGCTCGCGGACAAGCGCACGCTCATCCGCCGTGTCACCTTCGACCTCACCGGCCTGCCCCCCACCGAGCCCGAGATCCAGCGCTTTGTCGCCGATGATTCGCCCGGGGCCTTCGCGCAGGTCGTGGACCGCCTGCTCGCCTCGCCCGCTTACGGCGAGCACTGGGCCCGCTACTGGCTCGATGTCGCCCGCTACTCCGACACCAAGGGCGACGCCCCCAAGCGCAACGACCCGCGCTACCCGCATGCGTGGACCTACCGGGACTACGTCATCGACGCCTTCAACACCGACAAGCCCTACAGCGAGTTCGTCCTCGACCAGCTCGCGGCGGACCGGCTCGTCGTCGAGGCGGAGAACAAGGCCAAGGCCAGAAAGACCGAGCCCCCGGCGGATCGCACCGTGCTCGCCGCCCTCGGATTCCTCACGCTGGGCAACCAGTTTGACGGCCGCCGCGACGATGTCATCGCCGACCAGATCGACGTCACGACCAAGGCCTTCCTCGGCCTCACCGTCGCGTGCGCCCGCTGCCATGACCACAAGTTCGACCCGATCCCCACCAAGGACTACTATTCGCTCTACGGCGTGTTCGCCAACACGGTCGAGCCGCCGCGGGTCACCGCCGAGCCCACCCTCTTCACCAAGCTGCCCAAGACCCCCGAGCTCACCGACTACCTGGCCAAGGCCGCGGAGCTGGAGAAGAAGGAGGCGGACCTGCAGGCGCAGTTCCAGGAGTTCCGCCGCAGCCGCGACCGGGATCCGCAGAAACGCCGCGAACTGGCCCGGGACGAGGGCCTGCTCCAGCGCCAGATCGGCGACCTCGAGATGGAGCACCCCGGGGCGCCGGCCCGGGCCAACATCGTGTTCGACGTGCCCCGCCCCCACGACTACCCCGTGCTTCAGCGCGGCGAGGCCCAGAACAAGGGCGACACCGTGCCGCGCCGGTTCCTCGAGTGCCTTTCCCCCGACCCCAAGCACCGCCCCGAGTGGAACAAGGGCTCCGGTCGCGTCGACCTCGCCCGCGCCATCGCGGATCCAAAGAACCCGCTCACCGCCCGCGTGTTCGTGAACCGGCTCTGGCAGCAGCATTTCGGCGCCGGGTTTGTCAGCACCCCCGACGACCTCGGCAACATGTCCGCGCCCCCCGCCAATCCCGAGCTGCTGGACTGGCTGGCCGTGCGGTTTGTCGAGTCCGGCTGGTCGGTCAAGCAGCTGCAGCGCACCATCGTGCTGAGCAGCACCTACCAGCAGTCGAGCGCGGCCAATCCCGCGGCCGTCGCCCTGGATCCCGACAACAGGCTGCTCTGGCGCGCCAGCCTCCGGCGCCTCGGCTTCGAGGAGCTCTACGATTCGCTCCTCGCCATCTCCGGCACGCTGGATCGCACGGTGGGCGGCAAGTCCGTCATGCCCTCCAGCGACACCTTCGGCACGCGCCGCTCGCTCTACACCTACATCGACCGCCGCAATCCGCCCGAACTGCTCACCCAGTTTGACTTCCCCAATCCCGACACCCCCTCGGGCAAGCGCTATGAGACCACCGTTCCCCAGCAGGCTCTCTTCCTGATGAACAGCCCGCTCGTCGTCGAGACCGCCCGCAAGCTCACCCACCGGCCCGACTTCACCGCCCTGCAAACCGACGCCGCGCGCGTCACCTCGCTCTACCTCGCCATCTTCCAGCGCCCGCCCACCGAGCCGGAAGTCGAGCTTGGCGTCCGGTACATCCGCGCCAATCCCGCCGGCAAGGCGCTCGAGGTGCCCGAGCCCCCGGCCCAGAAGAGCGCCCGCGAGAAAGCCATCGAGGAGCGCCGCGCCCGCCAGGCCGCGTCGAATCCCAAGGGCAAATACGCCGCCGACCAGCGCCCCGTCGGGAGCAACATCATGCCGGCCGGCCCCGAGGACGCCTGGACCAAGCTCGCCCACGCCCTCTTCCAGACCAACGAGGCCATGTTCGTGAATTGACGGCGCGCCGGACATTTTGACTTCCGGGCCGGCCGCGGCTTCTGTGGATGAGCCTCCCGTGAATCTCTACGACGCGCACCAGCACCTCCACTTCGACCAGTTGACGCCGCACCGTCCGGCGATCGCCCGCGACCTCGCGGCCGTCGGCGTGAAGGCCGTCGTTGTCAACGGCACCAACGAGCAGGAGTGGCCGGTCGTGGCTGCGCTCGCCAGGGAATACCCGTGGGTCGTGCCGAGCTTCGGCGTTCACCCGTGGGACGCGGGCAACCGCTCGCCGGACTGGCTCAGGCAACTGCAGGCCGTGCTGGTGGCGCACCCCGGTGCCGGGGTTGGCGAGATCGGCCTCGACCGGTGGCTGCTCGAGCTCAAGCCGGACGATCCGCGGGTCGCCGGCCTGCGCGTGGCCTCGCTGGAGGAGCAAACCGAGGTCTTCGCCGCCCAGCTGGCCCTCGCCGCCGAGCTCAACCGCGCGCCGTCCATTCATTGCGTGCAGGCGTGGGGCGCGCTGCACGCCACGTTGAAGAAAGCCCGGCTGCCGGCCCGCGGCTTCCTGCTCCACGGCTACGCCGGCCCCGCCGAGATGATCCGGAACTTCACCGACCTCGGCGCCCACTATTCCTTCAACATCCAGCTGCTCGAGCCCCGGCATGCCGGCCGGCTGGACAATTTCCGCCACATCCCGGTGAAACGCCTGCTCGTCGAGACCGACGCGCCGACCAAGCCGCCGGCAGACGGGCTCAACCGCTTCCCGCTGCCGCCCGCCGCCGACGGCTCCGCGGTCAATCATCCGGCGAACATCGCCGTGACCTACGAGCAGCTCGCCCGGCTGCGCCACGTTCCGCTCGACATCCTGGCGGCGCAGGTGGAGCAGAATTTCCGGCGCCTGTTTGCCTAGGCGGCCGCTACTGCATCCTTCTTCCGGCGTGGGCCGCCCACTGCGCATATCTTGGCAAAAGCTGGTCCTGACCCACTCGCGGCTTCCCATTTGAGGGAACCTGGAGGATTGGTAGGTGGCGGCAGCCTGCTGTCATTGGCACGGCCGTCGTCACCCGCATGAGCACCGCAAACCCAACGATCATCCAAGGCGGCATGGGCGTGGCCGTTTCCGGCTGGCGCCTCGCCCGGGCGGTGGCCCGGACCGGCCAGCTGGGCGTCGTGTCCGGCACGGCGCTCGCCAGCGTGCTGGTGCGTCAACTCCAACTGGGCGACCCAGACGGCCACCTCGCCCGGGCCTTCGCCGGTTTTCCGCTTCCGGCGGTGGCCGACCGCATCTGGCGGCAATACTACATCGCCGGCGGCAAAGCCGCCGACACCCCGTTCAAGCTGAACCCGCTGCCCGCGCTCAATCCCGGTCCGGCTTTCAACGAGCTCACGGTGCTGGCCAACTTCACCGAGGTCTTTCTCGCCAAGGAGGGGCACGCCGGCCTCGTCGGCATCAATTTCCTGGAAAAAATCCAGCTCCCCACGCTGCCCTCGGTGTACGGGGCCATGCTGGCCGGCGTGGACTATGTGCTGATGGGCGCGGGCATTCCCCGGTCCATTCCCGGCGTGCTCGACCGCTTCGCCCGCGGCGAACCGGCCGAGTTGAAAATCGACGTGACCGGCGCCGCGCCCGGGGACGAAGGCCTTGCCACCTTTGATCCCGCCACGCTGTTCGGCGGCCCCGCTCCCGCGCTCGCCCGGCCCCAGTTCCTCGCGATCATCTCCTCCGCCACGCTGGCGCTGACCCTCGCCCGCAAATCGAACGGCCGCGTCGACGGCTTCATCGTGGAAGGGGCGGTCGCCGGCGGCCACAACGCGCCGCCGCGGGGTCCGATGCAGCTGAACCCCGCCGGTGAACCGGTCTACGGCCCCCGCGACGTGCCGGAACTGGCCAAGATCCGCGAGATCGGGTTGCCCTTCTGGCTGGCCGGCGCTTACGCCCGGCCGGAGAAGATCGCCGAGGCCCGGGCGCTCGGCGCCGCCGGCGTGCAGATCGGCACCGCCTTCGCCTTCTGCGAGGAATCCGGGATCACCCCCGCCCTGAAGCGTGAGATCCTCCGGCTCAGCCGCACCGAGGCCCTGCGCGTCTTCACCGATCCACTCGCTTCGCCCACCGGCTTCCCGTTCAAGGTGCTGCAGCTGCTGGGCACGCTTTCCGACGAGGTGAAATATTACGCCCGGGAGCGCATTTGTGACCTCGGCTATCTCCGCGAGGCCTACCGCAAGCCCGACGGCTCCACCGGCTACCGCTGTGCCGGCGAACCGGTCGGGGATTACGTCCGGAAAGGCGGCGCCGAGGCGGACACCGTGGGACGAAAATGCCTTTGCAACGGCCTGATGGCGACCGTCGGGCTCGGCCAGCAGCGGCCCGGAGGCCCGGAGGATCCGATCCTCACGGCCGGCGACGAAGTCGTGCACCTTGCCCGCTACCTGCCCGAGAGTCGCGATGCCTACGGCGCCGCGGACGTCATCCGCTGGCTGCTGGGTGAACCGGCCACGGCCTGAACCAGGTCAACCCGGCTCGCCCGGCGGGCTTGCTCCACCGGGAGCCCAGCGCCAGTCTGGGTTCAACCAAGGATCCCATCATGCACCGCACCCTGCTTTCGCTGCTCATTCTGCTGGCCCTGTTGGGCCGGCCGGCCCCGCTTTCCGCCCAGCCCATGACGCAGGACGAGAAGGAGGAGATGGAGATCATGCAGGCCCAGTTCAAGACCGGCAGCTGGCTGACCATGAGCGGCAAATACGACGAGGCCATGGTCCAGCTGAACAAGGAGATCGCCGCCGGCCAGAACGTGGCCAATGCCTACTTCTGGCGGGCGGACTGCTGGCGCAAGGCCGACAAATCGCTCGATGAAGACAAGGCCATCGCCGACTACACCAGGTCCATCGAGGCCGATCCGGCCAAGGGTTCCGCCGCCTACCGCAACCGCGGCCAGCTTTGGGCCAAGAAAGGCGACTACCCGCGCGCCATCGCCGACTACAAGAAGTCCATCCAGCTCGATCCCGACATGTCGATGGTCGGGGAGAATCTCGCCCAGGCTTGTTTCCAGACGAAGGACTACCCCGGGGTGATTGCCGCCTACACCCGCGCGATCGCCCAGGACAAGGCGAAGAACAAGGATTCCGACCACTACAGCCTGCCCGGCTATTACTACTGGCGCGGCTACGCCCGGATGCTGACGGAGGACAACGCGGGGGCATTCGAGGATTTCACCGCGGCCATCGCCGAGCCCAAGTCCGATGCCGTTCGCAACGGCAACTTCACCATCCGCGACCACGCACATTACCAACGGGGTATCATCCGGCAGCGGCAAAAGGATTATGACGGCGCCGTCGGTGACTTCACGCAGGTGATTTCCCGCAACCCGAAGGACAGTGAATCCTACTTCTCGCGCGGCTGGACGTGGCTGCAGAAGCCCGACTATGACCAGGCCATCGCCGACTTCACCAAGTGCCTTGAGCTCGAGCCGGGCGCCCTGAACGCCTACTATCAGCGCGGCGTGGCCAAGCACAACAAGGGCGATTACGCGGCGGCCGAGGCCGATTACACCAAGTTCCTCGAATTGAACCCCAAGGATGCCGACGCCTATCTCAACCGCGGGCTGGTGCGCGCCGAGTTGAAAAACCCCGCCGGCGCCCGCGCCGACTACGACAAGCTCGTCGAGCTCGCGCCGAAATATGTCCGCGGCTATCTGTTGCGCGGTGCCCTGCGGCGCGAAGCCAACGATCTGCCCGGCGCCTACGCCGATGCGGCCAAGGCCGTCGAACTCGCCCCCGGCGACAGTGACACCTGGTGGGAACGCGGCCTGACCTACGACGCCGCCGAGAATTATGACGGGGCCATCGCCGATTTCACCAAGTGCCTGGAAATCGAGCCCAAGGCTTACGGCGCCTACTTCCAGCGCGGCCAAGCCCAGCAGAACAAGGAAAACTATGCCGCCGCGGAAGCCGATTTCTCCAAATACATCGAGTCGCAGCCGGCCGAGGCCAAAGGCTACTGGCGGCGCGGCTTGGTGCGCAGGGACCTGATGAAACGACCCGACGCCGTGGCGGATTTCACCAAGGTCATCGAGCTCGCGCCCCAATACGCGCCAGCCTACTGCGAGCGCGCCCGCTGGCGGGCATTCCCAGCCGACAACACCGACGCCCTGGCCGACTACGCCAAGGCCATCGCGCTCAAGCCCGACTACAGCTATGCCTATTACTGGCGGGGCTGGCATTTCTACAACACCAAGGAATATCCGGCGGCCATCGCCGACTTCATCAAGGCCGGCGAAACCGGCTATGATTCGGCCATGGCCCATCATGGGGCGGGCCGGGCCCGGTTCATGAACAACGACTTCGCGGGGGCCCTGGCCGACTACACCGAAAGCCTCAAATCCAACCCGCGCTGGGCCCTGAGTGATCGCGCCGAAGTTCGGGAAAAAATGGGCGACCTGACCGGAGCCTTGCAGGACATGGACGCACTGCTCACGCCGGATTCCAGGTTCGCCCACGGATTCTCGCAACGGGCCCGGTTGCGACAGAAAACGAAGAACTTTACCGGTGCCCTCGCCGACTACAACAAGGCGATCGAACTGGAGCCGGGGAACGCCGAGGCCTACCGCGCCCGCGCCACCGTCCGCAAGGGCACCGGCGACGAGGCGGGGGCGAAGGCCGATCTGGCCAAGGCCGCCGAGCTCGAGGCGGCCGCCAAGAAAACCTAGCTGCCTGTCGCGATCCGCCGCACGACCTCGCCGGCGGCCGCGAAGCCGAACGCGCCGGTGATGAACACCGCCGTGCCGAAACCCGTCGCGCAATCGAGCCGCAGGCTCGAGCCTGCCTCCGGCTCGGTCGAGCAGGTGCCATCCGCCCACGGATAGACCGGCGGCTCCTGCGAGGACACGCACGGGATGCCGTAATGGTTGCCCTCACCCTTGGCGAAGCCGTAATCGCGCCGCAGCTTCTTGCGCACCTGCCGCAGCAATTCGTCGCCGTGCCCGTCGCCAAAGTCGGTCACGACAATGCGCGTGGCATCCCGCTTGCCGCCCGCCGAACCGACCGTGAGCACCGGCTGGCCGCGCCGGGTGCACTCGGCGATGAGGAGCGCCTTGTTCGACATCAGGTCCACGCAATCCACGACCCAGTCGAAGCGTGTCGCAAGCAGCGTGTCCGCCGTCTTGGCGGTGAAATACTCGCCGACCGTCGTGACGGCGCAGCCGGGATTGATCAGCCTCACCCGCTCGGCCAGCGCCGCGATCTTGGGCCGGCCGATGTTGCCGTCGAGCGCGGGCAGCTGGCGGTTGACGTTCGTCAGGCACACATCGTCGAGGTCGATCAGCGTGACGGCCCCGATGCCCGAGCGCGCCAGTCCCTCCACCACCCATGAGCCGACGCCACCCACCCCCACGACGCAGACATGCGCCGCCTGCAGCCGCGGCAAGGCCGCGCTGCCGTAGAGCCGGCCCAATCCACCGAAACGGTTAAGGTAGTCCTCCGTCATCTGTAACGGCGGTCTATGACCGCCGGGCACCCTGGTCGTCAATCCCGGGCGCCAGCCCCGGTTTCTACGCACAACCGGCCCAAAGCTGCGCATTTTTTGCCGCCAGCCAATTATTAGCCGCCGGCACGTCGTCATTGCAAAACGGTCATTACTGCTGTGCGCGGCCGCATGGGCATTGGTTTGTCGCCCCGCCATGCCTATTCTCGGGTCCTGCCCATCCGTCTCGCCAATCCAGTCCGAAGCCCGCCATGAACACTCCCCCTCCCGCCAAGCGCGGTGCCAACCTGCTCCACGATCCGTTGCTCAACAAGGGCACGGCCTTCACCGATGCCGAGCGGGACAAGCTCGGTCTCCGCGGCCTGGTGCCACCCCGGGTCTTCACGCAAGCCCAGCAGGTCACCCGGGTGCTCGACAGCTTCCGGCGCAAGTCGACCGACCTGGAGAAATACATCCACCTCGTCTCCCTGCAGGAGCGGAACGAGTCGCTCTTTTACCGGGTGGTGCTCGATCACCTGCCCGAGGTGATGCCGATCCTCTACACCCCGACCGTCGGCCTGGCCTGCCAGCGTTGGGGCTATATCTTCCGGCGTTCGCGCGGCCTTTACCTGACCGCCGCGGACCGCGGCAACATCGCGACGGTCCTGCGCAACTGGCCCCACGCCGACGTGCGCATGATCGTGGTTACCGACGGCGAGCGCATCCTCGGCCTTGGCGATCTCGGCGCCAATGGCATGGGCATACCGGTCGGCAAGCTCGTGCTCTATACCGGCTGCGCCGGCATCCACCCCGTCCAGTGCCTGCCCATCATGCTCGATGTCGGCACCGACAACCGGGAGCTGCGCGAGGATCCGTTCTACATCGGCACGCCCAATTCCCGGCTCCGCGGCCCGGCCTACGACGAGCTGCTCGAGGAGTTCGTCAGCGCCGTCCAGGAGGTCTTCCCCAAGGCCTGCCTCCAGTTCGAGGACTTCGGCAATGCCAATGCCTTCGCCCTGCTCCACCGCTACCGGGACCGGATCTGCACCTTCAACGACGACATCCAGGGCACGGCCAGCGTCACGCTGGCCGGGCTCTACTCGGCCGCGCGCCTGTCCGGCCGGACACTGGCGGACATGCGTATCCTCTTTTACGGCGCCGGGGAGGCGGGCATCGGCATCGGCGACCTCATCGTGGATGCGCTCGTGGCCGAGGGCGTGCCGCTGGACGTGGCCCGGCGCCAGTGTTGGTTCGTCGACTCCAAGGGCCTGGTCGTCAAGAGCCGCACCGACCTCGTCGAACACAAGCTCCGTTTCGCCCACGACCATGTTCCGGTGCGGGAGCTGGGCGCCGCAATCGAGGCCCTCGAGCCGCACGCGCTTATCGGCGTCTCCGGGATGGGCGGGGCCTTCACCGAGCCGGTCGTGTGGGCCATGGGCAACCTCAACCCACGGCCCATCATCTTTGCCCTCTCCAATCCGACCTCGAAATCAGAGTGCACCGCCGAACAGGCCTACACCTGGACCGATGGCCGCGCCATCTTCGCCAGTGGCAGCCCCTTCGCCCCCGTCACGCTCGGCGGCCGCACCTACACTTCCGGGCAGGGCAACAACTCCTATATCTTCCCGGGCGTGGGCCTCGGGGTCGTCGCCACCCAGTCCTCGCGGGTCACCAACGAGATGTTCCTCGTCGCCGCCCGCGCTTTGGCCGGGCTGGTGACCGAGAAGGACCTCGCCATCGGCCGCGTCTACCCGGCGCTGACCCGCATCCGCGAGGTTTCCTCGGCCATCGCCCTGGCGGTGGCGGAAAACGCCTTCGCCCACGGCCTCGCCCGGCAGGCGCGGCCGGCCGATCTCGCCGCGTACATCAAGGCGCAAATGTACCAGCCGGACTACCCGGACTACGCGTAACCCGGCCCGCTAAAGCACGGCCAGAACCGCCGCGAGCGCCGCCGCCTCGCGCGCGGCCCAATCACCACGGATCTCCACAAAGGGCAGCTGCCGCCGCTCCAGCGCCCCGCGCCAGATGCGCCGGCATTTCTCCCGGTCGGCCGGGTCGGGGAAACAGCGCTGCGGGTCGGGGGCGAAGGGCACGTCGATATCGAGCAGCAGGTACAGTGCGTAGTTCCGGCAGCGCTGCTCCGCGCCGCGGCGCAGCTCGTCCGGGCAGGTGCCGTAGAGCAGGTCGCTCCAGAGCACCGTGGTCAGTGCATCGGTGTCGCAGATCACCAGCCGCCCCCCCCGGGCCGCGGCCTCATCCTCGCGCCGCCATTGCTCGCGGGCAATCGGCTGCATGTCCTCCAAGCCAAGGACGCCCTGCTGGTCCCAGCGCTCGCGGGCATACTCCGCCACCAGCGGCGCCTGGAAATGCGCGGCCAGCTTTTCCGCGAGGCGGGTCTTCCCCGTGGACTCGGGGCCGTAGACCGCGATGCGCTGCGGGCCGCTCATGCCGGGCCCTCCATGGTCCGCCGCCATTCACGCCAGCCCCACAGCGCCAGCAGCCAGAAAATGACATAGAGCCCCGCCGTCAGGCGCAGGTCCTTTACCCAATAGACGCCGATGGCGACGGTGTTGACCACGAGCCAGGCCGGCCAGTTCTCGAGCTTCTTGCGCGCCTGCAGCCACTGGGCGATGAGGCTGAAAACCAGGATGAAGGCATCCCACCAAGGCAACGCGGCATCCGTCAGGCGATGCATGAGCAGACCCCAGGCCGCCGTCAGCACCGCCCCGGCAACCACCGCCCCGGCGGTGGCGCCCGGGCCCAGCCGGGTAACGGGCAATTCGCGACCGGTGGCGCGGCCGCGCCACCAGTGCCACCAGCCGTAGGCCTGGATCAGGAAGAAGGCGGCCTGGAGGATGGCATCGGAATAGAGCTTGGCGTCGAAGAACACCCAGGCATACACGGCGACCTGCACGAGTCCGACCGGCCAGCCGATGATGTTCTGGCGGATCATCAGCCAGACCCCGATGACCCCCAGCACCGTGCCGATGATTTCCCAGGTGCTCATATGATCCGACACTTGTGGGCGGGCCGGCCCCGGCCGGCAAGGCTAGGCGTGCTTCTTCCCGGACTCCGCCAGGTAGGCCTCCATCGCCTCGCGGGTCAGGGTGTGGCCGGCGGCACAGCGCGGGCATTCGACCCGGATGGTTTCGCTCCCGCCGAACAATCCCTCGGGGTCGGCGCGGAAGGCCGGCGCGATGGCCCCGAGAATCTTCTGTTGGGTGCAGCCGCAGTGCCAGCCATAGTTGCGGCTCTGGATGCGGGCGGTCGTCTCGGCCGCCCCGGGGTGGCGCACGCCGGCGGCATCCACCGAGCTGAACCAGGCCAGGTCACAATCGGGCTGCGCCAGCAGCATGGCGTAGTCATCACCACCCAGCTCGAAAAAGCGGACGGGTTGCTGCTCGCTGCGGGCGTAGTAGGTTTCCACCGCCGCCACCACGCTGCTGCCCGCGAAGTTCACGACGCTGCGCCGGGGCTCGACCCCGCGCCGGGGCACGATGTCGCTGAAGAACACGTTCTCCGGCGCCTCGCGCACGTTCTCGGTGAAAAGCCGCCCGGTGATCGTGCAGTCCTCATTGTCCCCGGCGAGGAAGAGATTCAGGCGCGGCTCCTGGAAATTCAGGGTCCAGGCGATGTGCTCGTTCAGGGGGCGCGAGGCACAATGCAGGGTGAAGGCCGCCAGGGCGGTCCGGAAAAGCGCGGCCTGCTCCGTTGGATAGCGGAGCTTGTGGTCGGCCAGGTGCAGGTAGTAATCGGTGAACAACGGGCCGAGGTCCGCGCGGACCAGCATGGCGTTGCGGTGGCGGATAAAATCCACCGTCACGACGGCTCCGTTCAGTTCCTGGGCTTGGTTCTCAGGCATGCAGGCAGTGTATCCACATTCACGCAAAGTCCAGCCGGCGTGCCATCCGGCTCTGCGTTCAAATTTCGTGGAAAATATGCCGATTTCGGCGTTTGCCATGACCCCCGGGCGGCCAAACACTATGGCCGCATGTCCGCTATCCCCACCCATCGTCCGCAAGTCGAGGAGGAGCTTTCCCTCCCGTTGTTCTTCACCAACGTCATTCTGTCGCTGGCTGGACTGTACGGCCTGCTCTGGCTTTGCGCCCCGACCAGCGTCTGGCTGGTCCAGGTGGGCGCCGTCGCCTGGAAATTCGCCGCCGCGTTTCTCGCCATCAAGCTCTTCAACTGCTTCATGGAATATTTCTTCCACCGCTATGTGCTGCACAAGCCGGTGGTGCCGTTTCTCAGCCACTTTTACCGGCAGCACACGCTCCACCACAACCTGACCCGGATCGGCCGGCGGCGCACCCCGGGGGGCAATGAAGTGCCGTATGTCGAGAACATCTATCCGATCACCCAGCCGCACCAGACCGAGGCGTCATTCTTCCCTTGGTTCACCCTCGCCATCTTTGGGCTCATCCAAACCCCCGTGTTTGCGCTGCTCCAATGGCTGGCCCCTTCCTTCCCGTGGTTCGTTTCCGGCTACGCCGCACTCGCCACCTCCCTGGTCTTTTACGAGGTCTTCCACGCCATCGAGCACTGGTCCTTCGAGAAATGGGCGGTGCTCATCGAGCACCCGCACTGGGGCTGGTTCTGGCGCAAAGTCTACAGTTTTCACCTGCGCCATCACGCCGTCATCGACTGCAACGAGGCCATCTCCGGCTTCTTCACCCTGCCGGTCGCTGACCTTGTTTTCGGCACCTGGATTTTCCCGAAATCCCTCTACACCGACGGTGGCGAGTGGGAAGCCTCCGAATTCACCAGCCCGCGGCCCTGCCGCTTCATCCGCTGGTGCGACACCGCCTCCGACAATCTGGTCCGCAACCGCCGGCTGGCCGCGCAAGGCGCCCCGCAACACCCGGTGGTGCCACCCGCCCCGGTGCGCGACTACTCCCCGCTGGAGCGCTTCACCCACGGGCTGACCAACGGCCTGGGGCTCGCCGCCAGCGCGGCCAGCCTCGCCCTGCTCGTGGCGTTCGCCGCCCTGCGGGGCAACGCCTGGCATCTGGCCAGTTTCTCGGTTTTCGGCGTCACCCTCGTCCTGCTCTACACGGCCATTGCCATCTACCACCGCCGCGAGGAGGTGGCGTGGAAGCTGATGGTGCGCAAATACACCCACGCCGCCATTTTCCTGGTCATCGCCGGCACCGCCACGCCGTTCCTGCTTGTCTCCATGCGGGGACCCTGGGGCTGGTCGCTCTTCGGCGTGGTCTGGGGCCTGTGCACGGCGGGCGTCGCCCTGCAACTGATGTTCTCCGGGCGTTTCCGGACCGTCACCGTCGTGGCCTATCTGCTGGTCGGTGCGGTGGCCGTGATCGCCATCAAACCCGTCATAGCCACGCTGCCGGCCGGGGCCCTCGGACTCGGGCTGGCCGGCGTGCTGTGCTACACGGCGGGCATCGCGTTCTATCTGTGGCGGTTGCCCCGCTTCGATGTGCTGCCCCGCCAGCTGTTCTTCCAGGCCGGCAGCGTGTGCCACCTGCTGGCCGTGCTGCTGTTCGTGCTGCCGGCGCCGGCCTGAACGGCCGGTCTCCTTCCAGGCAAAACGGCGCCCGCGGGCGCCGTTTTGTGATGCCGGGGATCAGTTCTTCGGGATCACGCCCTTCTGCTCGAGCTTCTTGACCTTGGGCTTGATGACAAAGGTGCAGTAGTCCTGGCTCGAGTTGCGGCGGTAATAGTTCTGGTGATAGCCTTCCGCCGGGTAAAACTTGGCCAGTGGCGCGATTTCCGTGACGATGGGGTCCGGCCAGAACGCCTGCGCGGCGGCCTTCGCCCGCACGGCCGCCTGGTGTTGCTCCTCGTTGTGAAAGAAGATCACGGAACGGTACTGGGTGCCTTCGTCAGCGCCCTGGCGGTTCATGGTGGTCGGGTCGTGCGCCTCGAAAAAGACCTCGAGGATCTTCTCGTAGCTGACGACTGCGGGATCGAACTCCACCTGGATGACCTCGGCGTGGCCGGTCGTGCCCGTGCACACTTCCTCGTAGGAGGGGTTCGCCACGTGGCCGCCGGCGAAGCCGCTGACGACCTTCTTGACGCCCGGCAGCCGCTGGATCACGGCCTCCGTGCACCAAAAGCAACCGCCACCCATGGTGGCGAGCTGGGTTGACGACGCAGGTTTGGTATCGGCCTGGAGGGTCATGGCGGTCAAAAGGGTCAGGAGGACGAGGACAGGGCGGACGTTCATGGACGTGGGAGGAGGCTAGCCGGATTTTATTCCAGTGCAACCTCCGCGGCTGGACGCCAGCTTCGCC
>Ga0228698_1000755_pt1 | contig 20167 bp, 10 predicted proteins | sample McNCre117_Aug_MG_FD_178015 | JGI IMG/M metagenome (GOLD analysis project Ga0228698, IMG submission 178015) | Freshwater microbial communities from McNutts Creek, Athens, Georgia, United States - 1-17_Aug_MG | ecosystem: Environmental > Aquatic > Freshwater > Creek | place: USA: Georgia...
TATCGAGCCGGCCGTCAAATGGCAAGGCCCGATCGGCAGCAACGCGCGCACGCGTGAAGTGATCACGATCGAGATGCTGCACCAGCCCAGCTTCGACTGGCTGGGTACGTCGCTGGCGATCAACTCGTCGCTGCCTCCGGATGTGCAGGACTACGTGCGTGAGCTGCGCGACAAGCGCAAGGCTGCGGCACGTGAAGCTCTGGAGCGCAAGAAGGCGCCTGCAGCGGCGCCTGTGGCCCCTCCTGCTGCGGCAGACGCCCCGTGCCTGCCCCAACAGCTGCCCAATCAGCTGCCACCGGCTGTGCCGATGATGATCCCGCCGGCTCCCCCGCCGGCCCGTCAGGTGAGCACCCAGCAAGAAGCCACTGCCGCCATGCAGCGCTGGCTGGCCAACACGTCCGTCGACGAGCCGGAAGTCGAGATCCCTGAAGTGGCGCCGCCGCCGGCAGCTCCCGCCGCACCTGCGCCGGCCAAGGATCCTTTCATGCCCAAGCCGCCGGAGCTCAGAACGCCCAAGGAGCCCTCCAAGCTGATTGAGCCGAGCACGCCCATGCGCCGTGCGGCAGCAGCCATGGCCATGCGCCTCAAGCGGAGTGAAATGAACACGCGCATGGCCATGGGCCGTGGCGCCAAGTCCGAGCTGTTGGATGTGGGGTCCCTCACCGCCAAGTTGCTGGCCGATTCGAGTCGTGGCCTGGACGATCCGGAGATCTTTGCTGGCGCTGAAGGCCTTGAGCTGATCAAGCGCCCCATCCAGAGCGACTGGCAGGGTGATCCCAACCCGTTGCTCACGGTGAGTGAGCAGCAAGCGCTGGACAATGCGGATCTCGACCGCGTGGACGTGTGCCTCAAGATCTCGGAGATGCCGGACGCGGTGCGCAATGTCTCGGAGCAGCATGTGCTGAGCTATGCGGATCTGTACCAGCAGGATGTGGCGGCCGAGAACCGCAGCAATTCGGAAGACGCCATCTGCCAGCCGATGGTGGGCATGCTGACCACCACCATCGTCGCAGCCGATGGTCACGAGCTCCTGACGGAGTTTGCTGAAGCGGTCAAGGAACACCGCATCCTGACCATCAGCGATGCCCAGTCGTGGATGGCCAACAAGGCCGATGGCCATTTCACGGCAGCCAATGAGCAGCAGTTCAAGCTCGAAAAGGATGCCACCGATGGCGGCGATGATCCGGCGGACGTCAACGTCTTCGACGTGATCAAGCCGGCTGGTGCCAACAAGCAGTACCTGGCCATGCTGGACACGTTGTTCTCGCTGGACCGCGTGATGACCGACCGCATCAACCAAGTGATGCACACGCGTCTGGGCGTGCAAGTCAAGCTGGACTCGTTCTTGGCCAACGTCCAAGACGTGCCGGCCATGATCAGCTACGCCCTGGCCGAGAAGATCCTGAGCGACGAATCGATCGAGCTCGACAGCAGCAAGGATCCGGCAGTGGCGGCCATGCAGACCGATCTGGTCGCCGCTGGCGCCATGGTGGCAGAACAACTGACCATGGAAGTGGTCAAGGAAGTCGGCCGCACGCTGGAGCTGAGCAACGATCAAGAGCTCGAGCAGTTCAATCCGGCTCAGACGCATGATGGGAGCGGTAACGTTCGTCGCAATGCCATAGTGAGCCGCCCACTGGTAGTGCTGCCGCTGCCGGTGATGGTGTCCGACTTCGGTCTGCGTCTGCCGGCCGATGGCCGGGGCATTCCGGCCGGCCACAACAAGGGCTCGACCCTGATGAAGGCGCTGGCCATGCGGATCTTCCGCCACCTGGACCTGGCCGATGTGCGCTCCAACGAGCGCCGTCCGTTGCACTTCGAGTTCCTGGTGCGCTGCCTGGGCGGTGACGCCGTGCGGATCGTGCAGAATCCGCTGCACGGTCTCCTGGAAGGCCAAGAGCCTTTCATGGTCAGTCTTGTCAATCGTCAGTAATCTCTGACGACAGGTTTTGTCAGTGGTGGGAGTCAGGCTCCCACCACGTCGCATCGAGTAGAAGGCTGCAACTAGGCCCTATAACTCGTACAAAACCCAAGACTGGCCCGCACTGCGGCATAAGAGCTCCTCCCCTGCACGACGGCTCAAGGGCTGTCAGTGCAGGGGAGGAGTCTTTGTTTTTTGCCCTTTAGCTTTTAGGCTGCCGGGTTGTTTTCATCCTGATTCTCATCAGGACTCGCCTCATCAGGATTGGCGTTGCCGCCAGACGTACCGCCCGTGTCCGTGCCCAGGTTCATGTCGGCATCGCCCCCGAAGTTGTCGTCGCCGCCACCGGAGTCACCAAAACCATCATCACCCTCGCCTGAGCCGCCACTGCCGCTGGAGTCGCCGCCTTCAGGAGTACCCATGCGTTGCAGGTCAGCATCGGCTGCAGCAGCCATTGGCTTGACCTCAGCCAGAGCTTGCACACAGGTGCGCACCATGCTCTGCACGTGACGAGTGGTTTCCTTGAGCAGATCGACCTGAGGATTGCCTTCATCATCCACGGCCACCAAAGAGCCCAGCTCCGGCAGCATGCCGCGTGTGGCCAGCCACTGACGGCCAAAGTAGGACTTGATCATGGCTCGGATGGCGTCCACGTGGCTGGAGAGTTCCATACCGCCCGTGGCATCCGTGATAAAGTCACTTGACAAGTACATGTCAAGCGCTTTGTCCATGCCTTGGCTCCACGCCTCAAATTCCGTGTTCATGTTCTCCATGGTCACTTCAGGCGGCTTGGGCAGTGTCACGGTCATGCCATCCAAGAAGTGCCGCAGCGTGCGGTTGGCTTGGTAGGTCTTTTTCTTTTCTTCGTCCAACTTGGCGAGGAAAGCGTCTTCCTCGTCTGTCCAGTCGTATTTGATCTTGTCGATGTTCTCCAGCACCATGCTGCGCAGCTTCTCAATGAGCGGCTGGTGATGTGTGATGTACTGGCGCAGGTGTTGCATGATCATCGGGCAAAAGGCCTCCTGATAATGCGTCACGCGCTTGGCCAGCAAGATGTTGCTGGCCACGACTGTGGTGGCCAGATCGCCTGAGAAGCCGTTGTCCACCGTCTGAGCCGGCACACCGATGCCCATGTAAGACTGCTTGCGCAGCTCTTCCATCAGGTCGCTATCGGCTTTCGGATAGCTGGTCTGACTCTGGGTGTACTCCACTTTCATCTGCGGGATGTCTTTGCCCGTGAAGGTGAAGTCAATGCCTGCTGCGGTAAGGAACCGCGTGATGTCTGCTGCGTTGGTGATGCCTTGCGGCAGATCGAGCTGACGTGAGCGCACGATGTTGTGCTGCATCTCCTCAGCAGTCTTGAGCCAATCCGGGTCATCATCCGGAATAGTCACGTCCACGTGGGTGCGTCCAATCGAGTTGCGCACCGCAGCCATCACGTTGGAAAACTGCAGCACACTGCGCAGCGTGTTGATGGTGGCGGTCTCGTCCAACAGGGACTGCCCCATGCCGAACTCATCGTACGCAAACGTGAAATACGTGAGGTACTGAGCGGGGATGTACAGGATCTGCGTGAAACGCTGCTGCAGTGTGCGAGCCAGCATCACACGGTAGAAATCCTCATTGCCGGCCACGGCCACAGATGAGCCGTGCACACCGTTCTTGATGCGGCTGATCAAATCACGATCCACCAGCTCGGCCCAAATCTGCGAAGCAAAGTCGACATGCCGGCGATCCGCTGCATCAAACGCATTGCCTTGACCAAAGTTGGCGTTGATGCGCTTCATGAGCGTGTCATGCACGCCGCCCCCGTTGAGGGCGGGCTGACTCAAGCCTTTGCCCACTGTGTTGTAATAGGCATCATCACTCGACATGGTGACGGGGTTACCCTCATTGTCCAGCGCCAAGAAGTAAGCAATGTGCTTTTCCGGCTGACCGGGCACGTGCACTGGTGCCAGCGATTCCGTGGGAAAGACTTGTACAAGAGGTGCGCCCACACTGCGGCGGGTCATCTCGGACTGAGGTTGTAGCTGAGCGTACGGCTGGTGTGTGGTCGGCTGGCGGTTCTGATAGAGCATCGCCTCGATGTTGCGATCCGAGAGCTCCGACTCCAGACTGAAAGCACCTGTGGTCCTGTGCAACGCCTCATCCATTGCCTGGGCTTTGAGCCGGCGGTGCACGGCCGGAAACTTGAGCAGCATGGGGTTGTCCACCACCACGATGTTGCTCACAACGCTCTCGGCGCGCATGTCCTCATCAAAAAGATGCAGCGTGCGGTTGGCGCTCATACGCGCCATGTCCGTATAGGACTCTGTGGCAAACAAGCGCGGCCTGTCTTCGACGATGTGGCCAGGCGCGCCCAAAATACCTGTGGGCTTGATCACGCCGCTGGAGTCGACCTGAGACCCTAAAGACTCTTGCGAGAGCTGGAGGCGTCCGTTGATGAACGCATCCAGTGCGTTCTCAGGAATGACGGCCACCGGATAGGCCCCGTCATTTTGAAGAACCGCCAACAATATGGCGTGGAGCAATTCTTTGACCTTGTACTCGGTTTCAAAGTGAGACGTGAGCTCAGCGATGATCGAGCTGGACAAGTCCGAGGCGTAAATGCCTTTGGGTGCTTGATAGGTGACTTCCGTCTTGGTCATGTCGCTGGGCGACAAGATGGAGCTGATCATGATCCGGATGGCCATGGCCAAATCCGGCAGCAACATCAGAATGGTGCGGGCGTCATTGTTGCGCTTGCCACGCCGGCCCATGCGGCGGTAAAACGTGGAGAAGTCACCAAACACATTCGAGCGATTGCCTCGCTCGTCGTGATAGATGTTGGGCTGACGCGCTGGCACGATCTTGGAGATCGCCGCCGCAGTGGTCGGGTCACGCCTGGCCATACCGCTCACGGAAAACGCGGTGGACGGATTGCTTTTCTGAGTGGACATGTGAATACTCTGTCTGCGTTATACAAAGGACCAGTGAAGTTATGAGTAACAGCAGCTACTACAAACTCTTCCGGGCAGCGTGTCTGAACCTGGTGCGCACCATGGTGGTCAAATTTGATGCGTCCGCCGAATGCGTCAATGGCGCCGTGCTGGAGGAACATCCGAGTCTGCCAGTGGACAGCTCAGACCCCAGCACGTGGCGCTATTATCAAAACATGGCGGGACTCTATCACGAGACCAACACCGCTATGCGCGTGGTCTCTTTGGATACGCTCCAAGAGATCTCGTTTGACAAAGTCACGCTGCAGAGCCATCCCGCCACTCGTCGGGCCTACCGCTACGGCAGCCGAGAACACACGGCACTCAAAACCACGTACTCTGACCAGTATGACTTGATCTTGGGCATCTTATATGCTCCTGACCGAGCAGGCTACATCCATGAAGTCATTCGTGCCAAAGACGGCACGATCCTCTACTGGGATGCTGACCTGGTCGAAAGCCAAGAGCATTCGCTCATCCTCTCTTTGCAAGCGCGTCTGACCACCTATTGCATTCGCTGGCACAACCGCGACTATGCTCGGGTGGACAACCTCTACCAAGCCGCTTTTCTGTGGCAGTTGAGCCTGCACATCTTGCAGATGGTGCACATTGAGCGCATGCGCCGCTGCCGTACACATGAGGCCCACAGCTACCATGTGAGACGGTATCTGGCCAGCAACGGCTCGCTTGACGCGTACATGGATCTGCTCACCCAAGAGCAGATCCTCTACCTCTACCGCAACATTCTGTACTTGGAGAACCACTCCGGCCGCAAAGAGGTGTTTGCCTCCCTGGTGGACAACCTCCTGACCCAGCGAGGCCTGCCGCTCTACGAGTACACGATGCGGCACAACACGTTCTACCAGATCGCCTCTGACGACAATAACCAAGCCGAGTCGTTCACACCGCGTGTGTACTTTAAGCGCAAGGCGCTCAACGTGTCAGAGCGCGCCAGTGCCGGTGTAGAGGTCGAGCTGCCCACCATGCTCACCAAGCTAGCGCCTGTGGCGCCTGGTAACGAGCAGTACCATCAGCACCAGGCGGATCACATCCTCAACAGTTTCCAGTACTCGCCATCCAACGTCGTGCAGACCAAGGTGCTGGAGTCTGTGGTGGTGGACAACACCCAAGCGGTACCGTACCCGCTCATAGGGCTGGCGTACAACCAGTGGGTCTACTGGGCATCAACGGGTCAGTACACTGCCCTGGCGACGCTCAAGATGACGGGCATCAAGAAAGACGTCACGCTCAGCATGCTCGAGCTCTTGATCTTGTGGCGCTATGCGGGCCACATGGCGCATGGGCATACCGTCACCACCATCGAGCCGCTTCAAGTGAGCCGAGTGCAAGTCGACCAACCGCCAGGGCTCAACGCCCTGGTGGATGTGAGTGACGCACAGTACGTCGCTACCAGCGACTTGCAGGCCATTCTGAACACCTATGTGCAGGTGTCACCAATGACCACGGTGGGCTCGTTCTACCAGACGGTACAGCAGCTCTTCAACGCCACGCTGGCGCAAGAGCGCATTCAGTATGGTCAAGGCAGCAGTTTCTCCATTGTCAGCTACAAGGCTGCGACCGAGCGACTCTACAAAGACACCGCCGTCACGTGTGCCTACACAGGGCAGCTCTACAGCGAATGGCTCTCAGCTCGAGGTATCTCATTTGACGGCTACACGAGCATCAACTACTGGCAACTGCAGCTGGCCATCTTTGACCTGGTGACCAACTACCAGCTCAACTATTCTTCTGCAGAAAAAGAAGTGCAGCAAGCCATGATGGCGATCATGTCGCAACTCCTGTCCTACTCCGTGCTCATTACTGGAGATATGCAAGAGTCCTCTGTCGAACTGGCTGAAAATGCCGCTTGGCGCGTCCAGCGCTGGGATGACACAGCGGATGTGGTGGACATGTCGCGCATTGGCATCGTCACAGGTCAATGGGTCGCTGGTGAAAGCGTAGACGTCAGCTTTGCGGACATCTCACCCCAAGTGGTCAGCGACATCACGCAGCCTGCACCAGTCATCGATCAAGTCGAATTGGGCGCGGCACTGTCGCCGCAGGTCATTTCGCTCGATATGTTTGACATCATCTCACATCTGCGACCTGCAGCCTACTCCACTGAAGACGCCACAGACTACTGGGCACCGCTCACGTTGGAGCAAAAACTCTACCTGGTCAACTGACCGATCGTCGTCACTCTTTTTCGAAAGTCATCCTCATGCAATCATCCGTCCCAACCGTCTACTCGGTGATGCTGCAAAACGCGCTGATGTACAACCGTCCGCACGTCATCGCAGACAACACCACCCTCAACGAGAAGCTAGGCATCTTGGCCGGCACCAAGCCGGCAGCTGACCAGCGCCCCATCGTGGGCTTTGCTGCCATCGGCAATGGCGGGCACACCTATGCCGCTGGCAATGATGGCATCCCGTACACCGAGCTGTATCAGCATGATGCGCGCCAGCCGTGCCTGTTCAACCAGCTGCCCTATGTGCTGCGTGAAGAGTCCAACGATCTGCAGCCCGCAGATCGCGCCAAGTACGGCCTGCGCAAGCCCATCGTGATCGGTGCGCTGACCTACATCGCGTACTACCTGCGCCGGCTGGATCTCTCCAGCGTCAACATCTCTCCGGTCATCCGTCATGTGACAGGCCCGGGCGTCTACACGGACACGCCGTTCGTACCGACGGCGGATCTGCTCTCGCCCACACCCACGCTGCTGTCGACCAACGGTCAAAACCAAGTGAGTGCTGACTCCGTGCGCGCCGTCTCGCGCGTGTGGGCTGGCCTGACCGAAGCGGAAACGCAGGAGTTCATCAACGCCTGCGTGATCCTGTACGGTGATGACAAAAAGGCCATCATCTCCGAGCTGGCCATCTGCTCTGGCGTGGACAAGTCCATCACCATCAGCACGCCGCAAGGCAGCACCAACTTCCTGGAAGTCATCGGCGTGCAGCCCATGACGTTCCTGTCCTCGAACTGGGCAGCTCGTTTCAATCAGAGCTTCCCACGTTACGTGGACATGGGCGCCAACACGCCGCTCTACAACGTGGTGTAAGGCCACGCCCGCATCAGCACAGGCTCTCACCAGCCTGTGCTGACTCCTTTTACTTTCTAGATTCATTTTACATGCCGTTCTACCACCTCCCTGACGATCACCCCACCTTGAAGATCGTGGGGATGGACCCAGGTGTCACGACCTTTGGTCTGTGCCTCCTGACGGTGAGCATTCCTGACTTGCAAGTGCTGAGTGTACAGGCTCAGACCTTGCGACTGGACAAGATCAGCTGGACGCACACCAACATGCTGATCCACGGCTTTCGCTTGGCCAAGATCATGGCGCTGCAGCGCTTGCTCACCGAGTATTATCACAACGTGCAACCTGATGTGATTGCGACGGAGTCGCCTTACATCAACCCTCAGCGACCTGACGCTTATGGCGCGCTCATGGAAGTCATGACGCATGTGCGCATGGCTGTCGTCCATTATGATCGCTGCATGACCTTGCAAAAGGTCACGCCCTCCCAAGTGAAAAACGCTGTCGGTGCCAAAGGCGGCTCTGACAAGATCAGTGTGCAAGAAGGCATCACCCAAGTCGAAGAGCTCAAGAACAAGTTCCTCCCCGCTGTGGAAGGACTCGACGAGCACTCCATCGATGCCAGCGCTGTGGCTTACTACGTGGTCAAGGCCCTGCGAGCGCGCGAGATGCATGCGCTGCCGTACCTCTGACCCCTCCTCTCACCTCTTATTGCCGAAAGTCCCCATCATGCAAAACCTCTTCTACCGCGCGCCCCCGCGTCGTGCGTTGACCATGAAAGACTTTGCGCCCAAGGAAATGGAATTCATTCCTGGACGCTACATGTACGGCGACATGGTCGTCAACCCTCAAGTGATCGACCAGCGCCTGGGCGGCCCGGTCATCCTGTTTCCGTCTCTACCCTACCAGCGTGCGGTGTTCAACAATGCCTACGGTGAATGGCACGTGGCCATGAGCCGCGCCATGGCCCTGACGCGTCAGCGCAACTGGTTCCTTGTTTTCATCCTCTACACGCAACTGATCATGAGCGCCATCATCCTCAACCTCATCGCTTCGTTTCGTTTTGTGCAGCAGTTCCGTCAAGGACTGGCCCTGGCCCTGGTGGGCGGCCTGCTCAGTGTCGCTGGCTTCACCTACGGTGACGCTCAGTCCGGACGCATTGACCAGCTCACGCAACAAGTCTTGGCCATGCAGTCTCAAGTGCTCGAGCAGCAGCACGCAGCCGACTTGCGCAACTTGCAAATTGCCCAGCTCAAAGCCAATGCCCAAGCCGATCATGACATACTGGCTAAAGCGCGTGCTGACTTGGTGCAAGCACAGATTGACGCCAACCAGATCCGTATCGATCAGCTCAACTTCATGGCGCAGTACAACGCCGCGTCCACCGGGCGGGGTGTGAAAAGCGCTGCTCAAGCCAAGGTGGTGGCTGCCGAGATCAACCGACAGCTGGCGCAGATGCAGCCCAAGCCCGTCAGCGACTGAGCATTTTCAATCTCATTTCCAATAGGGAATCATCATCGTGGGCGAATCCAAACCCAACAAACAAGCTCCACCGACAGTGGAGGAGCGCATCCAGATCACGGAAGCCCGTTCGCGCTTTCGCATGATGGAAATTGCGCTCAAAGGCACGTTCAACACCGCCATGGTGGCCATCGCCTGTGTGGCGCTGCTGACAGCGCTGGTGATCATCATCGATGCGGTCAACGGTCATTCCAAGTCACCCTTGCAGATGCTGCAAGACTTCAAAGACATGCTCATGACGGGTGTGGACATTTTCAAGATCGCCATCCAGTAAAGGACTGAGCCATGAACCAACGATTCAGCTTGGGCCGACTGGCTCGTGAAGAACTCACCGACGGGCATACTCGCTCTGAAATCGAGTATGTCTATTACGGACAGATTCAAAATCCTGCCATCCTCGATCAAGCCGCGCATGTGGAAGATCAAGTCCAGTGGGAGATCAAGATCGCCAAGACGGAGGGCAACTATTCATCGGGTCGTCAGCGGGTACGCATGATCCACCCGGTCGGCAGCCCTGCTCAAGCCAAGTTCGAGTTGACCACCAAGGTCAAAGTCGAACAAGAAGATCCCCAAGGGCAAGACTTGCCCAACCGTGAGCGTGAAAACACGGTGAGCGCTTCACTCGAGCTCTTTCAGATCTACGAGATGATGAGCGAGTGCGGCATGCACAAGCGCCGCTACACCATCCCCATCGAAGGCTATTCGGGCCTCAACTGGCAAGTCGACCGCTTCTACTTGGCAGGCGGCGAGCAGCTCTCAGCCTGGTGCAAAATCGACATCGAAGTCGATCAGCCCAGAGAGATTCCCAAACAAATCCCAGGATTCATCAATCTCATCACCAATCAGAAAGGCTATCAGAGTAGTGCAGAGCAAAAGCTCATCCAACGGCTGTACAACGACATCTTCCTCATGAAGAACAAGTATCTGTGAGCGACTCACAGATGCGTCACTCGCCACAGAGTGACCAGCAGTCGACCCCAAGAGCTTGCTGACTGCCCTGCATGGGCGGTGAGCAGGCTCACCCGACTTTATGCCGCTCACTAGGTCAAATAGTTTGACTTCCCCTAGCAGACCCCTAGTCTTTCATCTTGAAGGACTACCGGGGCTGCTAGGCTCTTATTGCGCTTACCCTCGCCACTTCTTGAAGAGTTAGACGCTATGGCCACTTTCAATCTGGATCCCACAGGACAATCCCCTGCCAACTACGTGATGGCGGAGAGTCTCACGGCAGGCACACCTGCCCAGGGTTACTCGTTTTCTTGGGCTGTATTGCCTTCAGGCCCCATGATCGGCAGTGTGAAGTTGCGTGTGGCCTCACTGGCCAACGCTGCCAATTTTCGCAACATGATCGAAGGCATTGACTACGAGCACTGCTTTCCGTATCTGGCAGCCATGGGGCAGACCAACCTGCCTGTCTATGGCGGTGTGCGCTTCATCAACACCAATTTGGCAGCTGTGGTGGGCGCCTCAGGCGCTCCTCTGGGCGCTTATGCGATCTATGCGAGCTACCAGGCCTTTGGCACCAGCCAGAGCGCCAGCTCTGGTCAGATCGCCACCATGATGCAGCAGCACAAAACGCATGATCCCACACTCTACTCGTGGGAGCAGCTGTGCGCCAGCGTCTCGCTCAACTTGCCGGCGCTGCCTGCCTTCACACCAGCGTGGATGAGCGCTAACATCGACCATGTGAAAAAGGCCATCCAAGAGCTCGAACGCATCGGCTTGACGGTTCACATGCGGCCACGGTTCCTGTCTACGCCAGGACAGACAGTGTTCATCCCCACCGCCGCTGAAGTGGGATTGGGCCAGGTGCCCAACTTTCCAATGGCCGACTCGGCCACTGCACTGGCTGGTGTGGATGGCGACAAGTTCATGTCGCCCAAGCTCGTCAAAGACGCGATGACGGCCAACCTCACGCAGATGTTGGCGTCACTGGGCTACAACGTCCCGATCAACTATGCGCCGGGTCTGCAGATCGCCAATCCTTCGGCCAGCTATCTGTACTTGAGCGACGTCTACGTGATGCGCAAGGGCCAAGCCCCTTTCATCACGTCAGGGACGTTCGAGTACAGCAAGTTTGTCAAGATCACCTCGCTGATCAAAGACAGCTGGCGCGCTGTGGCCTATACCGTCACGGGCAATGAGGCCCGTGGTGCAGGTGGTGAGGTCCTCATTCCCACCAGCCAGGCCATCAGCACGCGCTGCCGCTGCAAGGCGATCATCAACGAGGCCATTGAACTGGTGGACGGTGAAGAAGTCCACCTGGATGGCAACACGTTCAAGATCACCTATCCGCTCAGAGCAGGTGACCAGCTCAAGCTCTGCTACAAGGAGCTCAAGAGCAAGCAAAGCGATGACGCCAATGTCTACAAGACGTACGCGGTCACTGCCATTGGTCAAAACACGTTCAGCATCGGCATGCTCCAGTTCGAGAGCGTGCATGACTACCGTGTCACGGTCAACGACTTTGTGATTCTGGACGCCGCACGAGGCGACTTCACCATCACGGACATTGGCAATGGCCAAGGCTACGTGCTCACCATCACGCATCCGCTGCGAGTGGGTGACGTGGTGGAGTTTGAAAACGAAGACGCCATCGGCTCGTTGGGCAAACAAGCCTTGCGCGCTGCGCTGCAAGCTCGCACGCTCTGAGCCAGGAGCCAGACACCATGAACAACTACACCCTCAAGTCCCGTGATGGCCAGCCGTACAACTTTGAAGATGGTCTCAGCGTCAAGGGCTTTGATCTGAGTGGCGCTGAAGGCACCAAAGCCATCAACGTCCAACTGCCTGGTGAGTCGCAGCTGCGCACGCTCTACGACTGGTTGCTCGACGCGCTCACGCAGCTCAACACAGCTCAGCAGACGCTGCCGTTTGCCACCAACGCTGAAGCGGTGGGAGGCATCGTTACCACCAAACTCATCTCTCCCGCTACGCTCAAGGTGGTGCTGAGTCAGCTCATCGGCAGTGTGCCGCCTGAGCTGGACACGATGACGGAGTTTGTCTCCGCCATCAGCGGTGACCCCAACCTGGCTACCACCATTCAGAGCTTAGCCGCTCAGAAGGTCTCGCTCAGCGGTGCTGCCATGACGGGGCTGGTGACAGCCCCTACGCCGCCAGATGCATCCAACAAAGCCAAGCTGGTCAATATCGAGTATTTGCTCAGTGCCATTGACACGGCACTGCTCACCCTCAAGCCGGTGCCTACAGCGCCGGCACTCTCAGGTGCCACGTTTGGCGTGATCGGTGTGGACTACGCTCTCAACATGTCGGCCACCGCGGCTCCTGACATGACAGTGGCATCGTTCGATGTGAGCCTCAATGGTGCTGCAGCTGTCAATGTACCTGCCACCGACGGTGCAGCCGTGTACCACTGGATGGTGCTGGGCGCTGAAGGCGGCAGCATGATCTTCACGGTCGTGGCCAAGGACAACCGAGGTCGATCTGGTCCCAGTGCCACCCACAGCATCAACCTGACGCAAGCTGCCGTCAACACGCCCACGGTGGTCTCTCCTGCAGACAACGCCGTGGGCGTGTCGCCCATGCTCACCATCACCACGTCCAAGCTGAGCATGAAGGTGGGCACTGACACTCATGCCAGCACCGACTGGCGGATCGTGGAGACCAGTACGGGCACTGTCGCAGCGGAGTCGCTGGCAGATGCGTCGCATCTCACCAGTTGGCCCATTGATGCGCTGGTGCTCAAGAATGACACCCAGTACACGGTGACGTTCAGCTACCTGTCAACCTCAGGTTATCGCTCACTGTCAGGCACTGGTCACTTTGTGACCCGCTCAGCGCTCTCAGGTGTGGTGATCACGGGGGCAACCAACCACGTGCCTGGCACGCCTTACACGTTCACGCTGGCTGCAGCGGTGCCGCCCACCAGCAATGCGCTGGTGCAGTTCTACTACAGTGTGGATCCGTCTCTCGCGCCCATCGCCTGTGGTGACACCGTCACCTTGACGGCGGATCAGCTCACGGTGGTAGGTGGCAACTTTGCTGTTCATGCCTGGGCGTACTGGGACTTGGATGGCTTAAGCACCATGGCCAGCAAGACCGTGCAAGAGCTCACCGTCACGCCGGGAACGTTTTTGTTCCCAGTCAACAATGCCACAGGCATTCCGGTGCTGCCGACCTTCTTGGTGAGCGCTTACAGCTCCAATGCGCCCGGTGATGTGCATTTGTCGAGCACGTGGACGTTGACTGATCTCAACACCAACACGTTGCAGACGTCAATGCAGTCCACGGTCAACAAGACCAGTTGGGCGCCGACCACGGAGCTGTTCCCAGGTGTGCGTTACCGCATCGAGTGTTTGCAATACGGCTCGACCATCGCCACCCCCGTGGCAGTGCCGCCGATCGAGTTTGTGGTGACCAATGCGGCAGATGTGAAGCTGCCCACACGCGTCATCCAGAGCCTCTACCCCACGGCAGGTAATCAGTTCGGGATGGGGTTGACCATCATGCCGTCCACTGACCGGATCATGGTCGGCTCTCCTGGTGCCGACTATCAGGGCGTGGTGGATGTGGGTATGGCGGAGATCTACTCGGTCAATGATTCAGTCTACATGACGGTTGAACGCCCTGCGGCGGTGGACATGTCGTATCAAGCTGCCATGCATATCGCTGCAGCCTACGGCATGGATGCGTTTGATGCAGCGCCTCAGGCCTCGCCTGAAGCGTCCAGCTCAGCAGGTGCTTATGTGCGCCATCCTGGCGGCCCGCACTGGTTTGCAGGCTCTGTGGGCATTCAAGGCGGTCAGCCCCGACCGATCAGCATCGCCATTAATTCAGTGGCTTCTGAAGTCTATCTGGGCTATAAAGCAGGTGTGGCCACCTGGGCGGAATTTGCCGCGACCAACGAAACGCAAAACGAAATCACCACGGCAGGCATTCCCACTGATCCGCTGGGCCTGGGCATGACACTCACGGGCTTTGCCGAGTGTCTCAGTGCCAACAACGGTCAACTCTTTGTGTCATTGCGGTGGGGCAATGAGACGCAGAGCCTCACGGGCTTTGCGCTCTACACCAAGCCGCCTGGCCCGTGGAATGGCACAGGCCCCAACGACTGGACGCTCAGCAAAGTCAAATACTCCAGCACGCCCATGGGGGCGTGGACCTTGCCTGTGGATCAGCCCAATGCCTGCTGGATGGGACAATCGACAGGCAGCTTTGTCGTGCTGGGTAGGCCATGCGCCGCAGCAGGTGGGACAGCTCGAGGCGAGGTCGAGCTCTGGCTCTTCCAAGAAACAACGCTGGACTATGTCAAAGTTCAGACGCTGCGTGACACGCGCGGCGAAGCCATTGACAACGCCTATTTTGGCATGATCGTCAAACCTTCAGCATCAGGCCACGTCATCGCCGTGGCATCGTACAACTATGCAGCTGGTAACAACCAAGCCACTGCAGATCTCCTGCTGTCCAACGCGACGGGTGATCTGAGCAGTTTCCACCAAGCAGGGTACTCCTTCATCCCGTCGGGTACCGCAGGTGCGTCGCACAACGCCATGACTATGGCGCTGGGCCAAGATGGCAAACGGTTGTTCATTGGCAACCCCAACCACACGGGCACCGTCACGGGTGGTGCAGTGTACTACTACGACCTCTCGGCGTTGCCGGGCGTCGCAGAACGCAACCTCTTCAACCTGCTGGTCTAGCAGGCATAATTGCCCCCTAGAGCTCTACAGGCTCTAGGGGGTTATGCTCACTATTTGGTCACTTTTCATTTCTACTACGAGGCCTGTTCATCATGGTACATTCTGTCCGTCGTCGAGATCAGACGACCTATGACTTTGAAACTGGTCTGGCCATTGCTGGCGTGGACCTGTCAGCTGCTGATGGCGCCAAGGCCTTTGGCCTGAAACTGCCTAATGATCCCCAGCTGCGCACGCTCTACGACTGGCTGGTCCAAGCCAAAGCCAGACTGGACGGCGCACAGCAAGCCGTTGCGTTTGCCTCCAATGCCACCGCTATTGCGGGCGTTTCTCAAACGGAACTCATCAGTCCGTCCAATCTGAAAGCAGTGGTAGACTCCGTGGTGGGACCTGCGCCCACATCGCTCAACACCTTTGCGGAGTTTGTGGCGTCGATCAATGCAGATCCCAGCTTTGCGGCCAATGTCTTTGCACTCTTTGCGCTCAAAGCACCGCTGGCATCTCCGGCCTTCACGGGCCCGGTGACGTCCGTCACTCCAGGCAACGCAGGTAACCCCAAGCAAGTCGTGAACATTGGTTTTCTGGAAGCCATGATCACGGATCTGCTGCTGGGCTTGAAACCTGCACCAGGACTGCCAGTGCTGGTCGGCAACAACTACGCCGTGATTGACTCGACCTATACGCTGGAGCTCAGCAGCACGCCGTCTGATCCTGCTCTGCACATTGCCACCTTTGAAGTGAGCGTCAATGGCGCACCGCCTGTGGTGATTGCAGCGGCCAACGATTCAGCAGTCTTCAACTGGACCGTAAGTGGTACTGCTGGACAGACCGCTACTTTCACGGTGCTGGCCAAAGACACCAAGAACAAGTACTCCAGTGCAGCCACGCTGCAAGTCAACCTGATCGCTGAGCTGATCGCTCATCCGGTCATATTGACACCGGCAACCAATGCAGCCAATCAGTCCACGCATCCGGTCATCACCACCAGCACGTTCACGCCCATGGTGGGTACGGATACGCACGCCAGCACGGACTGGACCATCCGGCTGGTGAGTTCCAACCAAGTCGTCTATCAGTCGCTGGCAGATGCCGTCAACCTCACCAGTTTGAGTGTGCCTGCAGACGTGCTGCTCACGTCTCGTGAGTATGAAGTAACGGTGGTCTACACGGGCACCACATTGGGCAGCTCAGGCGCAGGTGTGAGTCGCTTTGTCACCAGCTACAAGCGCCCTGCGCCCACGTTCATTGCGCCTGCAGGTTGGGTGCGTGGCAGCAATCTGACGTTCCAGCTCAACGGTCAGGCGCTGTTGGCAGCGCCTGAGACAACCATTCCCACCACCATCTATGTGGGCATCAACAGCACAGATCAACCGATCCCGTTCACCAATCCCGTACAGAGTTACTCGGCAGTGATTCCCGCAGCATCGATTGCTGAAACAGTCCCCGGACAGGTCACGCTCTTTGTCTGGACAGTATGGGGGGAGACGGGCATCAGCCAAGTCGATCAGTATGTGATCCCAGTGGTGCAGGCTCAAACACCAACCGTTTTGTTTCCGACTCAGGGCAGCAGCGACATCCCGGTCAGGCCGTCGTTCACTGCGTCTGCTTACAGCAGCAATGTGGCCGGCGATGTGTTTGATCACGCCATCTGGGTGTTGCGCGACTCGTCAGGCGCTGTGGTGGCATCCACCAGCCAATCGACTCAGAATGCTTGGCCTCTGGCTCACGACTTGGATGTCAATACGCAGTATACGGTACAGGTCACACAGTTTGGTGTGATCAACACCGCAGGTGTGAGTGCTACCAGCACGTTCACCACCACGCTGCAAGCCCAATTCAAGATGCAGTACTGGGTGAGAGCGCCCATTGACGCGAGTTTTGTCAACAGCTCGTCTTACATGCCTGTTAGCGCTGCACGTGACGGTACTTCTGCCGTGTACGGGATGCCGGCAGTTGTTGAAAACCGCATCGAACAGGGCAGCAACGTCAGCGTACCGGTCGGGCGACTGGAGTCCTACATCAACTTGACGGTCAATGGCCACTCCATCACCAGTCCGGCAGCCCTGAATTCCAGCGGCGTGTACGCTCGGTTTGTGGGCACAGATGCTAAGGTGTCCGGTGACGGTTTGGTCTACGCCACAGTAAGCGGCTCTCCTGGCGGCGTGACCATCGTCGACGCGTTGGCGTCAGGCCAGCTCTCAGCAGGGACGTGGAGCAACTTGCTGACCATCTTTGCACTGCCGGCATTCACGCCGCGCAGTGTCGTACTCAGCGAAACGGGCCAGACCATCGTCACGGTAGAAGCTGACAGCAACAATGTGTCATACATCCGTACGCACAAAGCCCAGCTGCAAGTGGGTGCCACTGTGGATTTTTGTCCACGTGAAGAAGTCGGCGCTATGTTCCCAAGCAGCTATACAGATCCTGCTGATCAGACGGTGTACGCGCCCCATCTGAGCGGCGGCGCACCTGTCAAGCTGGCGCTGAGTGCAGACGGCCTGGTGTTGGCCATTGGCATGACCTATAGAGCGGTCAGCGGGTTTAATCTCATCAGCATGGTGACGATCCGCCGTCGTGCAAGTGTCAACGACACGGCCTGGTCTCAAGGCGTGGTACTTGTTGGCACGGTGGTGCGTGGACTGCTGCTGGGCCAGCAGCATGACTGGCTGGCACTCAGTGGCGACGGCAATGTCCTGGCGTTTTCAGGCGCCTATACCAACACGGGCGGCTCTCAAGGCAAGGTGGAGATCTACCGCTATGCTTCGGGTGCTTGGTCAAAGACACAAGAACTGGAAGGCGCACCGGTTTGGGTCGATCCGACCAATACTGGCACGCTGGCTATAGCCTCTACGCGTTCGTTTGGCTATAACGTGGCCTTGGACCGTACAGGCAGCACGTTGTTGGTCGGCTTTGAGCTGAACCGAACCGGCACCATTCGGTACGACGTCTGTCACGCAGGCGCATCAGGCGACTACACTCGTAAAGGCTGGGTGATCGGCCCCAGCTACGGCCCGGTCAATCTGAATAGCGCTACCGATAAGTTTGGTCGTGACTGCAGCATCAGCCTGGACGGCATGACGCTCTATGCGACTGATGTCAGTTATGTCGGCATTTCAGGCGTGGCCTGCGGCGGCATTCTGGCGTTCAACATCGGGTCATATTGACCACAGGGAGGACCGCGGTCCTCCCTATACTCTATCTATGATTCACAACCTCCAACCAGGTGACCCTCATGACTGCTCGCGGACTGCGCACTCCTCAAGGCCAAGCGTTTCACTTGCCTGACGGCATGCACCTCAAAGGTGTGGACGTCAAAGATGAACTGGCCACCCATCAACTTGGCATCGCCTTTGGCACTGATGCGTTGCAAACGCTCTACACGTGGCTCACTGCGGCACAAGCCAAAGTGGATGGCATTGCTCCCGCACTGGAGTACGCCACACCCATGTCGGCTATTGCTGGCACAGCGCCCAACGAGATCATCACACCCGCTACCCTCTACACGGCGCTGCAGGTGTACGTGGCACAAGCGCCGTTCAACCTGAACACGCTGGCAGAGTTTGCCGCTGCCATTGGCAATGACCCCAACTTCAAAGCCACGGTGACTGCCCTGTTGGCGTCCAAGATGGACAAGACGGGCGGTCACTTCAGTGGCCCCGCCACGGTGCCGACACCGGCCAACATGAATGTGCCCACACAGCTGATCAACATGGAGTTCATGCAAGCGCTGCTCAATGCGGCACTGGTCAACAACCAATCTCCGCCGTCACAGCCGTCTATCACAGCCAGCACGGACGTCTACAGCGGAGCGCCTGTTCAGCTGTCATTCTCCAGTGTGCCCAACTTGGCAGGCTCCATCACCATCGCGTCGTTTGCGGTCAGCGTGAACGGTGCTGCGCCCATCACGCTGCTGGCCACCAACAACACCGCCGCCGCCTCGATCAACGTGAGTGCTGCGCCCAACACCAGTTGGACAATCACCGTCACGGCTCTGGACTCTGCAGGCAAGACCAGCTTGCTGGCTACTCGCACGTGGACCGTGGGCTCCATCCAGGTGGTGGCTCCTGTGATCACGTCACCGAGCTCCGGCTCGACGTCGGTCTCGACCACGCCGACATTCACAACCGGTGCGTTTGCGACCACAGCCAGCACGGACACGCACGTGTCCACCTCGTGGGTCGTGCGCAATGCGTCCAATGCGATCGTCTACCAGTCGCTCAATGACACGGCGCACCTGACCAGCATCACGCTGCCGAGCAACGCGTTGCTGAGTTCCACACCGTATCAGCTGGAAGTCACCTTCCACGGTCTGCAGTTTGGCAGTGCTACCAGCACGCGTACCTTCACCACCATGCTGCAGCAAGTCACGCCTCAGGTGACGGGCGCGAGTTATGTGGTGTTTGGTTACCCATATAGCTTCGCCGCCACGTGCGAGTTGCCAGGCAACGCCACCAGCATTACGCACTATGACGTGCAAGTGATCTCCAACAATGGCGGCTCTGTGATGCAGTTCACGGCCACCAACAACGCCGTTTCTGTGGCTCTGCCAGGTTACACCTACAACCAGAATGGCCAGCCGGTAGTGATTGCCATCACGGCCGTGGGTGACACCGGCGAGCGCTCGCTCACGGCTGAACTCAACTTGCCGGTCTATCAAGAGGCACAGCCTGTCATCACGTCACCTGCAGAAGGTGCAACAGTCAGTTCAGTGCGACCCACGTTCCAGCTGACGTGGAATACGGTGGTGCCCGGCAATACGCCCACGGCGTACCAGTGGTACATCATCACGCAAGGCGGCGTGCAACTGGCGTTTGGAAACCAGTATGTGAGCAACCCCGGCACCCTCACCTGGACACCGGATGCGGACCTCAATTTGGACACGGGTTACCGCGTCTACGTGCTGGCCTATGGCACGCAAACGCCAGCGCCAACACAGTCGGCTGATGTGCATTTTCGCACACCGGTGATCAACACCTATGCGGACAACTACGCTTTTGGCACACGAGCGTACCTGTATACTCCCACCTACGACATGGGCGCATCCTTTGCC
>Ga0228698_1000756_pt1 | contig 20157 bp, 18 predicted proteins | sample McNCre117_Aug_MG_FD_178015 | JGI IMG/M metagenome (GOLD analysis project Ga0228698, IMG submission 178015) | Freshwater microbial communities from McNutts Creek, Athens, Georgia, United States - 1-17_Aug_MG | ecosystem: Environmental > Aquatic > Freshwater > Creek | place: USA: Georgia...
TTGCAATCCGCAGGGTGAGAATCTGCGTCTTCCCCGTCCCCGGTCCCGCAATCACCATCACCGGCCCATCAATCGCATCCACCGCCTCCTGCTGCTTATCATTCAGTTTGTTATAGGCCGCCAGATACGCTTCATCATTTACCAATTGCATCCCACCAGTATATCAGCCACAACAGTTTTGTACCAAAATGTCACTTTCCATCATCAAAGTACAACTCATACAACATCGCAACACCAAACGGAATCAACAGAATCAAAAACAACTCCTCAATCGGTACTGACAATCCCGGGAGATTAAAAACATACAGGTAGGCATGATCGTTCGCAAAAAACCGAACACCATTGACAATCATGACACATTCGTAGACAAGCGATATTGGAAACAGAAGAAGCGCAAACCGTAACGCTCGCCACATGAGCATAATGTGCGGCACATTTTGTTTGAGCGCAATCATCACCGCAAGCGAACTACACATTGCCGCAAGCAACACTGCAAACGGATACTCGAAAAAGAGTGTTGGCTTAATATACAAGTAGCCCGCTAAAAGCGTATACCCCAACACCACGAGCGCGAGTCCCTGTTTTTGATAACCCGTTGTTGGACTTGATTTTTTATCATCAAAAAAGTACTCGTACACGATAATGCAATAGAGAACATGCACAAACGAAAACAGGTACGACGCCACCGGCACCCCACCCCACACAAACGCCGTTGCCGCATCAATTTCATACCAGAGACCAGCTGTATATGCAGACAATTCAATGAGCGCCGTTGCAAACAATGTCCCGAGTGCCACAAGCGGAATGAGCTGCGTTCGCAACTGCACCCGGTGCCACAGGACCACAAGTGGCCCACCAGAGAGCAGAGCCGCCATCACCACAAACGAAGCATTGGTAACCATCAAAATACTCCCGACACAAAGAGTATAGAGGGTAAGCAAAAAGAAATGAAAGGACAACGTCTTCATGCCATACATTGTAACAAACCCTCACCCAAAGTCTGGGGGTTTGTTACAAGTTTCCGTGAATAGCTTAAGTTAATTTGAGGTACACAAAGTAAAATTTTATTGAACCTAATCTATTTACACTACCGCAAAATCAAACACAGCTTTTCTAAGATTGACTTTTAGCATAAAAATATGATAATATAAGTTCAGTAAAGTTTCTTCACTTCCTCATTTTCGACAAGGAGACATCCGGTGCCTAATCTTAAAGGACCAATATCTGTCGCAGACTTTCGTGCCAACCTGAGTGACGCTGTTGGTACTGTCAAATACGGTGGACTAGGATCTCATCTCGTGATCGCTCGTAAAGGGAAACCTTGCACATCGATTGTTTCAATTGAGACAGCAGCGATGTTGACACAAATCGTCAACCTTGCAAAAGCTGGGCGCCATACTGAAATCGGAAATTTCGTAGCGACACTCATCCCCACAAAGACTTGACGCCCACCAAAGCAAACTTGCAAATCCGCCAGTCTATCGGTGGGTTTTTGCTTTTTAGTTGTTCAGTAAATTGAACTGTTTCGTCATTGCGAGGAACGAAGCAATCTAGAGTTATTGGTAAAAAATGATATTACTCGAGACGACTCTGGATTGCCGCGTCGCTCGTCGTACCTCCTCCATCCTCGCAAAGACAGTATAAAAATTAGTACGATATATCGTACTAATTTTTACAAACAAAACCGCCCGAAGGCGGTTTTGTTTTGTCATGTGCTCAACTTCACAGGGTTTCAAAACGTATGCAGATACTAGGCGCGACCGAGCCGTCCAGCGATTTGCCCTAGGGAGGTGCAAATCGGGACAGAAATTCAGAATAATCGCTACGCTCGTTTCTTCATTCCACAACGTAGATGCGTGCGTTTTGGAAGCCGGTTAGTATGATTTAAGTCGACGCGCCTTGTCGTGTTGTCGGATTTTCTCTAGCGCCTTCGCTTCAATCTGTCGAATACGTTCACGAGTGACACCAAACTCCTTTCCTACTTCTTCGAGCGTGTGGTACGTCCCATCGAGGAGACCATGGCGCATTTCCAAAATCTTTCGTTCTTTTTCAGACAAGGTGTCGAGAATTTCAGTAATCTGGTCAGTCAAAATACTGTGGGACACTTCCTGGTCAGGTGAGGTGATTTTATCATCAGCAATAAAGTCAGAGAGACGCGAGTTGTCGTCTTCATCTCCAATTGGGAGTTCGAGCGAAATCGTGTCCTGACTGATTTTCTCAATCTGGTAAATCTTTTCAACTTCAACACCCATTTCAGTGGCGATTTCCTCTGGCATTGGGTCGCGACCGAGGTCTTGAGAGAGACGACGCGAGACCTGTTTGTACTTCGCCATGGTTTCTACCATGTGTACTGGAATACGAATGGTTCGTGACTGGTCAGCGAGCGCACGAGTAATCGCCTGACGAATCCACCAGGTAGCATAGGTTGAGAATTTAAATCCTTTGGTGAAGTCAAATTTATCAACCGCTTTGAAGAGACCGAGGTTACCCTCTTGAATCAAGTCGAGAAGCGTAAGGTCAGGTGAACGGCCAACGTATTTCTTGGCAATCGAAACTACGAGACGCAGGTTCGCACGCGCGAGGAGGTTACGAGCTTCTTCATCACCATCCACGATACGCTTTGCAAGCACTCGTTCTTCCTGCGCATTCAAGAGTGGATACTGTCCGATTTCGCGGAGGTACATCTGGATCGAGTCGTAGCTACTGTCGTTACGCTTGAAGGCGTTTTTCTGCGCGAGCAGTTCTTCGGCCGGATCGTCACCGAGCATGCCACCTGACTTCAAGACATCAATGCCTGCCACTGAAAAACGTTCATAGAGTTCATCCAGGAACATGATATCCTTTTCAATTTCTGGGAACGATCGGAGGAGCTCGTCGTACGTTACATACCCACGAGTACGTCCAAGCGTCATCAAATCAGCCGCCTTGAGTTCAAGGAGCTTTTCACTGCGAGTGAGTTTTGCCGGCGGTACCACTTTTACCGGTACCACCTTTTTTTCAACCGGTGCTTTTGCAACAACTTTTTTAACCTCTCCTTTCTTTGCAATCGGCTTTTTTGCGACTGGTGTTGCGGCTTTTTTAGGCACGACTTTTTTCGCCACTGTTTTTTTCATTGGCGCTTTTTTCTTGATTATCTGAGTAGTAGCTTTCTTCTTTGGTGCGATAGCCTTTTTTATGGCTTTTTTTGCAACCGGTTTTTTGTTCGCTTTGGTGGCGGTTTTGGCCGCTTTTGTCTTCAGATTTTTATTTGTAGCTTTTTGGGCTTTTGCCATAACGGATTTCACTACTATACAGATATTTGACAATTTGTCCAGTCTACCCTTTGCAAATACTAAATTTTAGGTTATCGGTACGAAACATTTAAAACTTGCTAAAATCTTTTCAGACGAGGTGAGAAAGCGCGGGGCGCTTTCGCAAGACCTTGCCTGCTATCTTTGGAGCGAATGCGGAAAAGTAGCGACAAGGTATACAGCTTCTGTAAGAAGCGACCGAATGAGCGACCGGGCAACGAAGTATCAAAAGATTTTAACGAGTTTTACTTTTTGAAACCGAATAATTCAGGTGTATACGCCGCCACCTGCAGTTGCTTCTGCAACTCCAACACCCGCTGCAATACCACTACCGTATCTGGATCACCAGCTTGCTCGAGCTGCTTCAAATTGTTACGTTCAATCAAAAGTTTTTCTTTCAACGTTACCTCTCTTAAGTGATTTAATTTGTGTGTGAACTCTTCGATTTGTACTCGAGGCGAACTCGCTTCAATAAACGACTCAATCGGAAAAGCAAGCTTCGCGAGCACAGCGCCCGCAGCAGAACGCTCTGACTCAACAGTCTCTTTCCCAACTATCGAGACCATTTCGCGTTCTATCACACTCGCTATTTCGGGCGGTACAACCGTCACCGCAGCCAGCAGATAGTGCAGGGTGGTTTCCTTGCGCGGGGCGACACTGGGACTTGGGATTGCGGTAACTACTGGCGGCTTTTGTTCAGCTGCCACACCCGCACCCACCTTGTGCGCTTTGGCTGCTTCTTCGGCAATGCGTGTTACTTCGAAATGAACGGCATCTTTGGTCGTCCCTAAACTATCAGCAATAATTTTCTCAAAGTGTTCTTGGTCAATATGATTTGGAATCAAGGTCACAAAGGGTACGATTTCTTCGCGGGCACGGAGTTTAAACGTACGGTCATCATCAACTGTTTTTCGCAGGTGCGCGAGTAAGAATTCAATCACATGCACCGACTGCCCGACCGCAGTTTTAAAGGCCTTTGGGTCAGCCAGCACCATGTCCGCCGGATCAGCCCCATCCGGCATCGCCGCAACTTTTACATCAATTCCCCGCCGTAACAGCAAATCAGCCGCACGCTTCATCGCAGCGATACCGGCTTTGTCCGAATCAAGCGCGAGCACTACTTTGGTCGAGAGTCGCTCGAGGAGTTGTGCATGATGGAGAGTGAACGCCGTACCAGATACTGCAACTGTATTCGTGTACCCAGCCTGATGACTCATCACCACATCAAACTGCCCTTCAACGATGAGCCAGAACCCGAGGTTTCGAATCCCGTGTTTTGCCCGATCGTAGCCAAAGAGTAATTCTGATTTATGATACAACTCAGTTTCTGGTGAGTTTACATATTTCGGTGCTTCAGTATCTTTCGCTAAAATACGACCCGAGAAAGCGACAATTTTTCCATTCTGTTCTGCCATCGGGAACATCACCCGATCACGAAAGACGTCGAACTCTTCTTTCCCGCTGTCACTCCCCTTGATGAGTCCGGCACGTAACATCACCGCTGGTTTATACCCACGTGTACCAAGATGCGTTTTTAATTCTCGCCAGCCAGCCGCCGGTGGACCAGACGCATACCCAATACGCCATTTCTTGATTGTCTCCGCAGACACTCCACGCCGTTCGAGGTACGCTCGCGCATCAACCGAATTTGTTAAACCAATTTCAAAAAACTGAGTAGCCGCTTCGAGAACCGCAAACAATTCATCGCGCTCCGTTTTCTTTTGCGGATTCTCAGCCACCAATTCCACATTCGCCTTCCCTGCCAAAATTTTCAAAGCCTCTTTAAAATCCACTCCCTCAATCATTTCCACAAACGAAAAAATATCTCCGCCCACGCTACACCCAAAACAATGAAAGGTCCCCCGCTCCGGAGACACATGGAATGACGGCGACTTCTCCTGATGGAATGGGCAACGCCCCTTAAAATGCCTCCCTGCCCGCGTTAATTCCACATACGGAGAAACCACATCAATAATATTCAATCGATCCTTTATCTGCTGTACCGCATCTCCCGAAGCCATAGTTAGTTAGTTGAATAGTTTAATAGTTGCATGGTTGAATAGCAACGAATAAAGACAGTATACCGCAAAACCAGTCGACCCGCTTTCCTCATATTGACTTTCTACGATATTGTGCAAATATATCAGTAGGAAGCACTGACGGAATCAGTGTAACAACGAGGACAAAACAATGAATAATCTTACTGCAATGTGGCTCATCTGCGGCGGGATACATGCTGGAATTTTCATTGAGCACACGAAAAAATATGATCCTGGACTTTACGCCAATCGTGAAGCGATGCTCTAAAGGTTCGGGGAGGTCATGATAACCGGGCCGGTTGGTTTGGGAGCAAGACTTGAAGCGATTCTCCATGAACAGAACTGACGCCCGACGAACACCGGCACTACCCCGCCACCGTTCGTCGGGGTTTTGCTTTTTAACACCCCAATCGATTGGGGTATATTTGTTTAAAATGAAAAACCCCGGCAGAAACCCGCAGGGGCTCTTCCGGGGGGTCACAGCTAGACGATCATGTCCGCGATAACATATCCTCCGATCAGGACACATTTGACGATATGTCCCAGGGTCAACTTCCGCCCAGTGGCAAAACTGAGCAGAATTGCGAGAAGTGCGAATATCAGTTGCAAGCTGACAATCATGAAGATGACGAACGGGTCTGTCAGGAACAAAAACATGTAGCCTCCATCGGTTAATTTAATATAAAATAGCATATTTATATAACTTTGTCAATAGTTACACCTCACTTACAACCCCTTTTATCTGCTTAATAATAATTTTCAAACAAAACAAAAACCGCTCATAGGCGGTTTTGTTTTTAACACCTCAATCGATTGGGGTATATTATAGTTCAATCGATTGAACTGGTAGATAGATTCGCGCAACCTGGATTGCCACGCCGTTACGCTTCGCTCCACTCCTCGCAAAGACGAACGAGCAAAAAACCGCCCAAAGGCGGTTTTTTGTTTTTAGCAGCTGAGCTTCAGAGGGTTTCAAAACGTGCGTAGATGCAAGGCGCGCAAGGAAGTGGGCGTGAGCCGTACAGGCGTACGGTGAACGTCTACTTCCGCAGTCGCAACGCAGCAGATGCGTGCGTTTTGGAAGCCGACTATTCCTTGTCTATACGAGTGGCTCCTCCTTGAAGATCCTGCATCATCTGATACTTCCGACTTCCCTTGAAACCTGATCCAGCTGGAATCAACTTTCCGATGATCACGTTTTCCATGAGTCCGGCCAAGTTGTCTTCACTTCCCTTTACGGCTGCATTGATGAGCACGCGTGTCGTGTTCTGGAATGATGCGGCTGAGAGGAAACTCTTTCGTGAGAGTGAAGTTTCAGTAATACCGAGGATGAGACGATCGGCTTTTGCCACTTCTTTTCCTTCTTCCTTGAGCTTGTTGTTGGTCTCAATGAAGATCCATTCTTCTACGACGTCGCCGTTTGTGAAATGACTGTCGCCAGTACTGTTTACCTTCACACGTGACATCATTTGCTTCACGATGAGTTCGATGTGCTTACGCGCAATCGTCACACCTTGGAGTTCGTAGATACGGCCAACTTCAGAAATGATGTATTCCTGTGCGACTTCCTGACCACCGAATTTGAAGAGTTCAGGGAGAAGTGCAGATCCGTCCGTCAGGAGTTGTCCCGAGATAACAGTATCGCCCTTGTTCACCGTTACCTGACGGCGGTAGTGGACTGGGTATTCAATATTGTCTTTCTTCTTTGGAGCACCCTTGGCACCCATGTCTGGAGAGACCACGATAACCTTCTCACGTCCTTCGGTGCGGATGTCTACCACGAGACCTTCACACTTACTGACGATTGCCGGTACCTTTGGCTGGCGCTTTTCGAACACTTCTTCTACACGTGGGAGACCAGAGGTTACGTCTCCTGCTGCTGAAGCGGTTCCTCCGGCGTGCTTCGTGTTCATCGTGAGCTGAGTTCCCGGTTCACCAATCGCTTGAGCAGCCACGGTTCCTACTGCTTCACCGATGTCGATAATCTTGTTGGTTGTGAGGTCGATACCATAACACTTTTGACACACACCACGGAGGGTCTTACAGGTCATTGGAGAACGTACTTCTACCATCGCGCAAGTTGATCCTTCAACTGCGACTGCATCACGTCGTGAGAGCAAGTGGCCCTTCGGGAAGATAACGTTACCTTTACTATCAACAGCATCAGCTGACAGGATACGTCCCTTGATCGCCTTACTAAACGCAATTTCGATACCTGATGCACTGATACGTCCAATCTTGGTTCCTTCCTTTGTCTTACAATCTTCTTCAGTCACGATAGCGTCTTGTGCAACCACGAAGAGACGACGAGTGAGGTATCCAGCCTTTGCAGTCTGGAGGGCGGTGTCGGCGAGTCCCTTTCGAGATCCGTGTGTGGTGTTGAAGTATTCAATCGGCGTCATACCTTCTTTCATTGAAGAAAGAATTGGGAATTCGAGGGTCTCACCACGAGTGTTTACGATGAGTCCTTTCATACCAGCCATCTGGGCAATCTGTCCAAGAGATCCACGAGCACCAGACTTCCACATTTCGTAGGCAGATCCAGTTTCATCAAGTGTCTCTGGCAGTACCTTTTCAATTTCGGTCTTTGCACGGTGCCAGATAGACACAATCATACGACGACGTTCATCACGAGAGATGAGTCCTTCGTCATAGAACGCAAACACCTTTCGCTCCTCTTCACGAGACGCTTCGATAATAGCAGCCTTCTGCTTTGGTACCTTTACCTCATCAATACCCCACGTCGTTCCTGATACCGTTGCGTACTTGAAGCCAAGCTTCTTGAGCTTGTCCACAATCGCTGGAACAGCTTCTGGACCACGGTCGTCGATGATATCAATAATGATATCAAAGAGCATACGCTGCACGACCACGTCGTTAATGAAACGATGATCAGATGGCAGTACTGAGTTAAAGAGCAGACGTCCAACCGAAGTTTCGAATACTTTGCCTTCGAACTGGGTGTACTTTTCAGTATCAGTTGCGAGCACCTTTACCATGGCACGGAAGTCGATAACTCCGTAGTCAAAGGCATTGATAGCATCGTTTGGTGACGAGAAGAATTTTCCTTCACCTTTGGCACCTGGAATCACTTTGGTCATCCAGTAGGCACCAAGCGCCATATCGAGAAGTTTTTCAGATACAACCGGTTCAGATGATCCTGGCTTCAGAATGTTCTTGTTCGCAGAAATCATTTCACGCGCTTCGAGTTGTGCTTCTTCTCCCAAAGGTACGTGAACAGCCATCTGGTCACCGTCGAAGTCAGCGTTGAACGCACGACACACGAGTGGGTGTACCTGGATAGCGTTACCTTCAATCAGTACCGGGCGGAATGCCTGGATACCCTGACGGTGCAGTGTTGGCGCACGGTTCAAGAGAACATGCTTGTGCTTAATAATATTTTCCAAAATTGCCCACACTTCTGGCACACCGTCTTCAATCAAACGTCCTGCGCCACGGATGTTGTAGGCGAGTTCTTGTTTCAAGAGTTCCGCAATTACAAACGGACGGAAGAGTTCAAGGGCCATGTGCTTTGGCAAACCACATTGATCGAGGAGGAGGTCCGGACCGATAACGATCACTGAACGTCCTGAGTAGTCAACACGCTTTCCAAGGAGGTTCTGACGGAAGTATCCCTGTTTTGATTTGAGGTAGTCAGAGAGAGACTTCAAAGGACGGCGCTGTGCCTGACCCATTGCAGAGTAGGCTGCGTTCCCGTGACGAATTGAGTTGTCGACAAGAGCGTCAACCGCTTCCTGGAGAATACGCTTTTCGTTACGAAGAATCACGTCCGGTGCCATGATATCAATCAGTTTCTTTAAACGATTGTTTCGGTTAATCACCCGACGGTAGAGGTCGTTCAAATCTGATGACGCGTGACGTCCACCTTCCAAGGCAACCATTGGACGAATCGCTGGCGGAATAACCGGGATACGAATGAGGAACATCCATTCTGGCTTTACACCCGCATGGATCATGCCGCGGATAAGCGAGAGACGCTTGTCCAATTTCGCACGCTCCATTGCTCCTGCTGTCTCGCGTTCGGTTTCAAGCTTGGCGAGGAGCTTCTTCATGTCGATATTCTTGAAGAGTTCGTAGATTGATTCAGCACCAATTTTCGCCTCAAAAAGGGTACTGTACTTGATTGAGAACTTATGGAAGTTCGTTTCGTCGAGCACAATTCCTTGCTCTATACTTTCAATCTCCTTCTTCATATCTTCAGCACGAACACGCAAGGCTTCTTTTGCATCTTCATTCTGGAGGTCCTTCAGCTTGGTACGGAATTCAGTATCGAGTTCTTTGAGGAGACGAGCTCGTTCGTCTTCACTTACTTTTGTGACAATGTAGCCAGCAAAGTAAATAACCTTTTCGATTGACGACGCAGTGATACCGAGGATGAGGGCAATACGTGATGGCACACCACGGAGGAACCAGATGTGTGACACCGGTACACAGAGGTCGATATGACCCATACGTTCACGACGTACAATAGCGCGAGTTACTTCAACTCCACACTTCTCACACACGATACCCTTGTAACGGATACCACGGTACTTTTTACATGAACACTCGTAGTCTTCAACTGGTCCAAAAATTCGTTCGTCAAAGAGACCGTGCTTTTCAGGGCGCTGGGTTCGGTAGTTGATGGTTTCTGGTTTCGTCACTTCGCCGTATGACCACTCGAGGATAGTTTCTGGTGACGCGAGCTTGAGTCCAATTTCAGTAAACTGATTTGGTGTCAGAGCCGGCTTCTTTGGTGAAAATGTTGACATATATTTTTACAAACAATTATGCAGGCTCATAAGCGTCATCACTGCGTGGCCGGCGAGGTGCTTCATCACGAGTAAGCTTCACATCGAGCGCGAGTCCACGGAGCTGGTTCACGAGTACGTTGAATGCAGCTGGGGTGTGTGGGTGTCCAATCTTTTCGCCTCGTACAATCGAGTCGAAGGCGGCTGAACGTCCCACGATATCGTCTGATTTAATCGTAAGCATTTCACGAAGGGTGTAGGCGGCACCGTAACCGAGGAGTGCCCACACTTCCATTTCTCCGAAACGCTGTCCTCCCACCTGCGCTTTACCACCAAGTGGCTGCTGGGTAATGAGTGAGTACGGACCAATCGAACGCATGTGGATTTTGTCTTCCACCATGTGGTGCAGTTTCAAGATATACATGAGCCCAACCGCAGTTCGCTGCGCAAACTGTTCACCAGTGCGTCCATCACGGAGTTGGATTTTTCCATCTTCTGGAAGTCCAGCTGCAGTGAGTTCTGCCTTTACGTGCGCTTCACCAGCTCCGGCAAATGGAGGCACAACTGCCTGGTAGCCAAGTGTGTTTGCCGCCATACCAAGGTGAAGTTCGAGAATCTGCCCAAGGTTCATACGAGATGGCACTCCGAGTGGTGTAAGGAGGATGTCGATTGGTCGACCATCTTCGGTGTACGGCATATCTTCTTCAGGAAGAATACGCGAGATAACTCCTTTGTTACCGTGACGTCCCGCAAGCTTGTCTCCTACAGAAATATTACGTACTTGTGCAACGGTGACATGGATTCGCTTGATCACGCCGGATTCGAGCTGATCGCCGTTTTCACGAGAGAAAATCTTTACACCGATAACACGACCACGCTTTCCGGCTTCGAGGCGGAGTGAGGTATCTTTTACATCCTTGGCCTTTTCTCCAAAGATAGAACGAAGGAGACGCTCTTCTGGTGTGAGCTGGGTTTCACCCTTTGGTGTTACTTTACCAACGAGGATGTCGCCAGGACGTACTTCGGCACCAATACGGATAATACCATTTTCATCGAGGTTACGAAGTTTGAGTTCAGACACGTTTGGGATGTCAGCTGAGGTGACTTCGGGTCCAAGCTTGGTATCACGTACCGACACTTCGAGTTCATCGAGGTGGATACTTGAAAACTTACTCGCCTTTACGAGACGTTCTGAAATCACAATCGCGTCTTCGTAGTTCGCACCATTCCATGACATAAAGGCAACAAGTGCATTTTGTCCTACCGCGAGCTGACCTTTGTCTGTTGAGGTGGTATCAGCAAGGAGATCACCACGCTTTACCTGTGTACCAACAGTAACCGCTGGACGGTGGTAGAACGCCGAGAAGTCGTTTGTACGCTTGAGAGTCGTGAGTGGGTATTCTCGCTTCTTTCCTTCTTTGGTTTTTACCACAATGTGCTGTGCGTCTGACTCAACTACTTCACCTGCTTCGAGCGCATAGAGCACACGACCAGTGTCGCGCGCAGCTACTGCTTCAACACCCGTTGCCACAATCGGCGCCTCAGCAATGAGACACGGTGTTGACTGCTTCTGCATGTTTGAACCCATGAGTGTACGGTTCGCGTCGTCGTGGTTCAAAAATGGAATCATTGAGGTTGCAATCGAGAACGCTTGGTTCGTTGCAATATCCATGTACTCAATATCCTTTCGTGGCACGGTTCGAGGATCACCCTTTTTGCGGGCTTCTACGAGGTCATTTACGATCTTGCCTTTCGCATCAAGTTCAACGGCAGCGTGTGCAATCGTGTACTTCTCTTCTTCGTGGGCGTTCATATAAATCACTTCACCAGTCACAATTCCCTTATCAACCTTTACGTACGGGGTTTCGATAATACCAAAACGGTTTACCTTGGCGTACATCGCGAGACGGAGAATAAGTCCGATGTTTGGACCTTCTGGCGTATGGATTGGACAGAGACGACCGTAGTGAGACGTATGCACGTCACGCACTTCGAAACCGGCACGTTCACGGGTGAGTCCGCCGGGACCAAGCGCTGAGAGCGTACGCAAGTGCTCGATTTCAGCAAGGTTGTTCTGCTGTTGACTGAACTGTGAGAGCTGGTTTGTACTAAAGAATTCCTTGATCGCCGCCTGAAGTGGGCGTGGGTTCAAAATCTGCATTGGGAGTGATGTCTCGGCTTCAATCGTCGACATACGATCCTGAATGTTTCGCTTCATGCGAGTCATACCAACGCGAACACGCTGCTGGAGCATTTCACCAAAATAGCGCACACGACGGAATCCGAGGTGGTCAATATCATCAGGCAGCGCTGTAATATCATGGTTCATCGCGACGATATTCGTGAGGATGAGTTTGATGTCTTCTGTTGAAATAGTTCGTTCGTCAGTTGCCTTCTTGTCGATAGGACGACCGTAGCGTTCATTGAAGTGGTGACGACCAATTTCAGAGAGGTCATAGCGTTCAGGCGCAAAAATCGAACGCACGAATTCGCGAGCACTCTCGAGGGTAGCGAGGTCACCGTCACGCAGACGCTTGTAGATTTCAATGAATGAATCATCAGCATTTTTCGCAGGGTCTTTGGCAATCGTTGCCTTCATATATTCTTCCCCACGTTCCACGCCTTTCATCATTTCAATCATGTCCTTTTCCTTTTCAATACCCATCACACGGAGGAGTGATGAAATTGGGAACTTCTTCTTGCGGTCGATTTTGACGTAAATCACGCCGTCTGCATCTGACTCCATTTCAATCCACGCTCCACGAGCTGGAATAATTTTTGCACCAAACAGGGTACGGCCCTTTACTTCGTTTGAGGTAAAGAAAATACCGTATGAACGTGCGAGCTGCGGCACGATAACACGCTCCACACCGTTGATGATGAAGGTACCATTTTCAGTCATCACTGGCATATCTGCCATGAACATTTCCTGATCTTTCTCACTCTCGAACGTCTTGTTCTTCAAAATCACCTGCGCGCGCAGTGGTGCGTCGTAGGTCAATTTGTTTTCCTTGGCGTACTCAGGCGTACACTTTGGCTCACCGAGCTCATACTTCTTGAACTTGAGTTCAAACTTCTTTTCAGAGTAGTCAGTAATCGGTGAAAACTCTGTAAAGATTTCCTTCAAGGCCGTCTCAACAAACCACTTGAACGATTCACGTTGTGGTTCGATGAGGTCAGGCACTTCAATCATTGGTGCAGGAGAAATCGAAAATACTTTTTTCGGCATCGCTCCTACAGAAGCATACTCATCGGCTTTAAACTTCATATATATGTAAATTGATTACGGTAAAAAATACGACAATAAAAATCAAACGCCGTGACGCTATCCGTTACTGCTTTCTTTTTTACCCTATTAATATCGACATCACTACCCTTGTGATTTACCCGCGCGATATATCTCCTCTAGCCATAACACAGTCGAGACCTGTTCACGTTTGTGCCGGAATTATACAGGAAAGTCATTTTTTTGCAAGCAAAACCTCTTAGCATCGCTTTTGTCTAGTTGACTTTTAAACAAAAATATGTTATATAATATTTAACTAGTTCTTGGAGAATCAACATGTCCGACGAAATAAAAGCGAGGACTTCTTTCACTGTAGCACTTGATCAATGCGGTGAAATCGGTGTTATTTACCTGAAGCGGCTCTTTTGCTTGGAAAGTCGACAGTTATGGCAACATCTCAGAAAGATCAACCTACATCAACTCAAAAGGCAGATTGCACTACTTGAGAGCAATAACATGCCGATTGGCGACGCGCTCAAGAGTCAGGTGCAAGTACTGATTCTCAGTGCTGATGTATACCAAATCACTGAGATGCCTAGCTGGACACACGATGTGGGATTGTATATTTACGCAACCGATGAAGAGCGCGCCCTACGCCAGAAGTATGTTAACACGTACGAACGGTTACTCGATTGTGTGATGCGCTACATAGCAATCATTACGCAGTAATATCCCCAAAGACTCCCAGAGTCATCTGGGGGTCTTTAATTTTTATTTACTTCGCCACTTCTCTATCTCGGCATGATTGCCATTCAACAATACCTCGGGCACAGGGTATTTTTTCTTTTTGTAAACCAGAACATCGGGACGGGTGTACGTGACACCTTCCGTCGCGCGGTCGTCTTCGAGCGAATCAAAGGTACCGAGCACGCCGGGAATCTGGCGCGAGACGCTATCTACAATCGTTAAGGCTGGCAATTCCCCACCCGTCAAAATGTACTCACCCACACTCACCTCCTCAGCACCCAATATCTCACCCACACGAGCATCAATACCTTCATAGCGTCCAGAGATGAGCACCAGGTGGTCGTACTCATCCGCCCACTGTTTTGCGATGGCATTCGTAAATACCGTCCCGCGAGGTGACATAATGAGTGTCTTCACTTTCCCTTTTTTCAAGGCAGCCGTTTTCGTCCCAACCGCTTTTTGCCACGCCTTTAAAATTGGCTCGGCGATCATAACCATCCCCGGTCCGCCTCCATATGGTCGAGCGTCAACCTTTTTGTGTTTATCAGTCGAAAAATCTCGTGGGTTGTAATAACTCACCGTAATTTGTTTCCCCACCACCTTCGCCCCTTTTCCCTTCTCTACTTTTTGAGCACGACCAAGTACACTAGCATCCGTATATGCCTTACACACCTCTGGGAAAATTGAAATAATATGAAAATGCATAAATGTTAGCGTTTGCGTTTCGTATGAATAAATTGGGAGATATAAATGTAATCATCATCTACTTTATAAATCATAACAAACGGAAGTTTTCCTAATACCAGCGCATACGTATTTTTAAATTTGGTTTTTTTGCCTACAAATGGGGAAAATGTTAAGAAACGATAAGCGCTGTCGACAATGTTTTGGAGCTCAACCGCCTTCAAATCACCCCACATTTTAAAGGTGTAGGTTTGGATTTTATAAAGGTCTTTCTGAGCACTACTGAGCACCGATATCTGCCGCATATTTTGTTCGAAGTAGATTCATCGATTCTGCGTGCGTATAAGTTGGATCGTTATCTATATTTTTTAACCGTCGGTCAAGTTCTGCCAACTCTTCATCGGTCAGCTCAAAAAAATCATCTTCCTGAGAAGTCATGAGATGCGTAAACTCAGAAACTAATGCCCGTTGTTCTTCAACTGGCAAGGTCTTAATTTCAGCCACAATTGATTGCAACTTTGTCATAACAATACTATACCACAGATTGGTGGTTTTGCTACCAATCAATACCTCAAAACTGACTCACGTACTCTGCTATAAAATCTGCATCGTCGGCCAACATTGGGGACGGGAGGGTCCCAAGCGTAAACCACCCAATCTCATCATACACCGGCTGCGCAATCCGGACTTGTGTGCGGTCAATCTGCGCAACAAAAAAGACGCCAAGCCAGTGTGAGGATTCTGAAATAAAATTGCGGACATGCACTTGCTTAATATTGAATGGAGCAACCCCAAACTCCTCAGTCATTTCACGCACCAAAGCCGCCTCAACCGATTCTCCAAATTCGACCGTACCACCGCCAAACTCCCACGACCCATGATGGTCGCGCGCTTCACCCCCACGCTTCCCCATTAGAAAATTCCCCTGCCCATCATGACAAACTGCCGTAACAAATATCCCAATCGTGTCTTTCCCTGGTTTCATATATCTATTGTTGTTCAGCCCGCAACTTCATCCACAACTTCCCCATCTGATTTTCTCCACTGCCGTCAGCACCGGTACCCCAATAATAATCAGTATCGTATACCTTCAACAGTTCTGCATCACCCGTTTCAAGTAGCACCTCTCGAACATCACTATGCTGCGCTAATTTCGCTCGAAAGATTTCTCCCATGAGAGAAAATTTATCAACTGACTCATCGAGCATCCCTTGTTCTTTCGCTGTCTGCGCTCGGCGCCATGCTTCAAGCGGACTGGACGAAGCAGCAATATTTTCGCGAGCCGCATCTTTCATTCGTAACGTCTGATACGCATGCTCCGCAGTTTTATACACCACCCCTCGAACCAACACTTCATGCGCCGAAAACGGCGACAAATACGTCCACCGCGTCTCGACAAAATTAATCGGTTCACTCATTCAAAAATCCTACCACAGAAACTCCCAGTCACGAAAGCTTCCGTCGAAGCGAGTGCCTATTCTGTGGCGAACATCTGCAGGTGGCTGGCCAGCCAAAACAAAACCAGACGAGTGTCTGGTTTTGTTTTGCAGCCACCGAAGCCGTAGTAAAAATCTGCAGAGATTTTTACAGTCGCTACAGGATAGGCAGGAGCGTTAGATTTTCAAATCATCAATCGCTTCATCAAGCGTTTTAGCTGATGGCGCCGCTACCATTCCTTCGTCCTGCATCGCTTCACTCATGTCCCGACTCATTCCTTTACCTCCCTCTGGTTCATTAATCTTCAAATTCACGCGAGCGTCGTGTTTCATTCCTACGACGCGGAGGAGGGTTCGGATGGCTTTAGCAGTATTACCTGAGCGGCCGATAATTTTACCCATGTCATCCGCATGGACGTCGAGGGTTAGGAGTACACCCATCTCATCAACGGTTCGGTTAATTCGTACTGAATCAGGGTTATCGACGAGTGCTTTTACAAGACTCTCGAGGAAAATTTGATCATCATTCATATCGTGTATGCTGAACTGTTATTGGATAAGCGACTGCAATCATAATTGACCACAGGCTGTACCTCTAGTATAGAGGAGTAAAAATAAGCGTCAACAGCGCGCCCTGCATAAACACAGAACGCGCTGTTGGATTTTGAGTCGTTTTTAATGCGATTACGCAGCGACTTCGGCTGGAGTTTCTTCGGCAGCTGGTGCTGCTGCAGCTTCGGCAGCTGCTTTTTCAGCAGCAATGCGGTCAGCTTCTGCTTTCTCGGCTGCGGCCTTGGCCTCAGCTTCAGCCTTCAATTTTGCTTCGTCGATGATTGGTGACTTCTTTGGAAGCGCGTTTCGCTTCTTGGCGTCAATCACCTTCTTTGATACGAGCATGTTGTGTACCGTATCAGATGCCTGCACACCCTCTGCGAGCCACTTCTTTGCCTTGTCTCCATCGAGGTTAATGAGACCTTGCTTTGGGTTATAATTTCCGATTAAATCTACAATTTTGTTACTTTTTGTACTGGTTCGTTTATCAACCACTACAATACGGTAGCTTGGGTTGTTTTTGCGTCCGACTCGTTGTAATCGCATCATTAACATAGTGGCAGAAGAGTATCAGATAAGGGTGATTTGGTCAATATGCCCCGACCAGGCGAAGAAATCCCGCGCCTTGAGGGCGCGGGATTGATATTGTCTTGACGGCCTACAACACAATAGTAGGTGTTGCCAGAGTAAATTCCACCACAGGGGCAGCCATTTTTGGTAAAAGTATTTCGGCCGCCGCCGCAGTCATAATGATATGCTTTTCACCAACGACGACAGATGACCAAATCTGCAAGTACTCAATCAAATATTTGCTACCAATGCCTACATTACAAGGGAAACGATCATCTGACGTTAGTATTCCATTTACTTTGTTAAAGACTTGCGTTGACCAATGAGTTATCTCATCGCGTATCATAATGCGCATAAACATACCTGAAGCAGGTATGTTTTCTTCAGTGAGAATTTTAACAACCCACACTACTGGGACAGCTGACCGCATTAGGACCTCTTTTTATCTGTTTCTGAGCCTAAAGTACAGTGGATTTTTGGTATCGTCAATGGTACTATGGGCGCTACATGCAAGAAACATACCAAGGGATCATTATGATCCGCGGCAAAGGAACTGGCTTTGTAAATGTTCCGGATAGTGAAGAAGATATCGTTATTGAAAAGGAAAACCTCGGCTTTGCGCTCGATGGCGATGTCGTTGAAATCAAACTCTTAAAAGCAGTACCTGGCAAACGGCGCGAGGCGGTTGTCACAAACGTGGTTGAACGCTCGTTTCGTGAACTCATTGGCGTCGTCAAAGAAAAAATCGTTGACGGGAAAAAGTTGTTTTACTTTAGCCCAGACAACCACCGTATCCACGTCCGACCTCTCCTCCCTACCGCCACTCCAAACGACCTCGAAATGAAGGTAGCGGTTGAAATCAGTAGTTGGCCAATTGCGCAGTTTGACCCAATTGCTACTATCACCGAAACCCTTGGTCGGAGCGGTGACCACGAAACCGAAATGCAAGCAATCATTCGCTCAGGTGGGTTTACCAAAGCCTTCCCCGAAGTGGTCCAAAAAGCTGCCCACGATCTCTACGAAAACCGAGAACAAATTTTCAAAGACGCTATCGCCGACCCAAAGCGCCGTGACATGCGGGATGTCACTACGATGACCATCGACCCCGTTGACGCCAAAGACTTCGACGATGCCCTCTCGTTCAAAAAACTCGCGAACGGGAATTTCGAAATCGGTATTCATATTGCGGACGTATCTCACTACGTACGCGAAGGTGAAGTGCTCGATGAAGAAGCGCGTGAGCGTGGTACGTCAGTGTATCTCGTTGACCGGGTAATTCCGATGTTACCTGAAGTCCTCAGTAACGACCTCTGTTCCCTCCGTCCAAACGAAGACCGTCTCGCATTTTCAGCCGTATTTGAAATGACTCCACAATCTGAAGTCGTACACGAATGGTTTGGTCAGACAATTATCAATTCTGATAAACGTTTTGCCTACGAAGGTGCACAAGCCGTGCTCGATGCGGGGACCGGCGAATATTTCGAGGAGCTTTCAACGATGATGGCGCTCGGTCGCATCCTCCGCAAGAAGCGATACGCAGCTGGCGCCATTGCCTTTGAGCAGCCAGAAGTGAAATTCGAACTCGATGAACGAGGCAAACCAATTCGTGCATTTAAAAAAGAGCGCGTGGAAACCATGCTCATGATCGAGGACTTTATGCTCCTCGCAAACCAGCATGTGGCAAAATATATCGAGACCCTGTCCAAGCAATATCACCGTGATCTCGTATATGTGTATCGTATTCACGACGTACCCAATCCCGACAAAATCGAAGAACTCGCAATCTTCCTCCACGCCCTTGGCTACGAGTTTGAAACACACAAAGGAATCGTAAAAGCGACCGACATCAATAAACTCCTCTCCGAAATTGTTGGCAGCCCTGAAGAGAACCTGATCAAGACCGCAACAATCCGTTCAATGGCCAAAGCGGTCTACTCGACCCGCAACATTGGACACTTTGGACTCGCGTTCAAATACTACAGTCACTTCACCTCCCCAATTCGTCGTTACCCTGACCTCCTCGCTCACCGCCTGCTGCGCAAACACCTCGACGGTACACTGATTAAAAGTGGCGACAGTGCGAAATATGAAGCCCTCTCCATCAAATCATCACAGCGTGAAATGGAAGCCGTCAAAGCCGAACGTGACTCAATTAAATTTAAACAAGTTGAATTTATGGCCGGACGCGTTGGTAGTCAGTTCGACGCTATCATTACCGGCGTCACCGATTGGGGTGTCTACGTCCAAGAGCAAGAAGCGCTCTGTGAAGGTATGGTGCGTTTAGCTAGCATCAAGGGAGACTTCTACGAACACCAGGCAACAAAGTATCAGATTCGCGGTCAACGCACTGGCAAAGTCTACCGCCTCGGTGACAGTGTCCGGGTGATACTCGTGAAAGCTGATGCAGATGAGCGACAATTGGATTTTGAGATTGTGAAGTAAGCAACAGAGCGTACACGACAATTGCGAACTTCGTTCTCGATTTGACCACTCCTAGGGCAAATCGCTAGAACAAGCGTAACGGCTCACCAAAAGAAAAAGCAAAGAAGAAAAATGAAGAAACAAAAGGAAAATGTAAAAACAAAACTTTCTTAATTATTCATTTGATTATTATTTTTTCTCTGTAATTTATTCTTTACAAAAACATTCACCACACAGTGGTGAATGTTTTTGTAATAGTTTTCATTTTCGCGCGTCATTACTAGTAGCATGAAAACATTTTTGAAAAAAAGTATGTCCATCTATTACTCTCTCACGAGTGCACTTTTACAAAACCAAAAGTTAGCTGAAACTTCAAATCGCGAGTACGCCGTTCGCGGTCACTTCTACTATTTTCCTGAATTTTAGACTAAACCCTCGCGA
>Ga0228698_1000757_pt1 | contig 20129 bp, 10 predicted proteins | sample McNCre117_Aug_MG_FD_178015 | JGI IMG/M metagenome (GOLD analysis project Ga0228698, IMG submission 178015) | Freshwater microbial communities from McNutts Creek, Athens, Georgia, United States - 1-17_Aug_MG | ecosystem: Environmental > Aquatic > Freshwater > Creek | place: USA: Georgia...
TCAAGTACACGCCATCCATCGAAAAGTTCAGCGACATTGTTGAAATCTGGTTCGACGGCGAAGTTTCGCCCGACTTTTACGGCTGGATTTTTCCAAAGGCTAACCATCTTGCCATCGGCACAGGAACGGAGGAGCACCGCCATAATATCAAGGCGCTGCAAAAGCGGTTTGTCGAAAAAATCGGCATCACCGACAAGCCTTATCTTGATGAAGCGGCAAAAATTCCGATGAAGCCACGAAAATCGTTCACGCAGGAGAGGGCGATTTTGATTGGCGATGCTGCCGGTTTGGTCACGCCAGCAAATGGCGAGGGAATCTTTTTTGCCATGCGCTCAGGCAAACTTGGTGCTCAGGCGATGGTTGAACATCTGAAGCATGGCACGCCACTCGCCAACTACGAAAAAGCGTTCCGTAAGCTCTATGCACCTATTTTCTTTGGACTTGAGGTTTTGCAGGTTGCCTACTACCGCAACGACCGGTTGCGGGAGAGTTTTGTGGCGATATGCGCCGACGACGATGTGCAGCGCATCACCTTCGACTCCTATCTCTACAAAAAGATGATTCCTGCACCGTGGTCGGTTCAGATGAAAATATTCTCCAAAAATATCTACCACCTCATCAAAGGCTGCTGAATGCTGCTCTCATTTCCCAATTGGATCATCCATATTTCGTCGGCGCTGGAGTGGGGAATTGCCGCCTTGCTCTTGTTTCGCTATGGAAACATGACAAAACGTCGAGAGATTCGGCTCTTCGGGCTTGCAATGCTGCCGCACTGGAGTGGTAGCTTTTTTGTGCTCGGCTACCACGTTTCGGGCGACACCATCCCGATGCTGCTCGATCTGTCGGAGGTGGTGAACGTTTTTGGCAGCACGGCGCTGTTGCTGGCGACGTGGAATCTGCTGCAATCGACCAAAACGATGGCGCCAACGACCGGCTACATCGCCTCAATCGGCGCCATTATGATTGCAGGGAAACCGCAATCATGGCTTGGCGCTGATATTTTCGACACCATTTTGCAAATCTCAAGCGTCATTTACCTCACCTTTTTGGTGCTGCTGCTGGTGGTTCACCGCCGCGACAACACCATCTTTTCTGGCTTGACCATTGCGGGATTCTGGTTCGTGCTGGTGTTTATCTCCGTAACCATCTTCTGCATGTACCTTGCCACTGAGGTTCGTGGCTTCCCGACGCTCTCGCACGATAACCTGCTGCACGGATTGGCGGAGAGCCTGCTCAGCATCAGCAATTTGATGATTGCCATCGGCGCCCACCAGAAGATCAAAGACTTTGAACGGAATCAGTTGACCGGCGTGGCAGGGTGAAGTATGGCGGAATATTTGGTAGAATCGGAGAGCAGCTCAACCGCTCTCTTGACGGTTGGATCAGTATCAAGTTCCGCCTTTCTGGCGAGCCGATCGTCATAATGGCGCAGAATCTCCACTTCGAGTGCCTTGGCAACAGTGCTTGACTCGCGCTCAATCTCTTGCGCCTTCATCGCCTCAATCTCCTGCTGCATCAGCTCAACACTTTTCCGACGGCTGTCGCTCAACTCGCTGTCCGATTTTTTCATCCCCTCCTTCATCTCATTGAATCGACGCTCGGCTTCGGAGGTATAGAGAAACTTTTTGTTCTGCAAAAAGTCGTTGAAGAGCGCCATCAAAAAGGTGTGATCGCGTGAAAACGACGGCTTGGAGCTGTTGGTTGCGCAATAGTCGTTCGAAAAGAGAAAGAGCATCCCTTTGTGGCGAAGCTGCGCGAGATAGGGCGAAGTTGCCGTCTCCGAGAGTTCGATATCCGGCGTAATGCCGCCACCACCATAGACTTTTCTGCCAGCTTTGGTGGAAAAAAGCGGCGAAGCGTTCTCGCCATTTGCTTTCGGAACCACCTTGCGCGAACTGCCCGACGGCTTCATCTCCTTCTGAATCAAGCGACCTGACGGCGTGTAATATTTCGCGATGGTGAGTTTGACGGAGGTATCGTACGAGATGCGCACCACCGACTGCACCAGCCCCTTGCCAAAAGAGCGCTCGCCAAGAATCACGCCACGGTCAAGATCCTGAATCGCACCGGAGACAATTTCAGCAGCCGAAGCGCTCTGGCTATTAATGAGCAGAACGAGCGGAACTTGAGCGTCAAGTGGTTGATTTTCTGTACGATACGACTTTGCCATCTCTGGCGTGCGTCCACGAATCGAGACAACCTCGCTGCCCTGATTGATAAAGAGCGATGAGACATCAACCGCCGCATTGAGCAAGCCGCCCGGATTGTTGCGCAGATCAAGAATCATCCCCTTGAGCGGCTGATGCCGTTCGCCAGCCTGCTGCGCCAGCGCCTGAAACGCCTCGCGAAGCTCGGTCGCAGAGTGAGTTCCAAAGCTCTTCATCTCGATATAGCCAACGCCATCAATGATGCTCGAATAGCTCACCGTGTTGACCCGAACCTCTTCGCGAACCAGTGTTACGGTAAATGATGGCGAACCTTGACGCTCAAGCTGCAAGGTCATGGAGGTGCCAACCTTGCCCTTCATCTGCGCCCGAACCTCATCATGCGTAGGCTTCGCCAGCTCTTTGCTATTGATGGCAACGATGTGGTCGCCAACCTTGATTCCCGCCTGCGCTGCGGAGTGCCCTTCGGTAACGGAGGTGACGAAAAAAACGCCATCAACCGCGGCAATCGTGATGCCAACACCGACATACTGCCCGTTGGTCTGCTCCTCAAGCTCGCCCGCATCCTCTTCATCGAGAAAAACGGTGTAGGGATCAAGCGTGCGCAACATACCGTCAATGCCGGCGTACATGAACTCAGTTGGATTGATGGTATCGACATAATTTTTCGAGACTTCGCGATAGACTTCGCCAAGCAGATCAATGCTTTTGACAATCTCGAAATACTCTTTATCAGCTTTGTCGGGCGCTGGTTCTGCTCCAAACGAGTGCGCAGGGAGAGAAAAGGTGCAGAGCAGAGCAACCATGCCGCTCTGAAACGAGCGCCGAAAAGAAAATCTCTGCCGACGCAATCCGTGGCTTATCGTCTTATACTGCATAACGTTGTTATCTAAGAGCCTCTTCGAGAGCCGTTGCGCTGTCCGTCCGCTCATCGCGGTATTTGATAATCATCGGCGTGTAGATGGCGAGTCCGTGCTCTGCGGCAAAATCGCCTTTAAGCCGTCGCGAACCGGCAACCACCACCGCTCCGGCAGGAATGACCAGCGGCGCATCAGCCGTTTTCCGATGAATGGTGTTATGGATAAGATCGTACACCGGCGTTGAGCCATTGAGAATAACGCCGGTGCCAAGAACCGCTCGTTCACGAACAATTGTGCCTTCATAAATGCCGCAGTTGCCGCCAACCATCACCTCATCTTCAATAATCACCGGCATTGCGCCAACCGGCTCCAGCACACCGCCAACCTGCACGCCCGCCGAGAGATGCACCTTTTTGCCAATCTGTGCGCAGCTCCCGACCAGCGCATGAGAATCAATCATCGTTCCTGTATCAACATACGCACCAACATTGACGTAGGCTGGCGGCATCATCACCACCGATGGCGCAAGATACGAGCCGTCGCGAACCGCCGAACCGCCCGGAACAATGCGAACATTGTTTTCAAGCGTCATCTTTTTCAGCGGATAAGTATCCTTGTCGATAAAGGCGAATCCATTGCCACCGCCATCAAGCGGCACCGTGCCTGCCTGAAGTTTGCCAAGACGCATTCCAAGCAAAATTCCCTGCTTCACCCACGAATTGACCACCCACTCGCCACCAGATTTTTCGGCGGCACGCACCAAGCCATCATTCAGCAACTGCTTGAACTGCTCGAAAACCGCACGCGCCTCCGCAATCTCCAAAAGTTCAGCGGCACCAAGCGGCGCAAAACCAAGAATCGACTCTTTCAGTGCATCAAACTGTTCCATAACATTCATTTAACGGTTTTTCTTTTATGGAGATCGGTCATAATCAAGCGGTTCTGGAGCAAGGCGAACAGAGAGGGAAAAAACCTTCTCTTCCTGCCCAACGCTACTCCAGAAATTGCCCAAGAGATTATTAGAGAATATCTTGCTGACAAGTTGCAATCAGGTCGAGTATGGATGCTTCACTTCGTTCAGCATGACAGGCGACAAAAATCCGATTAATCAGCCTTGCCTTTTTATCAATACCGAAAACTGCTTTGTCATATCGAGCATCGTTTTGTCATTCTGAGCGAAGCGAAGAATCAAAAAAAATCGTCCAGAACACTATGTAACTTTATGCTCACGATGAATGCACTGTTGCTCTTAGATGTCGCCATATTCGGCGGTTATATCCTTATTATTTTTTCTACTGTAGAACCTGAAATCGTCGCTTCGGAGGCTTTCGTCCGGCTTCACCTGCACGAACAGCATGTGCTGAAGAAACCACTTCAGCTCGGTTTTCAAGTCGCTATTCTGCAACGGCTCCATCACCGTCGGGCTGACGTAAAGGTCAAGCTGCTGGAACTTCATGGGGTGCTGAAGCGCGAACTTCCTGAGCCAGCGCTCAATCTGGTTGAGCGTCGTAAAACGAGCCTGCACCACGCCGCTGCCACCGCAGGCAGGGCACTGATCGCCCATCCGCTGCATGAGGCTTGGGCGAATTCGTTCGCGAGTAATCTGCATGATGCCGAAGTCCGACAGCGGTAAAATGTTCGATTTTGCGCGATCGTTGCGCAGCTCCGCCTTCATTGAGTCATAGACCTTTTTGGAGTTTTTCTGGTCAATCATATCAATAAAATCAACCACAATAATGCCACCGATATCGCGCAACCGCAACTGCCGAACCACCTCACGCGCCGCCTCAAGGTTGGTCTTCAGCGAATTCTCCTCCTGCTCACGCTTGGCGGCGTAGCGACCGCTATTGACATCAACCACCACCATCGCCTCCGTATGCTCGATAATGATGTAGCCGCCCGACTTCAGCCAAACCTTGCGCGAAAAGATCGACTCAACATCTTTGGCAATGCCGTAACCTTCAAACAGCGGAAGTTTGCCTTGATAGAGGATGACGTTTTTCACCATTTCAGGCGCTGCCCACTGGATGTAATTCAACGTCTCCTGATGAATAACTGGCGAATTTGAAACGAGTTCGGAGACGTCAGAGGTGAGCGAGTCGCGCAAAACGCTGGAGATGATGGTATCCTCCTTGAAGATCAACTGGGGTGGTGCCGCATCCTGCAACTGCGCCTCAATTTGCGTCCACTTGGCGAGTAGCTTTTCGAGATCCTGCTGTAACAACGTCTCCTCCTGATCCTCCGCAACCGTGCGGATAATGGCACCAAAGCCTTCGGGCAGCATGGAGCGCACCAGTTTCTTCAGGCGGGAGCGCTCCTTACGCGAAACCACGCGGCGAGAGACCGCCACCTGACCGCCACCAAATGGCAGCAGCACCATAAAACGTCCGGCAATGGTGATATCGGAGGTGAGGCGAGAGCCTTTGCTGCTGATCGGCTCCTTGATAACCTGCACCAGAATCGAGTCATTCGGCTTGAGCTTGCCGGCAATCATCTGGGTGTAGGATTGGCGTTTTTCTGCGCGATCCTGCTCATCTGCCGTCGGTGGTTTTTTGCTGCCACTGCGAGCTGGCTGCTTGACCGTTGCACCAGCCGTCGGTTCAGCGGCAGCGTCCGAAGCCTGCGGCAAATCATCGCCATCCTCAGCGACGCCATTTTCGTCGTCATCCTCATCATCCTCAATCAGCGCACGATAATCCTCGTTCGTCGTTCCCACATCCGAAAAATGGAGAAAGCCGTCAGATTTCTGACCGATATCAACAAACGCCGCCTTCAAACCCTCAACCACCTTATGCACCCGACCGAGGTAAATATCTCCAATACTTCGCCGACTTTCCGGGCGCTCAATAATCAACTCAACGAGACGCCCATCCTCAACCAGCGCAACCTGTATTTCGTCGCCGGTCTTGTTCATCAGCAACTGTTTATTCGAACCTTTCTTCATTCGTTAACTCTTTTTATAATGGAGCAATAGACTCTTTTTCGTGAAGCCACACTGTGCAGAGAGAAAAACGGCACGAGCAGCTCGCAAATGCGCAGCCAAGATAAGAAATTATAGGAAGGAAAGTAGCAGAGCAGCATCGCATGTTCTATCCTTACTATCCTACCGAGACAAACCCATTGCGTAACACCAACTTTTCCGATTTGATTAATACATTCAGTTGACGCTCAAACAACTCTTTTACCTGTGTAGTCACACGCTTAAATCCAAGCGAACGAGCGGCATTTGTCACAGCATCATCCACAGAGAGTGAAAAACCTCTTTTTACCTGTTGAAGAATCGCCAAGCTGATCTCTTCAGGAGCAACCAACTCAAACTTGCGTTCTCTTTAGAAATCAAGGCGGAAGTGCCTTGTTAGCCTTCAATTAGATGGCGTCAGTAATCGAGTTGATTCAGGCGTTCAAATTTTTACCAAATTTTTTTGTCATTCTGACATATCCGATGTGTCCTGTAGCGGAAAGTTGTTTGCTGATAAGAAGTTATAGATATTTGGTGGGCTATCAATTTATGAAAAGTATCTTCAACGAAGTATCAGGAGACTTACCCCATCAATTACCTTGGGAAGCTCTGAACAAGTGACTTGACAAAAATTCGATCATTATTATAAATCAACAGGTTACGAGGTCTGCGTGGTGAAATTTCGGGCTTATGCAGAGTATCCTTAGCGACTGTCAATCCCGACCAGCCCGCTTTTGATCAAATGCGCATTGACAAAGGTCTTATTCTCCAGATAGAGGTAGCAGAGCATGACGTTTTCTTCGTCATGTTTCAGCTTGTCATTCTTCAGGAATGATACGCTTTCCCTTGATTTTTTTGGTCAAATAGCCAACCGTTTTGTCGTGCATGAAAGGTTCGCTCTTGATGCCAATCAGCTTTATCGTCAACCCGTTGGATCGCCGCACTTTTTCAGGGCAGAGTATCTCCTTGATCGTGAAGAACTCTTCGCGCTTGGCTTTATAAAATAGCTGAGTTTTTGTCAAACCACGTAGTGAGAGTTTCCTTAAATGCGCCCTTTGATTTCTCCTGAAAAAAATTGTTCCTTGAGCGCAGCGCAACAGGCGCATTTTGCGCATTTAACAACCAATGAAAGAAACAGACCATGTTTGAACCACAAAAGGAAAGACTGGGGGAGATTCATCGTCGCCTCGAACAGTTACGGGGGTATCTTTGACCTCGATCAGCGCAAAGAAAAGATTGATGATCTCGAAAAAATAACCTCCGATCCAGCGTTTTGGGGCGACCAGAAAGCGGCGCACAACGTGCTGAAAGAGTTGACCGACCAGAAATCGTGGGTTGATGCGTTTGAAAAACTTGCAGCAAAAGCGTTGAGCGTGCAGGAGGAGTTCGAAACCGCCATCGAGCTTGACGATGAATCATTCGGTGATGAGCTGACCGCCGCAATCGCCGCAATTGAGCACGACATTGCGGCAATGGAGTTCAAAAACATGCTCTCCGGCAAGGATGATGCCGGCAACGCTATGATTACCATTCATGCCGGCGCTGGTGGCACCGAGGCGCAGGATTGGGCGGAGATGCTCTACCGCATGTACATGCGCTGGGCGGAGCGCAAAGGGTTTAAGATTTATACCGACGACTATCAGGAGGGCGACGGCGCTGGCATCAAAACCGCAACGCTTGAAATTGAAGGAGCTTACGCCTACGGTTATCTCAAGGCGGAAAATGGCGTTCACCGGTTGGTGCGCGTTTCGCCCTTCGACTCAAACGCTCGCCGCCACACCTCCTTCGCCAGCGTCTTCACCTATCCCGAAGCGCCGCCCGATATTGACATTGAGGTGCGCAAGGAGGATCTGGAGCTTTCGACCTTCCGCAGCGGCGGCAAAGGTGGTCAGAACGTCAACAAGGTCGAGACTGCCGTGCGCATCAAGCATCTGCCGAGCGGCATCGTCGTCGGTTGCCAAGAGGAGCGTTCGCAGTTCCAGAATCGTGAACGCGCCATGAAGATGCTGATGGCGCAACTCTACCAGCGGCAGCGCGACGAGGAGGAGGCGAAGAAGCGCGAGATCGAGGGCAAAAAGAAAAAAATCGAGTGGGGCAGCCAGATTCGGAGCTACGTGCTCGATGATCGGCGCATCAAAGATCATCGCACCAACTACGAACGGTTCGACGTTGAAACCGTGCTTGATGGTGATCTCGACCAGTTTATGGAGCGGTATCTCTCCGAATTTGGCGACTAATGCCGAACGAGATGCCTCGTCCACCTCTCCGCTTCGGTGTCATCACCGACATCCATTTTTCGCTGGAGAAGAGCGTTGCGGCGAAGGAGGAACTTTGCCGCTGCCTTGATGCGTGGCATCGGCGCGATGTAGATCTGCTGTTGCAACTTGGCGATCTGGTGAATGGCGAACATGCGGAAGGAGAGGATGAACTGCGGGAGATTAGCGCCGTGTTCAAAGAGTTTCGCGGCGAGATTCGCCATGTACTCGGCAACCACTGCCTTGCTGTTCCGCGCCCAAAGCTACTGGCAACTCTCGCTCTGCAAGCGCCTTTTTATGCCTTTTCCATTGCAGGATTTCGCTTTGTGGCGCTGGACGGCATGGATGTGTCGGTGCTTCGCCAGCCTGAAACAGCAGTGGACGCGGAGTTACTCGACCATTTTCGCGCTCATCCCGAGCTGCACGACTATTGCGGCGCTGTCGGTTCGCAGCAAAAAGCGTGGCTGAAGCGCGAACTTGAGGCTGCCGAGCGTGCCGGCAAACGAGTGGTTGTGCTCTCTCACTTGCCGCTACTCCCCGAAACGACGAATGAGCGCTATGGTCTTCTCTGGAACCATCAGGAGATTATGGCGCTTCTGGCTGCATCGCCCGCAGTCACCTTGTGCCTCAGCGGTCATTACCATCATGGCGGCTACGCGCGGCATCACGGCATTCACTGTGTGGTGCTTCCCGCCTTTGTCAACCGGCACGAACATCCAGACTTTAGTGGTGGCACGGTGGAGTTGTTCCCGAATAAGATGGTGCTACGAAATCAGCACGGCGCTGTTTTTCTTGATCTTCCGTTGCGATGAACAAATACTCACGCAATAGCAGATTCACATGGTGTGGTCAACGGGCTTCATGTCAGCAAGTAAGATGTCAGGGGTAATATCTTGCTTGTGTGGCCAAGCAACCTTACCACCGTGTACGCCGACCTGATTAAAATAGTGCATGTCTCGCAGCTCCCTAAATACCCCCAAATCGAGATAGGGTTTGACATCAAATATCCCTTTTCGCCCTGCCACAGTTTCAACGTAGATGGTATAATCAGGCAATGGTTTTACTTTTTTAATATCCCAATACATGGCGTTGTCAATACTAATTGGTCGTTAATACATTTTTTCTCAATGCTGAATCGTACCCAAGGTATCGAAAATCCGGCATAAGTACCATTGGCATTCCTCCACTCAATCTTGATGAACCTTCTCCAGCACCTCAACAATGCTCAAAGTCTCAAAAAATCCATCCATAAACTCATTGGCAATCGTGGCACCGTCAGTGCTCATCGGTTCTGCACCGTTCTGGAGTATGTGTGGTAGATTTTCTATTTTTCAAGAGGTGAGAGAAGAAAAGCACAAGCGTGGCGACGGTCAGTAGGAATAGCCGATAGTAATTTTATCACCGTGAAATGGAAGCTTTGTTATTTTGAGAAAAGCCATTTTCTGCGATTCCGCCAACTTTTCTGCCATGCACAAAGTTCTTTCAATCATCCTGCTGAGCGCCCTTGCGCTGGTTTTGCAGACAACTCTGCTCACCAGTTTGGAAAGCAATAAACTCCATGCGGAAAAGAGAAAAATCACGCTCCAGCACGCTGATACCATTGAAGGTGGAGCTGCGGCAGGCGAAAGCTTTCGCTCCGTTACCGGTAATGTGGTGTTCCGGCACGGAAACCTGGTCCTAAAATGCCAGAGCGCCACCGACGATCAACGCGAAAACAGGATTTTGCTGAAAAGCGATCTCGTTTTTTCTGATGGCACCGTTGAACTCTATGGCGATACCGGCATCTATGAACCGGAACGAGGCGTTGGCGAGTTGCGTGGCAACGTCAGAGGCAGACTGGCAAACAACGCGCTTACCGGCAAAGCCGGACGAGCCGTACTGAACCGGCAAACGAATCAGATCACGCTCTTCGACGATGTGATCGTGTGGCAAGATGGTCGGCAAATCAGTGGTGAGCGGGCTGTTCTCTCGTTTACCAACGCTTCGGGCGGCGATGGAAATCAGAAACGGCTTGAAACGATAGCGGTGCACGGTCATGCCTTTTTTGCGGCACAAGAGCAACCAGCAGCGGTACCCACTGTGTACGACCAGTTCAGCGCCAAAACCATGCTGATCCGGCTCGACGCAACATCACGCATAACCGATATCACGCTGAACGGTCAAGCGGAGAGCCTCTACCATCTCCACGATGAGCAGCAACAACCCTCCAGCATCAACTATTCGAGCGGCGACATGATGCGACTCATCTTCAAAAGCGGCAAGCTGACGCAAGTAACGGTGACGGGAAATGTTGAGGGAAAGCAATATCCTACGCATTTCAGGGGCGATCAAAGTATCAATCTTCCTGACTTTGCGTGGCGAGAAAAAGAGAATCCATTCAGATAAGAAGAGGAGATAGAAAAAAGCGGCTCTTCGCTGTTTGGAGTGGGTAGAGTAGTATGAGAAGCGTCTCTTATCGTACTCTTTTGCCATACGCGAACCATCCCGATGATGAGAGAGGTTCAACTTTTTCAGTTCGCCTTCGCTCTTCACGCACCACGGTTTGTAGCATCATCGTCATTCGATACCGAGAAGAAACGGTTCGACATCCGAATCGACTTTTCTCATGAAGGGTCTGTTCAAAATCCCGTTATGACAACCGACCGTTTACACCGTTTTCTAAACAGACCACCGGTGATTCATCGCTTTTAACACCTGCGCTATTGCTGGCGGTTGCCCTCTCTTTGTCACTTGCTTTTCTTGAGGTTTTTACTGCTCAAATTTTTTGGTATGGCGATGTATTTTTGCTGTTTTTGTGATAAAGAATTTCATGTTTTCAGAAAAAGAATAAAATTCTTTTCATTAATTATTTTATAATCAGTTGCAATTTTTTGACTACACTTAAGGGTTAACTCTAATTCATGGCTTGTTTTTTTGAGCGTGACAACTTTCGTTATCAAGAGAGTGGCTTGATAGCTCTTTAAGGTATTTTTAATTATTTGAGTGTAATATCATTATGCTGGATTGTGTTTCGTTACGGAAATGTGTGTGCAGGTTGTGGCTGTTTCCTTTAGGCTTGTCTCTTTTTTCTTGGAGTGGCGCGTATGCGGTGGAGCCATTGCCGACCACGAGCAATGGCGCTTCAGCGACGATGAAAGAGTTTGCACCTGTTGCTCCGCCTGTTGTTTCTTCTGAATCTTCGGCTGTTTCAGCTCCGTTAGCTGCACCGGAAGCGGTGGATGCGTCGAAGGTGGTGGCAGTCAAAGGGTTCCGGTTTAGCGGTAATACACTAATAAAGGAGCCGGAGCTTTCGGCGCTGCTTCAGCCGTATCTCAATCAGTTCTGCGATCTTGGCAAGTTGCGCGAAGCAGCCAACGTGGTAACGCAGGAGTACCTGCGGCGCGGTCATCTTTTTGCCAAAGCCTATATTTTACAACAGAATATTGTGGATGGCATGGTGGTTATCTCTGTTGTTGAGGGGCGGATTGGGAAGGTAACTGTTGAGGGAAGCCGTTATTACTCAACCGATTTTATTCATAGCTACTTGACGTCGGGTGATGCGCCGCTGAACCTTGAGCGCTTTGATTGGGGCTTGCTGTTACTCAATTCCAAATTTGCCGATTTGTCGGTCACGGCAAATTTTGTGCCGGGCGTTGAACCTGGTACAACTGATATCAACGTCAAGGCGGTGGACAAATTCCCCTTGCGCTTCTCCGTTTCACGCAATAATTATGGTTCAGAATTTGTGAGCCGCAACCGCACCTCAGGTCAGTTTGTGCTGACCAATTTGGCAGTTGCTGGTTCGCAGACCACGGTTGGTGGTATGGTTGGTGACCAGATCTCGAAAATGCACATTGTTAACGTAGGAACGGTGGTTCCTTTGAACTCTGTCGGCACGATGGGCAGCATTTCAGTATTGAGCGGTACCTCCGAAGTGGGCAAAGAGTTTGCCGATCTCGGTATTCGTAACAACGAGAACAGCTTTGATCTCTCTGTCAGCCAGCCGTTGGTGGTGAGCCGGACAGGCACACTTTTTGCGAAGGGTGGTTTTCGTGTAGCCAACACCAAGTATTTTTATCTGCTTGACCAGCTTTCTGGGTACGATAAAATTCGTGCCGTGTATGCCGAACTTCAGGGCGATATGGTGTCGAATGGTGGAAAAACCTTTGCCAATGTAGGCTTTTCGCAAGGGCTTGGCAGTATTCTGAGCGGTACGAAGTCGGGCGATTATTTGGCGAGTCGGCAGGATGCGAACAACTCGTTTACAAAGATTACTGGTAGCGTTGCGCGGTTACAACCATTGTCGGATGCTTGGTCATCCGTTGTACGGCTTTCGGGTCAGTGGACGCCAGCGCCAGTGCTGGCTGGTGAGGAGTGGCTTATTGGTGGCGTCAATTCGGTGCATGGTTATGCTGCCGGTGAGGCTGCTGGCTCGGAGGGTTTGGCAACAAGCCTTTCACTGCGCCTGACGCCGCTTGAAAATCGTGAGCTTTTGCAGATGTCGCTCTTTCTTGAATACGCTTATGCGCACAAGAAAAAACCGTTGGTTGGTTCCCGCCCAACAACGGAGTTGACTGGGATTGGCACCAGTTTTGCTTCTCACATTGGCGATATTTCTACGCCGATTGATCTTCGGTTTGATATGGGCTGGCCGCTGAACCCGACAACCAACGGGATCTTGGAGAATCCGATGCTGTCGTTCGACGTCTCAGTTGTTTTTTTCTAAAATTCCTGACGCATCCGTCTGGTGCGCTGTGCTGAACAACATTTTTTTCTCTGAACTTTATTTGTTCTGATTATGCGCCACTTTTTTCATTCCGCTCGCCTGAAGCGCTTCATGACGAAGCCGCTTGTTAGCCTTGTTGCTGGAGGCTCGATTCTCTTTTTCTATCCGCTGCACGCTTTTGCCATGCCGACCGATGGCTTGGTGGTGAAGGGCGCTGCCACGATATCGCAGAGTGGCGCTTCAACGCTGATTAATCAGGGGAGTGCGAGGGCGGTGATTGATTGGCGAGGGTTCGATATTGGTGCTGGTGAACGGGTGCAGTTTGTGCAGGCAAGCCAGAGCGCGATTGCCCTGAACCGCATTACGGGCGGAAATCCTACGAGCATTCTTGGGCAATTGGCGGCGAATGGGCGGGTTTTTCTTTCGAACCCGAATGGCGTGGTGTTTGGCGCTGGTTCGCAGGTGGATGTTGCTGGATTGATGGCGACGACGCTTTCGATCAATGCGGATGATTTTATGAATGGCAAAACCGCGTTCAGCCAAGGACTTGCCAACGCTTCATCTTTTGTGGTGAACCAAGGCGCCATCAAAATTGCCGACAACGGTTTCTGCTTTCTTGTGGCTCCGGCGGTGCAGAACAGCGGCACCATTGTGGCGCAGCTCGGTAAAGTGGTTCTGGCATCGGGCGACTCAATGACGCTTGACTTTAATGGCGATGGTTTAACCACATACACGCTTTCGGGCAAAGTGCTCGACAGCATTATTGGACCTGACGGCAAGCCTTTTACCTGCGCGGTGAGCAACAGCGGCTCCATCAAAGCGGCTGGTGGCGATATTGTGATGGTGGGTAATTCGGCGTCGAGCAATGTGTTTGCTTCGGTGGTGAATAATAGCGGTTTGCTTGAGGCGACCTCGCTGGTGGCGAAGGGTGGCAGCGTGTCGTTGCTTGGCGGCAATGCTGGCGTGGCACAGAATACGGGAACGATTGATGTTTCGGCGGTGGAGGCTGGCGCACAGGCGAGCCATGTAACCATCAGTGGGCAGTTTGCGGGCAACTTTGGCTCCATTACGGCAACCGGCAACACCGACGCGAAGGGCGGTTTGGTGGAGTTTCAGTCAACCACGCAGACGCTGCTTGGTTCCAGTAGCGCGATTGATGTGAGCGGCAAGGATAACTCCTCTGCCGGTACGGTGCTGATTCGCTCCGATAACCACTCCACGTTTGATGGTACGGTGTTAGCTCGTGGCGGTGCCCATGGTGGTGATGGTGGTTTTGTGGATCTGTCGAGCAAAGGGCAGGTTGACTTGCTGGGCACGGTTGATGCGCTAGCTCCTTTGGGCAAGATCGGGACGCTGTTGATTGATCCGCAGAATATTGAGGTGGCGACCACTTCTGGGGTAGTCTATTCAGCAGGCTCCAATAATCTTTTTACAAGTGTTCCATTAACAACTACGATTATTACTCCGGGAAGCATCAATACTCAGGCGAGCACGGTGGTTTTGCAGGCGACCAATGATATCACCGTTACTAATGCTATTGCGATGACAGGCAATGCGGGAGCTGGGCTTACCATGCAGGCTGGGCGGTCGGTTATTGTGAACGCAAATATTGATACAAGCTCGAATAACGGTGCTGTTTCGATTACTGCGAATGATTCAACATCAGGAGCGAATGGAACTAACAGAGGCCCTGCTGCTGGTAGTATTACGATGTTGTCCGGTACGTCAATTAATGCCGGAAGTGCGCCGATAGTTTTGACTATTGGCACAACGAATGACGTCACGTTCATGCCCGGAGGTATTGCAGTTGGTGGTCTTACGTCAACCAACAACGTTTCACTCAGTTCGGTTGGTGCAATTACTCAGGTGAGTGGCACGATCGCCGGCTCAACGGTATCGCTTAATACCAGCGGCGTAGGTAGCACCATCGGTACGGCATCGAGCAAACTGAACATTGACGCAACAACGCTCACTGCTTCGACAACTAATGCGGAAATTGGGTTGAACGACACGACTGGCGGCGTGGCGGTTGGCATGATTAATGCCGGAACTGCTGACGTTACGCTAACCTCTGCTGCTGGCGCGATTACTGCTGCTGGTGGTAATTTGATTACTGGCGGCACGGTTACGCTTGAGATCAAGAGTGCGCTTGATCCGACGACATCAAGTGACGTAGGAAACTATGTGAAGCGTGATATTGGTACTTCAGGTGCGCCAATCAAAACATCGGCGACCAACTTGTCGGCAACTACCGAATATGGGGCTATTTACATCACCGAAACGGATGCGGTAACGATCAACAATCTTACGGCGAAATTCAAAGGCAATGCGGCAACAATTAATCCAAGTACTGGCTTGGTTGAGGCGAAAGCCATTGATGGAAGTTCGGCAATCAGTGGACTTGATGTGGTACTGACATCTCTTGCCGGAGATGTAACGCTGAGCAGGGCTTCGAGTACGGCGACGCTTTCAACTCCACATGTGCTCTCCATCACATCATCGGGCAAAGTGCTTGATGGCAATGGTGCCAACAACAACATTACGGCATCATCAGTGAGCATTGCTGCAACGCAAATTGGTTCACCCGCGGTGATAGGAACTGGTACCGCAACCAATCCGCAGACTCCAGCAGATGCGATAGATATTCAGTCGCCGCTGATTACGTTGGCAACTGCCAGCAGCGGCGATATTTACCTCGCTTTAGCGGGAAAATCCACCGTAACCACGCTTACTGCCAGCGGTAATATTGGTCTCAGCAATGCCATTGGCGACTTGACGCTTGGCGGAACCATTACTGCCAGCGGTGAAGTAACGATTGCCAACAACACCGGCAAACTGCTCTCCTCTTCCTCATCAGTGCTGGCACCAACGGTCAGGCTTTCAGCCCGCGATGGCATTGGTACGAGCGGTGCAAAGATTGGCACTTCAGCCACCACGCTTGTTACCAATGTTACCACCGCCAATGCGCTCACCTACGCCACCAGCAGCAACACGCTTACGTCGGTAACGGCTGTTACCAAAGATGGTCTTGTCTCGATTGCTGGCGTTAGTGGATCAGGCTTGTCGTTTGCTGGAGGTGGTGGCGCGCTTTCAGCCAATGCTGGTACCACCATCTCGTTTGCGAATACAAGCGGCGGCATGTTGCTCGGCGTTATTAATGCAGGAGCTGGTAATGTGGATTTGACCGCGTCAGGTGCCATGGCTGGCGATGGAACGACGGCGCTGACCGCCAATGCTGCAACGCTCAAGGCGTCTTCCATTGGCACGCTGAGTCAATCGATAGAGGTTCCGGTGTCCACCCTGACGGCAACGGCAACAGCTGGCGGTGTGTTTCTCAAGAACAGTGGTTTTGGCAACATGACGTTGACCGCCTCAGCCGCCGGAAGCGGTAATGATATTACGGTAACAACAGGCGGCAACCTGATTCTGAAGAGTGTTACAGCGCCTGATGTGGTTACGCTGATTGCTACCGGTGCGATGAGTGATGGTAATGGCGCAAGCTCGACGACTGCCAACATTACGGCTGCTACGGCGACCCTTTCGGCTGCAAGTATTGGCACATCGGCAACCAATAAAGTAGATACTACCGTTGCCACGCTTGACGCCACAGCCACGACTGGCGGCATCTACTTGACGAACAGCAAGGCGATGACATTGACCGCCGCCGCCAGCACCTCCGCACAGACCATCGACATCAATAACACTGGCAACTTGAGCTTGAAAAGTGTGACGGCGTCTGGTGGCACCGTGAAACTCACCTCTACCGGCGCGATGACGGATGGTAATGGTGGTTCTAACAACATTACCGCTTTAACCACCACCCTTTCAGCAACGGGTATTGGTACGTTAGCCAGCAGGATCAACACCACCGTCAGCAACCTGAACGCCACCACAACGCAGAGCGGAATTTATATCACGAACACCGGTGGTCTCAACCTGACGGTAACAGCCGAGGGCAGTGGCTCCGATATTGACATCAACAATGGCAACAGCGATATCAATGTTGGTGTTGTTACGGCGGCTGGTGATGCTGTTACGCTTACAACCACTGGCGCCATCACTGACGGCAATGGGGCTACCAACAATATTACGGCAAGAGCGCTGACGCTCAATGCGAATAGTGTTGCATCAACATTGGGGCTTTCCGTGAGCGTTATCTCTGGAACGGTTTCAACTCCCTTAGAGCTGACGAATACTGAACCGCTTGCATTAACGGCGTCGGCAATTAGCAATGGTGGTACGTTTAATGCACCAGCCATTACCATTCTTGATCTTGTTGCTACACCAAGTACAGATCCAACGCAAATTGCTGTGGTGAATAATAGTCCTGATACGGCGACTGTTAATGGTTCTCTGACGCTGAATACAACAACGGGTCATATTGTTTTTCTTGACACCAAGGATACCATTAGTGCAACAGGCGCCATCTCGATTGATGCTGGTAGCACAACCTCTGGCAGTGGTGCAGTTGCCATTATCGGCAATCTCACAACAGCGAGTGGCAATATTACGGTTAAGGCGGATAGCCATATTTCAATTGGTCTGCTTGATGCTGGCACATCAGACGTTACGATTCAATCGTCTCATGGCATGATTATTGACGGTAATGGCGCTCTTGATAACATTATTGCCAAGAATATAACCTTGAAAGCCACCACGCCGACGGCGCATGATGCCACCCTGCATACAGGTCAAAGCGTAGCCGATGCGTCATCTACAGCATCTAAAGCTGCGACTGACACGAACACCTATAACAGCTCCAAGACATCGAATACAACCTATAAAGGGGCGCTTGATACCGCGAACAGTGATGTAACCACCGCCACTAATGATGTGAATACCAAGCAGGCAGCCTTTGATGCTGCTGATGCTACAGCATCCAAAGCTGAACTTGCGGCACAAATTCTTGGTGATGTGGCAGCGGCACTTGGTATTGTTGCCGATACTGCCGAGCTGGTTTCGTCGGGAGCACAGATTATTCCGCTGGTTGGTGATGGTGGCGCTTCGGTTGCTTATACCGCACTCAAATGGGTTGCCACGGCGGCAAACCTTGGCGCATTAATTTCAACTGAAACGGCTGCTGCATTGAGGACGACTGCCTCTGGTATTGAGGCGGAGCTGATTTATAACCAGAATGTTCTTGATAATAAAGTTGTGGTTGCTGACAAGGCGCTGCTTGACAGCAATCATTGGGCAGAAAAGTTCTCCACCGATACCAAAATCATGCAGCAGTCGCTCGTTGCCAGTGCTGCCGCACAGCTTGTAAAATCGCAGGCGATTACTGCTGATCACTACATCTCTGTTGCCTCTGCGCCTGATGTGAATGGCTATACCCATCCGGTTGATTACTACGCACCGAATGCAATTGGCACTCCCAACAATCCGCTTGGTATTAAGGCAACGGGCAGAGTCGATATTTCGGCTGGCAACAGCAATGTCTATCTCAAGGCAACGAACGCGGTTGAGCTTGGCACCATCACCGCAAGCAACAACAGAGTGCTTGGTCCATCAGTGGTGCTCGTTACTGCTGATAACAATGTTACCGTATCAGGCGCGGTGAGCGCAACGGATTTGGTGAGAATTGATACCACCGGTGGCTCAATAAACCAGAGTGGTGGCAGCGGCAACATCAGTGCCACGAACTTCATCGCCACGGCAACCACAGGTATTGGTAATAGTTCGACACTGAAGACCAGTGTTACGAATTTTGAGGCAAGTGGTGGCACTGGTGGCGTCTCGATTCAGAACAGCAAGGCGCTGAATATCACCTCGGTGATTGACAACTCCTCGATTAACGAAACAGCAGGAACGTATGGTCCGGTTGCTGATTTTCAGCCGGGATTTGGCGTTAAAGCCACTGGCGGTACTTCTGATATTTCCACGACGGCTGGAGTTTTGACGGTGAAACAGGCTGTTGATGCTGGCGGAGGCAATATCAAGCTGACCGGCGCCGCCGGCGTAACCCACGAAGCTGCTGGCGATTTGACGACCAGCGGCGTTGGCACCATCAACGTGGAGGCGCAGGCGAATGACCTCACCATGGTTGACGGCACCATTTACTCGACTGGCAGCGGTCAGGTTGACCTCAAGGCGGCAACCAACGTCAAGCTCGGAGAGATTACGACGACGAGCAGCGCCATCAACATCACCGCGACGGGTGGCTCAATCTCCGACATCACCGCCGCTGAAACTCCAAACATTACCACATCTGGCACAACAACACTCGTTGCCGCTACCGGCATCGGCGCTTCAGGCGTTGCCGACATTAATACCGCGATTGGCACGCTTGCTGCGACAAACACGACCAGCGGCAGTATTTTTGTGAAGGAGACCAACGGCTTGACCATTGCGAATGCAGGCGTTAGCACGGGTGGCGGTAATGGCAACATCGTGATTGATGTTGTTGCAGGCGATCTTACGGTGAACAGTGCGGTGAGCGCGAATGGTTCGGGCAATGTGCTGCTGAACGTGTTGGGGTCAGGCGCTTCAATCAGCAGCAGCGCTGATGTCAAGAGCGGCAGCGGCAATATTTCGCTGCTTGCTGGGCAGGATGTGACGTTTACTGGTGGCGGAATTTCGACGGTTAATGGCACGATTGATGTGTTGGCTACAGCGGGTGATATCTCCTTATCCGGCACATCAAGCAATCATACGGCTGGTAGCGGTGACATTCGGTTGAAAGCAGGGAATTCCGTGACACTTGGTGGTGGCAATATTATAACCACAGGAAACGTAAGCGTTACGGCAACGACCGGTAGCATTATTGATGGTAACGGTGCCGCGAATGATATTTCGGCGAGCGGCTTGCGCATGTGGGCGGGCACCGGCATTGGAACTGGCTCGAACCCGATCGAAACCACCGTTACGACGGTGAGTGGCCGAGCGACGAGCGGCGGTATTTATTTGTTGGAGAGCGACGGCGTGACGGTAGATGACGTAGCGGTGACAACGAACCGAGTTGGCACGGATGCTACGACGACGACGGCGAGCAGCAGTGATGCGAAGCAGAGCGACCTCATCACGACTGCTGGTAATGGTAACATTGTGCTACGGACAACGAATGGCAGCATAACGTTGAACGACAGCACAAGCGGGACGGGCGGAACGACAGGTCTCTCCGTGAGTGCAAACGGGAGTGGGAATATCCTGATAGATGCAGGTGGGTCAGGCAATGATATTGTGGTG